>Ga0136617_10005929_pt1 | contig 10926 bp, 10 predicted proteins | sample AntDrymUQ3222106_2_FD_129672 | JGI IMG/M metagenome (GOLD analysis project Ga0136617, IMG submission 129672) | Polar desert sand microbial communities from Dry Valleys, Antarctica - metaG UQ322 (21.06) | ecosystem: Environmental > Terrestrial > Soil > Desert | place: Antarctica: Dry Valley...
AGCAACGCGCCCAGCGTCAGCAGTCCGCCGATTAATTTCTTGCGTGTCTCTGTGTAGTTGTTCATAACCTTTTTCCCGAAAGTGTAAACCCTTGAAGTCCGCAGTTCTAACGCCCGTTAGCAGCTTAATCAATCGCTTTTTTCGCTGCCGCCGCCGGCTTCGCCTTTTTCTGCTTGCCAGCCGGTGCCGCTGCTGGGGCGGCGGCGGCCTGTAGCTTCTCCGAAGAGACGTAATAAGCGGTCAGCAAAAACTGCCCTTCCACCGTGCGCCCGCCCTTCTGATCGGAATTCTTGAGGATGCTAAAGTCGGAGATCGAAACGAGGCGCTGGTAGGCGGCCATTTGCGCGAAGAAGATGCCGAGCTTGTTGTAAGTGCCGGACACTTCGACTTCAATCGGCTTGCCGGAATAAAAGTTCTCCTGAAAATCTTCTTTCGGCGAGAAACGGCGCACTGAGAGATGCCCGCGCGCCCGATCCTGTATGCCTTGCAGCACGTTAGTCAGTTCGCGCTGTTCCGGCAACAGTGTCACCAGTTCGTCGTAGTCGGCCTGCACCCGGCTATGGGCGGCGCGAAAGTCGTTGATCCGTTGTGACGCGACCTGCGCTTTGGCGTTGGCCTGTTGCAGAGCATCGATCTGCTCTTTGAGTTGGGCCGTCTCGGCGCGCGTGTCTCTGGTGACGAAGTACCAGAAGCCGGCGCACAGCATGAAGGCGACGAGGCCGAAGATGAGAGCCTGAACGTGCCACGGCTTATCGAGAAAATTCATTTGTTTATTGATCATCGTCACGTCCTCGCGGCGCGCGGCTGTCGGCGCCTTGCAAAGTTACTTCTGGGCGACCTGCTTGGCGGCGGGAGGATTGGCGGCGGCCGGGGGGGTGGCGCTCTGGTCCCCATCTTTCGACGAGCCGGGCTGAGTGTATTTGCACCTGATGGTGAAGCCGACGGTCTCCGGCTTGGGCGCGGCCTTCTCTTCACCGCTGCTGGGGGCAGCAGCAGCGCCGGCCGGCAACTCCATGTTTTTGCGTTGAGTCTCGATGTTGACGTTGGTGAAGAGGCCGGAAGAAAACTCGAGGCTGCGGCCGAACTGCGTCACTGCGGCTTCGTTCGGCGAGTCGCCGGTGATGGTCAGGCCGTCGTCTTTTTGCTGGATAGTTTCGAGGAAGAAAGTGGAGAGGCGCGGCAGACGCTCGTTAATCGAAGACAACACGGCGACCGGCCCCTCCTGCGAGGCGCGCAGTTTTCTGATCGCGTCGATACGCGCCTGCACGTCTTTCGTCTTGCTCTCCAACTCGGCGATCTCTTTTCTCACCAATTCCATCTGCCGGGCCGTCTCCTGCTCCTGCTTGAGCTTTTCTTCGGCGGCCCGGTGCGAAGAGTTGGCGCTGACATAATCGAAGCCCATCACGATGACGGCCAGTACGCCGATTGCCAACATCAGGAGCTTGCCCTGCGTCCGCGGATCGGCGACCCGGCTCTCAATCGCTGAGACGCTGCCTTGTTTATCCGTGACGGAATCCAGAAGGTTGACTTTAATCATTTAGGCGTCCACTCCTCTCAAGGCAAGGCCGACGGCCACCGCCATTTCGGGCATCACGTCGCGCATGAAGTCGGCGTTGAAGCGGCGCTCATCAACCTTAATTTTGCGGAACGGATCGAATCGTTCGACCGGCATGTTGAACCGCCGCGAAAGAAATTCGACCAGCCCGGTGAGTTTCGAGCAGCCGCCCGAAATTAAAATCTTCTGGACCCGGCTCTCGCCATCTTCGGAAGTGGCGCGGTAGAAGTCGAAGGTCTTCTGAATTTCCAGCGCCAGCACGTCCGAGACGCTCTCCAACACGGAACTGACATCGCCTTCAGTGCCTTCGTGGTGCGCTCCCGGCGCGCCGCGCTTGATCTGCTCGGCGTCCTCGAAAGTGAGTCCGAGTTCCTTTTGTAACAGCGACGTGAACTGCCTGCCCCCCATCGAGATGTCGCGCGTGAAGACGCTACGCGTGCCTTGCAGGATGTTAATGTTCATCGTCGCGGCGCCGATGTTGAGGAGCGCCACGGTGTCGTCCGCCGCCGGCTCGTAATTCACTTCATAGCAGTTCTGCAAGGCGAAAGCGTCCACGTCGATCACCGCCGGCTGCTTGCCCGCGAGCTGAATCGCCTGCTTGATGTTGGCGACGAAATCGCGCTTGCAGGCGGCCATCAGCACGTGCAACGAGTCGGCCGTGGAGCCGATTACTTGATAGTCCAGATTAACGTCGGCAATGTCGAAAGGAATGTGCTCTTCGGCGTGCCAGTCAATCGATTCTTCCAACTCTTCCCTGCTCATCGGCGGCACGATGATGTTCTTCACGATGACCGAACTGCCGCTCACACCCGCCGCGACGCGCTCGGTCTTGAACTGACGCGATTGGAACAATTCCGCGATGGCGTTCGAGACATCGTTCAACTCCATGATCTGGCCGTCAACGACGGTGTCGGGCTGGAGTGGTTCGTGTCCGATATTTGCCAGCGTGAGGTTGCCGATCTTGCCGTGCAACTCGACCGCTTTCACCGAACTCGATCCGATGTCGAGGCCGACGAGATTCTTGCCGGAGTTTTTTCTCTTGAACATAAATCACCTGATCCTTGCAACACGAGTGATCCGCTGACGATTGGAGCGGCGCAGCCGGGCGCGAATGCGACGCGCCCGCAGACGATTCTGACGTGCCGGGCACACAGATTTGGAGGCCGATGCGGCGTTCGACATGTGGCGGCCCGGCAGGTGTGCGTTGGTATCCATAATTTTTTTGCCGGTGGTCGCAAGGCGTCGGAGGGAGGGCGTGGATTCAACGGAAAGTTGCTGACGCCTTAGAGAAGTCACATGAAGAAGGTAGGTCTTTGACGGATGTGGCGCAGTATCGAAGCTATGCCGGGAGGCACTGTGTAGCCATGTTCCATTAACGAGGGGTGCCTTTTCGCTTAAGCCTCAGAAGTATGGACAATCGTCAGGGCGAGAGCAATCCTGAATCGACATCTCAAGAACTAAGCCGCGAAATGGTCAGGCTGTTACGGTCAGGGGAGCGAGCGCCCATCCACATTTGAGACTATAACCCACCGGGTTTATTAGTGTCAATCACTATTTTACTGCGTTTAACTGCTTAAATGTAAGAACTTATCTCGCCTCGATCTGAACTTCGTTTGCACATTCTGGAATCGGAGTATGATACTTCCATTTTCCGAGAGATGATTTAGAAACCACGATTCAGCGAATTTCAGGCAATAATGAAGCACGGCGTTCGCGCCGGCTTTAATGTGGGGACGTGTGGTGAATTCGATCAGTGATCCTTAACGGGTTGAGATGCGGATCGAGATCGAAGATGTCGAGAGATGTTGAGAGACGAAGAAGGCTCAATTGTTTGAAGTTGAGCCATGAGCCGCGGACTCGCCCTCATCTGGGGCGTTCGATTTGATTCTTACCAAACGTGCGGGAACTCCGACGTGGACGTGATAGGGCGGCACGTTTTTAGTCGCCAGCGCCCCCGCGCCGACCATTGCCTGTTCGCCTATTTGCGTCCCCGCCAGTATGGTCGCGTGATAAGTGATGCGCGCGCCGTCGCCGATCCGGGTGGTCAAATTGGAGACTTGGTTGATGTCCACAACGTCGTGAGTATGAGAATAGATATTCGCGTAATCGGAGATCGACACGTTGTTGCCGATCTCTATTCCGCCGCGATCATCAAGCAACACGTAACGGTGAACGACGACATTATCGCCGAACGAGAGATTGTAGCCGTAAGACCATTCGACAAAATGCCAGCACTTAAAGTTTGCGCCGACACTGCGGAAAATCAGTGGAGCCAGCATTCGGCGGAAGCGGTGGCCGACCATCGCGTTCTGCCCAATCGGCGAGCGGTCGAACATCTGCCACAACCAGATGAACGGCTTCCGCTCGGCATAAGCGCGGGCGTCGATGTCCGGGTAGTATTCCGGCTCCGTCGTCACGTTACGCGGATCGAAGTGGTGCATCAGGACGCGCGCCGCCAACGGGTGCGAATTGAAATCGGGAGACTTATCCAACTCCGCCCCGGCGCCAAAATAGATATGCCACAGCGTGTCGCGCACGACCTCGTTCGGATCACGACGGCCATCAGTCAGGTCGCGATACAGGTCTTGTAGAAATTGCTCATAATCGGCTTCGGCTTGCGGCTGCGGGTGCAATTCGCGATATGGCATAAGTGGTGGCGCGATCTCCAAGCGATCAAGCGGGCGGCGGAAAACTCCCGGCGCGCGAAGGCGGACAACTCCCGGCGCGCGAAGGCGGACAATCAGCTTAAGAAGGAAAGTAACATAGACGCTCGGCGGCGGCAATTCACACACAGAACTTGTCACCACCGTTGCAGGCGAACCATCTTTCTTGCTACAAGTTGTTGCCAAAGTTTACGATACGGGGATGCTAAACCGGCGACAAAAAATCTTCTGGCCGGCGGTCGTGATCCTTCTCTTGATCGCCGCATGGCTCTGGTGGAATCGGCCGCGCCGGGTCAATCTGGCCGAGTATGCGCCCGCCGAGTCGCTGGTTTTTCTTGAAACCAATGATCTTCCGGAGTTGCTCAGTGGAATCACATCGACGACAGCTTGGCGCGAACTGGCGCGGGCGGTAGGCATCGACGCGCCGCTCGGAAATCTCGGCTGGCTCGGCCGGTTAGCCGCGTGGACCAGCATCGGGCCGAATGAATTGGTGATTTACGGGCGCGCGCAAGTCGCGGTCTGTGTGATGGGCTTCGAGGCGGTGGAGGAGACGAGCACGGCAGCGCTCAACATCAAACCACAGGCCGCGCTCATTCTTGAGACTCACAGTAGCGAGCGTCGCGCCAGAGCTTTCGTTGATCGCTTTATCGACGCCTTCGCTCGCCGCTCTTTCGGGGCGGTGCAGGAAGCCAATCATGAAGAGTCGGGCGTGTACTTCAGGACGTGGGGTGCGCCGGACGGCAAGCGCAAAATCTTCGCGGCGTTGACGGGCAGCTTAATTATCATCGGGAACGATGAAGGCGCGGTGAGGAGTTGCCTGCTGGTCAGCCAGAGCGGACAGCCGGCGCTCTCCGGCGATCCCAAGCTGGAGGAGATGCGCGAGCGCGTCAGCAATCCCGACACGCTCTCATTCGGCTACGTCGCGCCGGCGGGGTCGCAAAAGATTTTCGAAGTGGCCGTCATTGCCTACGCCGGCCAAGCCTCCGCCGATCCGAAAATGCAGAGTGCGCTGGCGATCCTGCTGCCGCAATTGGCGGAACGTTTTCTCGGGAGCGCAGGCTGGGGAGCGCGGGTCGTCGAAGGAACGCTCGAAGATCGATACTTTCTCACCGTGACGGGAGGACTGTCCGAGCGTTTGCAACAATCGCTCGCGCCGCTACCCCAACCCGCCAGCGGCATGGCACACTTTCTCCCTCAAGACACCCATCAGGTCACAAACTACAACTATGCCTCGCCCGATCAAGCTTGGCGTGGAATTAACTCCGCCATCTCTTCACAACTCGACATCACGCTCGCGCCTCTCGTCATTCGTTTCCTCGACGAGTCGTTGCAGCCTTTCGGGATCAACTCGCCGCGTGAGTTTCTGAAAGCCGTCGGCCCGCAGCTAACGACGGCGCGCCTCGATCCGGCCGGGGAGAGCTTAGTCTTCATCGCCCCGGTGCGCGACGCCGAGTTAGTACGCGCCCAACTGCTCCCACGGTTCGGCAGCCGGCCGCAAATTATCAAAATCGGCTCGTCCGAGATGTTTGTGGCAAAGGACGAAGGAGACAGCGCCGCCAGTTTTCTCTCAAACCATCTCATCATGGGCGCGGCCGCGGATGTCCGCCGCTGCTTGGAAGCACATGCCGCCAATAATCTGGCGCGGAATGAATCTTTCGAGCGGGCAGTCCACAGCGCCTTTTACGCTGACGCTTCAGGAGTTGCGACTCTAACTGACGAGCGGGAATCCGTCGAAGCACTACTTCGTCCACTCGCGCGCCGGGGCAACCAGCCGAAGTCTCGCAAGAGTGTCATGTCGTTGGAAGCAGGATGGCATAAACTCCCTTATTCCATCAGCCAGACGCGGCTCGGCGAAGCGGGAGTTGAGCGAATAAAGCATTCGGCCTTCGGCTTGTATGGGACGATCATCAAACAGTTTATGAGAGATGCGAATATCGAAAAGTAAGCCTCGCAGTAAGGCAAAACTCTACGGCCACATGTGTTCGGAGCACCGCGCGTGAAATTTTGCGGATGTACCAACCGGGCGTCTTTTTAATTCTCAAGGCCGGGATAATCAAACGGCTGATCGGCAAGGACGGCCCGCATATTGATTTGTCCAAAAAGCGTCTCAAGGTAAGTGCCGAGCCGATGAAAGACTGGCGTTAGCTCGTCGCTTCCGCGCGCGGAAGCGATCTCGGCGACAAAACGTTCGTAGGTCTCCCAGTCTTTGTACATTAAATGACGCAGGCTCCCATTTTGAAAATCGGCGAGCCGCCCAAGGAGCGGTCCGACGGATCGCCGCCCGCCGTCCTTTGCCGCTCGCGATACAATCTGGAGCAGGTCCCACAAATCCTGCCGCAGTGTCAACGACTGATCCAGTTTGGCGCTAAAGCCGGTGAAAAGCTGCGCGCCATCAAGCGACTCGTCAAACATTTGCGCGAGCGAGACCATCGACTGCTGAAAGCAATCACGCAAGAGACCGTGTGCGTTCTCAATTTTGCTGTAAATCGTTGGCGCCCGTTGCGCGTCCGCCAAACCGACGAGTTCGTGAGAAAAGACCTTAGACAATTCCATGCGGAGCGCGTAGCCGGTGCGGTCGAGGGCGTCGAAGAGTTCTTCCGGCAGTCCTTTGGTACGCATGGCTCGATTTTCGATCCATTCGACTAAATCGCGCCCTTCCTCGTGCAGGAGCGTGAAAATCGGCAGCGTTTGCTTTAAGGATACGTCACTCTCCAACAGAGCTTTAATGGTCTCCAAGCGTTCGAGCATCAGCACCAACGCGGAGAAGACCGCAGCGAGGTCCGCGCCGAGCGGTTCGGGTGAAACTCTTTGCGCCATGAGGAATAGCTCATCAACCGCCGGGGCTGGCGCTGGCACTTTTGCCAGCCTTCTCAACGAAGCGCCCACACCCACGCGAGATAATTCCCGGCCGAGGAGATTACCGAGGCTAGCCCATGCTTGAAATTTAACTTGCGGGGCTTGAAGTAGTGCCGCGCACAAGTTTGCGAGGTCATCCAACATTTCGCTCAACTCATTAAATGCCGGTCTCAGGTGCGGGGTCTGGGCGGGAAGCATCCCTTCCAGTCGCCCGATTTTCATGGAAGGCGGCGTGAACACGACTGGCGCGCCCTGCTCGTCAATGCTTATATTAACGACTAGCCGCAGGCAGCGGCGAAGGTTGTGCTCTGCAATTATAACTTCTTCCGAGAAGTCGCGATCTGCCAGAGACTCTCGTTCAAGGTCGCTCAAGGAATGGTTACGCAAGTTGAAAAAGCTGGACAAGGCCAGCAGCCTTAAACCCAGTTCACGCTCCTTCGCTTGGGAAGGTGTAGTGCTCTGATCACTCGCCACTTCCGCGTCGGGTCTCGGTTCCGTCTCCATCTCGGGTGCGGAAGTCTCCTGAATGTTAAGACTACTAATGTTCAAGTTGCTGATCCTTAGTGAATTCAGTCGGAACCATGGAAGCGAGGAGAGCGGATATATGTGTGCGTTGCCGTGTCGATGGGTGCAAAAATTCTCCTCATCTTTGTTATAGTAAATTACCTACTGACACCGCAAGACGTTTGTGTAAATAAATTATGGACTTCAGCGGTCACAAGGAGCTACTAATCGCCACGCAAAACAAAGGTAAAATAGGCGAAATCTCATATTCACTGAGTGACTTGCCCTTGAAATTGCGAACCTCCGCCGAGTATCCAAACGCGCCCGAGGTTGAAGAAACCGGAACAACTTTTGCGGAAAATGCTGTCTTAAAGGCCCGGCAACTCAGCCAACAGACGGGACTGTTGACGCTGGCCGACGATTCAGGGCTAGAAGTTGAAGCCCTCGGCGGAGAACCCGGCATCTTTTCTGCGCGCTACGGCGGGCGGAATAAATCCGACGCCGAACGTGTCTTGCTGTTATTGAAAAACTTGGCGCGAAAACATACCGATAATCGTCGCGCGCGTTTTGTCTGTGCCGTTGCTCTCGCCGTTCCTGAAACCAGCGCGATCAAAATTTTTCACGGCGTTTGTGAAGGGAATATCGCCATTGAGCCACGGGGACAACATGGTTTTGGGTATGATCCGGTTTTTATCTCCGAAGGCGGTGCGCTGACTTTCGGGCAATTATCCGATACGAGCAAGCGTCAAATCAGCCACCGGTCGAAAGCACTCGCCGCCCTGCGCGATTTTCTTTCGATTCATTTCCCAGTCTCAGCTTGAGTTTTCCCCTCTGCCCTGCCTAGAATGCAGGTCGCGTTTATCGTCATGCGGATGATCTAGCTAAATCTTCACGGGGCGTAGCACAGCCTGGTAGTGCGCTCGGTTTGGGACCGAGAGGTCGAGTGTTCAAATCACTCCGCCCCGATTTCCTGTAATTTTTATACCATGCCGACCTACTAAATTTTAGAAGGCCGCGTTGCCGTTTGTGAATGGCAGAGCTAACCAGCTTTAGTTAATTAGATTATTTTTCATAAACAGCGCGAAAATTACTGTTTTTTGCAGACGCGAAGCTCTTTGGTGTGATATATGTCCTCTGCAAGTTTTTCCATTCTTTTTGATCAGCAGGAGGCAGCCAGACGTAGACATGGCGACCAAAGCAACTCAAAAACGCATGACCCAGTCTGAAGTTCTTAATCATTTCGCCGAAAAGTTCGGCTTGAAGCGCGCCCAAGCTAAAGAGATGTTTGACGAGCTAGCCAGCCTTGCGACCAGCGAGGTTCAATCCAGCGGTGAGTTCACCGTCCCCGGCATCGGCAAACTCGTTCTCTCTGAAAGAAAAGCGCGCGAGGGGCGTAATCCGCAGACCGGTGAAACCATTCAGATTCCGGCCAAAACAACCCTCAAATTTCGCGTCGGGAAGTCGATGAAAGACACTGTCGTTCCCAAAAAGTAAAGTTCTGCTCCCTTCCATTCCAGCACACATCCGACCGCCTTCGAGACGGGCGTTTAATTCTGCGCGCGACTCGCGGGCGGTGTTGGATGATCAGGATTTCCCGCCTAAAAAAACCTCTGGTAATTCCCCCCGCAGATAGTGTAATATTCCCCGATTCGCAGGCAAGAAAATTCATTACCGAGAAGCCTTTGACTGAGCACGGCATCCGTGTGCTTAAATATCTGGTAATTTATTTGAAAAAACCTGAGAAGAGTTTGAAGCATCTAAACTGTTGTTACCAATCATTTCTTAGCCTGTTCGCAGGCTGACTAAAGTAAGGAGTATCGAGTACAGTGATCTACAATGCGAGGCTGCCGCTGGAAGAGCGGCTTAATGTAATTGACCACATTCAGGCGCGTCGGTATGCAAAACTAGCCGGTTCCACATTGGAAATTGCTACCGAGGGAATAATCCGTCACTTGCGGGCTTGTGATCGGATGGATGTCAATCCTGATGTTTCCGCTGTTCGCGAGATCATCGACGATGCATTGAACGGTAGGCGGGTGTACGCGGAAGCCGTCGATACGCGCTATGCCGCTTAGTGTTCACAATTAACACATATACGGCCAAAAAAGAGAGGCCGTTTGCCCTCATGGGAAGTGGCCTCTCTTTTTATCGTCAAATGCAGTATCTTCTGTCCCCGTTTGATTATCCGCTATTAAGAATGTAGTACTGAAAGATCGCTATCAAACTAATGGCATCGGTGATTTCTCCATCCAAAGCCATCCTGAACGCTTCTTTGAAAGGAAACCGGCGAACGATTAGTTTTTCCGTCCCTTCGAGTTGCTGCTTCCCTTGAATTAAGCTGGTAGCTAGAAACCACACGGCCAACTCGTCTGAGACGGAATTGGAGAGATGCGACTCGCCGAGTTTAGCCCATTTCCCCGCACATAGCCCTGTCTCTTCTTCTAACTCTCGCTTGGCCGCTTTGAGTAAATCTTCCCCTTCGGGGCAACCGCCCTCTGGGATCTCCCAAGAATAGATTCCGAGCGGGTATCGGTATTGACCGACGAGATAGATGTCGTCGTTCTCGATTGGAAGAATGCCAATCGCGGTATTTTTGTAATGAACGACGCCGTAGATGCCGCGCTCACCATCGGGCCGCACGACCGCATCTTCGCGCACTCTAATCCATGGATTGTCATAGATAGCTTTCGTGGACAGAGTTTGCCACGGGGACTTTTCATCTTCAACCACCGACTGACCTCCCCTGTTTCATACCTGCATCGTTGATATTTCGCGTCCTAAACAGTTGCCATAATTTCAACACCACCAACTATGACGTTGCCGGTTCATCCTTCAGGGTCGCCTTTTCAATCAAAGTTCCCTCCGGCCGCGGGGGGGCAGGGGGGCGGTCAGCGTGCCGGACAACATCCAGCAGGGCGATGGCAATCGCGAGCACGACTGGGCCGATAATTAATCCGAGCACACCGAAAACTTGCAGGCCTCCAAGTACTGAGAAGAAGATAAACAACTCGTGGAGCTTCGTCTTTTCGCCGACCAGTTTGGGGCGCAGGAAATTGTCAATCGACCCGATTACGAGCGCCCCCCAGATAGTCAGAAACAGCGCCTTTCCCCAATGCCCGGTCGCCGCCAAGTAAATGGCCGCCGGCACCCACACAACAAAAGCCCCGGCCACGGGAATCAGCGAGAAGAAAATCATGACCACGCCCCAGACGAGCGCGGACGGCAACCCGATGATGAAAAAGCCAAGCCCGCCGAGCGCGCCCTGAATGGCCGCAATAATTAACACGCCGTTGACGCTGGCGCTGATTACTTCTTTCGTGCGGTTGATGATCTCGTCGCTCTGTTCTC
>Ga0136617_10005930_pt1 | contig 10924 bp, 7 predicted proteins | sample AntDrymUQ3222106_2_FD_129672 | JGI IMG/M metagenome (GOLD analysis project Ga0136617, IMG submission 129672) | Polar desert sand microbial communities from Dry Valleys, Antarctica - metaG UQ322 (21.06) | ecosystem: Environmental > Terrestrial > Soil > Desert | place: Antarctica: Dry Valley...
CAGTTCCTCGATCTGATTCAGGAGGGGAACATCGGGTTGATGAAAGCGGTTGACAAGTTCGAGTGGCGGCGTGGCTACAAGTTCTCGACCTACGCGACGTGGTGGATTCGGCAGGCGATCACCCGCGCGATTGCCGATCAGGCACGCACCATCCGCATTCCCGTCCACATGATCGAGACGATCAATAAACTGATCCGCACGTCGCGCGCCCTCGTGCAGGAGTTAGGGCGCGAACCGACCAGCGAAGAAATCGCGCGCAAGATGGACATCCCCGTCTCGAAGGTGCGTAAGGTTCTGAAAATCGCGCAGGAACCAATCTCACTGGAGACGCCCATCGGCGAAGAAGAAGATTCGCATCTCGGCGACTTCATCGAGGACAAGTCGATTCTCAACCCGGCGGACGCCGTCGTCGCCTCGAACCTGCGCGAGATTACCGACGAGGTGCTCGCGACTCTGACGCCGCGCGAAGAGAAGGTCATCAAAATGCGTTTCGGCCTCGGCACGTCCGGGTCGGAGCACACTCTCGAAGAAGTCGGGCAGCACTTCGCGGTGACGCGCGAGCGCATCCGACAAATCGAGGCGAAGGCGCTTCGCAAACTGCGCCACCCGTCGCGCTCGCGCAAGCTGAAAGCATTCCTCGAAGGCACACGACAGTAATAAGGAGATGTCAGTTGTTAGATGTCAGCCAAAGTTGACTTGCCTAACATCCGACATCTGCCATCTAACATCTTCCTGCATGAAAAGAATTATCGAAAGCTACAAGCGGAAGCTTGGCACCGAAGAAGGCAACATCCTGAAGCACGGCGCGGAACTTCGCGTCGCGTTGTGCTATCCGAATGTGTACGGCGTCGGGATGGCGAACCTCGGTTTCCACTCGGTCTACGAACTCTTCAACAGGATTCCCGATGTCTCGTGCGAGCGCGTCTTCCTGCCCGACGAAGCGGAGATGCGCGAGTACGAAAAGACCAACACGCCGCTACTGTCGCTCGAATCTCAGACGCGGGTGCGCGACTTCGACGTGATCGCGTTCTCGATCTCGTTCGAGACCGACTACTACCACATGGCACGGATGCTACGACTAAGCGGCGTCCCCGTCTGGTCGCGCGACCGCACGTACCACGACCCACTCATCGTGATGGGCGGCGCGGCCTCGTTCCTCAACCCGGAACCGATTGCCGATTTTACCGACGTCATCGCTGTCGGCGAGGGCGAGATACTCGTCCCGAAGCTTGTCGACATCCTTTTGAATAACGCCGAACAGCAAGGCACGAAAGAAGACCTGCTGCTGTCGCTCGCGCGCGTCGGGCGCGGTTTCTACGTTCCCGCGCTCTACGACGTGACGTACCAAGCGGACGGCACGATTGAGGCTTATACTCCGAAGCAGCCGGGCGTGCCGGTGCGTGTCGGGCGCATGGTCGCGGCGGAGAATCCGAAGGAAGGTAGTTTGCGGCGCGCGATGCGGCGCGGCGACATAGAGATTGCGCGGCAGTTGCGCGAGGCCGATGTGTTCGCGCCGTCGACAATCGTGTGGGCGCCGGAAGCTGAGATGGGTGAGCGGTTTCTGATTGAGATTTCGCGCGGCTGCTCGCAGGGCTGTCGCTTCTGCTGGGCCGGTTTCAATTACTGGCCGCCGCGCGTCGTACCCGCCAAAGATATTCTCGCGAAGGCCGCTCTGTGGCGCGGGCGAACCGACAAGATCGGCCTCGTCTCGACGGCGGTCTGCGACCACCCGGAGATCAGCGAAATTTTGCAGGGACTGCGCGCGATGAACTACCGCATCTCGGTCTCGTCTCTGAGGCTCGATCAGATTGAGGACGAACTGCTCGACGCGCTGGTTGAGTCGCGCGATCAGCAGATTGCCGTCGCGCCGGAAACCGGATCGGATCGTCTGCGCAAAGTCATCAACAAGAATCTGACCAACGACGAGATCGTGGACATCTGCGGCGCGGTCTTTGACCGCGGGATGTTGACGATCAAGTTGTATCTGATGGCGGGTCTGCCGACCGAGACTGATGAAGACCTCGAAGAGATGGTCGTGCTGGTCGAGCGGATCAAAGATCGAATGATCGAGACTGGCAGGAAGATGGGTCGTGTCGGGAAGATTATCCCGGCGCTGAACGGATTTGTGCCGAAGCCGAACACGCCGTTCCAGTGGGAGCCGATCTGTGAAGAGAAAGAGTTGAAACGGCGGCTGAAGTGGCTGAGCAAAGCGCTCGCGCGCATCCCGAACGTCGAGGTGAGAGTGATGTCGGCGCGCATCGCACACGAGCAGGCGCTCTTCTCGCTCGGCGACCGAGCAATCGCGCGCGTCATTGAGGCGATGACCGAACACCGTGGCGATTTGCAGGCGGCACTGCGCGCGACGAACGTTGACCCGAACTTTCACACGGGCCGCGCGCGAACTTACGCGGAACCGCTGCCGTGGGAGATTGTCGATGCGGGTTTGTCGCGCGACTTTATGGAGCAGGAACACACCCGCGCTCAAGCGGCTCGCTCGACCGCACCGTGCCCGTCGGTCGATACATGCACACGTTGCGGCGTGTGCCCGACGACGTGGCTTGCCGCTGCCCCCGCCGGCCTCGTCCAGTTGCAAGGCATCGCGACGGCCTCCATTCTTTAAGACTACGGCTCAGAGTTTTCAGCGGCGATAAAATGATGAACGCGGAGGTGTCGAAGCTTCTTTCCTCGACACTCCCGCGTTCTTTCGTATGCCGCCCGCGCGGCCTTCATCTCCCGCCGCGCCAGATCATTCCGCCTCTCACTAGTCAGAAAGATAGGTGCCGCTTCGAACGGTGTGATCAAAATTATACTGGTAGATATAACCAGGCAGAGCAATGTCGCGCGTCCAACGCACTTGCGCTTCCACGCGGCCGTTGAGTTTCTGGACGTTGATCGAGGCTTCCGAAGGCACGCCGTGACCGTCGGCTTCGGATCGCAGTCGAGTCCTGACCCACTCTGGGGTTTTGCCGGTCACCGCTCCCATATCCACGGCCTGCTGCATCGAGTCCTTGAGCAAGTACGCGTGGTAGGCGATGGGAATATATTGGGATGCGACGTAGCCGAGGACGGCGATGACAAAAAGCGTGACAAGGAAGTTAAGACGCGCCCCGCCCCGCTCACCCGGGCGGCGGAAATTCTGGCGTGTGTTGGGCAGGTAATTCATTGGAGGGTCCTCTCGGTGTGGGTGTCAGGTGCTGCTCTGCAACGCGGCGGTGATCGAGTCGCGCACGACGCGGGTCGGTATTTCACTGCCGCTGACAATCCGCGCCCCCCCCAATCTTTCCAGCAGCACCCACTGCACGTGGCCGCCGACAACTTTCTTATCAAGTCTCAGCAGGCGCAGGATCGATTCGTGATCGAGGTCGTCGGCGCGCGGCAGGCGTCCCGCGAGGTGGACGGCGGCACGCAGCGATTCTAACGCCGATGCCTCAATCAATCCTAGCCTGACGGAAATTTCCGCCGCCGCCAACATCCCGTACCCGACTGCTTCGCCGTGCCGGAACCGCTTGTACGCGGTGGCGGATTCGAGGGCATGACCGATAGTGTGGCCAAAGTTCAGAACGCGCCGTGAACGGTAATCAGTCCGCCCCTCTTCCTCGCGCTCATCATCCGCGACGATACGGGCTTTGAAGGCGCACTGCGCGGCGATTAATTTAGCCAGACCCCGTTCGACCTCAACCACCTGCGCGTCGGCGCCTGTCTTTGCTTCGTGATGTGCGCCCGAAAATCTCTTCCAAGCGGCAAGAAAGCGACACGTCTGATTGAACAGTTTAAGGCCTCCGACCGCGCCCTGCTTAATCGCCTCGCACCACCCGGCCGTCATCTCCCGCGCGGGTAATGTCCGCAGCGTCCTGACATCAACCACCACCGTGCGCGGCTGATGAAAAGCGCCGATCATATTCTTACCCGCAGGCGTGTTGACTGCCGTCTTGCCGCCAACGGACGAATCAATCTGCGCCAGCAACGTCGTGGGGACTTGAATGAACGCGACCCCGCGCAGGTACACCGCCGCCACGAACCCGGCGAGGTCACCGACCACGCCGCCACCCAAAGCCATCACCGCGTCGCTTCTCTCCAGTTCTGTTTCGGCGAGAAAGCCGAGAGAGCGCCCCGCCGTGAGCAGCGATTTGTGGCGCTCGCCGTCGCCCATCAGCCAATGCGCAACGTTGAAACCTGCGGAGCGTAACGCCCGCACCGCATCCGCGCCGTAGAGGTCGAACACGCGGCGATTCGAAATGACGACAATGCGTCGGGCGTGCGGCGACAGCGCGCCCCGCGACACTTCGCCCAGGCGTTCAAGCGCGCCCGCGCCGATCTCGATGTCATAGCTCCGAGATGAGCCGAGGCGGACACGCACGCGTGGCACCGTTTTGTCTGTCATTTCGTATCGCCTGCAAGGGCCGGAACTGGCAAGATCAGAGTGGAAAAACTTTCGGGATTGTATCATCTGATGGTCGACAGATGGATTTGTGAGAAAGGGGGGTTAGGCTATCGCTATCGTTAAAAAGAGAACAGGCACAGCAAACTTGGGGAATGCTGTGCCCGTTCCAATTTGTGGTTACTGTCCTCACCCCAGCAACCACTGAGACGGAGGATCCACCAACCGTCTCTCTTGCCCCGCAATATACATCGCAACGTTCATGCCATGCAAGCCAGAATTTCAACTTTTTTATCTTGTGCCTGTTCATCTAGCTATTCCGCGGTTCAGAGGAGTGAAGCGTATGAAAATCATCGCCGATTAGCCCACCAATGAGACCTTCGCATGTAATAGTTACATACCACCGCCGCGTAAAAAACTCCCACGTAGCTAGCCTTCGTGAGTGCCAAGAGCGTGTTTGATCGTCTCAGCCAGGGATGTACCGAGGCGGTCAATTTCATCCTGGCGTTGTCCCTCGATCATCACCCGCGCCAGCGACTCGGTGCCGGAGTAGCGCAATAGCAGTCGACCGTTCTCTCCAAGCACCTGCTCTGTTTTGAGCACACCCTCCATGATTTCCGGCACTTCCATAAAGGGCCGCTTTTCGCGCACGCGCACGTTAAGCAGCACCTGCGGGTATCGCACAAACCCGTCAGTCAAGTCTTGCAACGTGCGCCCTGATTCATTCACGGCGCGCAGCATTTTGATAGTCGTAATCAGCCCGTCGCCGGCTAAACTGATGTGCGGGAAGATAACGTGACCGGATTGCTCGCCGCCGACGCTGGCACCGGTGCGCAGCAACTCTTCGAGCACATACTTGTCACCGACATTCGTCCGCAGCAGTTTGATACCGCGCGCGCGTAGCGCCAGTTCGAGACCGAGGTTGGTCATCACCGTAGCGACCACGCAATCGCCCGCGAGGCGGCCGCGCTCCGCCATGTATCCGGCCATCACCCACAACGTCGCGTCGCCGTCGACTAACCGTCCCGCCGCATCAACGAAGAGCGCGCGGTCGGCGTCACCGTCATAAGCAACGCCGAATGCGGCACCTTCTGTGACGACCGTCCGGCACAATTGTTCGATGTGGAGCGAACCGCATTCGCGATTAATGTTACGTCCGTCCGGCGTATTATTGATAGCCTGCACGCGCGCGCCCAATCGCGCGAGGAGGGCGGGGCCAAGTTCCGAGGCCGCGCCGTTTGCGCAATCAACAACGATTGGTAAACCATCGAGTCGCAAACCGGCGGCGACCTCCGTCGCAAGGTAATCCAGGTAACGCGCTCTCAACTCGGCGCCGCTCGCTTCGCTGCTCGCAACATCTTCCGCCTCCGTCGAACCGACGGTCCGCGAGGCGCGCTGCTCATCAAACACCTCCGGTGCAACGCTCTCGCGCAGTAGACTACCCGGCGTTGACCTGTCTGTTCCGCGCGCCGCGTGGATGTCTGCTTCAATGAGGCGTTCCGTCGTGTCGTCAAGCTTACGTCCCGACGACGCGAAAATCTTTACCCCATTGTCTTGGTAAGGATTATGCGAAGCGCTGATCACCACCCCGGCGTCCGCGGGCAGTGTGCGAGCGAGAAAGGCCACGCCGGGTGTCGTAATCACGCCGGCGGAGTCGCACGTCGCCCCCGCCTCGCGCGCGCCTTTTATCAACTCATGCTCGATCCACCCGCCGGACTGTCGCGTGTCACGGCCAAGGACGATGCGCGGCGCACGCCCGATTTGTTCAGATAAGCGGTGCGCCAGCGAGTGACCGGTGAGGCGCATTGTCTCCGCGTCAACGGGGAAGCGTCCGGCTTCGCCCCGCATTCCATCGGTTCCGAAAAGTCTTGTTATCATCAGCATCATAAACATCCCGCACGTGAACCTCACGACGGAATCAGAGACACGCAGGCTTCCGACGCGAGTCTCTTAAGTCCCCTTCCTGGTGACTGTAAATGCGTCGGGTTCCGTTGATACTAACTCGGCGCGGCCTTCGAGTCCCGACGGTAGCAGGAGGCGCGGCCTCACGCTTTTGTCCGCTGTTTCTTCAACGACGATTTCTAACTCTTCGGCCTTCAACGCCTCAAGCGCGGAACGGCTGCCACGCAACACAACGGCGACGCGCGCCGGTAGCACACTTTGCACGTCGTCACCGACGGCCCGCACCGCGACGCCTGCGAAACGACGCTCGATGCGCTGCTCACCGACCTCAACGCGCACGGCGACGACAGAGTCGAGCGGAGTGACTTTCGTATCGAGTATATCGATTGCGGTTTGTGGCACGGTGAAATTCCCGGTCTGCCCTTCAAGTGGGATCGATTCGGTGTGAGCTTTTTGAATGGCTTCGACGTGGCTCTGCGGGCCACGTACCCTGACTGCGGACGGCGTGATCTGGACGTTGCGCAACTCGTAACCGTCGGGCACATTGCCTTCGAATCGTGCCTCGACATCGAGGACTCGCTCGACGCTGCGTTCGAGTCGCACTGGCACGGTATTGGGCTCGAGCTTTTCGATCTGCACACCGTCGGGCAACTCCATCGCCACGCTCTGCGGGGTTATTCGCGCCACGCGCTCGCCCGCCTTAAGGCCCGTAATATCAACCCGCGCGACCAGATTACGCGCCGCGACTTGTTCGAGAGCCTGCCTGTCGCCACGCAACGTCACTTCAATCTCATCGCGCGGCTCGTTACTGATTTCCAAACCCTCCGCCAGCAGGAAATCAAGCTGCACGCCGCGCATGCGAGACGTGGCGGGCGAGCGCTGACTGGTCACGCCGTACCAGAGGCCGAAGGCGATGGCTAGTGCCAGCAATTTCAGAAGCCAGTCTTCCAAAAAGAACGCGTGCAGCCACTGCTGCGCGACGCGGCGGGCGTTGGCTATATTCTTGTCTTCTTCGCGAAAAGGCATTCCCAACACTTCTGTCAATGCATCCGCTTCAGGTCGTAACTGCCTCTTTGGCCTCTGCATCAGGATCGACGAGCTTGCCATCCCGCGCGCGCGTGCGCGTTGAAGCTTCGAGCGCGCCGAGAATCGCGCCACGCAGTTTCGGTGCGTCGAGTCCGCGCTTAATCTGACCGGCCTGCACGAACGAAATCAGCCCCGTCTCTTCGGAGACGACGACGGCGACGGCGTCCGAGTCTTCGGTGATGCCGATAGCGGCACGGTGGCGCGTTCCGAGGTCTTTCGAGAGCAGCGGGTTGAGAGTGAGTGGGAGGAAGCAAGCGGCGGCGGCGACGCGGTGATGGCGCACGACGACCGCGCCATCGTGCAGGGGTGTTGCCGGGTTGAAGATTGTGACGAGCAGATCGTAGCTGAGGTTGGCGTCGAGTTGCACGCCGCCGTCAGTGACGTTCTTTAAGCCGACGGTGCGCTCAATCACGATCAGCGCGCCGGTTTTGGTCGAGGCCAGCGTGGTCGCGGCCAGAACGATCTCGTCGTAGACGCCCTCGCCGAACTGCCCGCGGTGGCGGAGCAAGAACGGCATGCGGACGCGATTCCCAAAAGAGATGAGCGCTTGTCTGATTTCGGACTGAAAAAGAACGATGATTGCGACGCCGACGTAGAGGAGTGCACCGCGCAGGATAAATTCAAGAGTCGCCAGTTCCTGCTTGACGGCCAGCCAGTAGAGCATCGCTACTGCCGCGATGCCCGCTGCCATCGGCACGGAACGTGTGCCGCGCACCAACTTCAACACCCCGTACACAATCACGAAGACCAGCGCGACGTCCGCGATGTTGCGCGGCTCGCCGAGTCGTTCGAGAACATTGCTGTACGGCAGTAGTGAAAGCACGGCTCACCTGGGCGAATGCCCGGCGCGAAATGTGCGCCGAACGACGAATGTTTGATGACTCATCCCCCACCGCGATCCCTTCGAAATTCGCTTTTAACTGTGTCATTTAACGACTCACGCGAGGCACCGCATGCGACCGAACGTTGCGCGCTAGAGCGTTTGGTTCGCCACGCATCCCATCATTCTCGACGCGGGGCGCGACGGGCGCGTCCGGCGGGATAAGTTCACACGCCTTCGCGCCGATTATGCTGCAAGATGCGGCTTAAAGCAATCGGCATGCTCGCCCGGTCTCCAACCGGCCCATGTTCGCAGTAGACGATCAACAAAGTTCTCAGAAGTGGCCGAGAATAATTACTTTTCGACTCGGCGTCGAACCCGCCCGCGCTGCATAAACCCAATCAGGTCGCCCGCGCTGTCGATGACGGCCAGTGCCCCGGCGCCGTTCTCCGTCATCATCCTCTCGGCCTGCGCCAGCGGCGTCGAAGGGGCCACGAACAGCGACGGCCCGACGGGACGCATCACGTCTGCGACGCGCGTTCGCGGCCAACGCTCGCGCGGTAATGACTTCAGATCGGCGAGCGTCAGGATGCCGTGCAGCCGCCGCGCGTGCGCGACCGGCATGGCGACCAACCGGTGCAGTGGCAGCACTTGGTCGATGAAGTGGCTGACTAAAGTCTCCGGCTCGACAGCGACCGGCGCGCTCATCGCGTCCGCCACCGTCGGCTCCTGGCCGCCGCCCGAACGGTAGACGGCGCGCGCCGCGTCCCACAAAAAGAGGCCGATCAGCACCGACCATAACCCCACCAGCGGCGCCCGCCATACGAAAGCCATGCAGACACCGATCACGATCAACGACCATGAGATGAGTTGCCCGCCGAGTGCCGCGGTGCGCGTTGCTTCACCGAGCCGACCGCTCCTGTGCCATAGGAATGCGCGCAGCACGCGACCGCCGTCGAGCGGATAACCGGGCAGCAGGTTGAAGACCGCCAACAGCAGATTTCCGGTGCCGACCATCAGAAAAATCGTCGCTGCCATCCGGTAGCCGCCCGCCTCAACAAGGATCGCCGCGCCGAGCAGCAGCACCGCGAAGATGAAACTGGCGGCCGGCCCGGCCACGGCAATGCGGAACTCGGCGCGCGGGTTATCCGGCTCGCGCCGGAGACGTGCGAGGCCGCCGAACGGATGGAGCACGATCTCTTCGATCTCAATCCCTTCGGCGCGCGCGATGAGCGCGTGGGCCAGTTCGTGGCCGAAGATTGAAAGAAAGAAGATTGCCGTGGAGATGACGCCGACCGTCCACGCCGTGCCCGTGCTGATCTCGCTCAAGTTCGCCGCCTCCCACCCCTCTTTCATGCTGGCCGCGATGACCCACACGCTCACCGCGAAGACGACGAACCACCGGTAGTCAATTCGCACCGGGATGTCATACACGCGCGCGACCTGAATCTGCTTTTTATAAAACTCGCTGAACTTCATAATAAGGAGTTTCGGGTGAGCGGCGACTGCGGGGAGGTTTGTCGAACCTTGGCGGCGCGAAACATCGTTCGCTGACCCGCTGTCGAGACTGATCGCCCGTCGTTCACCGTCCGTCGTTCGCCGCGGCGCTCACGGTTAGCTGCCAAAAGCGTTCGGCTCAGCTTCGAGCAGTAGGGACGGCTCATTGCGCGTGACGCGGCGCAGCAGCAGCGGCTCGTCGAACAATTGCGCCAGGCCGTTGACGATGGAGTAGCGCGGCTCGTCGGCCAGCCGCGTGGAGAGTTTTGTTTCGCGCTGCAGGTACTCGACCATGCCGTCGAGCAGCGCGCCGCCGCCGGTCAGGATGATGCCGCGGTCGTAGATGTCGGCGGCGACTTCCGGTTGCAACTCGGCGAGCGCCATGCGTACCTCGTCGGCAATTTTGCGCACCACGTTCTGCGTCACGGTGAAAACTTCTCCGGGGGTCACTTCGACCGCGCCGGGGCTTCCGGTCTGCACGTCGCGCCCCTTGACGGTCATCTTCCGCGCCGGCTCGGCAGGTTCGGTGGCCGACCCCAGCGCGATCTTCAAACGCTCGGCGGTGGGCGCGCCGATAATCAAGCCGTGGTGCCGGCGAAGACGGTCAATAATCGCAGCGTCGATGTCGGAGCTGCCGAGCCGCTCGGCGTGCGCGAAGATGATTAAACCGCGCGCAACGACGGCAACGTTGGTCGTTCCGCCGCCGATGTCGACGACCGCCGAGGCGTGTCGATCATCAACCGAGACGCCAGCGCCGATGGCTGCCGCGAGTCCCTCTTCGACCATGTAGACGCGGCCGATGTGCGCGTGCTCGGCGGCGCTCAGTAGCGCGCGCTGCTCGACGTGCGTCACACCGGAGAGCACGCTCATCACGGCGCGGCGGCTGAAGTGTGAAAAGCCGCTGCGCGCCTTACGCACGAAGTGGTCGAGCATCATCTGCGTCCGCTCGAAGTCAGCGACGACGCCATCGACCAGTGGCGAGATCAGGGCCACGTCGCGCGCTTCGCGCCCCTGCATCGCGGCGGCCTCCTTGCCGATGGCGACTATTTCGCCGCTCACTTTACTGACCGCGACGATTGACGGCTCATCCACCACGATTCCGCGCCCGCGGACGGCGATGATCGTGCTCGCCGACCCCATGTCAATCGACATCGAGTCAGACACCAGATCGCGCAGCCCGTTAAGACTCATGAATGAGCGTGTTTTCCGCATGAATGACCTTGATGCCATAAATTTGAGTC
>Ga0136617_10005931_pt1 | contig 10922 bp, 10 predicted proteins | sample AntDrymUQ3222106_2_FD_129672 | JGI IMG/M metagenome (GOLD analysis project Ga0136617, IMG submission 129672) | Polar desert sand microbial communities from Dry Valleys, Antarctica - metaG UQ322 (21.06) | ecosystem: Environmental > Terrestrial > Soil > Desert | place: Antarctica: Dry Valley...
CACCGCAGCGGCCAACGCCGACCTGAACAGTTACGGATCGTGGTCGTCGTCAGCGCCGTGTTCATCGCGGGGCTGTCGTATGGCTTCTCGAAAGCGCAGCGCAAGCAGTACGAGGCCACCGCATCGCTGCTCTTCAGGGATTCGGAGTTCGACCAGAAGCTCTTCGGCTCGACGTTCTTCCAGCCCAGCCGCGACCCCGACCGCGAGGCGCTGACCAATGCGAAGCTCGTCGGGTTCGACGTCGTCGCCCAGCGGGCAGCTCGGGTGCTCGGGCCGGGCTTCCCGGCCAAGAAGCTGTTGTCGATGGTCGACGTGGTCGGCGAAGGCCGGTCGGACGTCGTCGCCGTCTCGGCTCGCGACTCTTCGCCGCGGACCGCCGCCACGATCGCGAATGCGTGGGCGGACGCGTACATCGCGGTTCGCCGCGACGCCGACCGAGGCAAGATCGCCGAGGCTCAGCGTCTCATCGAGCGCACCATCGCGGGCCTCAGCAACGGTCCAGGCTCCGCCGCGCGACGGCGATCTCTGGTCGAGCGCCAGCAGGAGCTGCAGATCCTCGCGTCGTTGCAGACGGGGAACGCGGAGCTCGCCCAGCCCGCGCAGCTGCCTCGCCAGCCGAGCTCGCCGAAACCGGTTCGCAACGGCGCGGTGGGCGGCATCCTCGGCCTGGTCCTGGGCATCTTCGTCGCGCTCGTCCTCGGTCGTCTGGACCGGCGGGTCAAGTCCGCGGAAGAGGCGCGCAAGATCTACGGCCGGCCGCTCCTCGGCATCGTCCCCGCGAGTCCCACGATCGCATCCGTGCGCGACCCGACGGAGGTGGCGCCTCGCGACACGGAGACCTTTCGGATGCTGCGGTCAAACCTCCAATATTTCAATGTGGATCAGGTGATCCACAGCGTCGTGGTCACCTCGGCGGCTTCCGGAGACGGCAAGTCGACGATCGCCTTGCATCTCGCCGTGGCGTCCGCACGCGCCGGCACGACGACATTACTGGTGGAATGCGATCTGAGACGGCCGTCGCTCGGCAAGAAGCTCGACCACGAGGAGACGTCGGGACTCACCCAATACCTGGCCGGCGGTGCGACCTTTTCGGAGGTCATCGCGAGCATTCCCGCATCGACCGCGGTCGAGGACCATCGCCCCGCGACGTACCTCGACGTCGCCTTCGCCGGCCCGCTGCCGCCGAACCCGGCGGACCTCATCGAGTCTCAGCGGATGACCGAGTTCATGGAGGAAGCCGAGGCGCACTACGACCTCGTGGTCATCGACACGTCGCCGGCCATCGTCGTCTCCGATTCGATTCCGCTGTTGACACGGGCCAGTGGCGTCCTCGTCGCGGTTCGCCTGGGCAAGACCACGAGAGAGGAAAGTGAAGCGCTGCACGCCCGTCTCGGCAACCTCGGCATCGAGCCCCTGGGCGTGGTGGTCAACGACGTGAGGACCGAAGGCGATCGCTACGGCTACTACTACCAAGCAGCGCCTGAGCAGCCCAGGTCGCGCGCGAAAGTGTAGGCGGCCGAGCGTGAGGGTCCTTTCACTCGTGCCGGGACTCGATCCCACTCGGGGCGGGATGGCGACTGCCGCCACCAACATGCTGCTCGCGGCGACGAAGGCGGGGGTCGACAGCGTCGTGGCCGTTCCCGATCACAGGGGCCCCGACGGAGCGTCCGCCCGCGCCCTGACCGATCTCCTCGAACCGTCAGGCGTCGTCGTACGCGTCATGCCGGCCCTGTCGTGGCCGCGCCGAGCCGCGTACCGGTGGGGCATGAGCCCGGCCCAACTCGCGTGGACGGCGCGACACGTGCGCGGCTTCGACCTCGTGCACGTCCACGGGATCTGGGGAATGGCTCCCGTGGGTGGTCTGGTCGCAGGACGGATGGCCGGCAAGCCGGTCGTCGTGACCGCGCACGAATCGCTGCGAGGTTCGACATCGACGGCTCCCGCAGCGCCGCCCGGCGGCGCCAGAAGCAGGTGCTGAAGGCGGCCTATCTGCGTTACGCGACGTTGTTCGTGCTCACCTCCGAGCTGGAGGCCCGTACCTCGCTCCCGCCCGCGATGCGTCGGCGCATCGTCCACTGCCCCATCGTCGACGAGACGCGCGCGGTCCCCGAGTTGCGCCCGCGCGGCCAGCGACGGGAGCTTCGGGTCGGCTTCCTGGCGCGGATCGATCCGAAGAAGAACCTGGATCTCCTCATCGATGCGCTGCCGCGGCTGGCCGGCCACGTGCGCCTCGTCGTGGCGGGGACCGGCCCGCCTGCGCTGGTCGACAGCCTCCGGGCTCGCGCCCAGCGGCTGCGCCTGACCGACCGGATCGAGTGGCTGGGGTTCGTCGAGCCGCGCGACCGGCCACGCCTCCTCGCGAGCCTCGACCTGCTCGCGATGCCGTCTGCCTTCGAGAGCTTCGGGCTGTCCGCGGCCGAGGCCATGTTGCATGGCGTCCCGGTCCTCGTGTCCGAGCAGACGGGGATAGCCGAGGTCATCAGGCGCCACCGCGCAGGACGCATAACCACGGCAGACGTTCCGTGCATCGCCGGCGCCATCGGCGAGCTCGATGCCGACCGAGGCGCGCTGCTCGAGACCGGTGCTCGCGGCCAGGACGCCGTGCGCGAGGAGCTCGGCTTCGGACGGATCGGGCGGGCGCTCTCCGACGCCTACCAGGATGCCGCCGGCCGGCTGCATTGATCGGCATGACTATGACCAGCGTCGTCAATCTCGGGTGCGGCAACAAGACCCACCCCGACTGCCTGAACGTCGACTGGTCGATCTACGCGCGCATCAAGCGCAATCCGATCGGTCGGCGCCTTGCCCCTCTCGTCTTCAACGGTGTCCGGCGCAAGCAGTTCGAGGCCCTCGACGACGACGTCGTGGTGCACGATCTGCGCAAAGGCATCCCACTCGACGACGAGAGCGCCGATGCGGTCTATCACTCTCACGTACTGGAGCACATCGATCGCGAGCTGGTGACCGGCTTCCTCACCGAGGTCCGCCGGGTCATGCGGCCCGGGGGCGTGCACCGCGTCGTCGTGCCCGACCTGGAGCGCTACGCGAGGGAGTATCTCGCCAGTCTCGACCAGGCGCTCTACGATTCCCGAGCGCAGGTCGGGCACGACTCGCTCGTCTCGCAGATGCTGCTGCAGATGGTGAGACGCGAGGCGTACGGGACCAGCCTGCAGCGCCCGTTGCGTCGCCGAGCCGAGAATCTCGTGCTGGGCGACGCTCGCAGGCGCGGCGAGACGCACATGTGGATGTGGGACCGGGTCAACCTCCCCCGGGCGCTGGAGGACGCCGGCTTCCACGACGTGCAGGTCGTCGACTGGCAGACGAGTCGCATCTCGGGCTGGAGCGAGATGGCGCTTGACCAGGACGCCGGAGGCGGGGAGTACAAGCCGGAATCGCTGTACGTGGAAGCTCTTCGGTAGACCCGCAGCGCCACCGGCGGCGCAACCCGCTCAGCGATGCTCGAGGATGAGGTGCTGCTGGCCGGCGCGTCTGGCCTCGTACCGGACCGTGCCGTACCCGGCCCCTCGCACGATCTCCAGCACCTCCTCGGCGCAGGAGCCAAATGCGGGCAGAAACGAGTCGTGTACCTCGAGGAACAATGCACGGGGGGCGCTGGGGCCGTGCAGGAGACCCTTCGCGCCGCGAAGCGCAAGGATCTCGGCTCCCTCGATGTCCAGCTTCAGCACCGTCGGGCTGGGCAGGGCGCCCTCGCTGACGATGGTGTCCAGCATCCGGGCTCGTACCTCCACCGACTCCTTCTCACCACGCTGGTGTACGAGGCTCGGAGAGTTTCCGTCCGCGCCATCGGTGAACAGCGTGACCGTGCCATCGCGGTCGCCGATCGCGAGCGCACGCACATCGACCGACACGCTCGGATTGAGTTGCAGATTGCGCTGCAATCGGTCCAGGAAGGACGGGTCGGGCTCAAAGGCCACCGTCCGGCATGTGCGCGCAGCGTGCAGCGCGACCAGCCCGACGTTGGCACCGATGTCGTACAGAACATCGTCTGGTCGCAGAACGGCAAGCATCTCCCTGATGTACTCGGGCTCGTCGCCGCAGTTGACGACCCGCTGGCGCTCGTTGATGGTCGTCGCCTCGAACTTCACGCCGGCAGGGTCAAGCCGCGTCAGGTGAAAGACCTTTGGAAGCTGACGCTCCCAGAACCGGCGTCGCAGCCCGGCAAGCCTGCTCTTGACGCGCGTCATCTTCGGACCTCCCCTGGGCGTCGGAACAACAGGTCAGCCTGCAGGCAGCGCCCGCTGCCATCTCGCACGACCGAGTAGACGCCGTCGAGCCGTAGCCCGTGGAGCAGGAAGGCGCCGATGACCTCGTCCGCCAGCGCCTGGCCGGCGTAGAACTCCACGAACGAGCACTCCACGAACGCCGCCTCGACCCGACTCAGGAGGCCGGCAGCGCCACGAAGGACCTCCAGCTCGCCGCCTTGGACGTCGATCTTGAGCAGAGCGGCGCGGCCGAGCTCCTGCGAGAGAAGGAGGTCGAGCGGGCGCACGTCGACCTCGATGGTGCCCTCCTCCTCCGTCCCCGGAAAGGCGTCGACGTAGGGCTTGAGTATCGGCAGCAGGGACGACGAGTCCGTCTTGCGGGAGACGTGCAGGTTGCGCCGCCCGTCCGCTCCGGCGGCGGCGAACGGCACGATCGTCACGCGCTCGTCGCCCGCATGGACCTCGCGCAGCCGATCGACTGCCGCAGGCAGCGGCTCCACGCAGACGATGTGGGCGCCGGGGTACAGGTCGCGCGCGAGCAGGGAGAACTGCCCGTGATGGGCACCGACGTCGATGATGGTCGCAAAGCGCGGTCCGAACGGGACGTCGCGGTGCTCCACGGCTGCTGCCACGCCGCTTCGGGCTGCCCGCCGCCACGCCGGACGCCTGAGGAGCAAGAGCGACTTGCGCAGCCGTCGCGTGCGCCCCTTTCGTGCGACTGAGGCGCGATCGCCCGGCGCGTGCGCATCCAGGCCCATGAAGTCACACCGATGCCGCAAGCCGACGACGTCTCGACAGGCGACGAGCCGTCGCGGCGAGATGGCCACGGTCGACCACACCTGCCACGACGAGCAACGCCGGAACGAGGGCCAGCCAGGCGAGCCTGATGCACAGGTCCACGACGGCGCGGTCACCGGAGGTGGCCACGGCGGCGACATAGACGGCCGCGAACACCAGCGCCCCGCGGGCCAGCCGCCCCCACTCGTAGCGGACAGGGTTGCCCGGCCCGTGACTGTAGATCCCTACGCCCACGAGCAGGACGAGATACCCGACGGTCACGGCCATGGCGGCGCCGACCAGTCCGAAGACCGGTACGAGAGCAAGCAGGCACGCGACGTTCGCGGCGGCGGCGGACAACGTCGCGATCCACACCTTGCCGGCGCGCCCCTCGGTCAGCACGACCGCGTTCATGGGCAGGAAATACAGGCCCAAGAGACCGTAGCCCGCAGCGATCCAGGGCACCAGGCCGGCAGCCGCCGTGTATTCCGGCGCAGCCAGGAACCGAACGGCGATCGGACCGACGAGGGCTCCGAGCGTGGCGACTGCCAGCACCATGAGGTACTGGACGATGATCACCCTGCGCAGTGCCGCGAGCGCAGCTCCCTCCGTGGCCGCGCGGGCGTAGGTCGGCATGAACGCGTTGCCCATGCTCTGCATCACGATGGCCACCGGCAGCGCGATGTTCGCCGCGAGGGCGTAGACGCCGACCTGCGACGTGGACACGATGCCGGTCAGGACCAGCCGGTTGGATATGCCCAGGCCCCAGTGGGAGAGGACGTGCGGGATGAGCGGCAATCCGAGTGCCAGCGCGCCGTGCAGCAGCCGGCGGTCGACACCGCTGTCCAGCCGAAGGGGGATCAGACGCACGGCGACCGCAAGCGTCACGGCGTTGGCGGCGACGACCGCCACGAGCCATCCCATGACCCCGCCATCCAGAGCGACGACCGCCCCGAGCGTGAACCCCGCCGTCGCCACGCCGGTCACCGTCGTGAGCACGACGAAGTCCCGCAATCGCTCCTCGGCTCGAAGCAGCGAGAGGGGCACGACGGTCGCGGATACGAAGATGGCCGCCCCAGCCAAGGCGAGCGCGAGCTCGCCGGCTGGGACCACCTCGCTGCCTGCGAAGATCGGCGCCGCGGCGAGAGCGAGCAGGGCCGCCCCCGCAGGCGGTACCGCGAGGAGGAAGATCCACACCGTCGTGACGAACCGACGCTGTTGCTCGGGGTCGTCGCGCAAGGCGAAGTAGCTGCGAAAGAACGCCGTGTCCATCCCGCAGCTGAGAACGATGATCGCGAGCGCCGCGATCGCCAACAGCACCGACAGCCGGCCATAGGCTGCCGGGTCGAGCACCCGGGTGTAGACGGGCAGCAGCAGAAAGACGATGCCGCGTCCAAACGCCGACGTCGCGACGTAGACCGCGCCGCTGCGAAGCGCCGGGCCCAAGGCGGGCGGCGGGAGGTCGCCGGCCGCCGCACGTCCAGCGATCTCGGCCGCGTCATGGAGCGTCGCCGCGGAATCTCCGCGCGCGTCCCGCTTAACCGTCAAGGGCCAGCGCCCCGCGCCGGCGCAAGGCGGGGATGTGACTGGGCGTTACGCCCACGACCTGCTTGCCGGCGGCCTCGCCCGCCACAAGAAGCTCCTCCAGCGCCTGGCAATGGCCATCGTAATAGTCCGCGTAATCCTGATCGCGGAAGAACGCCGGATGCGCGTCGAAGCTGCTGCGCATCAGGTCATCACTGTATTGCGTGCGCGCGTTGTGGCGCCAGTAGTAGTTCTCGTGAGAGCTGCGCCCGTCGCATCCGGCGATCTCGACTCGATCCGCGAGCGCGAAGGCGATCGGCAGCATGCTCTGCGTCAGCACGTTGCCGACCATCCTCACGGTCATCCGCTCCGGTGTCGGCCAGTGCCAGGCCGGCTTGCCTTTGAGGACGCGGAGCATGACGAGCCGGTCCGCCAGCCCGGGATGATGGGTGAGCAGCAGCCCCGCCCAGAGCTCGGAGGTCACGAGCAGCGCGTCGGTTTCGGTCGCCGCGCGCAACAGGTCGCGCCGGAAGGCCGCCGCATAGCGGCTCGGCCCGTAGTGGAAGACCGGATCGATGAAGCAGATGACGTTTGGTCGCAACGCACGCAGGAGGTCAAGATCGCGAACGACCGAGTTGCAGCTGATGCGGACGTCGGCGCGTACCGATTCGGGATCGACCATTCGAGCGGATGGGCCCGTCGCGAGCACCAAGGCAGACGTGCCATCGCCGCCGAGCGAGAAGAGGCGCTCCATCGCGGTCGTCGACGAGCGCGAGGGCATCGTGGCGAAGTGCCATCGAAGCCACATCCAGCCGAGATCGGCGAGCGAGTAGAAGGCCGGCGCGGCGATCACCGACGCACGCCCACGCCGCAGCACCGTCACGGCCGCGCGCGGACCGATGCGATGAAGGACGTCGTGCGAACGGCCGCTCGGCGGGGCGTCGAGCCAGTCGGGCTCTCGCACCAGCTCGGGCTCCATCCAGGGCGCGTGCTCGGCGGCGACCTCGATGCCGGGCGCGCGGTCGACGACGATCGGAATACGCGCATCCGGTAGGTACCAGTTGACGCGTGCCGCCAAGTCGGACAGCTCGCCGGAGCTGCGAACTCCTGGCCGAAGCATCAGGTAGTCGGCGGGCGGCGCCGACGGCTGCCGATCGGGTGGGCGTCCGCTGAGCAGTCCGCCGGCCAGAGAGCGCCGGGACAGGCCGACGTACGCAGCACGGCGAACGTGCGGCATGACGCGCTGGCGACGACCGTGGGCGGCCCGCATGCCGTTGCCGGTTGTCGCCGTCATGCGACGGCATCGACGATGTAGTGCGTCGCCAGGTTGACGTGCGGCCTGCGCGCCGCCCAGCTCTCGTAGGCGACGTAGAGACGCTGCAACGAGGGCAGGAAGCCCAGGTAGTTGCCCGATCTGTAGTAGGCCAGGATCTCCCACGACGTCCAGCCGCCCTGAGCCAGCATGCGGCGCAGCGCCCTGTCCGTGCAGCCGTCGTAGCGGGTCGGGAACTTGTCCTCGGCCACGTGATTGAGCAGCCGCGCCTGCAGCGCGGTGCTCAGCCGATACGGGATCACGCGCGCCGCAAGCGCATGGATCGACCAGGCCCCCGACAGCATCCCCACCATCCGGCCGCCGGGCACGAGCGCGGCGTGTTGCGTCGCCAGCGCGGCCCGCATGGACGCGACGTGCTCGAGCACCTGCCAGCTCAGCACGAGATCGAAGCGGCCGATCGTGGACGCGAGCCCCGCGCAGACATCCCCGACCACCAGCTCGTCGTAGGCGTCCGTTCCAGCACGCTCGAGCTCCCTGGCCGAGATGTCGAGGCCGACGTAGACGCAGCCCTCTGGGCGCTGCTCGGGCGCAATGGCCGGTCTTGCCCCGGAGCCGACGTCCAGCACGCGGATCCCGGGGCGAAACGCAGCCGCCGCCCGAGCCAGGACGAACCCCTTCCAGGGCTCGCTGTAGCGAGCGGGCATCCACTCCGCGGGCGCGCTCCCCGCGCAGAACGCGTCGGGCTCTCGTGAAGCGAGTGTCATCGGTCACCGCGCAGGTCGAGCAGCCCCTGCTGGCGCATCCACGCGACCGTCGCGATCACGCCCGCCTGCTCGTCGTACGGCAGCGGGCCGCTGAGCCGCATCGTCGCGCCGAGATCGTGCACCATCGGCGTGAGGAGGTTGTCGAGACGGAAGCTCGTGAGGGGAGCCCGGAACCCCGCCCGCTCGACCGCATCGCCGGCGCGCGCGATCGTACGCAGGATCGGGAGCGGCATCGTCTTCGACGGCCGCCGGCCCATCGCGGTGCTGATGCACCTCGCGAAGTCACCAACCTCGATCGGCGGGTCATCGGCGAGGTAGAACGTGCGTCCGAGCACATCCGCGGCCGGAGCCGTCATGACGCTGTGCAGCTGCCAGACGGTATTGCCGACGAAACCGAAGCTCTTCGGGATCCGGCGCCCCGCGGGGTGCACGTAGTGGCCGCGCGCGATGCTCAAGAAGAAGTCCCGGTAGGGCCTGCCGAACCAGGGCCCCCAGATGGAGGTCGGCCGCACGAGCACCCATGGCAGCGCCGTCGCGGCCCGCACGAGACGCTCGGTCTCGACCTTGCTCGCACCGTACGCGGTGGTGGGGCAGTAGTCGTCGTCGGACCGCGGGTGATACCCGACGCCGCACACCATCCGCGACGACGCGACGACCGTGCGCGTCACCGATTGCGTGTCCTGCACGACCTTCATGAGATTCGCGACCCCGGTCACATTCGCGTCGTAGTCGTCGACGCGCTTCCCGTCGAGGTCGGTGCGTGCCGCCAGATGGAAGACATGCGTCGGCCGGGCGACCGAGAAGGTGCGGCGCAGCTCGTCCAGACGCGTCACGTCCGTGCGAAACCATGCATCGCGGTCCTTCGGGTTCCGTGGCGATGCCACGTCGGCGTTGGTGACAGGTATCCCCGCGCGCTTGTACGCGGCGACGAGGTTCGTGCCGATGAAGCTCGAGCCTCCTGTGACGAGCACCCGCGCCCCAGCGAGCCTGGCGGCGAAGCCCGCAGCAACGTCACCGGCCATGAGCGCCCTCCACCGTCTCCAGGAGAGCGCCCTCGAATCGCTGCGCCGCGTGCTCCGGCGAGAAGTGGCGCTGGGCGAACGCCAACGCCGCGCGGCCGCGCTCCTCGCGCGCGGCCCGGTCCTTCAAGACCTCCGCGAGCTTGGACGCGAGGTGCCCCGTGTCCGCGCTGTCGGTCACCCACCCGCCCCCGGAGGCAGTGACGATGCGGGCCACCTCCGAATCCGACCCCACCGACGCGACGGTCGGGATTCCGTACGCCATGAAGTTCATGAGCTTGGACGGGACGTTGAAGTCGATCCCCTCGTAACCCTGGCTGACGACCGCGACGGCCGCATGCCGCAGCTCGCGCTCGAGCGGCTCGATCGTCAGCACGCCCGTCACGTGCACGCGGTCGGTGCGAATCGCGGCACGCACGTCGGCCCCGGCCTCGCCGTCACCCGCGAGGACAAAGCGCGCGCCGAGGTCGCTCAGGGCGGGCGAGTCCTCGAAGGACCGAACGACGTTGACGAGGTTCTGCGAGTGGCCGATGTTGCCCATCGTGAGCACCGCCGTCGGCTCGACGGCGCACGGATCGCGCATGCGCTCGAGGATCGGCCGGCTCGCCGGGTTGTAGCTGCGCACGAGCTTGCCCTCGGCGACGCCCTTGCGCCGCAGGTTGTCCTTGAAGCTCTCGGAGATGACGACGATCCTCGAGGCCGAGCGGTAGGCGCGGCGCTCCAGCCGCCGCGCGAGCCTCACGATCCGGCCCTCGTCCAGGATGCCGGTCATCGTCGCCCCGTCGGGCAGGATGTCCTGCAGCCACAGGACCCAGGGGATCCGCCGCGCGCGCGCGTTGGCCATCGCCGGCACGAGCGCCGGGAAGCTCGGCGAGACGGCGACGACGACGTCGGGCGTGCGGAGCGTCGGGGCTGCCAGCGACATCGCCGTGGCGAAGCTCGCCTCCTGGCGCATGCGCTCCAGGGCGGAGCCGCGTCCGACCCACAGCGGCAGGCGCAGGACGCGGACGCCGTCGCGGATCTCCCGGTAGGGGGTCATGCGCCGGCCCCAGCGAGGCTCCGGGTAATGCGGATGAGCAGCGACGACCTCCACGTCGTGGCCGCGTGCCTTCATGGCTCGTGCCCACACGGCGCTGAGGGGCGCGATGCCGGACGGCTCGGGGTCGTAGTTGTAGCTCCACAGCTGGATGCGCATGACGTGCGAACCGGCTACGCGGCGGCCGCGGCCGTCCAGTGCTCCACGTTGCAGTCGTGGATCTCGCGCAACACGGCCTCGATGCCGTACTCGAGCTTGAACTCCGGATAGTCGCGCTCGAAGTCCGCGAAGTCGCTGATGTACCAG
>Ga0136617_10005932_pt1 | contig 10922 bp, 13 predicted proteins | sample AntDrymUQ3222106_2_FD_129672 | JGI IMG/M metagenome (GOLD analysis project Ga0136617, IMG submission 129672) | Polar desert sand microbial communities from Dry Valleys, Antarctica - metaG UQ322 (21.06) | ecosystem: Environmental > Terrestrial > Soil > Desert | place: Antarctica: Dry Valley...
CCCGCGGGCCGGCGCGGTCGGAATCCGGCGCCACGATCGCGACGGTCACCCCGGCGGCCACGGCGGACGCGGCCGCGACGGCGGCGATGACGGCGCGCCGGGACATGTCGGGCATGTTCCCACGGCCTCCACCGCCGCACGACTCGCACTAGGCGGCCACGGGGTTCGTCTCCTCCACCGGCACGGCGGGGCTGCGGCCGGCGAGCACGCCGCCGTCGATCGGCAGGACGGTGCCCGTGATCCATCCGGCCGGCTCCGAGGCGAAGAAGAGGATCGCCTCCACGACGTCGGCCGGCTGGCCGCGGCGCCCGAGCGGGTGGAACCCGTCGACCGCGTCGAGGACCTCGCGCGCCTGCTCGCGCGTCATGAACCGCTCGTAGGCGGGCGTCTCCACGAAGGCGAGGGCGACGGTGTTGATCCGGATGTTGCGCGGGGCAAGCTCGATGGCGAGGTTCTTCGTGAGCGCGTGCCGGGCCGCCTGGGCCATGGAGTAGGCGCTCGTGGGCGTCGTCGCGATGGCATCCAGCGCCCACATCGAGCCGACGCTGACGATGGCGCCGCCGCCCTGCCGCACCATGGGCTCGACGACGGCCTGCGCCGTCCAGTACGTCGGACGCAGCACCGAGCCGAGCGCCTCCTCCAGATGCTCCTCGGTCTGCTCGAGGAAGGGCGTGACGCGGAAGATCCCCGTGCTGTTGACGAGCACGTCGACCCCCCCGAAGCGCGCGACGGTGGCGTCGACGAGCGCGTGGGCGTCGGCCCTCGTGGTGATCGCCCCGGAGTGCAGCGCGGTGCGCTCGCCCGCGGGGTCGAGCTGAGCCTGCGCGGCCTCGAGCACGGACGCGCGGGTTCCGGACAGCACGACCCGCGCGCCCTCCTCGAGGAACCGCCGCGCTGCGGCCTTGCCGATGCCACCGCCGCCCCCGGTGATGAGGACGACCTTTCCGTCGAACTGGCCCATCGCTCGCTCCTTCTGTCCGGAACATGTTCCGAATTCGTGGTCGCGGCACGGTAGCACAAGCGGAACACGTTCCGCAAAGTGCTAGGATGACCGCGATGGAGAGCCCCGTGTCCACGGGCGAGTCCCCGCCCGCCGGGCGACCCGGATCCGCCCTCCCCCTCGCACGCGCCGCCCCCACGGAGCGACGCGACGCCGCACGCAACCGCGTGCGGGTCCTCGCGGCCGCCGCCGAGCTGTTCGCGCGCGAGGGCGTCGAGGCGGTCGACGTGCGCGACATCGCGCACGCCGCGGGCGTGGGCATCGGCACGATCTACCGGCGCTTCGGCGACAAGGGCAGCCTCGTCGCCGCGCTGCTCGGCGACCGCGAACGCGACCTGCAGGACCGCCTCCTGTCGGGCCCGCCGCCGCTGGGCCCGGGCGCGCCGCCGCGCGAGCGTCTCGCGGCCTTCCTCCACGCGCTTGCCGACCTCACGGAGGAGAACCTCCCCATGCTCCTCGCCTCGGAGGGCAGCGCGTCCGGCGCGCGCTACCGGATCGGGGCCTACAACGCCTGGCGGCTCCACGCGGCGATGCTGCTGGAGCAGGCGGCGCCCGACCTCGACGCCGCCTGGTTCGCCGACCTCCTGCTGGCCCCGCTCGACGCGGCCCGCTACCGCCACCAGCGGCGCGAGCTGGGCGTGCGGCGGGAGCGCGTCGCCGCGAACCTCACCGAGGCGGTGGACCGCGTGGTCGCGGGGGCCGGCCGTGCCCCGCCGTCGGGCTGACTAGCCGCCTACGGCGTCGGCGATCGCGCGCCACTCGCCGTCCTCGAGCCGCAGCGCGGCCGCGCCGACGTTCTCCTCGAGGTGCTCGACCGAGCCGGTGCCGGGGATCGGCAACATCACCGGCGAGCGCGCCAGCAGCCACGCGAGCGCGACCTGGCCGGGGCCCGCGTCGTGGCGCTCCGCGGCCTCGGAGACCGGGCCGCCTGGCTCGGCGAGGTCGCCGGCCGCGAGCGGGAACCAGGGGATGAAGCCGATGCCGTCGCGCTCGCACAGCTCGAGCACGTCCTCCGACGCGCGGTCGGTGAGGTTGAAGCGGTTCTGGACGGTGACGACCTCGACGAGCTCGCGTGCCTGCGCGAGCTGCTCGGCCGAGACGTTCGAGACCCCGATGTGGCGGACCTTGCCCTCCTCCTGCAGCTCCTTGAGGGCACCGACCGACTCGGCGTAGGGCACGTCGGTGTCGGGCGAGTGCAGCTGGTAGAGGTCGATCCGCTCGACCTGCAGCCGGCGCAGCGACCCCTCGCAGGCCCGCTTGAGGTGCTCAGGGCGCCCGTTGCGCGGCCACCGCCCCGGGCCGGTGCGCTCCAGGCCGCCCTTGGTGGCGATCAGCAGCCCCTCGGGATAGGGGTGCAGCGCCGCGGCGATCAGCTCCTCGCTGACGTCCGGTCCGTAGGAGTCGGCGGTGTCGATGAAGTTCGTCTCCAGCTCGAGCGCGCGGCGCAGCACGCGCAGGGCGGCATCGCGGTCCGGCGGCGGGCCCCAGACGCCGTCGCCGGTGATGCGCATGGCGCCGAAGCCCAGCCGGTTGACCTCGATGTCCCCGCCGATGGTGAAGGTGCCGGCCGCGGCGGCGCTCGGGTTCGTGGTGTCCATGCACCGGCTCGTACCCGGGCCGCCGCGGCCCGATCGCCTTGTTGGCGCCTGACCGTGCCAACGAGATGTGAAAGCCCCGGGCTTGGCGGGACGGCACACTGTGCGGGTGGTCGAGATCGAGACTCCGCACGGTCCGGCGCGGGCCCACCTGCATCTCAGCGTGGCGCCGCGCGCCGCGCTGGTGCTCGGGCACGGCGCCAACGGCGGCGTGGCCGCGCGCGACCTCGTCGCGGTCACGGAGGTCGCGCTGGCGGCGGGGATCGGCGTGGCGCTGGTCGAGCAGCCCTACCGCGTCGCCGGGCGGCGCTCGCCGGCGCCCGCGCGACAGCTCGACGCCGCGTGGACGGCCGTGCTTGTGGCGCTGCGCGCGGAGGCGCTCGCGGGACTGCCGGTGCTCACGGGGGGCCGCTCGAGCGGGGCCCGCGTGGCCTGCCGCACCGCGGCCGCGACCGGCGCGGCGGGCGTGCTCTGCCTCGCCTTCCCGCTGCTGCCGCCGGCGCGGCGCGCTGCGACGAAGGTGCCCGAGAGCCGGCTCTCCGAGCTCGAGGCCGTCCCCGTCCCGGTGCTCGTGGTGCAGGGCGAGCGCGATCCGTTCGGCCTGCCGCCCGCGGGGCCGGCACGGACGGTGGCGCGGGTGGCGGGCGACCACAGCCTGCGGACGGACCTCGGCGCGGTGAGCGCCGCGGTGCGCGACTGGCTGCCCGGCGTGCTCGGCCCGGCCGAGGTGACACGATGAGCGCCATCACCGGACCGGCCTTCGAGACGCACACGGTGACCAACCAGGCGCCGCCGCTCGCCGACCTGGACCTGTTCGCCACCAACCGGCCGCTCGTGGAGGCGCTCGAGCGCGAGGGCGGCGGCTGGGCGGCCGGGCGCGCCGCCGCCGTGGGCCGCGCCTGGGGCTCCGCCGAGGCGATGGCGTGGGGCTTCGAGGCCAACGCGCACCCGCCGCGGCTGCACACGCACGACCGCTTCGGCCACCGCGCCGACCGAGTCGAGTTCCACCCCGCGTGGCACGCGCTGATGGCGCTCTCGGGCGAGCACGAGCTGCACTCGCTGCCGTGGACGGCCGGCGCGCCCGGCGCCCACGCGGCGCGCGCCGCGCTCTACGCCACGGCCACCCAGGTCGAGCAGGGCTTCGCCTGCCCCACGACGATGACCTGTGCGGCGATTCCCGCCCTGCGCCGCGAGCCCGCGCTGGCCGCCGAGTGGGAGCCGCTGCTGCTCGCCGCCCGCTACGACGGCCGCGAGCTGCCGGCGGCGGAGAAGGGGACGGCACGTTGCGGGATGGGCATGACCGAGAAGCAGGGCGGCTCGGACGTGCGCGCCACCACCACGCGCGCCGTCCCGGCCGGCGCGGACGGCGAGCACCGGCTGGTCGGGCACAAGTGGTTCACCTCGGCGCCGATGTGCGACGCGTTCCTCGTGCTCGCCCAGGCCGACGAGGGCCTCGGCTGCTTCCTGCTGCCGCGGATCCTGCCCGACGGCAGCCGCAACCCCGTGCGCCTGCAGCGCCTGAAGGACAAGCTCGGCAACCGGTCCAACGCGTCGAGCGAGCTGGAGTTCCACGACGCGAGCGCGTGGCCGGTGGGCGAGCCGGGGCGCGGCGTGGCGACGATCCTCGAGATGGTGGGCCACACGCGGCTGGACTGCGTGATCGGCTCGAGCGCAATCATCCGCTGGGCGGTGGCCCAGGCCGTCTGGCACGCCGCCCACCGCCGCGCCTTCGGGCGCAAGCTGGCCGAGCAGCCGCTGATGGGCAACGTGCTCGCCGACCTCGCGCTGGAGTCCGAGGCGGCCACCACGCTGATGATGCGCGTGGCGCGCGCCTACGACGACGCCGAGCGCGACCCGGCCGCGGTCCCGCTGCGCCGGCTCATGACCGCGGTGGCGAAGTTCTGGGTCTGCAAGCGCGCGTCGGCGGTGACCGGCGAGGCCATGGAGGTGCTCGGCGGCAACGGCTACGTGGAGGAGTCCGGTCTCCCCCGATTGCATCGGGAGGCGCCGCTGAACTCGATCTGGGAGGGCGCCGGCAACGTGGTCGCGCTCGACGTGCTGCGCACGCTGGTCCGCGAGCCCGCGAGCGGCCCGGCGCTGCTGGACGAGCTCGACCTCGCCGCCGGTGCCGACCGGCGCCTGGACGCCTTCGTGGCCGCGCTGCGCGAGGAGCTGCTGGGGCCCGACGAGCGCGAGCACCGCGCGCGCCGGCTCGTGGAGCGGATGGCGCTGGCGCTGCAGGCCGGCCTGCTCGTCCGCCACGCCCCGCCCGCGGTGGCCGACGCGTTCTGCGCGGCGCGGTTGACGCCGGACGGCGGCCTGGGCCTGGGCACGCTGCCCGCCGGTGTGGCCACCGCTGCGATCGTCGCGCGCGCCCTGCCGGCATGACGGACGGGTCAGGCACCTTTGTCACTCGCCGTGGTTCGGCATGGGGATGACGGACGACGCGCTGACCGCACTGATCCCCGCACGGGACCGGGCCGTGGCCGCCGGCACCGCCCGGATCGGATTCCGGATCGCGGTGACGGCGCAGTGGCCCAAGCGGCCGCGCCGGCGGCGCGGGGGCCTGGTGCAGGCAGTGTTCAGCCCGGCCAAGAGGCTGCTGAAGCGCAAGTGGATCAAGTACTGGGAGCGGGAGTCGCAGGGTGTGGTCGACTTCACCGCGCGCCGCTACGTGTTCGATCACAACCCGACCGCGTGAGGGACGCCGGCGGCCGGCCCACGAGCGGACCAGCCGCGGGTGCGCCCGACACGGAGGAGCACGGGAAGCCGGTCGCGCTCTGGCTGGTCGACCTGCTCGCGGGCGCGACCGCCGCGGAGGACGCCGGCCATGAGTACGTACGCGACGCGCGGACGCGGCGCCTCGCGGCGATCGTCGACATGAGCGTGGCCTCCGCGGCCACGCCGGGCGGCCTGGAGGTGCCGGATAAGAGGCGCTTCGAGGAGCTCCTCGCGCTGCCCGTGGAGGTGTGGATCGACGACCGGCACCTCCGCCGCATCCGGCTCGCGTCCGACATGTTCGCGGAGACGCTCGAGCTGTGGGACGTCGGCGGCGACCTGGGCGGCTTCGACTGGAGCCGGCTGCCCGACGCGAAGGCGGGCCGATGCCGCGGGAGCTGACCGGCGCCGCCGGCCTCTACGACGGCGTCCCCTACGCCTACGCGGCGGTCGCGCCGGCCGGGTCGACGGTCTTCACGGCCGGCGCCTGCCCGCTGGACGTGGCGGGCGAGGTGGTGTGCCCGGGTGACGTCGCCGGCCAGACCCGGCGCTGCCTCGCCAACCTGGATGCCGCGCTGGCCGCCGCCGGCTGCGACCGCGCCGACGTGGTCAAGACCACCGTGTACGTCGCGAGCGCGGACCGCGACGACCTGCTGGCGGCCTGGGCGGAGGTCGAGGCGGCCCACGGCGCGGACGGCCCGCCGAGCACGCTGCTGGGCGTGACCGTGCTCGGGTGGCCCGGTCAGCTGGTCGAGATCGAGGCGGTCGCCGCACCGCCCGGCTGAGGGGGCGGGGCGTGGTGGTCGGCGAGCCGCGTGAGCAGGCCGGTCAGCGGGCGGCGCTCGGCCGCCGACAGCGGTTCCAGGCGCTCGTCCTGCGCCGGCGGGTCGCCGCCGGATAGCGTCAGAGCTCGACGACGGTCAGCCCGGGCCGCCGCACGGCGAGCCGCTCGGCGACCACCGTGCGGTGGCAGCCCGCCGGGTCGGCTTCCAGGCACAGCAGCGCGGTGGGCGGCACGTGGCCGAGCTCGGCGGCGAGCGCGTCGAGCTCCGCGCCGGCGTTCGCCTCCACGTGGGCGCGGAAGCCGGCGGCCGCCTCGGCCAGCCGGCCGGCCTTGTAGAGCCAGCGCAGGTCGGGCGGCGTGCCGAGCGCCCGGCGGTGCTCGTAGGCGATGGCGTGGTCGGCCAGCAGCTCGCCGAGCCGGGTCTTGGACATCCCCGGCCGGCGCGACTGCGGGCGGAAGCGCACGTCGAGCACCCGGCGCACGCCGGCCGCCTCCAGCTCGGCCACGAGCGCCGGCGGCAGCAGGCGCTCGTAGCCGATGGTCCAGAGGGTCGGGGGTCAGTGGGTGACGGTGGTGCCGCGGTTGCCGCGGTTGCCGCGGCGCAGGACCATGGTCACCAGCGGCAGCAGGATCAGCACGCCGATGACCGCCGAGAGGATGCCGCCGAGGTCGAACATGTCGTTGTCGCCGATGCCGAGCAGCCGGGTGAAGAGGAAGTAGCCGAGGGCTGCGCCGGCCAGGCCGAGCAGGATCGAGATGCCCCACGACTTGGGGCCGCTCATGCCCGCGAACGCGTCGCCGGGGATGAGCGCCCGGCCGATCGCGCCTGCGACGAGACCGAGGATGAGTGCGCCGATCATGACTTCTCCTGACACGGTTGTGACGACGGATACGAGATACGCCGCATGGGCCGTATTGTTACCCGCTGCGCAGGGAATTCCATGCGCTTGCGCAGTCGTGGAGCCCATCCACGGCGGCCACCTGGGTGTACGTCGAGGAGACCTCGCTCTCGCGGCCGAGAAGCCGCCGAGGGTCGCCACGGACGCGCCGGACCGAGCCGGCGTGAGCGACGCCCGGGTCAGCCGCCGGGCGCCGGCGCGTAGCGGTGGTGGAGGATGAGCGGGTTGCCGTCCGGGTCGCTGAAGATCGCCTGGTGGCAGACGCCCGAGTCCATGAACTCGACGAGGAAGGTGACGCCCCTCGCCTCGAGCTGGGTGCGGGCGGCCGCGACGTCCTCGACCTGCAGGGCGATCGGCGCGCTGTTGGGGCGTGCCTCCGGCTGGCCGAAGGCGCTCGGGTCCATCACCGCGAGGGTGAGGTTGCCGGCCTGGAACTCGGTCGCCGGCATCTCGCCCCAGCGCTTGCCGCGCTCCAGCCCGAGCGTGTCGGCGTAGAAGGCGGCGGCCCGATCGTGGTCGCGGGTCGGGACGCAGACGAAGTCCACGCCGGTGACGAGCGTCGTGGCGGTGGTCATGGTGACTCCTCGGGATGACATTCAACCTCGGGGTTGAGGTCCTCTGATACATTCAACCACATGGTTACGGATATCGTCGCGATGCACGGTGTACTCCAGACGCTCGGGCACGGCGCGCGGACGTTCGCAGAGCGGGAGGCGGCGTCGTGAACCTGCCCACGGTCGTCTCCCGCAGCGAGTGGGAGTCCGCTCGCGCCGAGCTGCTCGCGAAGGAGAAGGAAGCCACTCGCGCGCGCGACGCGCTCGCCGCCGAGCGCCGCCGGATGCCGATGGTCGCGGTGGAGAAGGCGTACCGGTTCGAGGGCCCGGACGGCGCGGCGGGCCTGCTCGACCTCTTCGCCGGGCGCCGCCAGCTGCTCGTCTACCGCTTCTTCTTCGAGCCGGGGGTCGCGCGCTGGCCGGAGGCCGGCTGCGGCGGGTGCTCGATGTTCACCGACCAGGCCGGCGAGCTCGCCCACCTGCACGCGCGCGACACGTCGTTCGTGCTGGTGTCGCCGGCGCCGCAGGCGGACATCCGCCGCTTCCGAGAGCGGATGGGCTGGGAGATCCCCTGGTTCACGACGCGCGACGACTTCTCGGCCGACTTCGACGTGCCGGAGTACTTCGGCCTCAACGTCTTCCTGCGCGATGGCGACCGGATCTTCCGCACCTACTTCACGACCGGCCGGGGAGTCGAGGCGCTCGGCAGCGTCTGGACGTTCCTCGACCTGACCCGCTCGGGCGCCAGGAGACGTGGGAGGACTCGCCCGAGGGCCACCCGCAGGACCCGCCGTACAGCTGGTGGCGGCTGCACGACGAGTACGGAGATCCGGCCACCTGACACGCTCAGGCAGCTCTCGGCGAAACCCGGGCCGGCTCCGAGGGCCACGCCGACCGGCTGAGGCCGGGCGCGCCGCAAGATCGGCCGGACACGGCCGATCACCGGAGGAGATGGTCAGGCGTTCCCCCGCCATCGTGCTGCTCGTGCTGCTCGTCGCCACCACGCGCTGACCCTGCACGGCTTCGCGCGCGACGCCGACCGCGCCGCCCAGCGCCAGGACGCCGCCCTGGTCCAGGCCGAGGGGGTGCTGCGCAACGAGCTCACCGCACTCGAGGGACAGGCCGTCGCGCTCGGGGGCCTGTTCGCCGCCAGCCGCCGCGTCTCGGTCCAGGAGTTCGAGGCGTACGCCCGCACCACACTGGCCCGGTCGGACCTCCTCGCCATCGCGTTCCTCGAGCGCATCCCGCACGCCCGGCGCGCCGGCTTCGAGCGACGCCTCGGCACGCGGATCACCAGCCGGCCCGGCAGCTCCGCGCCGGCCCCGCGCCGGCCCTTCTACGACGTCGCGCGGCTGCTCGCGAGCCGCGACCCCGCGCGTCGCATGGCGGGGCTCGACGTGCACGGCGATCCCGTGCGCTCCCCCGCGCTGCGCCGGGCGGTCGACTCGCGCCGGCCCGGCGCCGTCGCGCTGCGGCTGCAGTCCACCGGCGAGCCGGGCCTGGTCGTCTACCAGGCCGTCTTCGGTCCCGGACGTCCCGAGGGCGTGCGCGGCTTCGCCGTCTCGTCCTTCCGCCTGCAGGATCTCATGAGCATCTTCCCCCGTGCCCTGCCGCGCGGGACCGCCGTCGAGCTGCGCAGCGGCGCCGAGCGGCTCGCGGCGACGGGGCGCCCGGAGGGCGGCCGCAGCGTGCCGGTCGAGTTCGCCGGCGAGCGCTGGACCCTGCGCGTGGCCGCACCGGAGGGCGGTGGCCTCCCGGCGGGGCCGGTCGCCCTGACCGGCGGGCTGCTGCTGACGGCGCTGCTCACGCTCGCGGTCGCCCTGATCGCCCGCCGCGCGAAGCGCGCCGACCGCCGCGCCGCAGAAGCCGAGCGGACCACCCGGTTCATGCTCGACGAGCTGCCCGACCTCGCGGCGCTGCGCGTGGACGCGGCGGGGCGCGTGCTCACCGCCACCGGCGGCCTGTTCGGCCGCGCCGGCTGGCGACGCGACGAGCTCGAAGGCAGCGATCTGATCGCGCTCGCCCCCGACCGCGCCCACCAGCTGCGCGCCGCGATCGATGCCGCCCTGGCCGGCGTGCGCCACGAGCAGCACCTCGACGGCGTGCGCAACGTGGGGCTGCGCTACTGGATGCAAGCGGTACCGCTGGCGACCGACGCGGGTGCCGAGGTGCTGCTGCTGATGACCGACGTGACCGAGCGCGACCGGCTGCGCGCCGAGCGCGAGCGCTTCTTCGACGTCACCTCCGACCTGCTCTGCACCACCGACGTCATGGGGAACTTCCTCGCCTGCAACGCCGCGTGGACGTCGGTGCTGGGCCATCCGGCGGACGCGCTCGCCGGACGGTCCTACCTCGAGCTCCTGCATCCCGACGACGCGGAGCGGACGGGCGCGGCGGCCGCGCGGATCGTCGGCGAGGCCGGCGGGATGGTCGGATTCGAGAACCGGTTCCGTGCCGCCGACGGCAGCTACCGCTGGCTGCTGTGGTCCGCGGTCTACGATCGCGGCACCGGCGCCGTGTTCGGCGCCGCCAAGGACATCAGCGACCGCAAGGCGATGGAAGCCGAGCTCAAGCGCTCCAACGCGCAGCTCGAGCACTTCTCCTCCGTCGTGTCGCACGACCTGCGCGAGCCGCTGCGCTCGATCGTCGGCTTCGCTCAATTGCTGGAGCGCCGCGAGGCGCACAAGCTCTCGCCCGAAGGGCGCGAGTTCCTCGGCTTTATCGGGCAGGGCGGCGCGCGCATGCAGGCGCTGGTGGACGGGCTGCTGAGCGTCGCGCGCATCGGCCGCGGGCGGCCGGCGCTGGAGCCCGTGGACGCCCGCGCCGTGGCGGAGCACACACTGCGCGACCTGGCCCGGGCGATCGGCGAACGCGGCGCGCGGGTGGAGCTGGGCGAGCTGCCGACGGTGCAGGCCGACCCCGGCCAGCTCGGCCAGGTGTTCCAGAACCTGATCGCCAACGCCTTGAAGTTCGCCGACGGCGCGCCCGAGGTCGAGGTCGCGGCCGAGCGCGAGCCCGACGGCTGGCGCTTCGACGTGCGCGACCGCGGGGTGGGGATCGATCCCGCGCAGGCCCAGCGCGTGTTCGGCCTCTTCCAGCGCGCGCACCGGCGCGACCAGTACGACGGCGCCGGCGTCGGCCTGGCCGTCGCGCAGCGCATCGTGGAGAGCCACGGTGGGCGGATCTGGTGCGGCCCGGCGGCCGGCGGCGGCACGGTGTTCTCGTTCACGGTGCCCGACTAACGTCGCCGAAGGCGAGCGGCGAGGAACGAGCCCGTCTCGCCTGGCAGGCGAAACCCCTCTGAAGGCGAGCGGCGAGGAACGAGCCCGTCTCGCCTGGCAGGCGAAACCCCTCTGAAGGCGAGCGGCGAGG
>Ga0136617_10005933_pt1 | contig 10921 bp, 11 predicted proteins | sample AntDrymUQ3222106_2_FD_129672 | JGI IMG/M metagenome (GOLD analysis project Ga0136617, IMG submission 129672) | Polar desert sand microbial communities from Dry Valleys, Antarctica - metaG UQ322 (21.06) | ecosystem: Environmental > Terrestrial > Soil > Desert | place: Antarctica: Dry Valley...
GTGTTTCGCCGCGTCGTAATAATATTTGGCGAGCTCGGGCTTGAAGCGCGCCATGATGTCGCGGTTGATCTCGACCGCGGGCTTGTCGGTGGCCGACAGCATCGGCCGGTATTTTTGCGTCCTGGTCTGGACGTCGGTGAAATAATCCTTCGCCGCCTGCCGCAATTTAAGTTTGGTGAGCAGATCGAGCGTCGTCATCGCGACCACCTTGGCGCCCGCGACCACGCCCTTATGCGCGATCGGCGTCGCCATCGCGATCGCGTTCGACCAGTGATGGCCGGGCAGATTGGGGATGTTGGCCGGATAGTTGATGGTGATCGTCGGCACGGTCCAGCCGACATCGGCGATGTCGTCGGAACCGCCGCTCTTGGGCTCAGCCAAAGGTGGCTCCAATGTGTCGAGCTTGACTGCGAGCCCCTCCTGCTTTTCGGCGCCGACATTCTTCTGCACCAGTTTGGCGAAGGCCTGCTCGTCGGCGCTCCATTTGGGCAGGCCGACCGCCTGGATGTTGGCGTAAGCGGCCTCGGCGATCGGCCGGTTGAAGTGGCGCGGGGCGGCGGTGCCGATGATCCGGCGGGTGACGCTGGTGCCGGTCATCATCGCGGCGGCGTCCGCCATGACGTTGCCGATCTCGTAATTCTTGGCGATCCGGTCGAAATCCTGCTCGCGGAAATAATACCAGACCGAGGCGCGCGAGGGCACGACATTGGGCTGGTCGCCGCCGTCGGTGATCACATAATGCGAGCGCTGCTCGGGCCGCAGATGCTCGCGGCGCATGTTCCAGCCGATGTTCATCAGCTCGACCGCGTCGAGCGCGGACTTGCCCCGCCACGGCGCGCCCGCCGAATGCGCGCTGTCGCCGGCGAATGTGTATTCGACCGAGACCAGGCCGGTCCCCGACGGCTGGCCCCAGGCGGTTTCGAGATTGTCGCCGACATGGGTGAACAGCACCGCGTCGACACCGTTGAACACGCCGTCGCGCACCATATAGGCCTTGCCCGCGACCAGCTCCTCGGCGACCCCCGGCCACAGCATCAAGGTGCCCGCGATATTGTCGCGCTCCATCAGCTCCTTGACCGCCAGGGCGGCGACGACGTTGACGCTCTGGCCGCTATTATGGCCTTCGCCATGGCCCGGCGCGCCCTCGACCATCGGCGAGCGATACGGGATGCCCGGCCGCTGCGAGGCCTTGGGGATGCCGTCTATGTCGCTGCCGAGCGCGATCACCGGCCCGCCGGTCCCGCGGGTCCAGCGCGCGACCCAGCCGGTCGGCAGCCCGGAGGTGCCGCGCTCGACGGTGAAGCCGTGCTTTTCGAGCAATTCGGTCAGGTAGCGCGAGGTCTCGACCTCCTGGAAGCCGAGCTCGGAGAAGCTGAAGATCGTGTCGTTAATCTCCTGCGCCAGCTTGGCGCGCTGCTCGACCCCGGCGATGGCGCGCGCCTTCAGCCCGGACACCGGCGCGGCGGCGGCGGGCGCGGCGCCGAGCGCGGTCCCCAGGATGATCGTCGCAAGATGTCGCTTCATGTCGGCTCCCTATGTGGCGTGCGGGGACGCTAAAGGTCGCGGCGGATTTCGCAACCGGGGATGCCGGATTGTTGCTGCTACCCGTCAAGCCGCGCCAGCAGCATCAGCGCGCCGACGCAGGCCGCGGCGATGCTCGCGATCAGGACCGCGCCGGCGGCGGCGTCCTTGGCGAACTTGATCTCCTCGGCGATCTCGGGGTGGACGCGGTCGATCCAATATTCGAGCGCGGCGTTGATCATCTCGAACGCGAGCACCAGCCCGATCGCGAGCGCCACGATCGCCGCCCAGACGAGCCCGGGCCGCAACGCCAGCGTCACCGCGATCGCGACCAGCCCAAGCCAGCCCTGCGTCCGAAAGCTCTTCTCGCGGCGCCAGACGATCCGGATCCCGGCCAAAGCGAAGCCGAGCCGCTCGAGGAAGGAGCGATTCTTCACGGGGCGCACCCTACGGGCTTCGCCGCCGGACGCAATGCGATGCGGCGGCGCGGCTCAGGGCCGGCCGGCCGGACCTTCGCTCATCAGCCCGAGCAGATTGCCCTCGCTGTCGCGGCACACGGCCAGCCACACGTCGTTGTCGCCGACCGTGGCGATGCGGCGCGGCTCTTCCTCGAACGTCACGCTTTTGGCGGCCATATCGCGGTGCGAGGCATGGATGTCGTCGACGGCATAATACAGGATCGAATTGCCTGCCGTCTCGGGTCCCTCGGGCTGGCTGAGCATCAGCCGCGTCTCGCCGCACCGGAAGAAGCTGAGGCCCGGTGGGGCGTCGAACACATGCCGGAGGCCGAGCGTGTCGCGGTAAAAGGCCTTGGCGCGATCGAGGTCGCGGATCGTGACCGCGATCTGCGCGATGCGGGTGGGACGGGCTGCGCTCATATCTGCCTCCTTGATCGCGCGATCGAGTCGCTGTAGCTTTAGGCTAAATATTAGCCAAGCTAACGAATTATGTAAAGGCCGGATATGACGATCGAAGCCACCGCCGAACGGCTCCACTCCGCCGCGATCCGGCTGCTCCGCCTGCTCCGGCGCGAGGACGATATGAGCGGCCTCAGCGCGCCGCGGCTGTCGGCGCTGTCGGTGATCGTCTTTTCAGACGGGATCGCGCTCGGCGCGCTCGCCGCCGCCGAGCAGGTCCGCCCGCCGACCATGACCCGGATCGTCGACGCGCTGGTCGCCGCCGGGCTGGTGGTGCGCGAGGCCGATCCCGCCGACCGCCGAATCGTCCGCCTCTCCGCGACCCATAAGGGGCGGGAGATCCTGCTCGCCGGCAAGGCCCGCCGCGTCGAAGCGTTGAGCCGGCGGCTGCGAACCCTTTCAGCCGAAGACAGAAAGTCGCTCGACCGCGCCGCCGCGCTGATCGAGCGCGTGACCCGCTAGACGGCAAGCCGCTCGCCGCCCTTGTTGCGCCGCAATGTGATGCGTATAGGCGCGGGCTAACCTCACCACAATCGGGACTAATTGAATGAGCCTCCGCAACGTGGCGATCATCGCGCACGTCGATCATGGCAAGACCACGCTCGTCGACCAGCTTTTCCGCCAATCGGGCACCTTCCGCGACAACCAGCGCGTCGAAGAGCGCGCGATGGATTCGAACGACCTCGAAAAAGAGCGCGGGATCACGATCCTCGCCAAATGCACGTCGGTGGAATGGCACGGCACCCACATCAACATCGTCGACACGCCCGGCCACGCCGATTTCGGCGCCGAGGTCGAGCGCATATTGTCGATGGTCGACGGCGTGATCCTGCTGGTCGACGCCGCAGAGGGGCCGATGCCGCAGACCAAGTTCGTCACCGGCAAGGCGCTCGCTCTGGGCCTGAAGCCGATCGTCGTGGTCAACAAGATCGACCGCCCCGACGCGCGCCCGGCCGAAGTGCTCGACGAGTGTTTCGAGCTGTTCCTGAGCCTCGACGCCAATGACGAGCAGCTCGATTTCCCGACGCTCTATGCGAGCGGCCGCAACGGCTATGCCGGCCTTACCGGCGACGTCCGTTCGGGCACGCTCGATCCGATGTTCGCGGCGATCGTCGAGAATGTCCCCGCGCCCGACGCCGACCCCGACGGCCCGTTCAAGATGCTCGCCACCCTGCTCGACCGCGACAATTTCGTCGGCCGCGTGCTGACCGGGCGGATCGCCAGCGGGAAATTGCGCGTCAACATGCCGATCAAGGCGCTCGACGACGAAGGCAATCTGGTCGAGGAAGGCCGCGCGACCAAGATCATGGCGTTTCGCGGGCTCGAGCGGGTCGCGGTCGAGGAAGCCGGCGCGGGCGACATCGTCGCCATCGCGGGGCTGACCAAGGCGACCGTCTCCAACTCGATCGTCGAACCGTCGGTGACCGAGCCGCTCCACGCGCAGAAGATCGATCCGCCGACGCTGGCGATGACCTTCACCGTCAACGATTCGCCGATGGCGGGGCGCGAGGGATCGAAGGTCACCAGCCGGATGATCCGCGACCGGCTCGAGCGCGAGGCCGAAGGCAATGTCTCGTTCAAGATCACCGAGAGCGCCGACAAGGACAGCTTCGAGGTCGCGGGCCGCGGCGAGCTCCAATTGGGCGTGCTGATCGAGACCATGCGCCGCGAGGGCTTCGAGCTGACCATCAGCCGCCCGCGCGTCCTGTTCCGCGACGGGCCGGACGGGCGCGAGGAGCCGTACGAGCAGGTCGTGATCGACGTCGACGACGCTTATGCCGGCACGGTCGTCGAGAAGATGGCGGGCCGCAAGGCCGAGATGACCGACATGCGCCCCTCGGGCGGCGGCAAGACCAGGATCACCTTCTCAGGGCCCTCGCGCGGCCTGATCGGCTATCATGGCGAGTTCCTGTCCGACACGCGCGGCACCGGCATCATGAACCGGCTGTTCGAGCGCTACGGCCCGCACAAGGGCCGCGTCGACGGCCGCCAGAACGGCGTGCTGATCTCCAACGGCGCGGGCGAAGCGGTGACCTATTCGTTGGGCCCGCTCGAGGAGCGCGGCATCCTGATGGTCGGCAACGGCGACACCGTCTACGAAGGCATGATCATCGGCGAGAACGCCAAGCCGGAGGACCTCGAGGTCAATCCGATGAAGACCAAGCAGCTCACCAACTTCCGCGCCTCGGGCGGCAAGGACGACACCGTCCGGCTGACCCCGCCGCGGCGGCTGACGCTCGAGCAGGCGATCGCCTATATCCAGGACGACGAGCTGGTCGAGGTGACGCCGAAGAGCATCCGGCTGAGGAAGCGGCATCTCGATCCGCACGAGAGGAAGAAGGCGAGCCGGGCGAAGGTCGCGGCTTAGGCGCCTTGAACTTAGTCAAGCGTTAGACTAAGCAGGGCCATGACAATCGTCAGCGTCCATGAAGCCAAGACCCATCTCTCCCGCCTGATCGAAAAGGTGCTGGCGGGGGAGGAGGTCGTGATCTCGCGCAACAAGGAGCCGGTGGTGCGCCTCGTCCGCGAGGGGCCGCCGGGAAGACGCCGCTGCTCGGCGCGTTCAAGGGCAAGATCAGCTTCGACGAGAGCTTCTTCGATCCGCTGCCGGACGATGAGCTCGCCGCCTGGAACGGCGAAGCGGATTGAGGTTGCTGCTCGACACGCATGCGTTGTTGTGGGTTCTGGAGGGCAATCCGCGGCTGTCCGGGCGCGCGGCCGAGGCGCTGGCCGATCCGACCGGCGAAAAGCTGGTCAGCGCCGTCTCCGCCTACGAAATCTGTCTGAAGCACCGGCTCGGCAAGCTGCCGGGCGCGGCCGCGCTGGCGCTCGACTTCGCGGCGACGATCGCGGACCTGGATTGCACGCTCTTGCCGATCACGCTCGACCATGCCGCGTTGGCGGGGAGCCTCGATCCTTCCCATCGCGATCCGTTCGACCGCCTGCTGATCGCCCAGGCGCGGATCGAGCGGGTTCCGATCGTCTCGAACGAGGCGCTGTTCGATGGCTTCGGGGTGGAGCGGATTTGGTAGTTTGATCCCGGCCGAGAAAGGAAGGTGAAGGCAACCTCGGGTTCTTGCCATCTTGCCATCATATTGCTATCCTGATGGCATGACATCTCCCCAGCTTTCCGTCCGCAGCGCCAAAGCCCGCGACCTCGCGCACGCGCTTTCCCGGCGCGAGCGGCGGCCCATCCACGCCATCGTCGAAGACGCATTGACCGCTTATGCGCGCAGGCATCCGAGCGAAAGCGCGGCCGGCTTCCTGAAGCGGATGCGCGCGCTCGCGCCGGCCGACGATCAAGCGATCCGCGAGATAGAAGCCGCGATCGAGGCGCACCGCCGGCCGCACAAGGGCATCGAGCTTTGATCCTGCTCGACACGAATGTGGTGTCGGAACTCATGAAGAGCGCCCCCGATCCCGCCGTCGACCATTGGTATCTGATGAATGAGGAAGAGACGGCGCTCCCTTCCACCGCGCTCGCGGAACTGGCCTATGGCATCGCCCGCCTCGCCGACGGCGCGAGGCGGCGGAATCTGGAGGCCCGGCTCGTCGAGTGGAGGCTCCGCTACGCCGACCGGACGATAGCGTTCGGTGCGACCGCCGCGCTCCGTTACGGGCAGATGCTCGCCGCCGTCGAAAAGGCTGGGCGCGCCATGGCGCTTCCCGACGCGCAGATCGCCGCCATGGCCCTCGATCAGGACGCCGCCATCGCGACCCGCAACATCCGGGATTTCGAGGCGGCGGGAGTCGTGCTCGTCAATCCATGGAGGGATGAAGGGCGGGCGCAGGCGAAGGTGATCCGGATAAGGAAAAGGTATCTGGATCCGCATGAGAGGAAGCGGGCGTCGCGGAAGGCGGAGGCGGGTTAGGGAACAACTGCGCGAATGGCGGAGATTGGCCGGGAGCGGACTGACAGGTTTCGGGCGAGGCGACGGTGAAGCGGACATCCTCTCGCCAGTCTGAGGCGCTCGAAATTCGTTCCGGTTCGGCTTTATGCCAGCGCGGATGTGGCATCACCACAAATACGGATCGTCCTCAATCGGGTTGGTGTCGAAGGTCATGAGTCGAAGCTAAATGTCCACAGCTCCGAGCTCGACCCCAAGTTCATCCAGCCTCGCACTGTGTTGCCGACCGGTGTCCATGACAGCGAGCATGGCAACATCAGGCCTGAGCCGCTTTGCCACATCGCCGAGCGCGGCAATGTCGGAGCCGCGCACGCTGGCCCAAGACGATTTCACTTCAGCGACGATAGTGGACTGGTCGATCACCATCAGGAGGTCGGCCTCTGCGTCGGGCCTTCGATCCCGATCAAGATACCAGAGCTGTGTGGGACCGGCATAAATAAAGGCCTGTCGTCCTTCCTCCCGGATCGCGTTGAGAGCCCAAAGCAACGACAGCGTGCTGTGATCCCGCAGCGCTTCTACGAGGAAGCTGCTCGGCCGGAACAGCCACTCGAAGCTGATCGGTGCGTCCTTCTCGTGGTGACAGATTGTGCAGGAGAGGATAGCACGCAGTTCGGCCAGGTCGCCCCAGTTTCGGTGGTGGCATTCTGGGCATGGCCATTCGTGGCCCTGGAACATCATCCGTCGCTGCCGCATGGCTATCAAACAATCGTCGAGGGACGTCTGCTCTCGGGCATCCCAGTCGATGCTCTTGTCGGCGCCCTTCGGCCTACCTACTCGGTCCCAGTAGGCGGCGCGATGCAGTTGCCACCGTTCCGCGAGCGATGCGTGCCGCAGATAACGGAGTGGGCTTTTCAGGTCCTGCGCAGCCTTCACGATGAGCCTGCCGAGCGCGAGTCGCTCGCTCTCGTCCTTGAGATCGAATGCCGGCACACGCCCACTCGCTTTTCGCAACCGAGCGACTGTTGGCTCCACTTTTTCGAGAGGCAAGCCAGGCGTGCCTCCCGTCGCGGTGAAGACCTCGCGCATGAACGGGTGTAGCAAAAACCCTGAAGCATCATCGAGGCTACCGGACATGCCCACCACGCCGCTCAGGTATCGCGCTTCGTTGGAAGGCTCTATCCAATCAACCGGGCTCTTAGGCAGAAGCGGTCCCTTGTACCCAGGCAAGCGTGGCCAGCGCCCATCCTCTAGGAGTGCGTATCGAATAGCCTCCTTTCCGGAGGGGACGGTGATTGTGCGAACTCGCCGCTCGCGGCTCTCGAATAGCGTTAGCTCCCCGGCCCGGGTGCTTCGCGGAGGATAAACGAGTTCGCGACTCGTTGCTGTGAAATCCACTTGGAAAGCCCCCGCCATCCGCCAACGTCGTGGGAGCAGCCAGGCATTCCCGTTCGAGAAGCGCGGCTTGTCATCGCCGTGGTCGAGAAGATAGTCCGACCCCCATATTCCAGCCGCGAACGCCTGACGGTGTGGCACGTCCGCGAGGTGGTCCGGAGGCGATGATACCGGATTGGCGATTGGGCCGTCCCAGCTGAATTCGTTCGACCGCGGTTGTGAACTGAAGGTGGACCCTAGTGGAGTGGATGGCGACGCTCGATCGAGATCCTCGATTGATGGTACCATCGTTGCCAAGTCTGGCACGAACTCCGCTCTTGAGATGCTCCAGCACTTCGCGCCGCGGAGGCGTTCGCCGATCGCCGAGAGCTCTTCTCCGGGAACCGAGGTAGATCGGATTGTGAGACTGTATTGCCCGCCGGTCCCGGAATTGACGAAGTTACGCGCGTTGATGAGCTTCACCAGTGTTGAGAAGAATTCGTCATCAGCGAGCTGATCCGGTTCAACTCGGAACGCACCTATGTCCGATCCGATCCAGTTGGGCAGCAAGAGGCGACCGTTCCAGAACAGGATGCGATCCAAATACGAACTGCCCACGATAAGGTTGAAGCTATCGCTCCATCGGCCATGGCGCACGTTCAACTTCGTCGCGAAGTCCATCGATGCAACTGAGAGGCTGGAAGCCCGCCGGCTCGCGAACTCCTTGAGCGCCTGTAGCTCGCTGGTCGTAGTGACTAGGTCATGCGGCACACCAAACTGGCTGTCTGCCTGCTTTTCGGGGCTTACTATGGTGAGAAGCTGCGCGAACGCTTTGGCGTCGGGCGGATAAACGCTCGTCGCGTAAGAGCTGTGATAGGTGCCGAAGTTATCAGTGAGAAATCGGCTTTCCTTTTCGGTATACCAAGCGTCAATTATCGGTAACGGTCCGATGGTCGACCTATAATCCCAATGCCGCGAACGCTTGAAAATAGTAGATAGCGATTGAAGGGGCTGTGCTCCGTAGTTTGGACCGAATCCGTGGACGTCGAGACGATCCCAATGGCGATGCTCTTCATAAACTGACGGCCCAATTCGCTCATGCAGCTGGAGGACATGCTGGTCCTCCATATGGAAATACGAATACACAATGTCGGGATCAAAGGCCCTGATCCACGGCCAATAGCCATCCGGAATCACCCCGTTCTCGCACGGAACAATCAGACTGAAGCGACCGCCCCACCGCCGGTAGCAATCAGCGAAAATGCCATCCAAGGCTAAGTGCGCGTGTTCGCCATCTTGGACGAGAAACGCTATTCGGACGGGGCGATTTTCACATCGCCCCTGACGCAGGTTACCGCTCACTGCCCGCTCCCTTGCCTGCGATCTGAAGCGGCAATTTCGAGGTGAAGGTTTCCCGCCTTACCGCGCAAAGAGTCAGACGCGCGCCAGTGCTCCGACAGCGTGCGGGGCCACCAGTGGTGAAGTTCTGTCTTAAGCGGCTTCTTATTCAACGCCCCACGCTACAATACACAGGCGCGAAACGCTAGCCGACGTCATCTTCTTGAGGTCGCTGATCAGCACCGGAAGCGGCATGAGCACGCTTGCCTTCCATTAGCAGTCTTCAAACACCTACCTGAACGAATGTGGGCTTTCGGATTGTCGCGCCGGACCCGCAAGCGGCCGAAATTGGCGCATAGTCGCCCCACCAATCTTGGAACAAACCACGGACAAACCATTTTCCTACAGCCCCTCTCCAGAGCCATAAAATGGCCGATTCGCCGCGAGCCGAGGAGACAAAACATGCGCAACCGCGCCCCCGCCGCCCGTTCCGAGTGGTCGCCGCTGTTCGATTTCACCTTCGTCCCGCTCGTGGCAGGGTCGGCCACGCCGCCGGCCACCCTCGCCAAACCCGTTTTTGGCCTAACCTTTGCCTAACTTTTGGCCGGCGGCCGGCGGCTCAGCCCGCCATCTTCAGCACCAGCGCCCACTCCTCCTCCCGCACCGGGCTCACCGACAGCCGCGACTGGCGGAGCATTTCCATTTTCGCCAGCTTCGGCGCGGCCTTGATCGCCGCCAGCGTGACCGGCGTGGCGAGGGCCGCGACCGGGCTGACCGCGACCGAGACCCAGCGGGCTTCCTCGCCGTCCTGCCGCGCCGCGCGAGTCACTTCCATCACGCCGACCGCGGCCTTCTGCTTGCCGCTATGGTAGAAGAAGGCCTGATCGCCGGGCCGCATCGCGCGCAAATGGAGCGCGGCGGCGGGGTTGCGGACGCCGTCCCATTCGGCGGCGCGGTCGCGGACGAGGTCGTCCCAGCTATAGCTTTCGGGCTCGGATTTCATCAGCCAGCGCGCCATTCGACCGCCTCCTTCGCCCCCGGCATAGATTTTTCCGCGGCGGCGCGCCACATAGGGCGGATGCGGACCTTGCCTTTGCTCCTCGCCCTCTGCGTCGCCGGCTGCGGCGAATCGGAGAATGACGCCCAGGTCGCCGACGCGCTGCGGCCCGCCAACGCCGAGCGCGCGCCCGACCGCGCCGACGCGATGCCGGTGCGGATCGGCGAGATGGGGCCCAATTTCGACGCGTGCGGCGGCGTCGGCACCACCCGCCGGCTGAGCCCCGGAAGCGCGCTGCCGGTCCGCGCCGCGCCGTTCGAGGCCGCCGCCGAAACCGGCGCGATCGCCGCCGACGGCCGCTTCTTCGTTTGCACCCGCTCGCACGACCAGCGCTGGCTGGGCGTCGTCTGGGACCAAAGCGGGATGCTCGGCGAGGGCTGCGGCGTCTCCTCGCCGATCGCCGCGCGGCGGCTTTACGAAGGCCCGTGCCGCTCGGGCTGGGTGGCGAGCGCGCTCGTTAAGCTGGTCGCGGGCTAGCCGCCGCCCGGCGGCTGAACGGTGGGTTAACGGCGCGTTTCCAGGCGGTTCAGCCGCGCCATGCGAATGAACGCTTTGCTAACCAATGCGTTTTCCTGACGCGGCGGGCCGGCTTTGCTGAGGAGTATCTGTATGAACAGCTTGATCAAGAAGGGCATGTTGGCGGTCACGCTCGGCGCGAGCACGCTCGTCGCCATCGCGCCGGCCGAGGCTCGGCATCGCGACCGTTATTATGGCCATCACGGCTCGCGCACCGGCCTGGCGATCGGCGCCGGCGTCGTCGGCCTCGCGATCGGCGCGGCGATCGCTTCGGATCGCGGCCGCTATTACGATCGCGGCGGCTATTACAACCGGGGCGGCTACGGCGGCGGTTATTACGATCGCGGCGGCTA
>Ga0136617_10005934_pt1 | contig 10919 bp, 10 predicted proteins | sample AntDrymUQ3222106_2_FD_129672 | JGI IMG/M metagenome (GOLD analysis project Ga0136617, IMG submission 129672) | Polar desert sand microbial communities from Dry Valleys, Antarctica - metaG UQ322 (21.06) | ecosystem: Environmental > Terrestrial > Soil > Desert | place: Antarctica: Dry Valley...
CGAGCGCCACCTGCGCCCCGGCGTCGTGGAAGCTGCGCGCAACGGCGGCGCCCACGCCGCGGCTGGCTCCGGTGATGAAGGCAACTCTGTCTTTCACGCCGGGAAGGCTACGCCCTCAACCGCCCCGACCACTGGTCTAGACCACGGTGATAGCGTGCGCCTCTTCCGGGCAGCGAGGAGAGACGAGATGGCGAAGCACAGGATTCGGGCGGCGGCCACCGCCGCGGCGGCGCTGGCGCTGACGATGGGCATCGCGGCGTGCGGAAGCGACGACGACAGCGGCGGCGGCGGCGGGGGCGACGGCGACAGCAAGATCGCGCTGCTCCTACCGGAGACGAAGACCACTCGCTACGAGGAGCAGGACCGTCCCAACTTCGAGCGCCGCGTGAAGGAGCTGTGCTCGGGCTGTGAGGTCATCTACTCCAACGCCAACCAGGATCCCGCCAAGCAGCAGCAGCAGGCCGAGGCGGCCATCACCCAGGGCGCCAAGGTGATCGTGATGAGCTCGGTGGACGTGAAGTCCGCCGCCGCGATCGTGGAGCGCGCCGCGCAGTCCGACGTCAAGGTGATCGCCTACGGGCGCCTGATTCCCGACGCGCCGATCGACTACTACGTCTCGATCGACCCCTTCAAGGTGGGCCAGCAGCAGGCCGAGGTGCAGATGGACGCCATCGAGAAGGACGGCGGCAGCGCCCCCAAGGTGGTCATGATCAACGGCGCGCCCACCGACAGCAACGCCAAGCCCTACAAGGACGGGGCCACGCAGACGCTCGAGGAGCGCGGCGCGGACGTGGTGAAGAGCTTCGACACGCCCGACTGGAGCCCCGACAAGGCCCAGCAGGAGATGGAGGGCTCGATCGCCGATCTGGGCAACGAGGGCTTCGACGCGGTGTACGTGGCCAACGACGGCATGGCCGGCGGCGCGATCGCGGCGCTCAAGGGAGCCAACATCGACCCGGCCACGCGCTTCGTGACCGGCCAGGACGCCGAGCTGGCGGGCATCCAGCGGATCCTCACCGGTGAGCAGCTGATGACCGTCTACCAGCCGATCATCCAGATCGCCGAGACGGCGGCCGAGATCGCGGTCCCGCTGGCCCAGGGCAAGAAGCCCCCGGCCGACGCGGCACCGGAGAAGGTCGACAACGGCGAGAAGCAGGTGCCCTCGGCCCTGCTGGCCACGATCGCCATCGAAGAGGACAACATCAAGACCACGGTGGTCAAGGACGGCTTCCTCAAGGTCCCCGACATCTGCACCGGCCAGTACAAGCAGGAGTGTCAGGAGGCCGGCCTGTAGTGACCGCGGCGGTGCTTGCCGTCGACGCGGGACAGACCGAAATCAGGGCCGCGCTGGACGGGCGGATCGCCACGGCGCCCGGCGTGTTGCGCATCGGCGAGCACGTGGGACCGGATGAGGTGGGGGCGGGGCTGCTCGCCGCGGTGGCGGGCCTGGGCGCGCTGCCCGAGCCCGCGCCTGCCGTGGGAGTTGGGCTGTCGGGCTTCGAGGCCGCGGCGGACGGCGACCTGCTGCGGGTGAGCGACCTGCTGCGCAGCGAGTTGGCCGTGGAGCGCCTGGCCATCGCCAGCGACGGCCTGACCTCGCTGCTGGGAGCGCTGGGCGAGCGCGACGGCGCGGTGGTGGCCGCCGGCACGGGCACCGTCTGCGTCGGACGGCGGGGCGAGCGCCTGGTCAAGGTCGACGGCTGGGGCTCGCTGCTCGGTGACGCCGGCAGCGGCTTTGCCATCGGGCGCGCCGGGCTCGACGCGGGCCTGCGGCACGCCGACGGCCGCGAGGGCTCGCAGGCGCTGCTGCGCGCGGCCGAGCACCGCTACGCACCGCTGCCCGAGTTGCCGGAGCGAATCTACGGCGCGGCCGTGCCGGCTCGTGCCGTCGCCGCCTTCGCCGTCGACGTGGCGGGCGAGGCGGGCGCCGGCGACGCTCACGCCCTGGCCATCCTCGAGCAGGCGGGGCGCGAGCTGGCCCTCACCGCCGCAGCCGCGCTCGGCCGCCTCTTCGAGCCCGGCGAGCCGGCGACCGTGTCCTACGCCGGCAACGTGTTTCGCTGCGGCGCGCTCCTGCTCGACCCGTTCACGCGCACCTTGCGTGAGCGCCGCCCGGCTACCGAGGTGGTGGCCCCGGCCGGCGACTCGCTCGCCGGGGCGGCGGTGCTGGCGGCCTCGCACGAGGCGCTGCGTCCGGAGCCGGGAATTCTGTGGACGGCGCGGTGAGCGGCCCGCTCGATGCGATCCGCGGTGGCCTGGTGGTCTCCTGCCAGGCCCCGCCCGGCAGCCCCCTGGCCGTCCCCGAGCACATGGTCGCGATGGCGCGGACCGCCGCGGCGGGCGGGGCCGTGGGCCTGCGCGCCGAGGGAGTCGAGGACATCGCCGCCATCAAGGAGGCGGTCGAGCTGCCGCTGATCGGCTTGCTCAAGCGGCCCAGCCTCGACAGCGACGTCTACATCACCCCCGAGCTCGAGGACGCCCGCGGAGTGGCCGGCGCGGGAGCAGACATCGTGGCCGTGGACGCGACCCTGCGCCCGCGCCCGGGCGGCCTCGACAGCGAGACCTTCCTCGCCGCGCTGATCGCCGAGCTGTCCCTGCCCGTTCTGGCCGACGTCGACTGCCTCGAGGCCGCCGCGGCGGCCCGGCGCGCCGGGGCCGAGGCCGTGGCCACCACGCTGTCGGGCTACACCCACGGTGGACCGGCGCCCGAGGGCCCCGACCTGGAGCTGGTGGCCCGGCTGACCGCCGAGCTGGACTGCCCCGTGCTCGCCGAGGGCCGCTACGCCACGCCGGAGGCCGTTCGCGCCGCGTTCGAGGCGGGCGCCTGGGGCGTGGTGGTGGGGACGGCGATCACCGACCCGCTGGCCCTCACGCGCCGCTTCGCGGCCGCCTCGGAGAGGAGGGCGGGTGCCGGCCGCTGAGCACGGGCTGGACGGCCTGCCCGCGAGCCTGCCGCCGGGCGGAGCGAAGGGCCGGGCCCTGCGCGAGATCCTCGAGGCGCTGGCGGCCTCGCTCGGTCCGGGCGCCGAGCTTCCCTCCGAGCGCCTGTTGGCCGGCCACTACGGGCTGGCGCGAATGACGGTCCGCACCGAGGTCGACCGGCTGGTGGCCGAAGGGCTCGTCTACCGCCTCCACGGGCGGGGAACCTTCGTGGCCGAGCCGCGCGTGGCCCAGGCGATGCTGCTGAGCTCGTTCAGCGAGGATATGCGCGCGCGCGGGATGAACCCCGGCTCGATCATGCGGTCCCAGGAGCTGATCGAAGCGACGGTCTATCTGGCCGGCCTGCTCGAGATCGCTCCGGGGGCCCCGGTGGCCGAGATCGAGCGGGTGCGCACGGCCGACGGCGACCCGGTGGCGCTCGAGCGCGCCTATCTGGCGGCCGAGCGCTTTCCCGCCATCGAGAGGGCCGACCTGGAGCACGGCTCGCTCTTCGAGCTGCTCGCCGGCCTTTACCGGGTGAGCCTCAGCCACGCCGACCAGCGCGTGGTGGCGGTGGCCATCGAGCCCCACGAAGCCTCACTTCTGGAGGTGCCCGAGGGCTCGCCCGGCCTGCGCTTCCATACCCTCGCGCGCGCGAGAGACGGAGCTCCCGTCTACTACGCGAGCTCCCTGTACCGCGGCGACCGCTACGAGATCGAGCTCCACCAGACGCGTCCGCAGATGACATGAACGGCGAGCGCATGAAGGCCGACATGGCAGCGCAGCCCGAGGTGCTGGGCCGGCTGCTGGCGCGCCGCCCGGACATCGTCGCCTCTCTGAAGGGCGAGGAGCCCGCCGGCGTGGTGATCGTGGCGCGCGGCTCGTCGGACTACGCCGCGATCTTCGCGCGCTACCTCTTCGAGGCGGTCAGCGGCCGCCCGGTCGCGCTGGCCGCGCCCAGCCTGCTCAACCTCTACGGGATCGAGCCGCGCCTGCGCGGTTGGCTGGCCCTCGGCATCAGCCAGTCCGGCCGCACGCCCGAGATCACCACGGTGCTGGAGCGCTACGGCGCCGCCGGCGCGCGGACCGTGGCCATCACCAACGATCCAGAGAGCCCGCTGGCCGCGAGCGCCGCTGTCAGCGTCGAACTCGGGGCCGGCCCGGAGGGCGCGGTGCCGGCCACCAAGACCTTCACCGCCCAGCTCGCCGCCGTGGCGCTGGTGGCCGAGGCGCTCGGCCCCGTGCCCTGGAGCGAGGGCGACTGGGCGCGCATCCCCGCGGTGGTCGAGGAGCTGCTCGCCGACCCCGCCCCGGCCGCCCGCGCCGCGGAGGAACTGGGCGAGGCCGGCGAGCTCGTGGCCATCGGGCGCGGCTACCTGATGTGCGTGGCCCTCGAGGCCGCGCTCAAGCTGCGCGAGGCCACCGGCGTGCGCGCCGAGGGCTGGTCGGCGGCCGACTTTCGCCACGGGCCGGTGACCGTGGCCCGCGGCGACATCCCGCTGCTGGCCGTCAGCGCGTCCGGGCCGGCCGCCGCCGACGTAGAGGAGCTGGCCGGCGAGCTCGCCCGCGCGGGCACGCCGGTGATGCGCCTGGCCGACCGGCCCGGCGCGGACCTGCCCTACCCGGCCGGGTTGCCGGAGCCGCTCTGCGCTTTGCCGGCCACGGTGCGCGCGCAGCAGCTGGCGCTGGCCTTGGCCCTGCGGCGCGGCCTGGACCCCGACGAGCCGCCGGGCCTGAACAAGGTCACGAAGACCAGCTAGGCCTAGAAAGTCAGCCGGCGGCGAACGCCTCCGCGCCGCCCACGAGCGTCCGCACGGGACGCAGATCTTCGTCGAGCACGGTGAGGTGGGCGGGGGCGCCGGGGCGAAGGTCGCCGAGGTCGTCACGGCCCAGCAGCGCGGCCGGCGCCGCCGAGGCGGCGTGCACCGCCGCGGGCAGCGACGCGCCGCTCGCCACCAGGTTGCGCACGGCCTGGTCCATCGTCAGCACGCTGCCCGCGAGCGTGCCGTCGGCCAGGCGGACCGCGCCGTCGATCACCTGCACCGGACGGCCGCCCAGCTCGTAGGCGCCGGGGCCGAGCGTCGCCGCCTCGATGGCGTCGGTCACGAGGCAGAGGCGGGGGCGGGCGGCGAGAAAGGCGCCGTAGGCGGTCTCGGGGGCGAGGTGCACGTTGTCGACGATGGCCTGCACGGTCACGCCGGGGCGCACGAGCGCCACGCCGCCCAGGCCGGGGTCGCGTGGGCGCCAGCGCCGGTGGGCGTTGTGCAGGTGCGTGATTGCGCGGGCGCCGCGGCTAAAGGCGGCGTGGGCGCCCGCCGCGTCGGCGTCGGAGTGCCCGCAGGAGACGACCAGGCCGGCGCCGGCGAGCCGCTCGACGAGGTCGAGGCCGCCGTCCAGCTCGGGCGCGAGGGTGATCATGCGCACCGGGCCGGCGGAGATCAGGCGCTCGGCCAGCTGCGGATCGGGGGCGCGCAGGTGGGCCGGGTCGTGGGCGCCGGCCCAGGACGGCGACAGGAAGGGACCCTCGAGATGCACGCCCGTGACCAGCGGACGGGCGCCGTCGCGGGCGCCGGCTACCTCCGCGGCCGCGGCCAGCGGCTCCGCGTAGGCCTCCAACGGCGAGGAGACCAGCGTGGGCTGAAAGGCCACCACCCCGGTGGCGGCCAGCGCCTCGGCGGCGCGCCGGTAGCCGGCTACGTCGGCGCGGAGGAAGTCCACGCCCGCAACGCCGTTGATGTGCAGGTCGACGTAGCCGGGCACCGCGGTGCCGGCCGGTCCCGCCGGACGCGCTCCCAGCTCCAAAACGCGGCCGTCGGCGATGGTCACGTCACCCTCGACCAGCTGACCGCCGGCGATGGCGGCCTCGACTCCCAGTCGCACCCAACCCCTCTCACTGGTCTATACCAGCGGCGAGTCTAACCGCAGGCCTGGCGTCAGGGGTTCGGCCGGTTCAGGACAAAACACACGTTCTTAACCGAACCTTTCCGCCAAAGCCTTGACAAACCAGGGGCCGGTCAAAAGGATCGTCGGCGGATGAGAGGAGAGCAGCCCGGGGCGCTCGCGTCGTTGCGTGAGTCCAACCGGGACAAGGTGGTGAAGGCGCTGCAGGGGCTCGGGGTAGCCAGCCGGGCCGAGGTCGCGCGCCGCACCGGACTTTCGCGCTCTACGGTGTCGACGATCGTGGGTGAGCTCTTCGACGACGGGCTCGTGGTGGGCCGCGAGGACGGCGGCCGTCAGGCCAGCGGCAGCGGCCGTCCGCCCACGCTGATCGCCCTCGACTCGTCCGCCGGGGTGGCCGTGGGAATCGACTTTGGCAAGCGCCACCTAGCGGTTGCCCTCGCCGACCTCTCGCACGACATTCTCGCCGAGCAATGGGTGGCCCTCGACGACGACTACCCAGCCGACGACGCGATGGGCACGGCGGCGCAGCTGGTCGACCGGCTGCTCGCCGAGGCGCGCATGGATCGCGACCGGGTGATCGGCGTGGGCATGGGCATCCCCGGTCCCGTGCACCAGAGCGGCCTGGTGGGCTCGTCGGCGATCCTGCCCGGCTGGGTGGGTGCCGATCCGGGCCGGGGCATGAGCCAACTGCTCGATCTGCCCGTGCAGGTCAACAACGACGCCAGCCTGGGCGCCCTGGCGGAATACGTCTGGGGTGCGGGCCGAGGCGCTTCGGTGGTGGTCTATCTCAAGCTCGCCACCGGCATCGGGTCGGGCATCGTCATCGGCGGCCGGCTCTTCGAAGGGGTGGGCGGGACCGCGGGCGAGATCGGTCACACGACGATCGACGAAGGCGGCGACATCTGTCGCTGCGGCAACCGCGGCTGTCTCGAGACGGTCGCCGGAGCGGCGGCCATCGCCAACCTGCTGTCGCGCAGCCTCGGCGAGCCGCTCGACCCCGAAGCGGTGCTGAGCCGCGCGGCCGCCGGCGACCCCGGCTGTCGCCGCGCGCTCGCTGACGCCGGACGCCACATCGGCGTGGCCGTGGCGAACTTGTGCAATCTGGTCAATCCCGAGCGAATCGTTGTTGGGGGCAGCATGGGCCAAGCCGGCAGCCTGCTGCTCGATCCGCTCATGGAGTCGGTGAGCCTCCGCGCCATTCCCAGCGCGGCGGAGGATGTGGAGATCGTTGCGGGTGAGCTCGGCGAACGTGCCGAGCTGCTCGGAGCGCTCGCCTTCGTCCTCCAGGAGGCGAGCCCGACTTCCGCAGGCCGAACGCCGGCGTCACTGAGGACGGAACCCTAGGAGGAGATCCAATGCAGAAGCACAGGAAGTGGAGCAAGGCTGCTGTCATCGCCGCGCTCGCCGCGGTCATGTCGCTGTCCATCGCCGCTTGCGGCAGCGATGACGACGAAGGTGGCGGCGGGGGCGGCGGCGACGAGGCCGGTGGAGGCGGATCGGTCGCACTCCTCCTGCCGGAGTCGAAGACGGCCCGCTACGAGTCTCAGGACCGCCCGAACTTCGAGCGCAGGCTCAAGGAGGTCTGTGCCGACTGCGACATCATCTACTCGAACGCCGACCAGGACCCGGCCAAGCAGCAGCAGCAGGCCGAGGCGGCCATCACCAAGGGCGCCAAGGTGCTCGTGCTCGACCCCGTGGACGCGGCTTCGGCCGCCTCGGTGGTGTCGCGGGCCAAGCAGTCGCAGATTCCCGTCATCAGCTACGACCGCTTGATCACCGACGCCGACGTCGATTACTACATCTCCTTCGACAACGAGAAGGTGGGCAAGCTGCAGGGCGACAGCCTCACGGCGAAGCTCGAGGAGGACGGCGCCAGCGGATCGGTCGTGATGATCAACGGCGCGCCCACAGACAACAACGCCAAGCTGTTCAAGGAGGGGGCGCACAGCGTCATCGACTCGAGCCCCTTCAAGGTGGCCAAGGAGTACGACACTCCGGACTGGAGCCCCGACAAGGCCCAGCAGGAGATGGAGCAGGCCATCACGGCGCTGGGCAAGGACGGCTTCGTGGGCGTCTACGCGGCCAATGACGGCACCGCCGGTGGAGCCATCGCCGCCATGAAGGGCAACGGCATCGACCCGAAGTCCATCCCGACCACCGGTCAGGACGCCGAGCTGGCGGCCATCCAGCGGATCATCATCGGGGAGCAGTACATGACCGTCTACAAGGCGATCAAGCCCGAGGCCGAGGCGGCGGCTGAGCTGGCCGCGGCACTGGTCAAGGGCGAGGAGCCGCCGAGCGGGCTCGTCAACGCCAAGGTCGACAACGGCATGAAGCAAGTCGAATCGGTCTTGCTCGATCCGGTCGCTGTGACCAAGGACCAGATCCAGGACACGATCGTCAAGGACGGGTTCTGGAAGGCTTCCGAAATCTGCACCGGCAAGTACGCTGCCGCCTGCAAGGAAGCCGGCATCCAGTAATTGGGGGTTGGCTCCCGGCCGCGCACTCGCGGCCGGGAGCTCTCACCCTCACGAAAGGAGCCTCGAACATGAATGGGAACGGGACCACTCCTGTGCTCTCCCTGAGGGGGGTGAGCAAGAGCTTCGGTGCGGTCAAGGCGCTCACCGATATCGACTTCGAGGTCAATGACGGTGAGGTCGTCGCCCTGGTGGGCGACAACGGAGCGGGGAAGTCGACGATGGTGAAGACCATCGCCGGGATCCACACCGCCGACGAGGGACAGATCCTCTTCAAGGGCGAGGAGGTGAAGATCACGACTCCCACCGACGCCACCGATCTCGGCATCGCCACCGTCTACCAGGACCTCGCCCTGTGCGACAACCTGGATGTGGTGGAAAACCTCTTTCTCGGGCGCGAGGAGTCGGCCGGGTTCGTGCGCCAGCTCAACGAGACGGCGATGGAGAAGCGGACCCACGATCTGCTCAGCCGCCTGGCGGTGACGATCACCGACGTGCGCTCGGAGGTCGGCACGATGTCCGGCGGCCAGCGCCAGCAGGTGGCCATTGCGCGCTCGCTGCTGGGCGAGCCGAAGGTCGTGATGCTCGACGAGCCCACCGCCGCGCTCGGCGTGCGCCAGACGGCGATGGTGCTCGGCCTGATCAAGCGGCTGCGCGAGGAGGGTCACGGCGTGGTCGTGATCAGCCACAACCTCGCCGACGTGTTCGAGGTGGCCGACCGCATCTTCGTCCTACGCCTCGGGCGCAAGGCCGGCGACTACGCGGTGGGTGAGGCATCCACAGAAGAGATCGTGTCTGCCATCACCGGCGCCGGCGACAAGGCCGCCAACGAGTCTGGAGGCAAGAAATGAGTACCGCTGCCGGCGGCGCTGCTCCAGCCACCGCCGATACCGAAGAAGCCCCGCAGAAGCCTCGGATGGATCTGTTTCGGCGCTTCGTGGCCGGCGACCTCGCCGAGCTGCGGGTGGTCCTGGCCCTGGTGGTGATCTGGATTGTGTTCTACGCGCAGGAGCCGCGCTTCCTGAGCTCGGTCAACCTGACCAACCTGACGCTGCAGATGACGGCCGTGGGCCTGGTCTCCATCGGCATAGTGCTCGTGCTGCTGCTGGGCGAGATCGACCTCTCGGTCGGCGCGGTGAGCGGCCTGTGCGCGGCGATCGTGGCCGTGCTGACCGTGAAGGAGGGCTGGTCGCCCTACCTGGCGATCGCCGCGGGCGTGGCGGCCGGCAGTCTGATCGGCCTGTTCCAGGGCACGATGTTCACCCGCTTTGGGATCCCGTCCTTCGTCGTGACGTTAGCCGGCTTGCTCGCCTGGCCGGGCGCGCAGCTCGAAGTCCTGGGAGAGACGGGGACGGTGAACATCACCGACCCGAAGATCGTCGGACTGACGAGCACCTTCTACTCCGACGCGTTCGGGTGGATCCTGGCGCTGCTGGCCATCGTGGCCACGGCGGCCTTCGCCATGGTGGGCCGCCAGCGCCGGGTCAAGCAGGGGCTGTCCGCGCCGCCGATGGGCCTGATCGCCATGCGCGTCGGACTCGTGGCGGCCGCGGTGCTGATCGCGGTGTGGATCCTCAACGATGACCGCGGCGTGCCGCTGGCGGCGCTGATCCTGGTCGGCTTCATCTTGGTCTTCTACTACATCACCACGAAGACGACCTTCGGCCGCCACATCTTTGCGGTGGGCGGAAACTCGGAGGCGGCCCGGCGCTCGGGCATCAACGTGACCCGCGTTCGCGTAGTCGTGTTCATGATCGCCTCGGCCATGGCCGCTGTTGGCGGAATCATGGCCGCCTCGCGACTGCTGGCCGTCAACCAGTCATCGGGTTCGGGTGACTTCCTCCTGCTCGCCATCGCCGGTCCGGTGATCGCGGGCACAAGCCTGTTCGGTGGTCGCGGGAGCGTCTGGCACGCGCTGCTGGGCGCCCTCGTGATCACCTCGATCTCGAACGGGATGGACCTGCTCGCGCTGCAGTCGTCGGTCAAGTTCATGGTCACCGGCGCGGTGCTGCTGGCGGCCGTCACAATCGACGCCATCGGGCGACAGCAACGCCGAGCGGCGGGACGCGTCTAGCGCTCCCAAGCTCCGAGGCCCCGGGCCGCCGCCCGGTTGCGGCGGCGGCCCGGTAGGCCGCTTTTTCGCCTCTCGTAACTCAGCGCGCACACGCGTGCGCGGCCCGCCCGTACGGTCGCCGGGCGATGCACGATGCGAGTGGTCAGGCGACGATCGAATGGGTGGGACTGGTGCTGGTGGCGGCCCTCGTATTGGGCGCCCTGGCGGCATTGCGGGCCCCGGCTTCGGACCGCGATCTGGGGAGGGAGTTGGCGCGACGAATCACGTGTGCGGCGGGGGCGGCTTGCCCTAGCGCGGCGAGGGCGGGCCTAGGCGCCCCGGCGGGACGCCGGCCCTCGGCTCCCGCGGCAGGTCTGCCCGCCGCGCCCCCGCCCGTGCCCGTGCGAGATCGCCCCGCCCCTCGAGCCAAGGCGGTAGACGCCTTCCGGCGCCTTCGCGGGGCCGGCAGGCTGACCAACCGGATCTGGATCGTCTGCCTGGGCTACCGGCGCTTCGTGTACGAGCGCGACCACGTGCGGACGCCGGCGGGGACGATGCCGCTCCAGGAG
>Ga0136617_10005935_pt1 | contig 10919 bp, 10 predicted proteins | sample AntDrymUQ3222106_2_FD_129672 | JGI IMG/M metagenome (GOLD analysis project Ga0136617, IMG submission 129672) | Polar desert sand microbial communities from Dry Valleys, Antarctica - metaG UQ322 (21.06) | ecosystem: Environmental > Terrestrial > Soil > Desert | place: Antarctica: Dry Valley...
AGGTCGGCGTCCATCGAGGCCCCTTGGGTCGGCGCTGGGTATTGAGCAGCCGTCTTCGACCTGTCTGCGTTATGTCCCCCTCACGTCCACAGCCCGACCCAGGCCGTGGAACGACTCATCTAGGCGGCTTGCAGGATCCGGCGGCGGCGACGAGCCATGTCGGCACGCCACTCGTCCCCGGTCTCGTGCAGTGCGACGACGCCCTTCGCCATCCGGACCATCGTGGGTTCCTGGTCCTCAAGCGCCGTCTTGGCCTCGTCGAACGTGATGCCGGTCGCTTCGGCGAACGCGCTGGCAAGCTTGTTGATCTGGTCATCGCTCATCTAAGTAGCGAACTGTAACGAAGGCAGCGGCTTCGTTGGAATTACCCGCGGCGCGCTCTCGGACACGCCTGACTGCCGGGCAAGGACTCGAACCTTGAATTCCAGGGCCAGAACCTGGCGAGTTGCCGATTACTCCACCCGGCAATGCTGGGCGAGTATAGCCGCGGGGTGCGGCCGTTCCGTCTGCGGCGCCGTCTTCCTGCTCGCGTGGATGGGGCCCGACTGCGCGGCCCCGAAGCGTCGCGGTGGTTCCGAGGACTACTGCGGATCGGCGTCGTCTCAGCCCTCGCGCTGATCGTCTCGCCCATCGCCCAGCTGCTGTTCGAGCCGATCGCGTGGTCGGCCGCGGTTGCCGGGCGCGCGTCAGTCGGCGCGGCCGTTGGGCGAGAACTGCGCCGTGATGTACGGCTCCAGCCCGGGGTCGAGCACGACGAGCACCTCGTCGCCCGGGGCGATCACGGTGTCGGCCTTTGGCACGAAGCCGGCCTTGCCACGCGGCAGCACGGAGATGATCAGGCTGCCGTCGGGCAGCTCGATCTCGGCGATGCTGCGGCCCGCCGCCGGCGCGCCCTCAGCGACCTCGACCTCGATGATCTCGAGCTTCTCGTCGGGCAGGTCGAGCAGGTGCACGAGCCCGTGGCCGGGGACCTCGTGCTCGATGAGGTTGAGGATGAGGTCGGTCGCCGAGACCGCCGGCTGGACCCCCAGCAGCTTGAAGTGCTGCAGGTTTCGCGGGTTGTTGCAGCGCGCGATGATTCGCTCGCAGAGGTACTTCTCCTTGGCCACCTGGCAGATGAGGATGTTGTCCTCGTCGTCGCCGGTGACCGCCACGACCAGGTCGGCGCGCTGGATGCCGGCGCGCTCGAGCACCCACAGCTCGGTGCCGTCGCCGTACTGCACGGCGTGCTCGAGCTCCTGCTCGATGCGCAGGTAGGCACGCCGCTCCTGCTCGACGAGCGTGACCTCCTGGCCGTTGCGGATCAGCTCGCGCGCGAGGTTGAGCCCGACCTTCCCGCCGCCGACGACGATGACGTACATCAGACCTCGGCGGCCGCCGCCTCGAGGACGGCCTCCTCGAACATCGCGATGCCGAGCTTGACCGCGCAGATCGTGTGCAGGCCCTGCTCGGCGTACCAGTCCGAGCGCGCCGGGTCGAGCACGCGCACGATCACCCGCGGCACGCCGAAGCGCTTCTGCGCGATCTGCGCAACGAGGATGTTCGTGTTGTCGCCGCGGGTGGCGGCGATGAAGATGTCGGCCTCCTCGACGCCCGCTGCCAGCAGCGCGTCGAGCTCGATCGCCGTGCCGACGGTGAAGCGGCCGCCCGCGTCCTCCCACGAGGTTGGCTGGCCGGCGTCGAGGCGCTCGTGCGAGAGCGGGTCCTCGTCGAGCACCGACACGGTGTGACCCGCGGCGAGCGAGGACTTGGCGACGGCCGAACCCACCCGGCCCGCCCCGACGACGAGGACCATCATGTGCCGGATGCTAGACGGTCTGATCGTGACCTGGCGCCCGAAAGTGGACCGTCGCACGACCCGTTGCGCTAGGAGCCCCTCCCGGGCTCATCCTGCGAGGGCGGCGCGGTCAGGATCACGCGGCATGGCGCCTTGCGCACGACGAGCTTGGTGGCGTCGCCGACGAAGTTGTCCAGCGGTCCGCCGATCCCGCCCAGCCGCGCGCCACCGCGGATCCGCGACGGCTCTTCGGCGGCGAGCACGATCAGCTCCACCCCGCGCCGCTGCGCCTCGGCGACGATCGCCTGGCCCGCCCGGCGGGCGCGGATCGTCGCCGTCGCGACCTCGACGCCGTCGTACTCCTCCCCGACGGCCTTGGCGCGCGCGAGCGCCGCCCGCGCGCGCTTGAGCTGCGCCTCGGGCAGGCGCGCGTCGAGCGGCAGCGAGAGCGGCACCTCGAAGACCCAGATCGCCTCGATCGTCGCGCCGAGCCCGTCGTCGTTCTCGGCCGCCGCCAGCCGGCCGGCGGTCTGCACGATGTCGTCGTCGAGCGCCGTGCCGAAGATCGGCACGAGGATCGAGCCGTACTCCGCGCGCACGGGCTCGGAGCGCAGCGCCGCCTCGGAGACGACGACGCGCCGCAGCACCGGCATCCCGGCTGTGCGGCGGTAGGTCACGTAGAACGCGATCCCGGCACACGTCCAGATGAGCCCCACGTAGCGCGCGCCCTCGTGGAAGGCGAGCAGGCTCGCCAGCCCGCCCGCCGCCATCGTCGCGCCGAGCACGGCCGGCAACGGCAGGTCGCCGCCGCGCACGCGGACCGACAGCGGGATCCGGTAGGGGCGTTCGCGCTCTGGCTCGCGGTAGCGCAGCGCACAGATCGAGACGTGCGCGATCAGGAAGGCGAGCATCGCGCCAAAGGCGTAGATCCCCGCGAGCGCCTCGAGATCACGCGGCACGACGAGCGCGCCCGCGAGCACCGCCGCGAGCACGATCACCACGTAGGGCGTGCCGTAGCTCGGGTGCAGGCGCCCGAGCACGCTCGGGATCTGACGGTTCGTGGTCAGCGAGTAGGCCAGGCGCGAGAGCCCGCGCATCGCCGCATGGCAGGCCAGCACGAGCGTGACGCTCGCCAGTGCCGCGGTCGTGTAGACGAAGAGGTCCGACAGCCAGACGGGCTCAAAGCGCTCGACGATCGCGATGACCGGTGCGTCGAGCGCCTCACCGGTCAGCGGCGCGGCGCCGGGCGTGACCGGCAGCGCGGCCACCGCCACCAGCGAGATGCCGACGTAGACGACGAGCACCGACAGGGTGGCGCTCGCGACCAGCCGCCTGAGCCCGCGCGGACCGACGGACACCTCGCCGGCCAGGCCGGCCGCCGCCTCCAGGCTCGTGAACGCGACCGTCGAGACGGTCAGCGCGAACATCACGTCCTTCCACTCCGGGCTCGTGCCGAGCTCGATCGAGTTCACCAGCCCGTCGAGGTCGACGACCAGCGCGACGCCGAAGACGATGACCAGCAGCTGTAGCGCGAGGTCGACGAGCACGAGCGCGGCGACCCGCTCGCGCGTCGCGACGCCGAAGCCGCGGATGTTGCGCGCCGCGACGTAGACGACGATCGCGAGGGCGATCGCGAGCTCCGGTACGCCCTCGCCCAGCGGCCCCCAGAAGGCGGCGGCGTAGTTGACCGCCACGAACGCCGTCACCGCGAGCAGGATCAGGAAGTCCAAGAGCACCGCCCAGCCGGCGACGAAGCTCACCAGCTCGTTGAACGCGTGGCGCGCGAACACGGTGGCGCCGGCGCGCTCCGGGTGCAGCGCGGCGCCCTCGACGTACGTCATCGCCGTCAGCGCGAAGAACACGGCCGCGCCGAGGAAGACCAGCGGCGTCAGGCCGAGCGCGTTCTCCGCCACCACCCCGAGCGAGAAGTAGATCGCGCTGGCCAGCGAGGTCCAGACGATCGCGAACAGCGCCGGCGAGCCGAGTCCGCGGCGAAACACCTACAGCCCCCGCCAGGTGAAGTACAGGCGACCCGCGCCGGCCACCACGAACAGCACGCCGAGCACCGTCCCGAGCGCGAGCGGGCCGCCGCCGGCGCCGAGCGTGCGCACGAGCATCGCGATCCCGATCGCGACCATCGCCGCCGACAGGAGGAGGGTCGCGGCGCGGTGCAGCCCGCGGCCGTCAGGCATCGACCGGCTCGGACTCGATGATGACCCGGCAGGGGCGGTCGGCGAGCACCGTTTCGACGGTCTTGCCGAAGAGGGTGGTGCCGGTGCGCGGCGGCAGCGGCATGACGATCGCGTGCGCGCGCATCTCGCGCGCCTCCTCGACGATCAGCCGCCCGGTCTGGCCGGGGCGAACGCGCTCGACGTGGCCGCTCACGCGCTGGCCTCCCTGGATGCGGGCCTGCTCGATGACCGCGCGAGCGGCAAGCTCCTGCTCGGGCAGCGCGGCGTCGAGCGGCGATACCTGCGGCACGGTGAGCGTCACGAGCACGTGGATGCCGCGCCGCTTGGGCCCCGCCAGCCGCGCCGCCGTGGCGATCGTCTGCGCCGAGTAGCTGCGCGTGCCGAACGCGACGAGGATCGACTCGTACTCGGCCTCGGTCAGCGTGACGGGCTGGGGCACGGCGACCTCGTGCGTGGAGACGAGATCGAGCCCTTGGCCCCGCCGGTAGAGCACGTAGCCGCTCATCCCGAGCACCATCCAGGCGACGCCGGCAGCGCCGATCTGCAGGTCGAGCACGCTGACGACGACGAACGACAGCGCCGTGCCGCCGAGCCCGATGACGGCCAGCACCGGCAGGTCGTGGCCGCGCACGCGCAGCCGCCCGGGGCTGCGATACGGGCGCCGCGCGTCGGGTGCGATCACGCGCAGGCGGATCAGCGACAGGTGGGCCATCGAGAACGACAGCATCGCGCCGAAGGCGTAGATCTTGCCGAGGAAGTCGGCTTGGCCGGGCAGCAGCGCGACACACGCGAACGTCGAGAAGACGAGGATTCCGACGTACGGCGTGCGGTAGCGCGGGTGCAGGCGGCGCATGATGTCCGGCAGCTGGCGGTAGATCCCCATCGAGTACGTCAGCCGCGACACGCCGAGCACGCCGGCGTTCGTGGCCGCGACGAGGATCGTCACCGCGAGGACGCCGACGTACAGCTCGACGGCGCCCTGCAGCGAGTCGAGATCCATCCCCGAGACGACGCCGACGATCGGGTCGTTGGCGTAGCCGCCATCCTCCGGGCCGACGCCGAGCTGCGTCTGGCACTCGCCGCCGACGCACTCGACCGGCAGTGCCGAGAGCGCGATCAGCGGCAGCGTGAAGTAGATCGCGAAGACCGCGAACATCACGCGGTAGATCGCGGCCGGGATCGTCGTGTCCTCGTCGCGCGCCTCCCCCGCCATGTTGGAGATCGTCTCGATCCCGGTGTAGGCGACCGTCCCGATCGGGATCGCGAGCAAGAACTGCGTGAGCGTCGGCGTCTCGCCGAAGAAGTCGAGGTTGTCGAGCAGCACGCCGGGGCTGAAGACGAGGAAGAAGCCGAGCGCGACGATCGCCACCTGGCTGAGAAAGTCGACGATCGCGAGCACGAGGTTGACGCTGACCGCGTCCTTGACGCCGCGCACGTTGACGAGCGCGAGCAGCATGACGGTGACGACGGCGAACAGGATGTCGCCGGGCGACTCGTTGAAGCCCTCCCACATGAAGCGCCCCGCGTAGTGCGCTGCGAAGAACGCCGAGATCGCGATCGTGATGATGTAGTTGAGCATCTGCGCCCAGGCCGTGAAGAAGGACAGCAGCTCGTTGAACGCGCGCCGCGCGAACAGGGACGATCCGCCCGCCTCGGGGTACATCGCGGTCGCCTCGGCGTACGTGGTCGCGGTGCAGTAGAACAGCGCGCCGGTGATCAGGAACACGAGCGGCGTGAGCCCGGCCGCGAGCGCCGCGACGAGCCCGAGCGCGTAGTAGATCGACGAGCCGACGTTGCCGTAGGCGGTCGAGAACAGCGCGTTGACCCCCAGCACGCGCTGCAACCCGTGGAGCCGACGCTCTGCCATCCGCGGCGGGAGTCTACGCAGCGCGCATGCGCCGCCCGGCCTGCCGTGCCGGGTGGTGCTCTACACCTGCTCGACGAACTCGAGCAGCGCCTCGAGCGTGACGTCCCACCCGAGCGTGTCGCCGCCGCCGGGCAGCGCCTCCTGCCAGTCCAGGCCGAAGTCGCGGCGGTCGACCGTCGCCGACAGCTCGATCCCGACGCGATTCTCGGGGCTCAGCAGCCCGGGCCCCGGCAGCCCGACCTTGCCCGTCGCCGCGACGGTCTGCGTGTGGCCGTGGATGGACAGCTTGCCGCTGGCGCTGAGCGCGCGGCTCGCGTCGCCCTCGATCGTCGACACGACCCAGCGGACGTCCGGGAAGCGGGCGGCGTCGAGGAACTCGTCCGACAGCATCCGCTCGCGGATGATCGGGTTGTTGAGGTCCAGCGACGCGACCGGCACGCTGGCGGTGAGCGTGCCGGCCGCGACGTCGAGCGTCGCGTCGATCTCCCTGAAGCCCGCGCGGTAGTCGCGCGCGCCGAGGTGGCGCACCTTGAACGTCACCGAGGAGAACGGCGGGTCGGCGCCCCACACGCCGCCGCCGAGATGATCCTGCAGGAAGCTCACAGGCCCGACTGTATCCCCCGGATCCCACCCGGGGCCCACCCGCGTCCCCCACCGACGTCGTCGGGTGACGGCTGAGCCGCCCTCGCGTATGCCTGGGCGTGCCGGCGAGCAGGGCACAGTGCGCCAGCACGGGCTCTGCTCGTCGGTGCGGCCAGGCGCCGCGAGGGCGGCTCAGGCGTTACGCGACCAGGGGGATGATCAGAATCGCCACGATGTTCGCGACCTTGATCATCGGGTTGATCGCCGGGCCGGAGGTGTCCTTGTAGGGATCGCCGACCGTGTCGCCCGTGATCGAGGCCTCGTGCGCAAGCGTGCCCTTGCCGCCGAACGCGCCCTCCTCGATGAGCTTCTTCGCGTTGTCCCACGCGCCGCCCCCCGCGGTCATCGCGACGGCCATGAAGAGGCCCACGACGATGACGCCGATCAGCAGGCCGCCGAGCGCCTGGACGCTGAGCACGCCGACGATCAGCGTCACGACGATCGGGATCAGCGACGGGATGATCATCTCGCGCTGGGCGGTCTTCGTCACGATGTCGACGCAGCGCGCGTAGTCGGGCTTCTCGGAGTAGTCCATGATGCCCGGTTTCTCCTTGAACTGGAGCCGGACCTCCTCCACGACGGCGCCGCCGGCGCGCCCGACGGCCTCCATCGACAGCGCCGCGAACAGGTAGACCATCATGCCGCCGACGAGCAGGCCGATCAGCACCTCCGGCGAGTTGATGAGGAACGAGGCCTCGTCCTCGCCGTTGGCGAGCAGCTCCTCGTTGAGCTCGATCTGGAAGGCCGCGAAGAGCACGAGCGCGGCGAGCACCGCCGAGCCGATCGCATAGCCCTTCGTCACGGCCTTCGTCGTGTTGCCGACCGCATCCAGCGGGTCGGTGACGGCGCGGACCTCCTCGGGCATGTCGGCCATCTCGGCGATGCCGCCGGCGTTGTCGGTGATCGGGCCGAAGGCGTCGAGGGCCACGATCAGCCCGCACAGGCCGAGCTGCGCCATCACGGCGACGCCGATCCCGTAGATGCCGCCGAGCTCGTTGGCGGCGAAGATGCCCAGCGCGAGCACGATCGCCGGCAGGGCCGTCGCCTGCATGCCCTGCGCGAGCCCGGAGATGATGTTCGTCGCGTGGCCGGTCTGCGACGCGTTGGCGGTCTTCTTGACGGGGCCGAAGCGCGTCGACGTGTAGTAGTCGGTGATCACGAACAGCAGCGCGGTGACGCCGAGGCCGATCAGCGAGCAGAGGTACAGTTCCCCGACGCCCGGGACCGAGACGTTGACGTCGGCGGTGCGTGTCGCCAGGTCCTCCATCAACCACTTCGTGACGGGATAGAACGCGGCCGCGGCGATGAGGCCCGACAGCACGAGGCCCTGGTAGAGGGCGCGCTCGACGTTGCCCGCCGCCGACTTGACGGCGAACGTGCCGATGATCGAGGCGATGATCGCCACGCCGCCGAGCACGAGCGGGTACAGCGCGACCTGCGTCGCGTTCTCCCCGGCGAAGGTCAGGACGCCGAGCAGCATGACCGCGACGGCGGTCACGGCGTAGGTCTCGAAGAGGTCGGCGGCCATGCCCGCGCAGTCGCCGACGTTGTCGCCCACGTTGTCGGCGATGACGGCCGGGTTGCGCGGGTCGTCCTCGGGGATGCCGGCCTCGACCTTGCCCACGAGGTCGGCGCCGACATCGGCGCCCTTGGTGAAGATGCCGCCGCCGAGGCGAGCGAAGACCGAGATCAGCGAGCCGCCGAAGCCGAGGCCGATGAGCGCGAGGACGGCCTCGCGCTGGGACTGGTCGAAGAACGCCGTCAGCACGCCGTAGTAGCCCGCGACGCCGAGCAGCGCCAGGCCGACGACGAGCATGCCGGTGATCGCGCCGCCGCGGAAGGCCACGTCGAGGCCGGGACCGACGCCGCCACGAGCGGCCTCGGCGACGCGCGAGTTGGCCCGTACGGAGACGTTCATGCCGATGAAGCCGGCGGCGGCCGACAGCACGCCGCCGAGCGCGAAGCCGATCGCGACCTCGATCGACTGCAGCGGGATCAGCACGACGAACAGGACGACGCCGACGATCGCGATCGTCGTGTACTGGCGGCGCAGGTATGCAGAAGCGCCTTCCTGGATGGCCTTCGAGATCTCCACCATCTTCTCGTTGCCCGGCGAGAGCGCCAGCAGCGAGCGCGTCGTCAGCGCCCCGTAGAGCACTGCCAGGCCGGCGCACAGCAACGCCACGACGACACCATGGTCCAGCAGGAAATCACTCAAGGGAAACGGCCTCCGTACAAGTCTTTGATGCCAAGGGTCCAGCCCCGCCTGCGGGGCAGGCGTCTACGGCCCCCCCGACCGCGAGCAAACGCGCGCGGATACTAACCGCCAGGGCGGGCCCAGCGCCGCGCCCCACTACCCGCTGGCTACTGGCCCGGCACCCACAGCCGCCCGCTGGAGCCGCCCTGCCCGCGTTCTTCGCTCTTGGCCGGCGGCGGCTCCTGGGTGCCCTGTCCGCCCGCCCCGGCACCCGGCGGCGGCGTCGCGCCCGACCGCGCATAGGCCACCTGCAGTTGCGACAGCGCGTCGCGCACCTGCTTGGCGTCGGGTCCGAGCATCGGCTCGACGAGCGGCAGCAGCGCCTTGGTGGCGTCGATCGCCTGGCGTACCTGCTCGAAGTCCGGCTCCTCGTCGCCGCCGGTCAGGCCCGCCCGGCGGGCGGCCAGGTTCAGCAGCGAGACGACGGTCTGGATGAGGATGTCCTCGACGCGGATGCGCGCGAGCTCGGCCTCGTAGGCCGCGCGCAGCTCCTCCTCGGAAAGTCCTTCGAGGTCGCCTTCGGCGGGTGGCTCGGTACTCATGCGGGAACCTCCTGTGCGTAGGTGGTCATGGTCTCGCGCACGGCCCCAGCGTAGACCTCGCCTAGATCGCCGGTCTCGAGCAGCGCCGCGCGCTGGCGCTGCGCGCCCGTCGGCCCGTCGAGCGCGACGTCGATGCGCGCCTCCTCGCGCGCGGGCGCCGTCCAAGCCCACAGCGACTCGAGCGCCGCTCGCGCGGGGATCTCGACGCCGCGCTCCAGGTCGATCATGCTGCCGTCCATCCCGTGGCGGATCGCGCGCCACACGTTCTCCTCGACGAGCCGGTGCGGCAGATGCTCGAACGGCACGCCCTCGTCGATGTCGCGCAGCGCCTGCCCGACGCACGCGACGACGAGGCCCGCGAGGCCCTCGGACTCGGCAGCCGAGATCTGCGCGTCGCAGATGCGCACCTCGACGGTCCCGTAGGAGGCGTGCGGCCGGATCGACCACCAGACCTGCGTGTACTCGACGATCGACCCCGTCGCGATGAGCAGCTCGACGTAGTCGCGAAAGGACCGCCAGTCGCCGAACGCGTCGGGAACCCCGCAGCGCGGAAAGGACTTCGTGAACGTCTGGCTGCGAGCGGAGTGCAGCAGCGTGTCCTTGCCCTCCAGAAACGGCGAGCTGCCGCTCACGGCGAGCAGCAGTGGCAGCACGGGCCGCAGGCGGTCGCAGGCCTGCACCGCGCGATCGGCGCCGTTGACGCCGACGTGGACGTGCAGCGAGAACGTGTTGTTGCGCCGCGCGACGTAGCCGAGCCCCTCGACGACGCGGCGATAGTGCTCGGTGTCGATGTTGAGCTGCTCGCGGTAGTCGGCCCAGGGGTGCGTGCCCGTCGAGCCGAGCGCGATGCCGCGCTCGGCGGCCAGCGCGAACAGGCGCCTGCGCCGGTCGCGCTGCAGGCCGATCGCGTCGTGCAGGTCCTCGCCGCGCCCCGAGATGATCTCGATCTCCGAGGAGATCAGCTCGCCGGTGATCCCCTCATGCAGCGCCGTGTCCTGTGCGGCGGCCGCGTCGCGCAGCTCCTCGAAGCGCGGGACGAGGTCGAGCGTCGGCGGGTCGAGGACCGCGAACTCCTCCTCGATGCCGACGGTGAGGTCGGTCGACGACGCGAAGATCTCCTCCGTCTGGTCGAGGTCGATGGGCATGGCAGTTTCCGTGCAGGAGGCGATGCTTCTACGTCAGGTAGAAGTACAGCGCGTACAGCAGATCGACCGCCGGCGACGACGTGTGGACGGTCACCTCCGGCGGCACCTGCAGCAGCGCCTCGGAGTAGTTGAAGATGATCTTCACGCCCGCCTTGACGAGGTCGTCGGCGATCGTCTGCGCCGCGGCGGTCGGGACCGCGAGCACGCCGACGACGATGTCCTCCTCCTCGACGACGGCGCGCAGCTCCGACGCGTGGCGCACCTTCGTCGCGCCGACCTCCTGGCCGATCTTGCGCTTGTCGGTGTCGAAGATCGCGACAACACGGAAGCCGTGATCGGCGAAGATGTCCGACGAGGCGATCGCCTGGCCGAGGTGGCCGGCGCCGAACAGCGCGATGTTGTGCTGGCCCGAGGTGCGCAGGATCTTGCGGATCTGCGACACGAGCGCGTCGACGTTGTAGCCGACGCCGCGCTTGCCGAACTTGCCAAAGCCGGAG
>Ga0136617_10005936_pt1 | contig 10918 bp, 10 predicted proteins | sample AntDrymUQ3222106_2_FD_129672 | JGI IMG/M metagenome (GOLD analysis project Ga0136617, IMG submission 129672) | Polar desert sand microbial communities from Dry Valleys, Antarctica - metaG UQ322 (21.06) | ecosystem: Environmental > Terrestrial > Soil > Desert | place: Antarctica: Dry Valley...
GAGTCAGGAGTCAGGAGTCAGGAGTCAGGAGTCAGGAGCAAAGCCGGAGTCTGGGGCACGGGGTGGTGACTCCCCACTCCTGACTCCCGACTGCAGTTTAAACACCCGCTGCGCGTTCTGTCCGGTGATCGCGATGAGCTCGTCCACCGCCATTCCCCGCACGGCCGCGATCCGCTCTGCCACCTGCCCAACAAACGCGGGCTCGTTTCGCTTTCCCCGATGCGGTACCGGTGCCAGGTACGGGCCGTCGGTTTCGAGCAACAGCCGGTCCAGCGGCGTCTCGCGAACGGCCTCGTCCAGGCGCCAGTTCTTAAATGTCACCATACCACTGAACGACACATAGTGGCGGTGTACCAGCCCCGCTCGCAAGAGTCCCAGCCCGCTGCTGAACGAGTGAAGGATAACGGTCACCTTTGGATGGTCGCCCAGAATTGCCGCGACGTCGTCGTCCGCTTTCCGGGCATGAATCACCGCCGGCTTCCCGGCCTGAGCCGCAATCGTAAGTTGAGACTCGAATGCCAGGCGCTGTACCGTGCGAGGTGAGTGATCGTAGTGATAGTCCAAGCCTGTCTCCCCCACCGCTACCACGCGAGGATTACGCAAAAGGCTCCGGAGCCGGCTTTCGGAAGCCGCGTCCCAGCCGCCGGCATCGTGCGGGTGGATACCCGCGGTGGGAGCCAGCCGGGGCTCGGCCGCCGCAAGCTCGAGCGCCTGCTCCGCCCGGGCCAGCGATTCTCCGATCACCACTACGTGGGACACACCGGCGGCCCATGCACGCTCCAGTACCGCGGCGCGGTCCGGCTGGTAGGCTGGATCGGCAAGATGACAGTGGGTGTCAATCAACATGGAGATGCGGAGAGGCCGTACCGTAACGCCCTCTCCGCCTTCCCGGTTTACCGGCCCCGCGGCCCCGCGGCCCCGCTTCCCGAAGCAAGCGGCTGGGCCTTGCGCACCGGCGAAGCGGGTGCCTTCGGGGTCATGTGCCCCCGGGCCGCGGGGCCCGGCCAGCGCTTCTCGATCTCCAGCAGCGCGGGCGCGGCGATGAAGATGGAGGAGAACGTCCCCACGATGACGCCGAACAGCATGAGCAACGCGAAGGGACGGACCACGTCTCCGCCCAGCACCGCCAGGGCCAGAAGGCTCCCCAGCGCGGTGCTTCCGGTAAACACGGTGCGCGGCAAGGTCTCATTGATGGAGCGGTTCAGGATGTCCTCGAAGTGCTCGCGCTTGCGGAGGTGCAGGTTCTCCCGGATCCGGTCGAAGATCACGATGGTGTCGTTCAGGGAGTAGCCAATGATCGTCATGAGGCCGGCCACGACGAAGAGGCTTACCTCCAGCCGCACCAGCCCAATGAAGGCGATGCTCGCCAGGATGTCGTGCCCGGTGGCGATCACGGCCGCCACCCCGAAGCGCCATTCGAAGCGGTAGGCCAGATAAATGAGCACGGCCACGAACGAGAGAAGAATGGCCAGGAGGGCCTTCTGCCGCAGCTCGCCGCCGACTTTGGGGCCGACCGCCTCGGTGCGCAGCACGGTGTAGCTGCCGCTGCCCAGCACCGCATCGAGAGCCTGCCGCAGTGCTGCCCCGGTGGCCTGGGTATCATCGGCGTCGGTACCCTCCTTGGCGACGCGGGCCCGGATCACCAGCTCTCGATCGGAGCCGAAGGTCTGGATCTCGGCTCCTTCGATTCCTCGTCCAACCAGAGCGTTACGGACCGCAGCGACGTCCACCGGCCTCTGACTCTCAACCTGCATCAGCGTGCCCCCGGTGAACTCGACGCTGTAGTTCAAACCGCGGAACATGACCACGAGCAGTCCGGGCACGGTCAACATCAGGGTGATCAGATAGGCGATGCGGCGACGCCGGAGAAAATCGTAGTTCGCGTTGGCGAAAAGTCTCATGGTCAGATGCTCAGGGTGGCCATCGCCGGCTTACGATTTAGCCAGAGGATGAAGAGGGTACGAGTCACAAAGATGGCGCTGATCATGGAGGCAATGATGCCAAGGATCAGGGTTACCGCAAATCCCTGAACCGGGCCGGTGCCGAACTGAAAGAGAAAGAGTCCAGTCAGTACCGTGGTGACGTTGGAGTCTACGATGGCGCTCATCGCGTGGGTGAACCCCTCGTCTACGGCCAGCGCGACAGTCTTGCCCGCCGCGAGCTCTTCCCGAATCCGCTCGAAGATGAGCACGTTGGCGTCGACCGCAATGCCGATTGAAAGCACCAATCCCGCAAGGCCGGGCAACGTCAGGGTGGCATCCAGCATTGCCAGCGCCCCCAGCGTAAGGAGGGCGTACAGAGCCAGTGCCACCACCGCAAGGGCGCCCGCGGTTCGATAGTAGAGAACCATAGCCGCTATGACGAACAGTGTTCCGATGATCCCGGCGATTATTCCCGAGCGAATAGCGTCTTCCCCCAAGGTGGGGCCGACCTGTCGCTCCTCGACGATCTTCAGTGGGATGGGGAGCGCGCCTGCTTTGAGGGTGAGCGCCAGATCTTGTGCCTCCTGAAGAGTACGGCCCGCCAGGGTAATCTGCCCGTTGCGGCTTATCCGACTCTGAATGACCGGGGGGCGGCCCTGGGCCCGGCCATCAAGCAGTATGGCCATATAGTCGCCCACGTGGCGGCCAGTTTCCTCGCCAAACGTACGGCCGCCGCGGCGATCCAGCTCGAAGGTGACGATCGGCCCATTGGTAAGCGGATCGAGCTGGGCCTGGGCGTCAACCAGATTCCTGCCGGTCACAATGCTCTTCTCGTTCAGCGCGTACAGGAAGCGCACCGGCTCTACACCCACGCTGGTGGGCGCCGAGCTCCAGCGGAGGATGATGCCCCGGGGGAGCTGTCGAGCTACTGCAGGAAGGTTCAGCAGGCTGTCGGCCCGGGGAAAAGCGGTTTCAGGCACCACGTACTCGCCCGGAGTGTCGCCGGCGCCGGTGGCGCTCGAGGGCTGGACCAGACCGCTGAGGACTCCGCCGATTACCGCGGCTGTATCGGCTCTCGTGGTGTCTTTGGCACCGGCAGTGTCTGACGCACCCGGTTTGGCCGAGTCGCCACCGAGGAGTTGTTGCACCGCGGACGGCTGGGCTGGAGCGATTTCGGACTTGATACCCAGGCTCCGGAGAGCGCGGTCCATGGCGGGGAGCGCCTTCTCCAGAGCTCGGGTCTCATCAGTGATTTTGAACTCCAGGAAGGCGCTGCGCTGCACGATGGCCTTGGCACGCACCGGGTCCTTGATTCCGGCAAGCTCGACCACGATGCGGTCGTCGCCCACCTGCTGGATCAGAGGCTCAGTCACGCCGAACTCGTCGATGCGCTTGCGGAGCACTGTCAGCGCCAGCTGGAGGTCCCGCTTAGGATCGGCCGAGACCTGCTTCGACTGGTCGAGCTCCAGGGCCAGGTGCATTCCTCCCTGAAGATCGAGACCGAGCTTGAGGGGCACACGCTTCTCGGTGCGGTCGGTCATAACTCCGCTCTGGATATCCCGCTCCCGCAGCGTGACGTTGCGCGGCACGAGATAGAAGATGCTCAAGGCGATGAGCCCGGCGATCAACAGGAGGCGTGTTCGGATAGACATGTTTTAGTGATACTCAAGCCGTGGGTGACCTGTCAGGCGCCGGTCCGGGCCGCGGCAAGAACCGCCACAGCGCGGATATGGTCGCGCTTCAACTGTTGCTGCAAGTGCTCGACCGAGCGGAACCGTTCGATGTCGCGTAGCCGCTCCACCCATTCGATGCGAACCCATTCTCCGTAGAGGTCGCCATCGAAATCGAAGATGTGGGCCTCCAGAACCCGCCGGCCATCCTGAAAGGTAGGCTTGGGACCCTGGTTCATCATCCCCCCCGCGCTTCCTCCGCGCCACTCGACCCGCACCGCGTAGACTCCGTCGGGGGGCAGGAGCTTCCTCGGCGACAGCTCGGCCAGGTTGATGGTGGGGACTCCCAGCAGCCGGCCCCGGCGCTCGCCCACTCCGACGCGCCCCACAACGCCATACGGGCGCCCCAGCATTGCCGCGGCGTTCGATAAATCTCCACCCGCCACCGCTCGCCGGATTCGGCTGCTGGAGACGTGCTGGCCGCCGAAGTCGAACGGAGGCACCACGTCCACAGCAAAGCCGTGCGAGCTTCCCAGCCGGCGCAGCGTGTCCACGTCGCCGCTTCGGCCGCGGCCAAAGCCGTGATCGTGCCCGATAACCAGCTCCCGCATGGCGCAGCGCTCCAGGAGCATCTCACCCACGAACTCCTCCGGGCTCAGGCTCGCCACACGACGGTCGAACCGCACCAGCAGCACATAATCCAGCGGCGACAGCGTAAGAATCTCGAGCCGCTCCGGACCGGTGGTCAGGAGCGGCGGCGCCGCGCCGGGGTTCACCACCTCCAGCGGGTGGGGATCAAAGGTGACCAACACTCTGGAGCGGCCCGCAGCGCGCGCTCGCCGGTCGATCTCGTGCAGGACCGCCTGATGCCCCAGGTGCACCCCGTCGAACGATCCCACGGTGACGGTGCTGCCGTTTGGAAGCAACGGAAGTGGGACGGCGGGACGGCGGGACGGCCTGCCGTTCACGGAGCTTCCAGGACAACTGATGGATATAGCCATCCGCTATCTGCGCGCGCCACAGCAACCAACTCCCCATCTCCGAGCAATCCAACAACTGTCCCGCTTACCCGCTTACCCGCTTCCCCGCTGTCCACCACCGCCCTGCCATGCGACACCGCTACCCGGTCCTCCTGGCCCAGCTCAACGGTTGGGATGCTTCCCAGGACCGTGAGCGGCGAGACCAGATCATGAGCACTGAGGCGGTCGAGTGGGACGGCCTTTTCCACCCGGAGCGAGCCAATCGCTTCGCGGCGCAGGCTGGTGAGGTGCGCCCCGACACCAAGCCGCTCACCAATATCCCGGGCGAGCCCCCGGAGATAGGTGCCAGCGCTGACCACCGCCCGGAACGTCACCAGGGGCGGCCGATACTCCACCAGCTCGATCCGTTCCACGGTGACGCTCACCTCGGTCAACTGAACGACCTCACCGCGCCGCGCCTTCCGATAGCTCCGCTCACCGCCTATGTGTTTGGCCGAGTACTGCGGCGGGCGCTGTAGCTGGGTGCCAAGGAACCGGCCGAGAGCTTCGACCACCTGGTCCTCGCCCACCGATCCGCCGGCCTCGGAGCTCTCGATGACCCGGCCGGTAAGGTCGTCGGTGTCGGTGCGAACTCCCAGCCGGGCCGTGGCGAGGTACACCTTCGAGTGCGCTTCCACAAAGCGCGCCAGCCGAGTGGCCCGTCCCACGAGCACTACGAGCAAGCCGGTTGCAAACGGATCCAGCGTTCCAGTGTGACCAGCGGCTTTGATTGCCATCACCCGCCGCACCCGCTGGACCACATCGTGCGAGCTCATGGCGGGGGGCTTGTCCACCAGGACCGCCCCGATCAGTCCTGGCCCTCCCGCCGGATGTCGTTCAACAGCTCGCTGATGCGCGCCGCGTGCTCCAGCCCGCGGTCGAGCTCGAAGTGCAGCTCCGGCACCGACCTGGTAGTGAGCGCTCGCGCTGCCCGGGACCGGAGGAAACCGGCAGCGCTCTGCAGGCCTTCCAGCGCCCGGGTCTTGTCCGCCTCCTCGCCCGGGACGCTCACCATGACCCGGGCGTGGGACAGGTCGTTGGTTGCCAATACGGCGGTAACGGTGACGAAGCCGACTCGCGGGTCTCGCACTTCGCCCCTCAGCAGCGCATCGGTGATTACTTGTCGCAGGGTTTCGGCCACCTGCTCCGGGCGTCGGGATGAGCCTTTCATCGAAACACCGTGGCAGTGTCGATTACGCGCACTCCATCGGCCTCTTCCATCATGCGGTCGGCAGCGCGGATAATCTCGTCTACCACCGAGCGGGCCGTGCCGACCACGGCACATGCGATTTCGGCCCGCTGCCAGAGATCCTGCTGTCCGGTCTCGGCCACCGACACGTTCAGCGTTCGCCGGAGGGAAGAGGTGAGCGGCTTCAAGACGCTCCGCTTCTCCTTGAGTGAGTGGCAGGCGGGAAGGTGGAGGTCCCACGTGGCGATGGCGATGATCATTTTGAAGGGTCGAGGGTCGAGGGTCTAGGGTCTAGAGTCTAGGGTCTAACGAGGCAGCCAACTTCAGAGTAGACCCTCGACCCTAGACCCTTGACCCCACATTCACCCCGTGGCACCGCTAGCGGCCGGAGCCAGCGTCCGCTTGATCTCCTCCATGCGGAACGACTCAATGCGATCACCCGGCTTGAGATCGTTGAAGTTCTCGATTCCGATACCGCATTCGAGGCCTTCGCGAACCTCCCGTACATCGTCCTTAAAGCGCTTCAAACTGGAGAGAGTACCGGTATAAACCGAGGTGCCGTCGCGAACCACCCGGGCCCGGGCGGTGCGCTGGATGGTGCCGCCCCGCACGGTGCAGCCGGCGATAGTTCCGACCTTGCTGACCTTGAACAGCTGGAGCACTTCGGCCTCGCCCAATACGGTTTCCCGCTCTTCGGGCTTGAGCAAGCCCTCCAGCGCATTCCGCACGTCCTCGACCGCCTCGTAAATGATGCGATAGGTGCGCACGTCGACCTGCTCCCGTTCCGCCGCCCCCCGGGCGTTGGAGTCGGGCCGGACGTGGAACCCGAGCACGATGGCGCCGGAGGCCTTGGCCAACAGGATGTCGCTCTCGGTGATAGCGCCGACGCCGCGGTGGACAACGTCCACCCGCACCTCGCTGGTACTGAGCTGAGCGAGGGCGTCGGCCAGGGCCTCGGCCGGACCACCCTGATCCGCCTTGATGATTATGCGGAGCATCGAGACCTCGCCCTCCTTGAGGGCGCGGCTGAAGTCTTCCAGCGAGGTACCCTTGGCGCTCCGACGGTTTTGCGCTTCCCGCTCGAGACGCTGGCGCTTCTGCGCGATCTCGCGAGCCTCCACGGCATCGGTAACCACTGCAAAGGTGTCGCCCGCGGCCGGCACGCCCTCGAAGCCCAGGATCTGCACCGGTATCGACGGTCCGGCGGATTTCACCGCCTTGCCCCGTTCGTCGTAGAGCGCTCGTACCCGGCCGGAGAACCGTCCGCAGATGAAGTTGTCACCTCCGGTAAGCGTGCCGCGCTGCACCAGAATCGTGGCCAGGGGGCCTTTGCCGGGATCCAGGCTCGCCTCTAGAACGGTGCCGTGTCCCTTGCCTTCGGGGTTGGCCTTGAGATCGAGGATCTCCGACTGAAGCAGAATCTGCTCGAGCAGGTGATCTATGCCCACGCCTTTCTTGGCGGAGATCTCGGCTGAGAGCACAGTGCCACCGAATTCCTCCAGCACAACGTTGTGCTGCAGCAGGTCCTGCTTCACCTTCTGCGCGTTGGCGGTGGGAAGATCGATCTTGTTGATGGCAACAATCATGGGCACGCCGGCATTGCGTGCGTGACTGATGGCTTCGACTGTCTGGGGCATCACCTGGTCGTCGGCCGCGACCACCAGCACCACCGTATCGGTAACCTGAGCGCCCCGGGCCCGCATGGCGGTAAAAGCCTGGTGACCGGGAGTGTCGAGAAAGGTGATGCGCTTGCCACCCGGAAGCTCTACGTGGTAGGCGCCGATGTGCTGGGTGATCCCCCCGGCTTCACCCGCGACGATGTTGGCCTTCCGGATATAGTCCAGCAGCGACGTCTTACCATGGTCGACGTGACCCATGATGGTTACCACCGGAGGCCGGGGTACCAAAAGCTCCGGGCTCTCCTCGGTGTGATCCACCTCGGCGTCAGCGGCGTATTCGTCCTCGCGAACCGCCTGGAAACCGAAGGCCGACGCGATGAGCTCGATTTGGTCGAAGTCGAGCCGCTGGTTCACCGTGACCATCAGACCCAGCTCCTTGAACGCGAACTGCACGATCTGGGTAGCCGGCACTTTCATGGCCGCGGCGAGCTCCGAAACCGAAACGAACTCGTTGACACGGACCAGGGTCTTCTCCCGCTCCTTCTCCTCAGCCAGGCGTCCGGCCTGAACCGACTGGAACGACGGCTCGTCGGTGCGGCGTCCCTTGCGCCCGCCCGGGCCTTTCATGCCCTGAAGCGTGCGCATGATGTTGGCTTGCACCGCGTCCTGATCTACCGACGAGCGCTTTCCCTTCTTGCCCCTCTTGCGTCCGCCACCCTTTTCGGCGTCGGGTCCGAAAGTGCGGACCGGCGGCGCGTTGCGATCGTTACCCGGCCGCTGGGGTGCCCCCGTGCCCGGGCGTGATGGAGCTCCGGGACGTGACGGCGAGCTGGGACGGGACGGCGCGGCGGGCGCGCTGCTGCTGAACACGGGCTTGGGTCCCCGATTGGGGGCGGCGGCGGGACGCTGCACCCGCGGCGGGATGAACGGGGCTCGCGGTACGCTTTGTGGCGTCGAAGACGGCCGGAACAGTGGCGTTTCGGGAGCACCGCCGTTGACGGGCTCCTCCTGAACCGCGATGTCCGTCTCCTCGGCTTCGGGTGGCGCCGGCGGCAAGTCCTTGAACAGGGCCCGCGCGCGTTCCTCCAGGGTCTGGGCGGGGGCGCTGTCCTCCAGCTCGTGGATCACGGGCCGTTCCAGTTCCAGCGCCGCCATCTCGGCGGCCTTTTCAGCCTGGACCTGCGCCTCGACCTGTGCCACCTCAGCTGCTGTGCGCCGCCGCTTGGAGGGTTTGAGCTCGGCTGCTACCGGGAGAGGCTCAGCTTTGACCGCCTTGCGCCGGCCTTTCTTTGCCGCGGGCTCTTCCGAGCTTCGGCGCTTTTCGCGCTCCCAGCGGACCCGTACGGCGGAGACCTGATCGCTTTCCAGGGCCGACAGGTGGCTGCGTACGAAGATGTTCATGTCCTTGAGCATGTTGAGAAGCTGCTCAGGGGCGACACCGAACTCCGCTGCCAAATCGTGAACTCGAGTTTTAACCACTCATTCCTCCGTCAGGAGCGTACCGGCGCCAGCTGCACCATGCCGCCGGCCAAAGCGCGGTCCCGTACGCCTACCGCCATGACCGGCGGCTTGCCTAACTGCGCGCCGATCGCTGCGGCGCTCGGTCCCGGCAACAGCGGCACACCCTTCGCCGCCGCCAACCGGACCACCTTGTCAACGGCGCGTGGGCTGGCATCCTCAGCCACAACCACGCACCAGCATTTTCCTGCCTGCAACTCTTTACGGACTCCATCCACTCCAACGATGATCCGACGACCCCGGTATCCCAACCCGATAAGGCCCAGCAGACCGCTCATGCTTTGGGCCGAGATTCCTCGCCGACGTCCTCGTCCGTGAGCTCGGATAGAAACGCCATGAGCTGGTCCACGGTTTCCGGCGTCATGCCGGGGATCTTGGTGATGTCCTCGCGCTCGAGGTCGAGGATGTCATTCAGCATCTTGTAGCCCGCGCTCTCCAGCATTCCGGTAAGGTCGGGCGAGAGCCCCTTCAGCTCGCTGAGGGGTACCTGGCCCGCCATCTCCTCCTCGGGTGGAAGCGGGGCGAAGAGCGGGCCTTCCCCGCCGCGTTCGAGCCATTCACGGCTGGAATAGAGGTCGATCTTCCATCCGGTCAGCTCCGAGGCCAGGCGGACGTTCTGTCCGTTACGGCCGATGGCCAGGGATAGCTGGTCCTCGTCGACAACAGCCTGAATTGTTTTGCCTTCGGGATCGGAGAACACCTTGGCTACGCGGGCAGGAGCCAGCGCCAGCCGCGCGAACCGCTCGGGATCAGGCGACCATGGCACAATGTCGATCCGCTCTCCGCCCAGCTCGTTCACCACCGCCTGAACCCGAGATCCCTTAAGCCCCACACACGCCCCAACCGGATCGATGGCATCGTCCCGGGAGATGACCGCCACCTTAGTGCGGCTGCCCACCTCGCGGGCAATAGCACGGATCTCCACCACCTGCTGCTGGATCTCGGGCACCTCCAGCTTGAAGAGCGCCTTCACGAAGAGCGGATCGCCCCGGGAAAGGATCAGCCGGGGACCCTTGGGGGTCTCCTCCAGCCGCTTGAGGACGGCGCGGATGGTGTCGCCCTGGTGGAAGTGCTCCCGGTGGTTCTGCTCTCGGTAGGGAACGATGGCCTCGGCCTCGCGGAACTTGTTGAGCATGATGACCAGCTTGCCCCGCTCGATCTGCTGGACCTCACCCGACAGCAGCTCACCAACCTTGGAGGTGAACTCCTCGCGAATGCGGGCCCGCTCACCCTCGCGGACCCGCTGGATGATCCGCTGCTTGGCGGCCTGTACCGCCAGCCGGCCAAACTCGACGAAGGGCACCTCTTCCTCCAGCATGTCGCCGATCTGAAAGTCGGCATCTTCATACTGAGCCTCTTCCAGCGGGATCTGCCAGCTGGCGTCCTCGACCACATCGACCACCTGCCGCAGGCGCACCACCCGTATGGTGCCCTGCAGCTCGTCGACGCTCAGCTCGAATCTGACATTGGGGCCGAACTTGCGCACCAGCGCGGCGTGAATGCCGTCGCGCAGGAGCTCGAGGAGGTCCGAGCGCTCGAGTTGTTTCGCAGTCGTCAGCTCGCGGAACGCGGCTAACATTTCAGTCGAACCAGCCATCCATTCACCCCATATGGTGAGGGCGCGCGTCTACCCGCCCTACCGCCGTTTGCCGATCAGGTCCCAATCCACCACCAGCACCGCCTCGCGAATTTCGTGGAAGGCGATCGTCAGCTCCGATCGGTCTTCCAGCCGTACTACCACATGCTCGTCATTCGGGACGGCAACGATCTCCACCCGGACTTTTCCCGAAAGCGGGGCGGCGCGAATGCGGGCCTGTTGCCCCACGAACCGCCGCCAGTGCTCCGGTAGCCTGAGCGACCGCTCCAGCCCCGGGGACGAGACCTCCAGCACGTACCGCGGCCCGACCATCGCCCTGGTTTCCAGGAAACTTTCGAGGGACCGGCTGATCACCGCACAATCGTCGGCCGTGACTCCCTGGCC
>Ga0136617_10005937_pt1 | contig 10917 bp, 14 predicted proteins | sample AntDrymUQ3222106_2_FD_129672 | JGI IMG/M metagenome (GOLD analysis project Ga0136617, IMG submission 129672) | Polar desert sand microbial communities from Dry Valleys, Antarctica - metaG UQ322 (21.06) | ecosystem: Environmental > Terrestrial > Soil > Desert | place: Antarctica: Dry Valley...
CTGATTAGCGGTTTTCGCCGTCCGGTCATCGGATCCAACGCCCGGCGCGAGGGGATCTTCGGACCTCTGCGTCGGGATCCGCTGACCTACCGGCGACGTTACTCAGGCGGGCTCGAGTTCGAGCTGCTCCTCGAGCTGGCTCTTGGAGCGGGTCGGACGCAGGCGCTTGGTCTCCACGCCGTTGCTGAAGAGGACGAGCGACGGGATAGACAGGATCTGGAACTGCGCGGCCGTGATCTGATTCTCGTCGACGTTGAGCTTGACGATGCGGACGTCGTCGCGCCCTTCGGCGATCTCTTCGAGCAGCGGGGCGATCGCGCGGCACGGAGCGCACCACGGGGCCCAGAAGTCCACGAGGATCGGGGTCTCGGACTCGAGGACCTCGGCCTGGAAGCTGTCGTCGGTGACTTCGATGATCGATCCGGCCATGTAGGTCTCCTTTATGTGACGCCGCCCGTAGGTCGGTCCCGATGACCGATGGGCACGGCGAAGGGCGAACGCTTCGTTCCACTATACAAAGTAAAGCGCGCAGGTCGCGCGAGCTGGCAGGCTCGCCTTACCCGGCGAGCGCGCGCAGCAGGCCGGGGCTGACGTAGACCTCGACGAAGGCCGCGGCGACGAGCACCGGGACGGCGAGCAGCACGGTACGAGCGTCGCCGCCGGTAGCTCGTGCCAGTCCTTCTGGCGGCCGCGATCGCCGGCGCAGCGAGGACCCAGCGACCGACGACGGGACCGGGACGCTCGTTTTAGGCATCGCGCGTCGCTCGCGTGTCCGCGAGCCCGCGGACGAGAGCGAGATCCGATGCCTGCACGGAGCAGGCATCGGCGGGGCGCCGCCGCGCGCGTTCAGCGGCTGCGCTGCTGGCCGGATCTGCGAGCGCAGCGCAGCCGCGGCACGAGCAGGGCGGCCTCGCCCGCGATCCGCCAGGACATCTTCGAGCGCCCGCGCTCGCGGTCGCGAAAGACGATCGGCAGCTCCACGACCGCGAAGCCCGCGTGCATCGCGCGATGCGTGAGCTCGACCTGGAACGCGTAGCCGCGCGAGCGCACCGTCGGCAGGTCGATCGCCTCGAGCACTTCGCGGCGAAAGCACTTGAAGCCACCGGTCGGGTCGCGCACGTGCAGGCCGAGCACGATGCGCGCGTACCACGAGCCGCCGCGGCTCACGAGCCGGCGCATGCGGCCCCAGTCGGTCACGCCGCCGCCCGCGACGTAGCGCGAGCCGAGCACGAGATCGGCGTCGTCCGCGGCCGCGAGCAGCCGCGCGAGGTCGGCGGGGTCGTGTGAGAAGTCGGCGTCCATCTCCATGACGAAGTCCGCGCCACGCTCGAGCGCGTGCTCGAAACCGGCGATGTACGCCGGTCCGAGACCTTCGCGCACCGTCCGGTGCAAGACCTCGACGGCCTCGTGCTGGGCCGCGAGTCGATCGGCGATCGCGCCTGTCCCGTCAGGCGATCCGTCGTCGACGACGAGGATCCGGTGGGTGCCGGGCGCGGCCTGCTCGAGCACCGCGCGCGCCGCAGCGACGACCTGAGCGATGTTCTCGGCCTCGTCGTACGTGGGCAGGATGAGCCAGACGGCAGGGGGCATGAGCGCGACTACCCTACGTGCCCGATGACGTCGGACCCCTCGAACCTCCAGATTGCGGCAGCATTCGACGAGCTCGCCGACCTCTCGAGCTCGACGGCGCGATCGTCCATCGCGTGCTCGCCTACCGCTCCGCGGCGAAGGCCGCGCGCGAGGCGACCGTGTCGGTCGCGGCGCTCACGCGCCTGGGCACCGTCACGTCGCTGTCGGGCGTCGGCAAGACGCTCGAGGAGAAGCTCGTCGCGCTGCTCGAGACGGGCGACATCCCCGCAGCGCTCAAGCTGCGGGCGAAGTATCCGCCGGGCCTGCTGGAGATGACGCGCCTGCCGGGGCTGGGACCCAAGCGCGCGCGGCGTCTGTTCGACGAGCTCGGGATCGACTCGCTGCAGATGCTGCGCGCCGCCACCGAGGGCCAGCAGTTGCGCGGGATCAAGGGCTTCGGAGCGAAGTTCGAGGCCTCCGTGCTCTCCTCGCTCGAGGCCGGCATCGGCGAGCGGCCGGCGCAGCGCGTGCTGCTGCACCGCGCGCTCGACGTCGGCGAGCAGATCGTCGCGGCGCTGCGCGCGCATCCTGCCGCCGAGCGCGTCGAGCTCGCCGGATCGGCGCGCCGCCAGGCCGACTCGGTGAAGGACCTCGACATCATCGCGACGGCAAGCGACCCCGGCGCGCTGGCGCGCGCGCTCGGCGAGCTCGACCTCATCGAGTCCGCCACGGCGCCGAACGAGAACGCCGCGCGCGGGCGCACCCACACCGGGCTGCCGGTCGACCTGCGGGTCGTCGCGCCGGAGAACTTCGGCAACCTGTTGCAGCACTTCACCGGCTCGCAGGCGCACAACGTCGCGCTGCGCGAGGCGGCCGTGCGCCGCGGGCTGCACGTCAGCGAGTACGGGATCCTCGACGACGCGACCGGCGAGACGCTGCGCTGCGCGGACGAGGAGGGCGTCTACGAGCGCCTCGGCCTGACCTATCCCGAACCCGAGCTGCGCGAGAACCGCGGCGAGCTCTCCCCGGGCTTCGTGGCGCCGACGCTCATCACGGTGCAGGACCTGCGCGGCGACCTGCACATGCACACGGTCGCCTCCGACGGGCGCAATACGATCGAGCAGATGGCGCAGGCCGCGCTCGCGCGCGGCTACGAGTACATCGCGATCACCGATCATTCGGCGACGCACGGCTTCGGTGACCATGTCGCGCCGGACGAGCTCGAGCGCCAGATCGAGCGCATCGCAGAGGTCAACGCACGCCTCGACGGCATCACCGTCCTCGCCGGCACCGAGACGAACATCCTGCCCGACGGCTCGCCCGACTACGACGAGGAGCTGCTGTCACGGCTGGACTGGGTGATCGGCTCCGTGCACACGTCGTTCGGCATGGCATCGGCCGACATGACCAAGCGCATGGTCGCGGCGATCGAGCACCCATGGATCGACGCGATCGGCCACCCGACCGGGCGCAAGATCCAGTCACGCCAGCCGTACGCGATCGACATCGACGCGGTCATCGCGGCCGCCGCGCGGACCGGCACGATGCTCGAGATCAACTCCGCGCCCGACCGCCGCGACCTCCACGACGTCCACGCGCGGGCGGCCGCCGAGAACGGCGTGCTGCTGCTGATCGACTCCGACGCCCACGGCGCCGAGCGCCTGCAGCACGTGCGCTGGGGTGTCGCGACCGCGCGGCGGGCGTGGCTGACGCCCGAGCAGGTCGCGAACACGCGACCGTGGCCGCAGTTCGCGGCGCTGCGCAAGCGGGCGCGCGCAGCGCGCTGAGTCGCGCTGCGCGATACGGGTCCGCAAAGCGGCCTGCGGCGCGCACCCTCAGTAGGCGTCGTCAGGCGTCGTCGGGCCGGCAGCTGACGATCTTCAGGCCGTGCTTGCAGGCGAACACCTCCGCGCGGCAGCGGTTCTCGAAGCGACGAACCGTGCCGTCGCTCATCTTGCACGTCACCGGCGCATAGATGGCCGGGCACATATCCGAGCACGTGACGCTCGTGATCTGACGATCCGAACTGGACGCCGCGCTCGTGAGGCCCGCGAGGCCGATGCCGCCGGCGGCGAGCAGCGTTACGATCGTCACGCGAATCTTGTCGGTCATCGGATGTACTCCTTGCGGTCGCAGCACGCCGTCGTTTGCTTCGGTCCTCGGTCCGGCGAGGCGAGCGTCCGCCGGCGCATAGCGTCATGATCGCCCGCAGGGCCTGTCCGGTCTGTGCTGTCCGTCACAGCGCCGGCTGGGAACGCAGCAGCCGTGGCAGCAGCTCGTCGCGCACGACCGCGTCGACCGCCGCGCGGCGAAAGGGGGCGATCGCCGTCGCCGCCCGCGCCGCGTAGTCCGCCGCCGGCGCGTCGAGCGCGAGCCGCAGCGCGCGGGCGAGCCCCGCGCCCCCGTCGTCGCCATCCGCGACCAGCCGCGGGTCGAGCGCGCGGGCGAGCGGCAGCGCTGCGTAGGGACCGGGCGCCGCCGTCGTGACGAGGACGCAGCCGTCGGCGAGCGCCTCGAGCTGGGCGATGCCGTAGTCCTCGCGCCGCGGGGCCGTGACGAAGACGCGCGCGCGGCGCAGGAGCGCTCGGTACGTCGCGGGCGCCATCGGCCCGGCGACGGACACGCCGGGGGCGTCGATGCGCAGGTCGGCGCCCGCCACGACGAGCCGCTCGCCGTCGATCCGCGCTTGCGCCCAGGCCGCGAGGACCCGGTCCAGCCCCTTCTTCTCCGGGTTCGCGGCGTACGTCAAAGCGGCGATGTCGCGCGCCACGCCCATCGCAGGCGACGGCTCGACGGGGATCGGCACGACGATCGCCTCGGCGTGCGGGTGCGGCGTCTCTTCGAGCGTGGCGGGATCGACGGCGACGAGCAGCGCTGCCTCGCCGAGCCGGCGGCGCTCCAGCGGGCGCTGCCAGGCGCCGTGCCGGCCGGGCCGGTTGGCGGCCGCGGGCGCGTCGTAGCGAATCGCCCCGCGACGCGGCCACAACAGCGCCGCGGTGACCGTCGAGTAGAGGACCGTGCGGGGCGCGAACGCGGCGATGCCGTCGCTTGCGGCGACGCGCGCGGCGTGTGCCCAGGCGAGGTCCGTCAGGCCGTACGTGCGCAGCTGACGCGGCGCCCGCGCCGCGACGACCTGCACGCCGGCGCCCGCGCGCCGCAGCGCGCCTGCGAGCTCGACGTCGGCGGCGCGCAGGCCGGCCGTCGATCCGAGCGAGACGATGAGGACGTCGACCGCGGTCAATACCCAGCCACCCTGTCATCCTGCCGCATGCAGGGGGTGTTGGCTCGCGCGCCGACGGTGACGCGCACGTGCCCCGCGCTCGCCGGACTCCTAGCGGGTCGACTGCGCTGCGGTGAGGACGACGTTGGCGACCTCCGCCGGGTGAGCGGCGTGCGCGGCGTGCGACGAGGCGATCTCGATGGTCGCGGCGTTGGCACGCCGGGCCATGAACCGCTCGACGGCGGGCGGGATGATGCGGTCGTTGCGGGCGACCATGTACCAGGACGGGATCGAGCGCCAGGCAGGGATTCCCGACTTGCCGGCGCCGGAGGCGAGCGTCGCGGGATGCTGGGTGGCGGCCATCTCGCGGGCGGTGCGCGACGGGACGTCCTGGGCGAACACCGCGCGAAACAGCAGCGGGTTGATGGTCGTGTTGATGCCGAGCCGGCGATCGGGTCCGATGAACGGCGCTGGAAGCAGTGCGGCCGGCAGCAGGCTTCCCGGCGACCGCGCGATCAGCCCGAGGGCCGTCTCGCTCTGGTCGGGGGCGGCCGCCGCGATGTAGACGAGCGCCTTGACGTGCGGGTTGTACAGGGCCGCGTTCGTGATGACCATGCCGCCGTAGGAGTGGCCGACCAGGACGATCGGCCCGCTGACGCCGTGCAGGAAGCGGCTGATGGCCGCCGCGTCGCCTGAGATCGTGCGCAGCGGATTGTCGGGCACGGCGACGGGATAGCCCGCCGCGCGCAGGCGCGCGGCCACGCCGTCCCAGCCGGCCGGCCGGTCCCAGGCCCGCGCGGGTGACGAGCGGGTCGAGGTCGGTCATGTCGTCGCCGACGTACGTCACCCACCCTGCCATCCTCCAGCATCACGTGACGGGCACGTTCATCAACGTCGGCGCCGTGCTGCTGGGCACGGCGATCGGCGTGAGCGCCGGCCGTCGCCTGCCGGTCGGGCTGCAGCAGCGGGTGCTCGCCGGCCTCGGCCTCGTGACGGCGGTCGTCGGCATCGACCTCGCGCTCGCCTGGCGCGACACGAGCCCGCTCTACGTCCTCGGCGCAGTCCTGCTCGGCGGCCTGGCCGGCGAGGCGATCGGGATCGAGGCGCGGCTCGCCCGGCTCGGCGATCGCCTCCAGCGCCGCGTCGTCCGCGCGCGCGATCCCGCCCGCTGTGCGCGCGACGAGTCCACGGTCAGCGAGGCGTTCTTCACGGCGAGCCTGCTGTTCTGCGTCCGCCCGCTGACCGTCGTCGGCTCGTTCGAGGACGGCCTGCACGGCAACATCGAGCCGCTCGCGACGAAGTCGCTGCTCGACGGCTTCGCCTCGATCGCGCTCGCCTCGACGCTCGGCGCGGGCGTCGCGTTCGCCGCCGCGACCGTGCTCGTCGTGCAGGGCGCGCTGACGCTCGGCGCGAGCCTGTTCGAGGGCGTCCTGCGCGGCGAGGCGCTGAGCGCGATGACGTCGACCGGCGGCGTGCTGATCATCGGGATCGCGCTGAAGCTGCTCGACCTCGCCGACGTGAAGGTCGGCAACTTCCTGCCGGCGCTCGTGCTCGCGCCGGTGCTCGTCGGGCTCGTCGGCCTGCTGTGAGCCCGCTCAGCGAACCGCCCCGTTCACGGTGACCGTGTCGCGCCGCAGGCCGGGCGCGCGAACGAGCTTGATCGGCTTCAGCGGCGAGGTCGGCTCGACGTAGAACGCGACGCCGTCGCGCTCCTCGATCGCCGTCACGGCGGCTTCCTGCTGACGCCATGCGAGCGCCCCGATGATCGCGAAGCCGCATGCGATCGCCGGGATCTGCGGCGCGAAGAGCCCGAGGCCGAGCGCGAGGATCGTCGACACGAGCAGCGGCCACATCCGGTTGAGCAGCAGGCTGCTCGGCCGCTGCTCGGGCAGCGAGTTGCTCGACTTCGCCGAGGCGAGCAGCCGCGCGATCGGCGAGTTCGTCTCCGCGCGCCGGCCCAGCCACATGCCGATCATCGCGGCGACGATCCACCACACGATGATGAACAGGACGAGCGCGTTGTCGTCTGTCGAGCTCGAGGACAGCACGGTGATCGTGGCGAGCGCGGTCGCCGAGCCGGCACAGAGCAGGACCGCCGCGCGCAGGAAGTCGACGAACCGCATGTGCCTCTGGCCTCTAGCTCGCCAGCGCCATGAGCAGTCCGCGCACGCCGAGCGGGCCGTCGACGAGCACGTCGGCGCCCTGCTCGAGCTGCGGCGGCGTCTCGTCTGAGCGCACGCCGACGCAGACGGCCGCGCCGAGCAGCCCTTCCTCGACGAGCCCGCGCAGGCCGGCGAACGCATCGAGGTCGGTCATGTCGTCGCCGACGTAGAGCCCGGCGGCGAGGTCGCGCCCTTCGAGCAGCCGGCGCACGCCGCGGCCCTTGTTGATCTCGACCGGCGGGCGCACCTCGAGCACCTTGCGCCCCCAGTGGATCGCCAGGCCGGCGGCCTGCGCGCGCTCGGCGATCGCGCGCACGGCGAGCTCGGCCGCGTCCTCGTCCGGCGCGCCGCGCCAGTGAAACGCCTTGATCGACCGCTTGTCCTCGGGGCGCACGCGCAGGCGCTGCAGCTCGGGCGTATAGGCGGCGTCGGCGAACTCGCGCACGGTTCGCTCGTGGGCGGCGATCTCGGGATCGATCTGGACCTCCGTGCCGCCCGGCGCCAGCAGCTCGGTCCCGTGGTTTCCGACGTACGCGATCGTGCCGAGCGAGACGATCTGGCGTGCGGTCGCCGAGCGCCGGCCGCTGATGCAGCCGACGACCGCGTAGCGCTTGGCGACGGCGATGAGCTGCGTGCGGGTCGGCTCGGGCACGCTCGCGTCGTCGGCGTGGCGCACGATCGGGGCGAGCGTGCCGTCGATGTCGAGCAGGATCGCCGCGCGAGCCGGATCGGCGCGCATCGGCTCGAGCGCTTCGGCGAGCGTAGCCGCGGCGGACATGCTTTTAGTATGGCGCTCATGGCTCGGCGCCGAACGCTCACGCTGGCGGCGATCGGCACCGCGGCGGGACTGTTCAGCGGGCTCTTCGGCGTCGGCGGCGGCGTCCTCATGGTGCCGCTGCTCGTGTTGTGGTGCGGCTTCGGCGAGCGCCGCGCGACCGGGACGTCGCTCGCCGCGATCGTCCTCATCGCCGGCGTCGCGACAGCGGCGCACGGCGCATACGGCAACGTGCACGTCCAGGACGGCGTCCTCGTCGGCGTGCCCGCGGTCGCCGGCGTCCTGATCGGGACCGAGCTGCAGCAGCGGATCTCGACGAAGGCGATCTCGCTGATCTTCGCCGCGCTGCTCGTCGTCGCCGCCGCGGATCTGCTGGTGCCGTGATCGAGGCGATCGTCATCGGTCTGGCGGCCGGCGTCGTGGCGGGGCTGCTGGGTGTCGGCGGCGGGACGCTGTTCGTGCCGGCGTTGACGATCGGCCTGGGGCTGAGCCAGCTCGATGCCGAGGCGACGTCGCTGCTGGCGATCATCCCGGTGGCGCTCGTCGGCGCGGCGCGCCAGCGCGCGCACGGCAACGTCGACCTGCGCACCGGCGTGATCCTCGGGTTGCTCGGCGCCGCCGGCGCGGTCGGCGGCGCGGCGCTCGCCAACGCGGTCCCGCAGCGCGCGCTGGAGGTGAGCTTCGCCGTCTTCATCCTGTTCGTCGCGACGCAGCTCGTGCGCCGCGCGCTGCGCGAGCAGCCTGCCTAGGGCAGCCCGTGCTCGAGCGCGCCCTTGACCGACGCGTCGAGCGCGTTGAGGCGGTGCAGCGCGAGCGCCTCGGCCGAGCCGAAGCGCCGGCCCGGCGCCGGGTCCGGGCCGTGATGGCACAGCACGCAGTGCGCGAGCGCGAGCTGGCGGTCGGCGCTCAGCGCCGCAATCCGCTCCGCTCGCTCGCGCAGGAGGGCGAGCCCGAGCTCGATGTGGCCGAGCAGCCGGCCGGCCTCCGTGAGGCCGATCTCGGCGCTGTAGGTGAACTCGCGCGTGCGGCCGAGGTCGTGCACGAGCGCCGCCGTGATGAGCAGGTCGCTGTCCAGGCGCGGATGCAGCGTGCAGGCCTCGAGCGCAAGCGTTGCGACGGCGACCGTGTGCTCGAGCAGGCCACCGAGATAGGCGTGGTGGCCGTTGCGGGTGCACGGCGCCCGGCGCCACTGCGCCCGCAGCGGGGCGTCGGCGAGCAGCGACTGCAGCAGCGCCTTCAGACCGTCGTCGTGCACCTCGCGCGCGAGATGCTCGAGGAACCCGTCGAGCTCGTCGAGGTCGCGATAGGCGACGGGCAGGAAGGCGGACGGATCGGCTTCGCCCGCGGTCGCGCGGCCGATCGAGCGCAGCTCGACCTGCAGCTCGTCGCGGAAGCACTCCACGCGGCCGGCCACGCGCACGATGTCGCCACGATCGAAGCGCCCGGCGAGCACGTCGGCGTCGCGGAACGCGCGGCCCTGGACCGCGCCGGTGCGGTCGCGCAGCTCGACGGCGAGATATGGCGTGCCCGCGCGCGACATCAGCCGGTCTTTGCGCGTGCACGCGAAGACGCCGTCGAACTCCTGCCCTTGCCGTAACGTCGCGATCGTCATATCCCCATGATGTACCGTGAATCGGATGCAGCCCTTGATCTGGGAGAGTCGCCCCGACGGACTGCGCGCACCGGCGATGGTCGCGGCGTTCAGCGGCTGGAACGACGCGGGCGACGCCGCGTCCGCGGCGCTGACGTTCATCGGGGAGTCGCTCGGCGCCGAGCGCTTCGCCCGCATCGACCCCGAGGACTTCTATGATTTCCAGTCCACGCGCCCGCACATCCGCTTCACGGAGCAGCGCAAGCGCGAGATCACGTGGCCGGGGATCGAGATCTTCGCCGCCCGCGTGCCGCGCGCGCCGCGCGACCTCATCCTCGTGCAGGGTCCCGAGCCGTCGATGCGCTGGCGCTCGTTCTGCCGTCACATCATCGATCTCGCCGAGGCGCTCGACACGCAGCTCGTCGTCACGATGGGCGCGCTGCTCGCTGACGTGCCGCACAGCCACCCCGTCTCGATCACCGGCCTCGCGTCCGACGAGGCGCTCGTCGAGAAGCTCTCCCTGCGTGAGACGACGTACGAGGGCGCGACGGGGATCGTCGGCGTGCTGCACACGGCGTGCGTGGAGGCCGGGCTGCCGTCGGCGAGCCTGTGGGCGGCGGTGCCGCACTACGTCGCCGCTGCGCCGAACCCGAAGGCGGCGCTCGCGCTCGTGCGCAAGATCGAGACGCTCGTCGCCGTCACGGTCGACGCAACCGATCTGGAGAGCGCGACCGAGGACTACGAGCGCCAGGTCGGTCAGGCGGTCCAGTCCGATCCCGACGTGCAGGCGTTCGTCGAGCGTCTCGAGCAGGCGGCCGAGCGCGACACGACCCCGCTCGGCCCCGGCGACCTGCCGTCAGGCGACGCGATCGCGAGCGAGTTCCAGCGCTTCCTCAGGCAGCAGGGCCCGGAGCGCTGAGCTGAGGGCGCGCGGTGACGGGCGAGCGCGACCTCGGCACGCTCAGCGCTCGGCCGCCGGACACGCGATCCGGTAGTCGCACATCGAGCAGACCGTGTACGACGGCGTCGGCTCGAAGTCCTGCGCGAGGATCCCGCCCGCGACCTCGCCGACGGTGTCCGCGATCCAGCCCGCGTCGATCTCCGAGCTCGGCACGCGCACCTTCTCGTCGTCGAGCACGTAGAGGTAGGCCTGCTGTGTGGCGTCGAGCTGCCAAGCCTCGCGCGCGCCGACCGCGTACAGCGAGAGCTGGACGTCTTCGCGCAGCGCCGCCGCCGAGCGCGGTCGGCCGGTCTTGTAGTCGATCAGCTCGTAGCCGCCGTCGGCGAGCCGGTCGACGCGGTCGACCCGTCCGCGCAGCGTGTGCTTGCCGATCTTGAACGAGAACGCGCGCTCGAACCAGACCGGCTCGACGGGCTCCTCGGCGACGCGCTCGTAGTAGCGCCGCAGCGCGACAGCGGCCTTCCCGCGCAGCTGACGCTCCTCGTCGGAGTTGCCGAAGCCGCCGCGCCGCCAGCCGAAGTCGAGCAGGCCGAGCAGCTCGTCGAGCGACTCGACGGCCAGCTGGTGGTAGCGCTCGAGCACCTGGTGGACGAGGATCCCGAAGCGCTGGTTGAGCGTCGGCTCCTGCGGGACCCGCAG
>Ga0136617_10005938_pt1 | contig 10916 bp, 9 predicted proteins | sample AntDrymUQ3222106_2_FD_129672 | JGI IMG/M metagenome (GOLD analysis project Ga0136617, IMG submission 129672) | Polar desert sand microbial communities from Dry Valleys, Antarctica - metaG UQ322 (21.06) | ecosystem: Environmental > Terrestrial > Soil > Desert | place: Antarctica: Dry Valley...
ATCCCGGCGATGAAGACCCACGCCAAGTGTGCGCTGGTCGCCCGGCGCGAGGGCGACGGGGTGCGCCACTACGTCCACGTCGGGACCGGCAACTACAACCCGAAGACCGCACGCCTCTACACCGACCTCGGCCTGTTCACCACCGATCCCGACATCTGCTCCGACATCGCCGAGATGTTCAACTACCTGACCGGCTACGCGCGTCCGCAGCGCTACCGCGAGGCGCTGATCGCTCCGCACAACCTCGCCGAGGGCCTGCTGGCCGAGGTCGAGCGGACGATCGAGTCCCACAGCGACGAGCATCCCTCCCGGATCCGGATGAAGATGAACTCGCTGCTGGACCCGAAGATGATCCAGGCGCTCTACCGGGCCTCTCAGGCCGGCGTCCCGGTGGAGCTGAACGTCCGTGGGATTTGCGCGCTGCGCCCCGGGGTCGAGGGTGTCTCGGAGAGCATCAGCGTCGTCTCGGTGCTCGGGCGCTTCCTCGAGCACTCGCGGATCTACTCGTTCGAGTACGGCGGCGAGGCGCGCGTGTTCACCGGCTCGGCGGACCTGATGCCCCGCAACCTCTACAACCGCGTCGAGCTGGTGATCCCGATCACCGACGACGCGGTCCGGGCCGAGATGCTCGACATCCTCGAGCTGAGCCTCGCCGACAACGCCGGCCGCTGGGTGCTCGACTCGGACGGCGAGTGGACTCGCCACCGACCCACTCCGGGAGAGGAGCTCGTCGACGTCCAGCAGATCCTGATCGATCGCAGCAGCGCCCGCTCGGCCGAGCCGGCGACGACGATCTAGCTCTGAGCTGAGTGGGACTCAGCCGCCGTGGCGCAGGCGGCCGAGCGTCTCGGAGCGCAGCAGCAGCTCCGGCGAGCGGACCTCGATGCCGACCAGCCGACCCTCCTCGTCGAGGTCGAGCACGATGTCGTCGGCGCCCTCGCCGAGGCCGTCGACCTCCTCGAGCGTCACCGCGGCGCGGGGGATGAAGCCGGCGTCCTCGGGGACGAGGCTGATGTAGGCGGACCCGGACTCGGCGTCGTAGGTGATGTACACATCCGCCATCCTCGCAGTCACGACGCTGGCCGCCTTCAACGCGTTCGAGCAGCGTCTGCGCGACATCGGCTTTCGAGATGAGGGAACGTTGATCGGGGGGAAGGTTCCTGTTCGGCTCGAGCGGCAGTCTGATCGACGTCATTCCCGCAGACGCATCGATCCTCGGGTTCGAGAACCGCTGGCAGCGAGCATCTCTTCCTGATGTGGTGCGTCGCGGCTTGCCGTCAGGTACTGAGATCAGGGTGCTGCCGCCTGCGAACCTCCTCGCAACGAAGCTGGAGGCATTCGCCGGGCGGATCGACCCGGCCGGGGGACCCACCCGGGAGACTATGCACGCCCCCGCCGGTCTGCCGAACAGCCCCCACCCGGGCGCCGGGATCAGCCAGCCGCCTTGTCCAGTTCGTACAACAGTGTGTCCGAGACTTGAACCATGTCTCGGTTGTGCCAGCCAAAGCCAGCGTCTACCGTTGTGCAAAGCGTCGAGTCGAAGTACCGAGCAGAGGAGCGAGCGACATGGCCTCAACGAGCGTCCAGCCAGCTGCCGCCGGCATTGATCTGCAGGAGGCCGCGCGGAAGAACCTCTGGCTGCACTTCTCTCGAATGGGCGGATACGACTCCGACCACGAGATCCCGATCATCGTTCGCGGCGAGGGCGCCTACGTCTACGACGACCACGGCAACCGCTACCTCGACGGGCTCAGCGCGCTGTTCTGCTGCAACGTCGGTCACGGCCGCGCCGACTACGGCGAGGCGGCCGCCGCCCAGGTCCGCGAGCTCGGCTTCTATACGAACTGGAGCTACGCCCATCCGCGCGCGATCGAGCTCGCCCGGCGGATCGCCGAGCTGACCCCGGGCGACCTCAACCGGGTCTTCTTCACCAACAGCGGCTCGGAGGCGGTCGAGGCCGCGATCAAGATCGCGCGCAACTGGCACCGCGCCCACGGCCGGGGCCAGCGCCACAAGATCGTCGCCCGCCAGGTCGCCTACCACGGCACGACCATGGGTGCGCTCTCCGCCACCGGGCTGACCGATCTCAAGGTGCCGTTCGAGCCGTCGATGCCGGGCGGGGTGCACGCCCCGAACACCAACTCCTACCACTGGCCGGAGGATCGCGACCCGCTCTGGGCGGCGGACCAGATCGAGGAGCTGATCGTCTTCGAAGGGCCCGACACGGTCGCCGCGGTGATCCTCGAGCCGCTGCAGAACGCGGGCGGCTGCATCCCGCCGCAGGAGGGCTACTTCCAGCGCGTCCGGGAGATCTGCGATCGCCACGGGGTCCTGCTGATCAGCGACGAGGTGATCTGCTCGTGGGGCCGGCTCGGCCACTACTTCGGCTGCGAGCGCTACGACTTCCAGCCCGACATCATCACCACCGCCAAGGCGCTGACCGGAGCGTACGTGCCGATGGGGGCGATGATCGTCTCCGACGAGGTCTTCGAGCCCTTCGGCTCGGGCACCGCGTCCTTCGCGCACGGCTCGACCTTCGGCGGCCACCCGGTCGCCGCGGCGGTCGCACTGCACAACCTCGACGTCTTCGCCGAGGAGGACCTCTGCGGCCACGTCCGCAGCAAGGAGGGCGAGTTCCGAGGCGTTCTCGACGCGCTCAAGGACATCCCGATCGTCGGCGATGTCCGCGGCGCCGGCTTCTTCCACGCGATCGAGCTGGTCAAGGACCGCGACACGAGGTCCCCGTTCTCCGACGACGAATCCGAGTGGCTGCTGCGGGGGTTCCTCTCCGGCGAGCTCTACCGGCGCGGGCTGATCTGTCGCGCCGACGACCGCGGCGACCCGGTGATCCAGCTGGCGCCGCCGCTGATCTGCGACAGCGAGCAGTTCGAGGAGATCGGCTCGATCCTGCGCTCGGTGCTCGAGGAGGCCGTGGACAAGGTCGCCGCGGGCCACGCGTAGCCCGCGCGCGAGATTCCGGTGCTGACCCTCTCAAACCTGCTCGGTGAGCTCGACCTCGAGCCCACCGTCGACGGCGGCGCGGCCGAGCGGCGGATCCGGTGGGTCCACATCTCCGAGCTCGAGGATCCGACCCCGTTCCTCTCCGGCGGCGAGTTGCTGCTGACCACCGGGATCAACCTGACCTCGCCGCGGCGCCAGCGGCAGTTCGTCCGTCTGCTGGCCGACAGGGATGCCGCCGGGCTCGGCTTCGGCACGGGCTTCGACCACGCGGCGCTGCCCGAGGCGCTGGTCGAGGAGGCCGACGCATGCAACCTGCCGCTGTTCGAGGTCCCCTACGCGATGCCCTTCATCGCGCTCACCGAGAAGGCATTCACGAAGCTGGTCAACGAGCAGTTCTCGGTGCTCGAGCGTGGGATGGAGGTCCACGCCCTGCTCGAGGGCCTGGTCCTCGCGGAGCGTGGACTGGGGTCGATCGTGCGCGCGATCGCCGAGGCCGTCGGCGGCGCGGCGCTGCTGCTCGACGACCAGGGTCGCGAGCAGGCTCGCCATCCCCAGGAGCGTGGACTCTCTCAGGCCGCCGTCGCAGCCGTTCGCTCCGAGGTCAGCGAGCGCTCCGGAGCGGGCAGGCGAGCCATGTTCGTCGCCGAGGACGCGGCGCTTGCCGGCCGCGCCGTCGCAGTTCCCGTCCCGGTCGGCGGGGCGGGATCGCGCGGTCATTGGCTCGTTGTCGCGCGCCGTTCGGGACGGATTGGGGATCTCGAGCGTCTCGTCGCCCGCCAGGCGGCGATGGTGGTCGCGCTCGAGCTGATGCGCGAGCAGGCGGTACGCGAGACCGAGCACCGGCTTGCCGGCGATGTCCTCGCCGAGGCCCTCGGCGGCCAGCTCGGCCCCGAGGAGCTCCGCGGCCGGTTGCAGCCGTTCGGAATCGGCGGAAAGGTTGCGGTCCTGATCTTCGAGCTCGATCCCTCTCCCGAGGACTCCGAGAGGCTGGCCGGAACGCTGCGCGAAGCCGGGGTGCCGGCGCTCGTCGCGGTCAACGGGACGGCGGGCAGACCGCTGCTCTGCGCGATCGTCGACCCGGCGGATCGCGACCCGATCGAGCTCGCCCGCGACGCGCTCCCGTCGCTCTCGACGAACGGCCGACCGGCGCGCGCCGCGGCGAGCCGACCGACGCCGGTCGCGTCCCTGCGCCGCGGGTTTCACGAGGCCCGCTGCGCCCTGGAGGCAACCGCGCTCGCCAACGGCAGCAAGCCGGATGTGGCTTCCCATCGGGACCTCGGCGCCTTCACGCTGCTGCTCTCCCTCCAGGACGACGACGCATTGCGCGCCTACTCGGAGAACCTGCTCGCGCCGATCTGCGAGAACGAGGGCGACTACGGGCCGGAGCTGCTGCGCTCGCTCGAGGCCTTCATCGAGCGCAACGGGCAGTGGGAGCGCGCGGCGCGCGACCTCCCCTGCCACCGGCACACGCTGCGTTACCGGATCCGCAGGGTCGAGGAGTTGACCGGACGTGACCTGAGTCAGGCGCAGGACCGGATCGAGCTCTGGCTTGCGCTGCGGGCGCGGGAGCTGGTCCGGTGATCAGCAGACAGCGGACAGCAGACGGCAGACAGGTTCGGGGGCGGGGCCGATGAAGGTGGCGGTGCTTGGTGCCGGGGGCACCATTGCGCCTGCGATCGTGCGCGACCTTGCCGAGTCGACGGAGGTCTCGGAGATGGTGCTCCTCGACATCGACGGGGAGAAGGCTCGCGCGGCTGCTGAGCGCCATGGCGGCGGCAAGGCAGAGGCCGGCGAGCTCGACGCAGGCGAGAATGGAGCGCTCGCCAGCGCGCTCGAAGGCTGCGACGCGCTCATCAACTCCGCCTCCTACCGGCTCAACCTCGATGCGATGGCCGCCTGCCTCGCCGCGGGCTGCCACTACCTGGACCTGGGCGGGCTCTACTGGATGACGAAGCGGCAGCTCGAGCTTTCTGGAGAGTTCAAGGACGCCGAGCTGCTGGCGGTCCTCGGGATCGGCTCCTCACCCGGTAAGACGAACCTGCTTGCTGCCCGCGCCGTCGAGGAGCTCGGAGGCCCGGCCGATTCGCTGCACGTTTCCGCGGGGGGCCGTGATCTCGACCCGCCTGCCGGCGAGAGCTTTCCCTACGCGCTGCGGACGCTGCTCGACGAGGTGACGATGGCGCCGGTCGCGATCCGTGACGGGGAGCCGGTCGAGCTCGAGGCGCTGACGGCGGGCGGCGAGGTCGACTTCGGCGACCCGATCGGGGTGGCGTCGACGTTCAACACGATTCACTCCGAGATGCTCACCTTCCCCTCCAGCTTCGGCTGTCGCGAGGCCAGCTTCCGGCTCTCGCTGCCGCCCGCCGTCGAAGGCCGCCTGCGCGACCTTGCAGGGGCGGACGACGAGCAGGTGAGGCACGCGGGCGCGGCGGCCCTGCCGCCCTCGGGCGAGACCGTCTCGGTCCACATCGTCGACGCCGCGCTCGGGGAGCGGTCGGTCGGGGCCCGTTCGGTGACGCCGCCGCATCGCGGCTGGGGCCTCGGCGGCGGGATCGTCTCGACCGCGACGCCGATCGCGGCGGCAACGCGCCTGCTGGCCCGCGGCGAGCTCGAGGCTCGCGGTGCCCTGCCCCCCGAGCTCTGCCTCGAACCGGCGGCGATGTTCGCCGAGCTCGAGACGCGCGGGGTCCAGTTCGATGTCCACGAGACCGAGGAGGTTCGAGGTTGAAGGTCGGCGTTCCCACCGAGATCAAGGAGGACGAGTACCGGGTCGCCCTGACCGCAGTCGGTGCGCGCGAGCTCGCCGAGCACGGCCACGACGTCCTGATTCAGCGTGGAGCCGGGGAGGGCTCGGCGATCGCCGACTCCGACTTCGAGGCACAGGGCGCGCGGATCGTCGCCGGCGCCGAGGAAGTGTTTGCCGAAGCCGATCTGTTGCTCAAGGTCAAGGAGCCGCAGACGGCCGAGGTGGAGATGCTGCGCGCGGAGACCACCCTCTTCACATATCTGCACCTCGCCCCGGCGCCGGAGCTGACGGCCGGCCTCTGCGAGAGCGGCGCCACCTGTATCGCCTACGAGACGGTCGAGGACGCGCATGGGAGGCTGCCGCTACTCGCGCCGATGAGCGAGATCGCGGGTCGCCTCGCAACCCAGGCCGGCGCCTTCTTCCTCGAGAAGCCGATGGGCGGCCGGGGCATCCTGCTCGGCGGCGTCCCCGGGGTCGCCGCCGCCAACGTGATGGTGATCGGCGGCGGGGCGGTTGGGATTAACGCCGCCTTCATCGCGGTCGGGATGGCCGCCGACGTGTTCATCTTCGACCTCAGCATCGACACCCTGCGCAGGGCGGACCTGCAGTTCGCCGGAAGCTGCTCGACCGTGTTCAGCTCGACCCTCTCGATCGAGGAGATGCTGCCGCGGGCCGACCTCGTGATCGGCGCGGTGCTGCTGCACGGCGCCCGGGCTCCGCACGTGATCAAGCGCGAGCAGCTCGCTCTGATGAAGCCCAACGCGGTCCTCGTCGACGTCGCGATCGACCAGGGCGGATGCTTCGAGACCTCGCGCCCGACGACCCACGCCGATCCCGTCTACGAGGTCGACGGGATCACCCACTACTGCGTGGCGAACATGCCCGGTGCCGTACCGATCACCTCGACCTACGCGCTGACCAGCGCAACGCTCCCCTACGTGCTCTCCCTCGCCGACAACGGGGTGGAAGGTGCGCTCGCGCGCGACGCGGGGTTGCGACCGGGGGTCAACGTGGCGACCGGCAACGTCACCCATGCCGCGGTCGCCGCGGGGGTCGGGGTCGAGTACGTGGCGGTGGATGAGGCGTTGGGCCTCGAGTGGACGGCAGGCAGCGGACAGCAGACAGGGTCGGACAGGCAGGTTTCAGCAAGCAGCATGCAAACGAAGGAGTAGATGGATGAGCAGCTACGCGGTCGTCAACCCGGCAACGGGCGAGAAGGTCAAGGAGTACCCGGAGATCTCAGGTGACGATCTTTCGGCAGCGATCGCGAAGGCGGAGGAGGCCCACCGGAGCTGGTCGATGACGACATCCGTGGACGAGCGCGCCTCGATGATCCAGCAGGTTGCCGATCTCCACACCGAGCGGAGGGAGGCGCTGGCCGACATCGCCGTCCGCGAGATGGGCAAGCCCGTCGAGCAGGCCCTCGCCGAGGTGGACTTCTGCGTCGACATCTACGGCTACTACGCCGAGAACGCCGAGGACTTCCTGAAGGACGAGCCGATCGACCTGCTTGCCGGAGAGGGCACTGCCCTGGTCCGCCGGACCTCGATCGGTCCGCTGCTCGGGATCATGCCCTGGAACTTCCCCTACTACCAGGTGGCTCGCTTCACCGGTCCGAACCTGATCGTGGGCAACACGGTCCTGCTCAAGCCGGCGCCCCAGTGCCCCGAGTCGGCGGAGGCGATCCAGTCCATGTACCGGGATGCCGGCTTCCCCGCAGGCGCCTACGAGACCATCCTCGCCTCGAACGATCAGATCGCCGAGGTGATCGCCGATCCGCGGGTCCGCGGTGTTTCGCTGACCGGCTCGGAGCGAGCCGGTGCCGCGGTCGCCGAGATCGCCGGGCGCAACCTGAAGAAGGTCGTGCTCGAGCTCGGTGGATCCGACCCGTTCGTCCTACTCGGGACCGAGGATCTCGACGAGGCCGTCGAGGCGGCCGTCGGCGCTCGTCTCGACAACACCGGCCAGTCGTGCAACGCCGCCAAGCGATTCATCGTCGCCGACGGGCTCTACGAGGACTTCCTCGCGAGGTTCACGAAGGCGATGACGGCCGCCGAGCCCGGCGACCCGACCTCCGCGGATACCGAGATCGGGCCGCTGTCGTCGACGGGGGCGGCGGATCGTTTGCAGGATCAGCTCGATCGCGCGGTCGAGCAGGGTGCCGAGGTGGTCGTCGGTGGCCAGCGGAGGGACAACTACTTCCCGACGACCGTCCTGACGGGCATCTCGCCGGACAACGACGCCTACCGCGAGGAGTTCTTCGGGCCGGTCGCAAGCGTGTACCGGGTCGGCTCCGAGGAGGAGGCGATCGAGGTCGCGAACGACACCCCGTTCGGACTCGGTTCCTACGTCTTCTCCGACGACCCCGAGCAGGCGCTGCGGGTGGCCGACGGCCTCGAAGCGGGGATGGTGTTCGTCAACGGGGTCGGCCTCGATGGAGCGGAGCTCCCGTTCGGAGGTGTCAAGCGCTCCGGCTTCGGTCGCGAGCTCGGCCGCTACGGCATGGAGGAGTTCGTCAACAAGAAGCTGATCCGCGTCGCCAAATAGCTCGGCGGGAGAGCTCAGTACCCGTTGAAGTGGCGGACCTCGTAACCGCCGGGCGAACGCGCGTCCCGGTGCCAGCGCGGCCCGGGGCCTCCGGAGGTGTCCCAGCGGAGACCGGCGACGACGGCGTAGGTGTGGCCGGCACTGGCATAGACGCTGATCCACTTACCCCTTCCCTCGCGTCCCCAGCCGGCGAGGCCGCCCGACGCCAGTGGTGCCTTCAGCATCCCCCCGCCGTGCAGCAGATAGCTGACGGCGCCCGAGCAATCGTAGCCGCGGTCCTCGAAGCTGCCGTGACCCCCGCCCCACAGGTACTTAGCCTTGCGGATCCGGTTGGCGGCGGCGATCGCGCGCTCCACGCGGCGGGGTGCGCTCGCCGGAGCGACCGCCTCGCCGCTCGGCAGCAACCTGGCATCGGCGTAGCCGCCGCCCTGCTTGGTCTCGGCGGCCGCCTGGCCGGGGGCTCCCACTCCGCCACTCGCGGCGTGGGAGGGGGAGGTCATCAGGAGGACGGCTAGGAGCGTCGCAACCGCGAGCAGGACGAGCCTGATCGTGGGCGCGGGCAAACCGCTTTGCATTGGGCTGTTCAATTCACTCACCTCTGGCTCGTTGACGCCTGCGGGGTTAGCTGTCGGGCTGGCGCTGTGCTTGGAGCCTGCGCCTCCGCCTGATTCACGAGTGAATCCGTGTGGCGGATTAGCCCCGGGGATCCAGAACTCGTTGGGTCCCCCGCTCTCCGATCTCGGAGATTCGGCGTTGGTGGTTGCAAACCCTAGCGAATCATGAGCTTTACGCGAAGAAACGCTAAGAATCTGCTTGGTCGCCGAATAGAACCAGCTTTCAGCCTGTAAGTTGCGGCGGTGCGGTTCGAAGGAAGGCGAGCTCTGCTCACGGGAGCGACCGGCGGGCTCGGGCGAGCGATCGCCGCGGCGCTTGCGGCGCGCGGAGTCGAGCTCGTCCTCTCCTCTCGACAGCGAGAGGGGCTGGAGCGGCTCGCGCTCGAGCTTCCCGGCGAGCGCCATTCGGTCGCGGTCAGCGACCTGGCCGAGCCCGGCGCCGCCGAGCGGCTCGCGGCGGAGGCGGGCGACGTCGACCTGCTGATCGCCAACGCCGGCCTTCCCGGCTCCGGCCGCCTCGAGGACTTCAGCGTCGAGGAGATCGGCCGCGCGGTGCGGGTGAACCTGGAGGCGCCGATGACGCTCGCCCGGCTCCTGATCCCGGCCATGGCCGCGCAGAAGGAGGGTCACCTCGTCTTCGTCTCCTCCCTCGCCGGCAAGGCCGCCTCCCCGCGGGCCTCGATCTACAACGCGACCAAGTTCGGGCTGCGGGGTTTCGCCCTCGCCCTGCGCGAGGACCTGGTCGTCGACGAGACGGGCGTCGGCGCCTCCGTCGTGATGCCGGGCTTCATCCGCGACGCCGGGATGTTCGCCGAGTCCGGCGCGAAGCCGCCGCCGGGCCTCGGCACGGCGACCCCTGGCCAGGTCGCCGCCGGCGTCATCCGTGCGATCGAGGACAACCGGGCCGAGGTCGCGATCGCGCCCGCCCGCCAGCGCGCGCTCGTCCAGTTCGCGCACGTCTTCCCCTCGGTCGCCGGGCGGGTGCAGCGCGGCCCCGGGACGAAGATCGCCGAGAACCTCGCGCGCGGTCAGGTCGACAAGCGCTGAGGCTCCGCCGGCCGCCCAGGGGCGCTGACGGGTAGCGTTCGAGCTGCACCACTCACCCTGCGAGGAGATCGACTTGAGCGACGAGAACGACCCAGCGGACAAGGAGCATTTCGGCGAGGCCTCCCTCGGCGAGGCGCAGGCCGAGAGCGCGCCCGACGATCCAGAGATGCTGACCGACGAGAGCGGCGACGCGCCTGATTCTGACGAGGCTCTGACCAACGCTCCGGCGCTCGAGCCGGCACCCGTCGACGCGACCGCCATCGAGCAGGAGCAGGCGGCCGCGGCCGAGGCCGGCGCGATCGGCGGCAGCTCGGGGAACGAGGATCTCCCCGAGGCCGAAAGACCCCTCGCCGAGGCGGGCGAGGGAGAGGCCGAGGGCTTCGAGCAGTCCGAGGAGGCGCTGATCGACGCGGCCTCCCACGGCGACCCCGCCGGCAACCCGCTCGGTGATCGCTTCACGCCCGAGGATGCCGCCTCGGAGGGTCTCGCGACCTACGGCGAGGCGGACCATGTCGATGTGAGCGAGGACGACCTGAACACGGACGACTGAGGGCAGCGCCGCCCGGCGACGCGCCCAGTCGCCGGCTCACGAACGAAAGGAGGCGAGATGGCAGACAGCTTCGGGGCCCGATCGACGCTGGAGGTTTCCGGGCGCGAGTACGAGATCCACCGCCTCGACGCGCTGCAGTCGAAGTTCGACGTCGCTCGCCTCCCCTATTCGCTGAAGGTCCTGCTCGAGAACGTCCTGCGACTCGAGGACGGCGAAAGCGTCAGCGCCGGCGACGTCGAGGCGATCGCGACCTGGGATGCGGCCGCCGAGCCGTCCGTGGAGATCCCCTTCCAGCCGGCGCGGGTGCTGATGCAGGACTTCACCGGCGTTCCCGCGGTCGTCGATCTGGCCGCGATGCGCGACGCGATCGAGGAGCTCGGATCCGACGCGGCCAAGATCAACCCGCTCGTCCCGGTCGACCTCGTCATCGACCACTCCGTCCAGGTCGACG
>Ga0136617_10005939_pt1 | contig 10916 bp, 10 predicted proteins | sample AntDrymUQ3222106_2_FD_129672 | JGI IMG/M metagenome (GOLD analysis project Ga0136617, IMG submission 129672) | Polar desert sand microbial communities from Dry Valleys, Antarctica - metaG UQ322 (21.06) | ecosystem: Environmental > Terrestrial > Soil > Desert | place: Antarctica: Dry Valley...
CGCCTCCGGCGGTTCGGCCGGCTACGACCACAAGGCGATGGGCATCACCGCGCGCGGCGCGTGGGAGTCGGTCAAGCGGCACTTCCGCGAGATGGGGGTCGACTGCCAGCGCGAGGACTTCACCTGCGTCGGTATCGGCGACATGTCCGGCGACGTCTTCGGTAACGGCATGCTGCTGTCAGAGCACACCCGGGTGGTCGCCGCCTTCGACCACCGGCACATCTTCGTCGACCCGACCCCCGACGCGGCCACCTCGTACGCCGAGCGGCGTCGGCTGTTCGAGCTGCCGCGGTCAAGCTGGGCCGACTACGACAAGTCGCTGATCTCCGAAGGCGGGGGGGTGTTCCGCCGGGCGGCCAAGTCGATCCCGTTGTCGGCGCAGATGCGCAAGGCGCTCGGCATCGACGACGGCGTGCAGAAGATGACCCCGTACGAGCTGATGCAGGCGATCCTCAGCGCACCGGTCGACCTGCTGTGGAACGGCGGCATTGGTACGTACGTCAAGGCGAGCAGCGAGTCGCACGCCGAGGCGGGCGACAAGGCCAACGACGCCATCCGGGTGGACGGCAACGCGGTGCGGGCACGCTGCGTCGGCGAGGGCGGCAACCTCGGGCTCACCCAGCGGGCGCGGATCGAGTACGCGGCCAAGGGCGGCCGGATCACCACTGACTTCATCGACAACTCGGCCGGGGTGGACACCTCCGACCACGAGGTCAACATCAAGATCCTGCTCGACCGGGTAGTCGCCGACGGCGACCTGACCGGCAAGCAGCGCAACGCCCTGCTGGAGCAGATGACCGACGAGGTTGCCGACCTGGTGCTCGCAGACAACGACCAGCAGAACCTGGCGCTCGCCAACGCCGTCGCCGTCTCGCCGTCGTTGCTGCACGTGCACGCGGACTGGATCCGGCGGCTGGAACGCGCCAGTCTGCTCAACCGGGCGATCGAGTTCCTGCCCGACAACAAGGAGATCGCCCGACGTCGTGACAACGACCGCGGGCTCACCCAGCCCGAGCTGGCCGTGCTGCTCGCCTACACGAAGATCGTGCTGGCCGAGGAGCTGCTGGACAGCGACGTGCCGGACGAGCCGTTCATGCGCGGGCACCTCTACCGCTACTTCCCGACAGCGATGCGGCAGGACTACCGCGAGCAGATGGACTCGCACCCGCTGCGGCGCGAGATCATCGTCACCCAGGTGGTCAACGAGCTGGTCAACACCGGCGGCATCACGTTCTTCCAGCGGCTGTCCGGCGAGACCGGGGCGACCGCCTCCGAGCTGGCCCGCGCACACGCGATCGCCGCCGAGCTGTTCGGGACCGAGGAGTTGAACGGTCTGGTGCACGAGCTCGACCACGAGGTCGACGCGAAGGTGCAGACCCGGATGCGGCTCGAGATCCGGACGCTGAGCGAGCGGGCAACCCGCTGGCTGGTCAACCACCGCTGGCACAACGACCCCGAGCGCACCGTCGAGGAGGTCGGGACCGCGGTCGCGCATGTGGTCCGCGAGCTGCCGGGCACCCTCGCCGGGCGTGACCGCGAGCGCCTGCACGCTCACGCGGACGAGCTGGTCGAGGCCGACGTACCCGAGCAGGTCGCGCTGCGCATCGCCACGCTGGGCCCCGCGTACGGCGCGCTCGCCATCGTCTCTGTGGCCCGGGATCTGAAGCACGACCCGCTCGAGGTGGCCCGGGTGCACTCGGTGCTCGGGCAGCAGCTCGGTCTAGACCAGCTGTACTCCCGCGTGCTCGAGCTGCCCCGGCGGGACCGGTGGCAGACGATGGCCCGCGCGGCGCTGCGCGACGACCTGCAGCAGGTGCACGCCGGGCTGACCGCCAAGGTGGTCGAGGACCTCGCCGCGGGAGACGGCATCAGACCCGACGACGCCGAGGAACAGGTCTCCGAGTGGGCGGAGGCGCGCGGGAGGCCGCTGAGGCGGGGGCGCTCGACGCTGCGTGAGATCTGCCGCGAGGACTCGCCGGACCTTGCCCGGATGTCGGTGGCGCTTCGGGTCGCGCGCGGCCTCCTGGACTGACCGCCGCGGTGGTAGCCCAGCCCGGCGATGATGCATACGGGTAGTCGGGGCTACTGTCGTGTGACGGGACATCGCTGACAGGTGTGTCAGGACATGTCTGACAGTAGGGGTGGCGGTTGGGTCTGGCCGCGGCTGGGCTGGTAGCGGCGTTGGGGGTCGATCCGCAGCGTCTTGATGATGTGGTGGTTGTGGATGATGACCACGTCGAGGTTGTCGCGGACGACGTCGACCACGGTGTGTGCCCACTGGGTGCCGACGCTGGTGGCGTAGCGGTTGCCGAGGCCGACCGCGCCGGCGGTGGTGACCTTGGCCCGGGTGCAGCGGACCGGGCCGGGCAACGCCCGGTCCGCCGGGCCGTCCTTGGCGGTGGCGGCGTAGCGCTGGTCGGGGGTGTTTCCGCCGAGGGCTTGGTGCGGGCGGTCGGCGTTGTAGACGGCGTCGTAGATGTCGAGCTGGCGCTGCAGCCCGGCCAGATCGTCGGCGGCGGGGTGGGCGGCCAGCCAGCGTGCACAGGTGGCCCACTCGCGTTCCTTCTTGCCGCAGGTCTGCGGGTGCTGTGGGCTGGACACGATCGGGTAGATCCTGTGTGCGCGCAGCAGCGCCTCGAAGTTGTTCAGCCCGCCGCGGCGCCGGCGGTCGGTGAACGCCGAGCCGCCGTCGGACAGCACCGCGGCCGGGGCGCCGTGTCGGCCCATCGCGGTCAGCATGGTCTGCCAGGCGTCGGCACTGTTCTCGCTGACCGCGGCCCGGGTGGCCATGATCTTGCGGGAGTGGTCGTCCTCGAGCCGGATGATCGTCACCGAGGTCTCGTCGGCGAGCCGCCAGTGGGTTCCGTCCAGCTGCCACATCTGGTTCGGCCGGGCGGCCTCGAAGCGGCGAAACGACGACCGGGGCCGCTTGCGTGGCTGGGCGGCGATCAGCCCGGCCCGGACCAGCACCCGGTGGATGGTGCGGTCAGACGGTGGGATCAGCCCGCGAGCTCGCAGCCGGGCGCCGATCGAGCGGGCGCCAGCGTCCCAGCCCTCGGCGGCCAGCTCGCCGCGGGGGCCACGATCCGCTCGGCCATGTCCGCCGTGGTCCGGTCGGGCGAGGTGTTCGGCCGCCGGGACCGGTCCAGCAGCCCCGACAGCCCCCCCGGCGGCAAACCGGGCCCGCAACCGGTAGTAGCTGTCACGCGAGATGCCCAGCTCTCGACACAGCCGGCTGACCGACCCCTCCGGCTCGAAATCGGCCGCCAGCGCAGTCATCAGCCTGGTCTCCATCGAGACGACCCGTTCCGTCATGACCGAAACGCTCGGCCATCGACAACTCGGTGTCAGCGATGAACCGTCACAGAACTGTCCGAGATCTCATGGCACAGTGCAGTCGCCCGGGCTACCGGAATGCATCATCGCTCAGCCGTTCGGGCAGTCGCGCCCCGTTGACCGGATGATCGCGAGCCGCGATCCCTTGTCGCCGCCGTACGTGCTCACCACCATTAGCCGCACGCGGCCGAACCGGCCACGCCCTGACCGCGGGGGTCGGAGCGATCACCGATCGCCGCGTACGAGCGCCCCGGCTGCGACCGCCGGGGCGTTCGTTCTTGCCCGCACCGATCGAAGTCGGCTGCGACGGTAGGTGCGTCAGACCGGTGCTGGGACGGCTGAGACAGCCCGCACGAACGGTTGTCCACAGATCGCTCGACAGCCCTACCGTCAGGTGCCAACCAGCCCCTAGTGTCGCCGGCAATCGGATGATCGTCCCATTTCTGGGAGTTTCCGTGACCGTGCCGCCGGTGCTCATCGATGAGGTCCGCGCCGAAGTACGTCACCGCGGCGTTGACCCGGCTCGCGACCCGGTCACCGTCCGCCGGCTGGCCGAAGAAGTCACCAAACGGCACGACCGCCGCAGCTTGACCGGCACCGTGGATGCGCTCGACGACCAACAGGGCGCGGTCGGGGAGATCGTCGCTCGGCTCTCCGGCCTCGGCCCGTTCCAGGCGCTGCTCGACGATCCTGAGGTCGAGGAGATCTGGGTCAACGACCCGAGCCGGGTGTTCGTGGCACGCAACGGGCGGCACGAGCTGACCCCGCTGATCCTCGACTCGGAACAGATCCGCGATCTGGTCGAGCGGATGTTGAAGTCGAGCGGCCGTCGGCTCGACCTGTCGCAGCCGTTCGTCGACGCGATGCTGCCGGGCGGCCACCGGTTGCACGTGGTCCTCGACACCATCTGCCGCGGCTTCCTCGCGGTCAACATTCGCAAGTTCGTCGCTCGCGCACACCGGTTGGACGACCTCGTCGGCCTCGGCACGCTGACGACTGAAGTAGCGGCGTTCCTCGACGCCTCCGTACGCGCCGGGTTGTCGATCCTGGTCTCGGGCGGCACCCAGGCCGGCAAGACCACGATGCTCAACTGCCTTGCCGCCGCGATCCCGGGGAGTGAACGGGTGGTGTCGTGCGAGGAGGTCTTCGAGCTCCGCTTCAGCCATCCGGATTGGGTGCCCCTGCAGACCCGGCAGGTCGGGCTCGAGGGCACCGGCGAGATCCGGCTGCGGCACCTGGTCAAGGAGAGCCTGCGGATGCGTCCGAGCCGGCTGGTCGTCGGCGAAGTGCGCGCCGAGGAGTGCCTCGACTTGCTCCTCGCGCTTAACGCGGGACTGCCGGGGATGGCGAGCATGCACGCCAACTCGGCTCGCGAGGCGCTGGTCAAGGCGTGCACGTTGCCGCTCCTCGCTGGCGAGAACATTGGTTCGCGCTTCGTCGTGCCGACGGTTGCGGCGGCAGTCGACCTGGTCGTCCACCTCACGCTCGGCGCGGACGGCGTACGCAGGGTCGACGAGGTCGTCGCCGTTCCCGGTCGGGTCGAGGCCGACGTCATCGAGACCGAGTCCGTGTTCCGCCGCGGATCCGACGGCCTCGTACGAGGCGGCGGTCGGCCACCGCACGCGGAGCGGTTCGCGCGGATCGGCGTCGACGTCGGCGCGTTGCTGGCAGGAGACCGGTGAAATGGGCGCCGTCCTGGGGTTGGTGCTCGGCAGCGGGCTGCTGCTGATCTGGCTCGCGCTGACCGGTGCACCGCGACGACCGGAGCCCCGGAGCTCCGATGCCGGAGCGATGGCTCAGCTGCGGCTGCTGCTGCGTCACGCCGGCGCGGAGCAGGTCACTGTCGCGGCCTTGCTCGGGCTTTGTGCCGGCCTCGGCGCTCTCGTCGCGCTGCTCATGCTCGCGGTCAGCGGGGTGCTGCCGGTCGCCGGCGCGTTCGGCCTGTTCGCGGCATACAGCCCGATCGCGGTCCTGCGCGGGCGGGCTCGCCGGGCGATGGGTGAGCGGGCCGAGCTCTGGCCGGACGTGGTCGACGACCTCGCGTCGGGAGTACGAGCTGGCCTGTCGCTGCCGGAAGCATTGACACGGGTCGGCGAACGCGGACCGGTCCCGGTGCGCCCGGCGTTCGTCGACTTCGGCGCCCGCTACCAGCGCACCGGTCGCTTCGGCGACGCGTTGGATCGGCTGAAGGACGAGCTGGCCGACCCTGTGGGCGACCGCGTGGTCGAGGCACTGCGGGTGGCCCGTGAGGTCGGTGGCGGTGACCTGGGCTCGCTGCTCCGCTCGCTCTCGACATTCTTGCGCGACGACCTCCGCACCCGGGCCGAGCTCGAGTCGCGACAGTCGTGGACGGTGAACGCCGCCCGGCTGGCGGTCGCCGCTCCGTGGGTGGTCCTGCTGCTGATGTCATTCCAGCGGGAGGTCGTGGGCCGTTACGCGAGCGTCACCGGAGCCGTCGTCCTGCTTGGTGGCGCGGCCCTGTGCGTGGTCGCGTACCGGTTGATGGTGCGGGTCGGGCGGCTGCCGGTGGAACGAAGGGTGCTCGCATGAGTGGGGCGGTGACTGGCGCGGTGCTCGGCGCCATCGGCGGGGGAGGTCTGCTGCTCGTGGTGCTGGGGCTGCCGCTGCGCCGCCGGCCAGCGCTCGACGACCGCGTGCTGCCCTACCTGGCCGGACTGCAACGCTCGCCCGGCGTCGACGACTGGCGGCTCTCAGCCGGGCAAGGCAGGCGGGGGACCGCGCGGGCGGTGTTCGGCCCGTCGCTGCGAAACCTCGCCGACCTCGTCGGCCGGGTCGTAGGCGACAGCCGTGAGGTGCAGCGCCGGCTGGTCCGTGCCGGCAGCCCGCTGACGGTCGAGGAGTTCCGCGTCGAGCAGGTGACGTGGGGGCTGCTCGCCGCCGCGGGCACCGCAGCCGTCGCGCTGCTGGGGGCGCTACGCGGAACCGTCGCCCCGGCTGCGCTGCTGATCGCCGTGGGCTTCGCGTTCGTGGCCGGGATCCTCGCACGCGACCAGCGGCTGAGCCACACGGTGCGCGAGCGGGAGCGCGCGATGCTCGCCGAGTTCCCGGCGATCGCCGACCTGCTCGCGCTGGCTGTGGCCGCGGGGGAGGGACCGGTCCCCGCGCTGGAGCGTGTCGTTCGGATTGCCAGCGGTCCGCTCGCCGATGACATCCGGTCGCTGTTGGGCGAGGTCGCCACCGGCACGCCGGTCGCGTCCGCACTCGACCACCTCGCCGCGCGTACGGGTGTGTCCGCCGTCGCGCGCTTCGCGTCGACGCTGGCGGTCGCTGTGCAGCGCGGGACGCCGCTTGTCGAGGTGCTGCATGCCCAGGCGGCCGACGTACGGGAGGTCGGTCGCCGTGGGTTGCTCGAGGCGGGGGCGCGCAAGGAGGTGCTGATGATGGTCCCGGTCGTCTTCCTCGTGCTCCCGGTCACCGTCGTGTTCGCGTTCTTCCCCGGGGTGGTGGGGCTGCAGCTCACCACGCCATGACAACCAGGAGGTCGAGATGAGATTCCTTGTCGCTTACCGGCGCCGTCGCGACGAACGTGGCGACGTGCCGGGCTGGGTGATGATCACGGTGATGACCGCCGGGCTGGTGGCGATGCTCACCGCGATCGCCAGCCCACAGCTGCGCAGCATGCTGGACGCGGCGCTCTCCAGCGTCACCGGCTGAGCCGTGCGCCGCAGGCGCGAGGGTGGCGCCGCGGTCGTCGACTTCGTCCTAGTGACGGCGGTGGTCGTGCCGCTGGTGCTGGGCGTCATCCAGGTGGGTCTGGTACTGCACGTACGCAACACGCTGACCGCGGCAGCGTCCGACGGTGCTCGGTTCGCGGCAACCGCCGACCACGGCCCGACCGACGGCGTGGCCCGTACGCGCTCCGTCGTCTCCGGCATTCTCGCCGGTCGGTACGCGGGGGAGGTGACCGCGCAGGCGACTGCGGTCGGCGGCTACTCAGGCGTCGAGGTGCGGGTGGAGGCGGAGGTGCCGGCGCTGGGGTTGTTCGGACCAGCCGTCGCGGTCAGCGTCGAGGGACACGCGGTCGAGGAGCAGCCGCCGTGATGCGTCGTCGCCGTGACGACCGCGGCACTGGGGTGGTCGAGTTCACTTGGTTGTTCCTGCTGCTGCTCGTGCCGCTGGTCTACCTGCTGCTCGCGGCGATGGAGGTGCAGCAGGCGTCGTACGGAGCGACCGCCGCCAGCCGTGCGGCCGGGCGTGCGTACGTGCTGGCGCCCGACGAGGCGACCGCCCGTTCGCGGGCAGAGACCGCCGCGCGGGTGGCGCTCGCCGACCAGGGGGTCGACTGGGGAACCAGCTCGCTCAGCGTGACGTGTAGCCCCAACCCGGGCGAGTGCCTTTCGCCGGGCTCGCTGATCACCGTGGATGTGACCGTGCAGCAGGCTGTGCCGCTCGCGGGCCCGTTCCTGGGCGAGTCGGCGCCGTCGGTGCGGGTGAGCAGCAGTCACGCCGAGCCGTACGGCACCTACCGGGAGGACCGCTGATGTACCGCCGCTCCGACCGCGGGACCGTCACCGTGTTGATCGTCGGCTTCATCGTGATCGTCGGACTGCTGACGGCCGTAGTCGTCGACGCGTCGGCTGCGTACCTGCGCAGACAGTCCCTGATGGCGCTCGCCGACGGGTCCGCACTGGCCGCCGCGGATGGCGTGGAGTGGGAGCAGGTCTACACCACCGGGCTCGGTGAGCAGGCCGTGGTCGACCCGCAGGTTGCTCACGACTTCGTCGCCGACTACCTGCGAACCACCGGCGCGTTCGCCGAGCATCCCGGACTGAGCTGGCGGGTGAGCACCGACGGGACCGTCGTGACCGTACGAGTCGCCGCGCCGCTCGACCTGCCGATCACCCCGTCTGGCTGGGCCGGTGCGACCATCGTCAGCGGCACCGCGTCCGCCGTCGTGGAGGTCGAGTGAACGCTGGGTCGTAGCACGGTTGGGCAGTGGCGGCTGGGACCGGGCGCCACGGATGCTGGCCTGGCCCGTCCGACCAGTGGAGGCTCCGATGACCCGCTCGACTCCGTTCGTGTTCGCCGCGGCCGGCATCGTTGCTGCCGGACTGCTGGCGCCGGCCGCGACCGCGGCGCCGGTTGCCGCGGCGCCGTACGAGTTCGAGATCGTTGCGGACAGCGTCGAGGACGGGTTCGACCCGTTCAACACCGGCTGCGCCTCGATCAACACCGCAGGGGACATCGGTTTCCGGGCGGGACGGGTGGCGCCGGACGGGTTCAACACGGTCGACGGCATCTACCGCGCCGACGTGGGCAGCGAAGGGCTGGTGACCATCGCCGAGAACGAGGACCGGTTCCAGTTCATCGGCAACAACCCGTCGATGAACGACGCCGGCCAGGTTTCGTTCGCGGCGTCGCTCGAGCGAGATGGCGAGGCGATCCTCCGCGGTGCCGGCGGCCCGCTCACCGTGATCGCGCGCACCGAGCCGGGCCGGTTCAACTTCTTCGGCTTCGACACCTCGGTCAACGACGAGGGTCGGGTGGCGTTCAAGGCCGAGCTGGACCGGAACCACGGGTTCGACGAGGGCCTGTTCTCCGGCGCCGGCAACGCGGTCGCCACCCACTACCGCGCCTCCACCAGCAAGTTCGACGGCAGCGACTCGCGGCCCGCGATCAACGACCCGGGTGACATCGCCTTCACCGAGTCGGTGAACTTCGACGAGGGCGTGTTCGTGACCCGGAGGGCCGGCTTCCGCACGGTGTCGCCGCCCAACCCCGAGGTCGGCGTCGGCGAGCCGGAGCTCAACAACCTCGGCGTGCTCGCGTTCGAGCGGTCTTTCAGCGACCCAACCACCGGCGACTTCGTCACGCAGATCGTCAGCGGACGAGGCGCGCCTTTCGAGATCCAGGCCACCACCCGCGGACGCTTCTCGTTCTTCGGCTTCCGCCCGCCCGCGATCAACAACGGCGCCATCGTCGCCTTCCACGGAACGCTCGACGACGGCACCAGCGGCGTCTACGTCGGGCCGCGGCCGGCCCGGCCGGCGGTCCGTACCGGCGACGTCATCGACGGCGACCCGGTCAGCAACGTGGTCTTCTGCGAGGAGGGCCTGAACGACAGCGGCCAGCTGGCGTTCGTCGCCACGCTGAACGACCCCGAGGCCCCGGACGGCACGCGGATCGTCTGGGTTCGGGCTACCCCGAACGCTGGGTGAGGGGCCGCGCCAGCCCCTAGGGTGAGCCCATGATCCGTCGCCGGGGCGGGTGGGCAGTGGTCGCTGCCGGGCTGCTTCTGGTCGCGCCGGCAATCGCGGTCGCGGCTCCGCAGGCACCCGGCCCCAAGCACCCAAGCGCCCCACGGGCTGGGGACTACCGGCTGTACTTCGGCGACCTGCACAACCACACTGCCTTCTCCGATGGTTGGACCGGCACCCCCGCCGACGCGTTCGCGCACGCGCGGGCCGCGGGCGCCGACTGGTTGTCGACCAGCGACCACAACTTCATGCTCCGCCAGTCCGAGTGGACGACGACCAAGCAGATGGCCGACGCCCGCACCGGGTCGGGGTTCGTCGCGATGGCCGGCTCGGAGTACTGGATCGCCAGCGGGTTCGGCGAGGTCATCGTCAACAACGTCGACGAGCTCTACAACAAGGCCAACTGGCGGCCCCACGGCCAGCACCTGTCGGTGCAGGAGGTGCCGCCGAACTTCTACGACTGGCTGGCCTCGCGCCCGGGCGCGGTCGGGCATTGGCCGCACCCAGGCCTGTACGGCGACCAGGACGACTTCCGGCACCACACACCCTTCCGCGACCGGGCCATGTCGAGCATCGAGATCCACAACTACGGCAGCTACCTCGGCGCACCGGCGAGCTGGGGGGTGCACGACTACGAGCCCGCGTACGTCACAGCACTCGACGAGGGCTGGCACGTGCTGCCTGCCGCGGTGTCCGACACCCACGCAGCGAACTGGATCTCCGGGTCACCGGTGCGGACGGTGCTGCTGGCCGAGCGGCTCACTCGCCCGGCGCTGGTCGACGCGATGCGGGCCAGCCGCGGCTACGCGGTCCTCGACGACAACCTGCGGGTCCAGTTCGAGCTCGACGGGCACGTGATGGGCACAACGCTGCCCGCCGGCGACTCCACGTACGTCGCGCACGTACGCGCTGTCGACCCGGACGGCACCGCCGCCGACGCCATCACCCGGGTGGAGGTCCTGTCCGACGGCGGCGAGCCGGTCGCCTCGCGCGACTTCGACGACAGCGCCGTGGACACCCGGTTCACGCTGCGGTCCACGACCGCGCGCTACTTCTACGTGCGGATTACCACCGCCTCCGACGTCTCCGGCGGTGAGGGCGTCACCGCGTGGACGGCGCCGGTCTGGACCGGTCGCTGACGCAGCCGGCAACCGCAGCGCGACCCGTTGAGAGTGACGCGGGTGTCCGATTCCTCCCGCGTGTCATCGCAGAAACGTCACTCTCAGCGGAGCAGTCAGCGCAGCGCTGGCCCACGCGTACGCTGGCCGGCGTGGCTGGGCCGGACCTCGACGCGCGGATCAAGGAGCTCGACCGCACCCTGCACACGATCGAGCAGGTGGTCGACGTCCCGGCAATGCGGTC
>Ga0136617_10005940_pt1 | contig 10915 bp, 10 predicted proteins | sample AntDrymUQ3222106_2_FD_129672 | JGI IMG/M metagenome (GOLD analysis project Ga0136617, IMG submission 129672) | Polar desert sand microbial communities from Dry Valleys, Antarctica - metaG UQ322 (21.06) | ecosystem: Environmental > Terrestrial > Soil > Desert | place: Antarctica: Dry Valley...
AGGCGGGCGGACGTCCGCAACGCGGGACCGGTCAGGGGCACCACCGAAGGCACCGGCGGATCCGCCAGCCGCCCGATCCGCCGGAGGGCGTCGGCCACGATCTCGGCCTTGAGCCGCACCTGGGCCTCGGCCGCCACGTGCTGCCAAGTGCAGCCTCCGCACCCGGCGGCCAGGGCCGGGCACGGTGGCGCCACCCGGTCGGGCGACGCGTCCACGACCTCCACCACCACCGCCCGGAGGAAGTCCCGGCTCTGCTCGGTGAGCCGGGCGACGACCCGCTCGCCGGGAAGGGCCCCCTCCACGAACACGACCCGGCCGTCGGCATGGCGGGCCAGTGCGGCCCCTCCCGCCACCATGGCGGTGGGGACGAGGTCGAGGCCGGGCTCGGTCACCCCTCGGGCTTGGGCCCGCCCGATTCGGGGGGCGGCTCGGTGTCTGACACCGGCCCGCCACCGAGGATCTCCTGCTCGCGGCGGATCAGGTCGTACTCCCGCCGCCTCAGGTCGGCCTCCCGTTCCTTGCGGGCCAGCTCCTCCTCCCGCCGCCGCAGCTGCTCCTGGCGCAGGTTCTGCTGGGCCCGCTCCTCCCGCTCCCGGACGATCGGACTGAGGCCGTCGAGGTCGACCCCGAAGTCGGCCCGGTCCTCGACCCCCAACGGAGCAGGGCGGTAGGCGCCGTCACCGATGCGGAAGCTGGCCTTCGGCGGGCGGCCGGCGACCAGCCAGATGACCGACCCGATGTCGGGGAGGAACAGGACGATGACCAGCCACAACAGCTTGGGTAGGTTCCGGACCTGCGACTCGTCGGTGAAGATCACGTCGATGATGCAGTAGAGCCACAACCCGAGCAGGGCCAGGCCTAGGACACCTCTGGCCGCCAGCATGGGCCTCCTCCATCAGACACGTCGCCGAGACCCCACAGGATAGGTAGATCGCCCGGCGACCCCGTCCGGTTACAGCAGGCGGACCCCCGGGGGTCCCTCGACCACCCGGCCGACGGTCACGAACCCGGCCCCGGCCAGCCCCGGGTCGTCGGCCGCCGACGGCGCGACCGAGGCCAGCAGTCCCCCGGACGTCTGGGGGTCGTAGGCCAGCGCCTCGAACGCGGCCGGCGCCGAAGAGTCGACCCGGCCCTCGAGGTGGGCCCGGTTGCGGGCGTCACCACCGGTGCGCACGCCGGCCTCGGCCGCGGCCAGGGCGCCGGCGTACAGCGGCACCGCCGAGGTGTCGATCTCGAACGTCGCCCCCGACCGCTCGGCCATCTCCCACGCATGGCCCAGCAGCCCGAACCCGGTGACGTCGGTGACGGCGTGGGGCGGGCCAGCCGGGCCGAGCGCGGAAAGGGCCTCGGCCGCGGCCCGGTTCAACCGGCGCATGACGACGATGGCGGCGGCCTTGTCGTCGGCCCCCCCGCCGGCGAGGACGATGCCGGAGCCGACGGGCTTGGAGAGCAGGAGGACGTCGCCGGGACGGGCGCCACCCTTGGTCCAGACCCGGTCGGGGTGCACCAGGCCCTGCACCGCCAGCCCGAAGATGGGCTCCTCGGAGCGGATGGTGTGGCCGCCGGCCACCGTCCCCCCGGCCTCGGCGACCACCGCCGCGGCGGCGGCCAGGATGGCGGCCACCGCCTCGACCGGCATGCGCTCGGGGAAGGCGGAGATGTTGAGAGCCAGCACCACCCGTGCGCCCATGGCGAAGACGTCGCTGCAGGCGTTGGCGGCGGCGATGGCCCCGAAGTCGGACGGATCGTCGACGAGGGGCGGGAAGAAGTCGGTGGTGGACACGAGGGCGGTGTCGTCGGACAGTCGGTACACGGCGGCGTCGTCGAACGGCGCCAGGCCGACGAGCAACGAAGGATCGGCGGAATCGGCCAGGGCCCGGACGAGACCGGCCAGCGGCGCCGCCCCCCACTTGGCCGCGCACCCCCCGCACGAGGTCCACTGGGTGAGCTTGACGGGCGAGGACTCGGTGGTGGTCATCGTGCACCAGTCTCCCGCGCCACCCAGTCGAGGTACGACGGGCTGCCGGCGACCACGGCCACGGCCACGATCTCGGGCTCGTCGTAGGTGTGTCGCTCCCGGATGGCGGCCTCCACCTCCCGATAGCGCTCGGCCGTGGTCTTGGCCAGGCACAGCCACTCCGCCGCCACCTCGACCGCGCCCTCCCACCGGTAGCGGCTCTCGATGGGCCCGAGGATCTGCACGCACGCCGCCAAGCGGGCGTCGACCAGCGCCTGGGCGATGACCACCGCCTCCTCCCGGGTGGCGGTGGCGGTCGTCACCTGCCAGATGTCCCCCATCGGCCGACGATACCGGCGGGGGCGGGGGCGGGGCGGCCCCGGGCTACTCGGGGTCGGAGGTGCCGGAGCCGGAGTTGTTGGGCTCCATGAGGTCGCCCTCGACCTGGCCCACCGGCCGGTTGGTCGGGCCCTTGTGCTCGGTGGGCTCGTCGGCGAAGTCTTCGCCGCGGGCTCTGTCGGCGTCGTGGGTGGGGTCGTCGTCGGGGATGATGTCGGTCATCTGGGGCTCCTTCTGGGACGGGTTTCGCTTCGCGCTCTGACTACCCCCGACCCGGCACCCGCAACCGCCTGGTGGCGCCGGGTCACCGCCGGCGCCGTGGCATCCACCTCGCGGCCTCCGCCACCGGTGAAAATGGCCCCGTGCCCCACGTCGAGGAAGGTCCGGTGTCGCGGCCCGGAGGGATGGCGACAGGTGACGTCGCCGCAGGTCGAAGCGTGCGGCGCACCGTCGCCATCGTCGCCCACACGCACTGGGACCGCGAGTGGTACCAGCCCTTCCAGACCTTCCGCCAGTGGCTGGTGGAGGTGCTCGACGACGTTCTCGACCGCCTGGAGGCCGACCCGTCGATCCCCCACTTCCTCCTCGACGGGCAGATGGCCGTCGTCGACGACTACCTGGCGGTACGGCCTGAGGCCGAGGAGAGGCTGCGCCGGCTGGCGGCGGCCGGGCGAATCGACGTCGGGCCCTGGTACGTGCTGCCCGACGAGTTCCTCGTCTCGGGCGAGACCCTCGTCCGCAACCTCCAGATGGGACTTGAGCGGGCGGCCGCCTTCGGTGGGGCCATGGAGCTCGGCTACCTGCCCGACATGTTCGGCCACGTGGCCCAGATGCCACAGCTGCTGCGCCAGGCCGGTTTCGACCATGCGGTGGTGTGGCGGGGGGTGCCGGCCGCGGTGAACCGCACCGCATTCTGGTGGCGGGCACCGGACGGCTCGGGCGTTCGGGCCGAGTACCTGCCGGTGGGCTACGGCAATGGGGCGGCCGTCCCCGACGACGCCAAGGCCCTGGTCGAGCGCATCCGGTCGCACGAGGCCGAACTGGGGGCGCTGCTGGCCCCCGACGCACCCCTCCTCTGGATGAACGGCGGCGACCACCACCGGCTGCAAGCGCACCTCGGACGGGTGGTGGCCGAGGCCGACGGGCTCACCGACGACCACACCCTCCGGATCACGTCGCTGGCGAAGCACCTGGCGGCGGCGTCGGTGGTCGGCCTGCCCACGTGGGCCGGCGAGCTGCGATCGGGAGCGAGGGCCAACCTGCTCATGGGGGTGGCGTCGAACCGGGTCGACGTGAAGCAGGCCGCGGCCCGGGCCGAACGGGCCCTCGAACGCCTGGCCGAGCCGCTGTCGGCCCTCTTCGGCGACGGCGCTGGCGCCGGCGCCGGCGCAACCGCCGACGCCCTCCGCCGGGCCTGGACCGAGGTCGTGCGCAACGCGGCCCACGATTCGGTCTGCGCCTGCTCGGCCGACGACGTGGTCGCCGCCGTGCTCGTCCGCTACGCCGAGGCCGCTCACCGGGCCGAGGCGGTCACCGACCGGGCCCTCGCCGGGCTGGCGGCGTCGATGTCGTCGACCGGCCCGGTCGTGGTGAACCCGTCGGCCCGACCCCGCAGCGGCCTGGTCGAGCTGCTGCTGCCCGGCACCGGCGAGGTAGAGGGGGGACAGGTCGTGGCCGCCCGGCCCGGCTCGGCCACCGAGCGGGTGGTCACCGGCGGGCTCCTGGGGATCCTGCTGGCCCAGGTCGCCAACGATGAGGCGGCGTGGGGCGGCGCCATCGTCGGAGTCGACGTGTCCGACGACGAGTCCGGCCTCGACGTGGTGGTGCGCACCGGCCTGCGACAGGCGTCCGGCCCGTCACTGGCGTCGACCCTCGCCGACCTGTACGCCCGAGCCGGCGCCCGCCGCCGGGAGTCGATCCACGTGCGCATCGAGCACGAGCCCTTCCATCGCGTCCTGATCCGGGCCGAGGACGTACCCGGCTTCGGGTGGACGGCCCGGTCGCCCACGGATCCATCCGAGGTGATGCCGGTCACGGTCGCCCAGGATGAGTCAGGGCGGGGGTGCTCGCTCGCCAACGGGCTGGTCACCGTCGCCGTGGACGCGACCGACGGCACGTTTTCCCTGGACGGCCTCCGCGGACTCGACCTCCTGGTCGACGACGCCGACGCGGGCGACACCTACAACTACTCCCCGCCCGAGGGCGACGTCCCAGTCGACGCGCCCACCGCCGTCACGGTCGACGTCGTGGAGCGCGGACCGCTGCGGGCGGCCCTGCGGGTGGTGCGCACCTTCGAGTGGCCGGAACGGCTGGAGGCGGGCCGGGAGCGGGTGGGCCAGCGCCTGGTGGAGGTGTCCACCCGGCTCGAGCTGCGGGCCGGCGAGCGACTGGTGCGGGTCACCACCACACTCGACAACCCGTGCCGCGACCACCGTCTACGGGCCTGGTTCCCCCTGCCCACGCCGGCCACGTCGTCGCGGGCCGAGTGCGCCTTCGGCACCGTCGAGCGGGGGCTGCTGGCCGAGGGCGGGATCACCGAGCACGGCCTGCCCACCTTCCCGTCCCGCCGCTTCGTCACCGCCGGCGGGCTCACGGTCGTGCACGAGGGCCTCCTCGAGTACGAGCTGGTCGACGACGGCAAGGCCCTCGCCCTCACCCTCCTGCGCTGCGTCGGCGTCCTGTCGGGCACCTATCTCACCTACCGCCCGCTGCCGGCGGGCCCGCCCCTGCCGGTGGCCGGGGCCCAGATGCCCGGCCGCCACGTCCTGCGGTACGCGGTGGCCGTCGGCGACCACGATCCCTACGCCCTGGTCGACGACGCCTTCCTCCCGCTGCTGGTGACCGCCGGGTCGGGCACCGGCTCCCGCCCGGCCACCGGTTCCGCCCTCTCGGTCACCGGCGCCCAGGTTTCGGCGGTGCGGCGGGTAGGCGGCGACCTCCTCGAGGTACGGGTCTTCAACCCGGGCGCGGAGGAGGCCACCGTCGGCCTCGGCGGCCGCACCGGGTGGCTGGTCGACCTGCGCGATCGCCCACTCGAGCCCGTGACCGGCTCCTTCCGCCTCCGACCGTGGGGCATAGCCACCGTCCACCTCACCGCCTGAGACAGCTAGGGCAGGCGGGAGAACCAGACCAGGGAGGTGGCGGCGGCGACCAGTCCGAAGAGGAGTCCGAAGCCGACGAACCAGGAGGTGATCTCCCGCTGCTCGGTGCGATAGCCCACGGAGCTGCCGATGTCGGCGTACACCCGGCGCAGCTCCTTGGCCGTGCCCGCCTCGAAGGCGCTCCCCTCGGTGGCCTCGGCCAGGGCCCGCAGGGCGTCGCGGTTGACGGGGACGGGGATGTTGCGGCCCTCGACCGAGACGAACCCCTCGTCGGTGCCGAAGGCGATGGTCGACACCGGCACGCCCGCCTCCACCGCGGCCGCGGCCGCCACCTCGTTGGTGCGCCCGACCGTGGTCTCGCCGTCGGACATGAGCACGATGCGGGCGGGGGGCGGCGCCTGGCCCGGCTCACTGGTCACGGAGGCGATGGCGCTCAGGCTGGCGAGGACGGCTTCGCCGATGGCGGTGCGGGGGCCGAGGACGATGTTCTCCAGGTTGCGCTTGACCAGCTCGTGGTCGGTCGTGGGGGCGACCATCACCTGGGCCACACCGGAGAACACCACCAGCCCGAGGTTGAGCTTGGCCGGCACGATGTCGACGAACTCGGAGGCCGCCACCTGAGCCGCGACGATGCGGTTGGGGGCCACGTCGGTCGCCTCCATCGACAGCGACACGTCGACCGCCATCACGATGGTGGCCCGCTCCCGGGGCACCTTGACCGGTCGGGCCGGTTGGGCGAAGGCGGTGATGGTCAGGCCGAGGGCCAGGAGGAAAGCGGTGGCCGGCACGTGGCGGCGCCAACCCGGGCGCTTGGGGGCGACGGTGTCGAGGAGAGCCAGGTTGGTGAAGCGGACGGCGTACTTCTTGCGCCGGCCCTGCATCAGGACGTAGGCGACGACCAGCCCGACCAGCCCGAGCAGCAGCCACAACCGCAGTCCGGAGAGGAAGGTCACCGGTTCACGCCCACCCGGGACATGGCGTCACGGCGCCGGCGGGCCAGGAGCACGAAGCCGACGATCTCGCGGAGCCAGTCGCCGTCGGTGCGCAGCACCAGGTGGGAGGCGCCCGCGCCCCGGATCGACCGGGCGATACCGGCCCGCTGAGCGGCGGCGGCCTCGGCGTAGCGGCGCCGGAGCGACGCGTTGGCCGTCTGCACCTCCCGGAGCGCTCCGGTCTCGGGGTCGACCAGGGTGAGGTACCCCACGTTGGGAAGTTCGAGCTCGCGGGGATCCACGACCTCCACGCACAGCACCTGGTGGCGGAGCGCCAGGGCCCGCAGCGGCCGGTCCCAGCCCGGCGTCGAGAGGAAGTCGGACACGACGACCGTGAGCCCCCGCCGGCGGGGAGGGCGGAGCATGCCCTCGAGGGCGGCCGTGAGGTCGGTCGGGCCGCCACCCTCCACCCGCGACCGGGAGGCGAGGGTGTGGAGGAGGCCCATCAGCGCCTGGCGGCCGGGACGGGCCGGTACCCGCGAGATGCCGTCGGGGCGGACGATCACCGCCCCCATGCGGTTGCCGGTGCGGGCGGTGAGAAAGCCGACGGCGGCCACGGCGGCCAGGGCCAGGTCGCGCTTCTCGCACAGGGCGGTTCCGAAGTCGAGGCTGGCCGAGCAGTCGACGAGCGCCCACGTCTCCAGCTCGCGGTCGGCGATGGCGTCGCGGACGTGGGGGACCGTCGTGCGGGCGGTGACGTTCCAGTCGATGCGGCGCACGTCGTCACCCTCGACGTAGGCCCGGGTCTCCCCCGGTTCGGTTCCGTGGCCGGGGACCAACCCCATGTAGTCGCCCTGGAGCAGCCCGTCGAGGCGCCGGGTGACGACCAGTTCGAGTTGGCGCAGCACCTCCTTCGGCCGCCGCCCGGCCGACGTGGGCACGGTCGTCGGGGTTCGGGGAGAGGCGGCCGGCGTCCGGGCAGGGGTCGTCGGTGTCCGGGGAGGGGCGGCCGGCGTCCGGGCAGGCGCGGCCGGGGGGGTGGCCGGCGCGCGCCGGCGCGACTGCCGGCCTTCGGGGGACTGCAGGGCCACGCTCAGGCCGAGCGTTCCATGTCGGCCCCGTCCTGGCTGGGCGCCAGCCGGGGCTGGGTCACGGTCGCCACCACCTGGCTGATCAGGTCGTCGACCAGCAGCCCGTCGGCCAGGGCCTCGTAGGACAGGACCAGCCGGTGGCGCAGCACGTCGTGGGCCACGTCGACCACGTCCTGGGGCAGCACGTAGTCGCGGCCCCGGAGCAGGGACAGGGCCCGGGCGCCGGCGACCAGGCCCAGGCTGGCCCGGGGGCTGGCGCCGTACTCGATGGCCGAGGCCAGCTCCGGCATCCCGTTGTCGGCCGGGGCCCGGGTGGACTGCACCAGTCGCACGGCGTAGTCGACGATCGCCCGGTGGGCGAAGACCGCGTCGCTCGCCGCCTGCAGCCGCACCAGGTCGTCGAGGCCGAGCACCTGCTGGGCGTGGGGCGGGTTGACGCTCATCCGCTGGACGATCTCGATCTCCTCCGCCCGGTCGGGATACTCGACCAGGATCTTCATGAGGAACCGGTCGCGCTGGGCCTCGGGGAGCGGGTAAACGCCCTCCGACTCGATGGGGTTCTGGGTGGCGAGCACGAGGAACGGCCGGGGCACGGGGTAGGTCGTGCCCGCGATCGACACCTGCTGGGCCGACATGACCTCGAGCAGGGCCGACTGCACCTTGGCCGGCGCCCGGTTCACCTCGTCGGTGAGGACGAAGTTGGCGAAGACGGGGCCCAGCTCGACGTCGAAGGTCTCGGTGGACGCCCGGAATATGCGGGTGCCGACCAGGTCGGACGGGATGAGGTCGGGCGTGAACTGCAGGCGTACGAAGGTGCCGCCCACCACCTCGGCCAGCGTCTCCACGGCCAGGGTCTTGGCCAGCCCCGGAACGCCCTCGAGCAGGCAGTGGCCCCGGGCCAGGAGGCACACCATCATCCGCTCGATGACCCGGTCCTGCCCGACGATGACCTTCTTGACCTCGAACAGCGCCTGTTCGAGCGACGCAGCAGCAGAGAGAGGTAGGGCATCGGTCATGCCCGAATGGTACGCCCCCGAATCTGTGAAGGAGCTGTGTCAGCAACCAGAAGCACGGGTGAGACACCCCCCGGCCCGAACTCCGGCTTGGCGTCGCGACCCATGAGCAGGGGAACCACCTCGGCCGGCGACTTTCCCTGGTGCAGCACGGCCACCACCTGGTCGGCGAGGGGCATCTCGACGCCGACCCGGGCCGCCAGGTCGACCACCGCGGCCGACGTCCGGATGCCCTCGGCCACCATCCGGGTGCCACCCACGATGTCGGCGAGGGTCCGGCCCCGGCTGAGCTGCTCCCCCACCCACCGGTTTCGGCTGTGGCGGCTGGTGCAGGTGGCCACCAGGTCGCCCATCCCGGTCAGGCCGGAGAAGGTGACGGGCTGTCCGCCGAGAGCCACGCCCAGGCGGGCCAGCTCGGCCAGGCCCCGGGTCACCACCGCCCCCCGGGTGTTGTCGCCGAAGCCCATGCCGTCGGCGATGCCGGCGGCGATGGCGATGACGTTCTTCAGCGCGCCGCCGAGCTCGCAGCCCACCACGTCGGGGTTGGTGTACACCCGGAACGTCCCGGTGGTGAAAAGCTGCTGCAGCTCGGTGGCGAGCGACTCGTCGGGCGTGGCCACCACGCTGGCGGTGGGGTGGCCGGCCACGATCTCGTCCACCAGGTTGGGCCCGGTGAGCACCGCGCACGGCTGGCCGGGCATGAGCTCGGCCACGATCTCGCTCATCCGCCGGAGGGCTCCCTGCTCGACGCCCTTGGTGAGGCTCACCACCGGCACCCCGGCGCCGATGTGGTCCTGCCCCTCGGTGAGCACCGAGCGGAAGCCGTGGGACGGCACCGCCATGACGACCACCTCGGCCCCGTCCAGGGCCTCGGCCAGCGACGAGGTGGCCCGGAGCGACGGCGGAAGGCCGAGGTCGGGCAGGTAGTCGGGATTCCGGCGGTCGGCCTCGATGGCGGCGGCCAGGTCGGGGCGGCGGGCCCACAGCATCGTCGGGACCTTGGCCGAGAGCATGGCGGCCATCGCCGTCCCCCACGACCCGGCGCCGACCACTGCCACCCTCATCCCGCCGCCAACCCTACGACGCTGCGTTACCGGCCGGCCGTCAGCTGCGGGTGCCCACCGCCGACGACCGTTGCACGCCGGAGCCCTGGACACACTCGGCGACGCTGGTGTCGAACGTCGTCACGACCGAACCCGTGAGGCTGCTCGCGGCCCAGCTCCCCCGTGGGGTGCGGTCGGCCGACGTGGGGCGGAGGTGCACGACCACGGACGCCACGCCGCCGTTGGGCACCCGGACCGCGTTGGTGGCCAGGTCGATGCAGTCCTGGGGCCCGGTCTCGCTAAGGACGTAGTCGTCCCCGTCCCGCCGGAGGGCGAACTCCCCCGGCGCCCCGGACACCGCCAGCTCGAGCAGGCACGGGGTGACCGAGCAGTCGGAGGTGATCGTGTAGGTCTTGTCGACGCTCTTGCCGACCTGGGTGCCGAAGAAGCCACTGGACTGCACGACGACGAGCTTCATGGCCCATTCGCCGGCGATATCGGATGCCGCGATCTCGGCCGCCGTCGGCTCCGAGGTGGTGGCCTGCGCCTTCCGCCCGCCGCTCGGGCCCGTGCCGGCGGCCGCTGGGCTGTCCGTCGCCCGGTTCCGCTCGACGGCGACGGCGCCACCCACCCCCACCAGGATCATGATGAGCCCGGCCAGGCTGCGGACCACGACCCGCGGCTGCGTCCGCCGCCCCCGTCGGGACCGCCGCCCCTCGTCCACCGGAGTCGCGACTGCCTCGGGAGCAGATGCCGTAGCGCCCCAACCGCCCGTCGCCTCGCCGGACGCGCCACCCGCGCTCTTGGCTCCCATGCCGCCTGAGCTCTTGGCTCCCGTGCCGCCTGAGCTCGTGGCTCCCTTGCCGCCCGGGGACGTTCTGCCCTTGCCCGCCGGGGGCTTGGTCGACCCGCCCTTGCCACCCGGGGATGCTCGGCGCGTGCCCGGAGACGTGGTGGACCCGCCCTTGCCGCCCCGCGACCTGGCCTCCCGCGCCGCCGCGGACCTGGTGGACCCGCCGGCGGGCGTTCTGTTCGCCGAGCCCTTCGTCGCCCGGGCCGGCGTGGCGGGTTCGGCGGGGAGCGCCGCAGCGCCGGCGGGTGCGGTGCTGGGTGCTGCGGCAGCGCCGGCGAGTGCGGTGGTGGGTGCTGCGGCAGCGCTGGCGGGTGCGGTGGTGGGTGCTGCGGCGTCACTGGCGGGTGCGGTGGTGGGGCTGGCGAGCGCCCTCGATTCGAGCAGCGGAGGCTGGCTCGGGGGAAAGTCGCCGGGTGCAGTCGCCGCGGCGGCGTCACCGGCGGGTGCGAGTGCTGCGGCGGCAGGTGCTGCGGCGGCAGGTGCGGCGTCGGCACCGCCGGGTGCTGCGGCGGCAGGTGCGGCGTCGGCACCGCCGGGTGCTGCGGCGGCAGGTGCGGCGTCGGCACCGCCGGGTGCTGCGGCGGCA
>Ga0136617_10005941_pt1 | contig 10913 bp, 8 predicted proteins | sample AntDrymUQ3222106_2_FD_129672 | JGI IMG/M metagenome (GOLD analysis project Ga0136617, IMG submission 129672) | Polar desert sand microbial communities from Dry Valleys, Antarctica - metaG UQ322 (21.06) | ecosystem: Environmental > Terrestrial > Soil > Desert | place: Antarctica: Dry Valley...
CGTGACCGTGACGCTTGGTGAACGCCACGTTCTCGGCCACGGCCCGCATCCGATCGGGGTCGGCGACCGACGTGCCGCCGTACTTCTGCACGATCAGACCCACGGGTCGGCCAGCCTACGAGGTGGAGCCGCCGACATCCGGGGTAGAACCGGGTCATGCCCGATGACAACACCTCAGCCGACGACGCCCAGGAGATCGAGGACGAGATCGCCGTGAGCACGGTCCCGCTCGACACCGAGGACGGCGGCACCGTCGTCATCAGCCAGCAGAACGCCGGACCGGGCAACCAGGTCGGCGGCGGCGAGTTCAAGCGCGCTGGCGAGGGCAAGACGCCCGACGACGCCGCCGACGAGCAGGACGACCTCCAACAGGAGGCCCCCGTCGACACCGACACCAGTTGACCTCTGCTCGTTAGGCTCGCCGACCAACGCCATGGCCGGTTCCTCGCTCTCGGTGGTCGACGTCGTCAAGCGCTTCGGGTCCGTCGAGGTGCTGCGGGGGGTGTCGCTCGACGTCGCGCCGGGGACGGTGTGCGCCCTGCTCGGCCCGAGCGGGTCGGGCAAGACGACGCTGCTGCGGGCGATCGCCGGGCTTGAGCGTCCTGATGCCGGCGCGGTGTGCGTCGGCGAGCGGGTGCTGAGCGACGCAGCCGCCGAGCGCTGGGTGGCGCCGGAGCAGCGACGCGTCGGCATGGTGTTCCAGGACTGGGCGCTGTTCCCGCAGATGACCGTCGCCGAGAACGTGGCGTTCGGCCTCAGCCGAGCCGAGCGCCGCACCGACCGGATGACCGAGGTGCTCGCGCTCGTCGGGCTCGACGGCTTCGCCGATCGCCTGCCGGGCACGCTCTCGGGCGGGCAGCAGCAGCGGGTCGCCCTGGCCAGAGCGCTCGCCCCGCGGCCGGAGGTGCTGATGCTGGACGAGCCGTTCTCCAACCTCGACACGTCACTGCGGGTGAAGGTGCGCAGCGACGTGCACCGGCTGCTCGCCGAGACGGCGATCACGGCGCTGTTCGTCACCCACGACCAGGAGGAGGCGTTCGTGCTGGGCGACGTCGTGGCGGTGGTGAACGACGGCGTGATCGAGCAGGTCGGGACGCCCGGTGAGCTGTACCGCCGACCAGCGACGCCGTGGGTCGCCGGGTTCGTCGGCGAGGCCAACCTCGTGGCCGGGACCGCCAGCGGGGTGCGCGCCGACACGATCGTCGGCCCCGTCGAGTTGACCCACGAGCTGGATGGGGCGATCGACGTGCTCGTGCGCCCCGAGCACGTCCGGCTCGACGCCGGCGGAGACGCGTCCGTGGTGCTCGTCGAGTACTACGGCCACGACTGCGTCGTGCTCGTCGAGACCCCCGACGGCGACCAGCTGCGCGCCCGCCTCGTGCACACCGACCTCGAGCGCGGCGACCGGGTGACCGTCTCGTACGCCGGCCCGAGAACATCTGCCTGGCGGCGCCTTGCGGCGCCGCGTGCGGCTCGCCGCTAGCGCTTCCCTCGCCGCCTGACTTGTCATCGCTCTGCGTCAGGTGCCCAAGCGCCGGGACCTGAGCTCGTCGTGCCATTGCGGAGTCAGGCCGCTCCGGAAACGACGTCGCGTAGGGCCGTCATGCCGTCGAAGACGTCGACGAACCGGGTGGTGAGCGCCGAGCAGCCGATGCGGATGATGTCCGGCTGGCGGACGTCGGTCACGACGCCCCGCCGGGTCAGCTCGGCGTGCACCGCGGCGGCATCGACGACTCCAACCGCCACATGGGCGCCGCGGCGACCGGCGTCGCGCGGCGTCGGTGACGACAGCTCCCACTCGTCGCACAGGTCGAGGGCCAGGCCGGTGAGCGCCCGACCCTTGGCGGCGATCGCCGGCATCCCGGCCGCGGCGACGAGCTCGATCCCGGCTCCCGCCGCCGCCAGCCCGAAGATCCCCGGCGTCCCGAGGAGCAGCCGTCGCACGTCGGGATGCGGGTCGAAGCCGTCGCCCATCGTGAACTGATCGCGCTGGGCGAACCAGCCCCAGATCGGCTGGGACAGCGTCGGTTGGCGGTCGGCTGCCACGTACGACCACGCCGGCGCGCCCGGCCCGCCGCTCAGGAACTTGTACGAGCAGCCGACGGCGAGCTCGACGCCGCACCCGTCGAGGTCGACCTCGACGGCGCCGGCGGCGTGGGAGAGGTCCCAGACCACGTCGACGCCCGCCGCACGAAGGCGATCGGTCTCCCCGCAGACGTCAACGAGTTCGGCGGTGCGGTAGTCGACCACGGAGCGGACGGCGACGGCCACGCCATCGAGCCCGTCGAACCCGTCGCGAACGTCGCGCCCGGTCGACTCGGCGATGCCGGCCACGACGTACCGATCGGTCGGGAAGTCCCGTCGGTCGATGGCGATCGCCCCGTCCGGTGGTACGTCGGCGAGCGCGGCGTGGACGAGTTGGTACAGGTTGATCGTGGTCGAGTCGTGCACGACCACGGTGCCGGCGGGCGCACCGATCAGCCGAGCGAGTGCGTCGCCGACCTGGCGGGGCCGGTCGAGCCACTCGTCCCACGACGAGATCAGCCCGGTTGCCCATTCGTGCTCGGCGACGTGGCGCAGCCGGTCGAGGGCGCGTTGCGACGCCATGCCGAGCGAGTTCCCGTCCAGGTAGACGAGCCCCTCGGGGATGACGAACTCGTCTCGCCATGGGGCGAGCTCGTCGGCCGCATCGAGCTCGAGCGCGTCGGCGCGGGTCAGCACGCAGCCAGTCTGCTCAGCCGGTGAGTGTTAGGCGCGCTTTACATCAGCGTCGAGGTGTCGGTAACATCGCCCGCTGTGACCAGAACCCCCCTCGTCGCACTGGCCTCCCTCGCCCTGATGCTCCCGGCGTGCAGCGACGACAGCGAGGAGAGCGACGCAACCAGCGCACCGACGGAGAGCTCCGGAGCCGAGGCCGGCAGCGAGTCGGCGTCCGCCTCGGCGACGGCGGGCGGCGAGTTCGCCTGCGAGCCCGGCGCGGTCGAGGAGATCGGCGGTGATCTGACCGTCTACTCCGGCCGGGTGGAGGAGCTCGTCGACCCGCTGATCGAGTGCTTCGAGGAGCTCAGCGGTGTCGACATCGAGGTGCGCTACGCCGGCAGCGACGAGCTCGCACTGCAGCTCGCCGAGGAGGGCGACGACACCGACGCCGACGTGTTCTTCTCCCAGACGTCGGGTGCGCTCGGGGTCCTCGAGGGCGAGGGCCTGCTCGCCGAGCTGCCCGCGGCCACGCTCGACCAGGTCGCCGACGAGTACCGCAGCCCGACGGATGTGTGGGTCGGCGCCTCCGGTCGCGTCCGGACCTTCGTCTACAACACCGAGAACGTCGCCGAGGACGAGCTGCCCGCCACCATCGATGACGTGCTGACCTCGGACTGGGAGGGGCGGATCGGGGTGGCGCCGTCGAACGCGTCGTTCCAGGACTTCATTGCGGCGATGTTCCTCGAACGGGGCGAGGAGGCCACGGCCGAGTTCCTCGGCGCCCTCGTCGCCCTCGAACCACGGATCGAGGCGAGCAACGTGTCGATCGTCGACGCCGTCGGCCGTGGCGAGATCGACGGCGGGCTGGTCAACCACTACTACGGCGTACGGGCGCTGCAGGAGGATCCGGACCTCCCGATCGCCAACCACTTCTTCCCGTCGGGCGATCTCGGGTCGTTCGTGCTCGTCGCCGGCGCGGGGGTGCTCCAGGCCGGCGCCGACCACCAGGAGCAGGCGCTGGCGTTCGTCGACTTCCTCCTCACGCCGGTCGCCCAGCAGTTCTTCGCCAGCGAGACCGGTGAGTACCCGATCGCCGGTGACGTCGAGCCGCCCGCGGACCTCCCGGAGCTGGGCTCGGTGGGCATACCGGGCTACGACGAGGGCCGCCTCGGCGCGGCGATCACCGATGCCGCCCGCCTGATCGACGAGAGCGGGTTGGCCGAGGGATGAGGCGGAGGGTCACGGCGGCCATCGGGCTCGCCGTCGCCGCGACCTTCGCACTGCCGTTCGTCTACCTCGTTCGCCGAGCCGGTGGCGATCCGGGCGCGACGTGGGACGCGCTGTTCGACGAACAGACCCGCGGTCCGCTGTGGCGCACGATCCAGTTGATGGTGCTGGTGTCGATCACCACCGCTGTCCTCGGTGTCGGTCTCGCCTGGCTGACCGTGCGGACCGACGTGCCCGGCCGCCGGGTGTGGCGCGTCACCGCCGCTCTGCCGCTCGTCATCCCGTCGTTCGTCGGCGCCGCCGCGTGGGTGCTGACGTTCGAGCGCGGCGGACTCGTCGACGAGTGGTTCGGCATCTCCTCGCTGCCCGACGTGCGCGGGCTGCGTGGCGCGGCGGTCGTGCTCACCCTGTTCAGCTACCCGTACGTGTACCTCCCCGTGGCCGCACGCCTGGCGACCCTGCCGCCGTCGCTGGAGGAGAGCGCCCGGCTGCTCGGCCGGTCGCCGTGGTACTCGTTCCGACACATCGTGCTGCCGCAGTGCTGGCCGGCGATCGCGGCGGGGGTGCTCTTCGTCGCCCTCTACACCGTCAGCGACTTCGGGGCCGTGCAGTTCGTCGGGTACGACACGCTCACCCGGCGGCTGTTCGCCAACCAGCTGCGTCAACCCGACGTTGCGACCGCGATGGGCCTCCTGCTTGCCGCGCTCGCCCTGACGATCACGCTGGCCGAGCGAGCGGTCGTCCGACGGGCGCGGCCGACCGCCGGGGTCGGCAGCCGCAGGGCGCTGCTCGTCCCGCTCGGACGATGGCGATGGGCCGCCCTCGCCGCGGTCGTCGCATCAACCGTCGCCTCGTTGTTGGGGCCGGTGGGCGTGCTCGTGTGGTGGGTTGTGCGTGGCCTGCGCACCGGCGCGGCACGCAGCGTGAGCCCCGACCTCGTCGGCCCGGCGTGGTCGAGCATCCAGGCCGGGTTGGCGGCGGCGCTGACGGCGGTGGTCGTGGTGCTGCCGCTCGCACTGCTGACCGTCCGCCAGCGCAATCGCACCGCGGGCGCTGCCGGCGTGCTGGTCGTCGCAGGGTTCGCCCTGCCCGGCCTCGTGACGGCGTTCGCCGTCGCCCTTGCCGTGCGCGGCACGCCGCTGTACTTCACGTTCCCCGTGCTCATCGCGGCCTACGTGCTGCACTTCGGGGGGCAAGCGCTGCGCTCGGCGCAGAGCGCCGTCACGGCCGTGCCGGCACGTCTCGGCGAGGCAGCCCGGCTGCTCGGTGCGCCGTGGTGGCGACGGCTGCTGCGTGTCGAGCTCCCGCTGATGCTGCCGGGGCTCGCCGCGGGCGGTGGGCTCGTGCTGCTGTCGGTGTTGAAGGAGCTGCCGATCACGCTCGTCCTGCGCCCGACCGACATGACCACGCTGGCCCAGCGGATCTTCGCCACGTACGAGGAGGCCCTGCGCGTCGACGCCGGCCTGGCGTCGCTGGTGCTGATCGGCTTGTCGGCGGTGCTGACCTGGCTCCTCGTCATCCGCCGGATGCAACACCTCCGCTGACCGACGCCTCGGTCCGCGAGTGAGGGACAGGTTGACCCCAACCCGGACCGACGCGTCAGGACTCGAGCTCGATGAAGCTCGCTTGGCGGACGAAGCCGTCGTTGGTGAACTCGGTGAGCTCCACGGTGGCGGTGAGCGATGGCTCGACCCACGTGGCGCCTCGGCGGTACTCGCGTGGCGGGATCGGATCGAATGGGCAGTCGTCGGTCCGGAGCTCGCGCAGCACGGCGATCATCCGGTCGAGCATGGCGTGGGTGAACCCGGAGCCGACGCCTCCGGCGAAGGCAAGGCGGTCGCCGTCCCACCGTCCGACGAGCAGCGCACCGAACGTCGACGATCGGTTGCCGGTCCCCGGCGTGTACCCGCCGATGACCACCTCGACGCGACGGCGGTGCTTCACCTTGCGCCACTCCTTGGTGCGGGTGCCGGGGCGATAGGTCGTACCGAGGCGTTTGGCCATCACCCCCTCCAGCCCCTGCGCTCCGGTGGCGTCGAGCAGCGCCGCGCCATCACCGATCCGGTGGGCCGGCACGGTCCAGTTCGACCCTGGTTCGACCACTTCCCGCAGCAGCCGGCGGCGCTCCTCGTACGGCAGCGAGATCGTGTCGTGGCCGTCGATCGACAGCACATCGAACACGTACAGCGCGGCCTGCGTCTCGTGGCGCTGGATCAGCTCGAAGCGTGGGCGGCCCTCGTCGTCGAGCACGACCAGCTCGCCGTCGAGGATGGCCCGATCGGCGTTGACGCCGTCGGCGAGCGCCGCCAGCTCCGGGTACTTGTGGCTGACGTCGTAGGAGTTCGAGCTCTGCAGCCGAACCTGCCCACCGTCGACGAACGCCAGCGTCCGGTAGCCGTCCCACTTGACCTCGAACGCCCACCCGGTCTCGTCGAGGGGCATCGAGCCGAGCGTGGCGCGCATCGGCACGACCGGGAACGACAGCGCCATGCGTCAGGCGATCAGGTCGGCGGGGCGACCGGGACGCGACTCGACAGGATCCCGTCGCGCTCGAGACGTTCGATCGCTTCATCGTTCTCGTCGAGCAGCTCGCGCAGCACCGCCCGGTTGTCCTCGCCCCGGTAGCGGGGCTCACCACGAAGTGCGGCGTCGGCGTCGCTGAACCGCCACGGCGCGTTGGGCACGCGAATCGTCCCGCCGGCGCGATCGGACACCTCGACGATCGCGCCGCGCGCCTCGGCCCACGGTGACTCCGCCAGCTCCCGCGCCGAGCGCAGCACGCCGACGGCGAGCCGATGCTCGGCGAAGCGCTCCTCGAACGTCGCCGCGTCGGGGATCGCGGTCGCGGCGTCGAGCATCAGCCGGCGCAGCTCGTCGATGTGCTCGAGGCGGGCAGCGACATCGACGAAGCGGGCGTCGTCGGCGAGGTGCACGAGGCCGAGCGCGCGGACGAACAGCTCGAACGTGCCGCGCTCGGCCGGGTGCCCACTCACCACCACGAGCTCGCCGCTGGCGACGGTGAACACGAGGTACTCGCCGGGCCGGAAGCTGCGGATCCAGTCCGGTTCGACGGGCCCGTCGTAGAGCTGGTCGTGGAGATGCTCGTTGACGTAGAGCATCGTCTCCGCCATCGACACGTCGATCCACTGGCCCGTCCCGGTGCGCTCGCGCTGGTACAGCGCGGCGAGCACGGCCGAGGCCGCCTCCAGCGACGTGTACACGTCGGCGTGACTGTGCGGATCGTTGGCGTAGTGGCCGCCACGGGCGTCACCTTGTGCCTTCGTCACGCCGGTCTCTGCACCCACCACCGGCGCGTACGCCCGACGGTTCACCCACGGCCCGGTGCTCCCGTACCCGGTGATCGATGCGTAGACGAGGCGCGGGTTGCGCGGCGACAGCGTGGCGAAGTCGAGCCCCAGCCTGGCCATCACGCCGGGCCGATAGTTCTCGACGACCACGTCGCAGCGCTCAGCGAGGCGGCGGGCGAGCTCGGCACCCTCCGGCCGGGAGAGGTCGATGCTCACGTTGCGCTTGCCGGCGTTCTGCTGGGCGAAGTACGTGGCGATGCCGTGGCGGCGGGGGGTCGAGAAGCGGGTCATGTCGCCTGCCGGAGGCTCGACCTTGATCACATCGGCACCGAGATCGCACAGCATCCGCGTGGCGTGCGGGCCCGACAGCACCCGGGTGAAGTCGAGCACGCGGATCCCCTCGAGCGGCCCCGTCATCACGGCGACGTTACGAGAACACCGTTCTGACCTTCACGATCGGCGCGAACCGGCCGGTTGTGAAGGACAGTTAGCGTCGATCCGTGCACGACGACCGCGAGCTCGTCGAGGAGCGGATCACGCGTGAGCTCCACGAGCGGGTCGTGCCGCTCGTCCACCCCGAACGGCAGACGATGCGCATCGAAGCGGGGCCATCGCTCGACGAGTTGACGCCGTTCGCGACGGGCGACCGATGGGGGCCGCCGTGGACGACGACGTGGTTCCGCTTCGCCGGCGACGTGCCCCCGTCGTGGGCGGGCCGGCGGGTCGAGGCGCTGATCGATCTCGGGTTCCGGTTGGACGCGCCCGGGTTCCAATGCGAAGGGCTCGTCCGCGACGCCGACGGGCGGCCGGTGCAGGGCATCCATCCACGCCGCCAGGCGGTGCCGGTCGAGCCCGATGCGGGGGGCCGCGTCGAGCTCGTCGTGGAAGCCGCGTCGAACCCGGCGTTCGTCCAGTTCCGGCCGTCCCCGATGGGTTCACGGGACACCGCAGGGGACCGTCCGCTGTACCGGCTGGAGCGCGCCGAACTCGTGCTCGTCGACGCCGAGGCCGAGGCGCTCGTCCACGACCTCGACGTGCTCGACGGCGTGATGCGAACCCTCGACCTGCGTGACCCGCGTCGGGCCCGGCTGCTGCGCACGATCGAGCGGGCGCTCGACGGGCTCGCCGCCGGCCGTGGCGTGGACGCCGCACGGGGTGTGGTCGCCGCCGCGCTCGCCACCCCGTCGCGAGCCGGCGCCCACCGGGTCGTCGCGGTCGGCCACGCCCACATCGACACCGCATGGCTGTGGCCGGTCGCGGAGACGGTGCGCAAGTGCATCCGCACGTTCGCCTCGGCGGTGTCGATGCTCGACACCGACCCCGGCTTCCGGTTCGCAGCGTCCTCGGCCCAGCACTACGAGTGGGTGCGCGAGCACGAGCCGGAGCTGTTCGCCCGCATCGTCGAGCACGTCCGAGCCGGCCGCTGGATCCCGGTCGGTGGGATGTGGGTCGAGCCGGACATGAACCTGCCGTCGGGCGAGAGCATCCTCCGCCAGCTCGTGACCGGCCAGCGGTGGTTCGAGGAGCACCTCGGCGTCCGCTGCGCCGAGGTCTGGCTCCCCGACGTGTTCGGCTATCCGGCCGGGCTGCCGCAGGTGTTCGCCTCCGCAGGCATCCGCCGGTTCGTCACGCAGAAGCTGTCGTGGAATCGGACCAATCGCTTCCCGCACCACACGTTCTGGTGGGAGGGCATCGACGGCACGAGGGTGCTCACCCACTTCCCTCCGGTCGACACGTACAACGCCGAGGTCACGCCGGCCGAGCTCGCCCACGCCTCGGCGGGCTTCGCCGAGCACGGCTGGAGCGAGTGGTCGCTGCTGCCGTTCGGGTACGGCGACGGCGGTGGCGGACCGACCCGAGACATGCTCGCCCGCGCCGACCGGCTGGCCGACCTCGACGGGATGCCGAACGTGTCGATCAGTTCACCGTCGACGTTCTTCGAGCACGTCGAGGCAGAGGTCGCCGCCGGCGCGCCGGTCCCGGTGTGGCGCGGGGAGCTGTACTTCGAGACGCACCGCGGCACGTTGACGAGCCAGCTGCGCACGAAGGCTGGGAACCGTCGGTGCGAGCGGTTGCTGCGCGAGGCGGAGCTGTGGGCGACCACCGCGGGGGACGCCGATGCGCGCCCGCTCGACGACCTCTGGCAAGACGTCCTCACGCTGCAGTTCCACGACATCCTTCCGGGGTCATCGATCGCACGGGTGCACGCCGAGGCGGAGGCGACCCACGAGCGCGTCGCCGCCGAGCTGGAGGAGCGCATCGCGGCCAGCCTCGCGTGCATCGCGTCGAACGGGCCGGTGCTCTGCAACGCTGCGTCGCACGATGGGGACGAGGTGTTCGTCGGCTCGCTGAAACCGCCGGGCGACGGCCCGACCCAGACGCTCACCGACGGCCGAGTCGCCTTCCGTGCTCGTGTGCCCGGGCTGGCTGTTGCGCCCGCCGAGGCGCTGGCGGTCGACGATCGAGTCGTCGTCACCGACCGCTCGATGAGCAACTCACGACTCGCCGTGTCGTGGGACGTCGACGGCAACCTGCGGTCGATCATCGACATCGCCCACGCCCGTGAGCTGATCCCCGGTGGCGAGCTGGCAGCCGTGCTCGAGCTTGCCGTCGATCGACCGGTTCGCTACGACGCGTGGGACCTCGAGTGGTGGGTCCGGCGCGAGCCCGAACGGCTGACGACCGCCGAGTCCGTCGAGGTCGTCGAGCGGGGCCCGCTGGTCGGCGCGGTTCGGGTCACTCGCCTGTTCGGAGCGTCGTCGGCGACGCTGACCTACGTCCTGCGCGCCGGCTCGCCGCGCCTCGACGTCGAGGTCGAGGTCGATTGGCAGCACAGCGAGCACCTGCTTTCGATCGCCTTCCCGATCGACGTCCGCGCCGACGACGCGACCTGCGGCATCCAGTTCGGCGCGGTGCGCCGGCCGATGCACGCCAGCACGTCGTGGGACGCCGCCAAGTTCGAGGTGTGCGCGCACCGCTTCGTCGACGTCGCCGAGCCGAGCTTCGGCGTGGCCGTGCTGAACGACGGCCGCTACGGCCACGCGCTTGCCGACGGCGCCGTCCGGGTGAGCCTGGCCCGCGCCGCCCGCTACCCAGATCCCGACCCCGATCGAGGCCGCCACGAGGTGACGGTGGCGTTGTGCCCGCACGGGCCCGGGTTGGTCGAGGTCGTCGCCGAGGCCGAGCGCCTCGACCTCCCGCTGCGGGCGTTCACGGGCGGGTCCGCGCCGGCGCCGGCGCCGGCGCCGGCCGTGTCGGTCACGGGTGACGGCGTGCTCGTCGACGCCGTCAAGCTCGCCGACGACCACAGCGGTGACGTCATCGTGCGCCTTCACGAGGCGTGCGGCGACCGACGCAACGTCACGCTCGCAGCGGCGTTCAGGATCCGCGCTGCGGCGTTCTGCGATACGGCCGAGCGGCCTCGACGTACGGCGGAGTCGAGCGACGGTGTCGTCGCGATCACGCTGCGCCCGTTCGAGATCGTCACCCTCCGTCTCGGCGATTCGGCGTCGTAGGCTTCGATGATGCGCCGTTGGAGCGGCACCACGGTCGTGCTCGACGGGGGCGAGGAGCTCCGCTGCCTCCCGGCGACGTCGAAACGGTTCGACGACATGGGCGACGTGCTCGGCGAACGGGGTGGACCGGGGGGTTGCTGGTGCATGTTCTGGCGGCAGCCGA
>Ga0136617_10005943_pt1 | contig 10912 bp, 6 predicted proteins | sample AntDrymUQ3222106_2_FD_129672 | JGI IMG/M metagenome (GOLD analysis project Ga0136617, IMG submission 129672) | Polar desert sand microbial communities from Dry Valleys, Antarctica - metaG UQ322 (21.06) | ecosystem: Environmental > Terrestrial > Soil > Desert | place: Antarctica: Dry Valley...
CAAAACCGTTTGATTAGAAAAATTCTAACTCATACGGTCGCGGTTTTCTTAAATCTGCAACTCAATCGAAAACCGCTTGACCTTGATGGTCTGGTGTTAAACTAAAAGAGTTGCACATTAGGTATTTAATTCAATTTACAGGATTACATTCGCTTCCTTGAGTTAGCTGTAAACCTCAATGAATGTTTTCAACTTTTACTCTTACTTCATGTATTCACTGTATTATTCATTTGTTAATAAGCGCACGAACCTGCCGCGTAACACCCGTGCGCCCGCCAACTGCGGCATCGGCGGTTATTGCCGCGTCAACCGCCCGCCTGAGTGCCGCTTCATCACCCGTTTGTTTCAACGCTCTTGCTAATTGCAGGTAAGCTCTGGGCAACACCTCTGCCTGTCGCGTCGGACTCGACACCGCAATTTCGAGTTGCGCTCGCGCTTCGCTCCATTTTTTCTGACCGATGAATACTCGCGCCAAACCATATCTGAGCATAAATTCCGTCGCGTAAAGGTCGGGCTTTGGAAAGCACTCAAGCGCAAGGCTAAACTCTTTTTGCGCTTCGTCCAACTTGCCTTCCGTGCGTTTTCGGTTCGCTTTCGTGTAATCAGCCAAAGCATTCGCTTCCGCCTTGTATTCGGGTGTCCAGCGCAAAACTAAATAATGTGGGTCAAGCATCGCCGTGCGAACGGAAAAATTAATCTTCCAGACAAATTCGGTTTGCGCCCCGCGAATTTCGATTTTTCGCAACACGCGCTGCCCGTCGTCGCCGTCAATTTGCACTTCAACGCTGGCTCGATAAAAGGGCGGCGGCTGTGAAACACCACCGCGCAAAGTTTTGCCTTCCTGCTTCCACGTCAACTGTAAGTCAGGTGCGCCCGCTTGCTCGAACCACTGCGTGAAAAACCATTTCAAATCTTTACCCGCCCCTCTTTCTATCGCTTGTAAAAACTCGTCCCAAGTAACTAGCTTAAAGGCATATTGCCGTGTGAAGTCCCGCAAAGTACGGCTGAACCGCTCGCGCCCAATCATCCGCGAAAGCACGTCGAAGACGAGAAAGCCTTTGCTGTTGGCGATTTGATGCGAAACGGAATCACTCGGCAAATCGGACAGGCGATTATCAAAGCCCGCCGCCGCGTATCTCAAATAGCCGAGACCGCTTTGGTCTAAGTTGTAACCCGGATAACCCGTGCGGCGGAACTTTTCGGTAGCTTCCGCGCCCTCGATAGTTTCGACGACGCGCAACGCACCGTATTGCGCCATCCCTTCGCCGAGCATATAGCTTCCGCGAATGTCCGGCGTGCGAATGATGTTTCCCCACCATTGATGTCCGATTTCGTGACCGTAGTAGGCGAGATTAAACGGCTCATCAAAAGAAGGGCTGTCGGCGAGAATAAAACCGTCAATGCTCGCGCCGCTAAAACCGGCGTTGCCTGCCTGCTCGGGCGGGACTTCAACGAGCGCAAACTCGCTGTAAGGATAATCACCAAACTCCTGCACCAAAAGATTAAGAACTTTGGAACAGCCGTCTATATATTCTTTAATGTTTTCACGCGGGCGCAGTAGATATGCCGATACCGGAACTGCGCCGTTGGTCTGCCGAACGACGGTGTAGCGAGCTGCCGCAAATCCGAAATACGTCGGGTTTTCGACCTCAAACCGAAAATTCCCCTGGACGGCTTCTTCAGGAGTTTGACGCTGCGTTCCGGTTGCCATTACGGAATAGCCAGCCGGGACGGAAAACTTAACTGTGCCGATACCTTTCGCTTTATTCGGCTGCGGATACCAAGTGGTATTCAAACCTCCGGCAAAAGAGCCTTCCGGTCCTAAATAAAACACGATGGAAGTGCCTTCTCCTCCGACATAAGAGAAGCGCAGCAACACGCGCTCGCCTGCCGGAATTGGTTGCGGCGGGGTAATAATCCATCGCTCTTTTTCCTTCTTTTCCACTCTCGTCGCGCCCGCACTCGTTTTCGGTTCGATAACTTCGACGCGAAGGTCGCGCATCAAATCGCTCAAAAATAATTCGAGTTGCGGTCTTGCTGCATTGTCTGCCGGTAATCTTATTGTGCCGGATGCTTCGAGGCGATGGGTTTCGGGGAATAGGCTTAGTGCCAAGTCGTAACGCGGTGAAAGTTCGTCAATATCTTTTGAAGACGCGGTAGCGGCATGGCAGGCAAATAATGCAATGAGCATAATGGAAAGCTGCGTAAATCTTCGTATTAACATGGAAAACGAGCAAAAAAAGATTATTAAATTTCTCACATGCGGATTATGCGCCGCCGGAAAAATAAAATCTTGTCTGTTCTTAGCGTTTTTATCTTCTCTTAGCCTCCGCGAAAAAGTTTTCGGTAAGCGGCGGGACTAATCGCCATCATTTGACCGAAAGTTTTGGTGAAATGGCTTTGGTCGGCGAAACCGCTCAAGAGCGCAATCTCTGAAAGCGGAACGTCTGAAGCGGAAATCTGACGGCAGGCAAATTCGATTCGCAGACGACGCAGATAGTCGCCTACCGTCGAGTGATAATATCTTTTAAATTCACGCGACAGATGCGTTTCGTGAACGCCGACAGCCGCGGCAATTTCGCCGAGCGATAAACTTTCTTGGAATCTGTCGAGAAGAAGTTCTCGCGTTCGATTTAACCAATCGGGCGCGTTAAGTTTAAGATTACCGTTAGAAAAGCGAACGGCTTCGCCAAGCAATTCACACATCAACCCTTCAACGACGAGTGAAGATAGTTCATCCGTGTAGCAAAACTCTTTGTAAATTTTTGTGACGATTTGTTTTGACGAGCCTCCGACAAATTCGGTCGGCGATTCCGTAAATTTAGAGTATTGACGGATTCGCTCCAAAAATGAATCGTTTATTTGTAAATTAAAACATTTCGTCGCCGTATAAAATTTATCGGAATGCGTTTCCTGCAACGGGTGGAAAATCAAGCTGAAAGGCTTGCAGGAGCGAATTCGCTTTTCATACCTTTCACTGAAATTCCCTTGCAGTACAAAGCAAAAATAAGCAAAATTGTGCGAATGCGCCGAGAGTTGCAATCCGCTATTGTAAGCGGTTTCAGTCAATTTTAATTCTGAAATTATTTTGCTTTTGATAATGTTGCCGTATAAAACCTGGTAGTTATATTTCATTCTTCAATACTTAATGTAACCCTAAATAAAAATAGAATCTTTTACATTAAAACACTACTCATTCAGATTTTATAACAAAAATTACGAGCATTTGAAGGATTACAGGTAGCCAGCTAACGCCCGAGTAAAGGGCGGCGGGCGCAAGCACGCGACCTGACCGTAAGGAAAGAAACATGAGAAGCACGCTATCTCGCCGTCCGCTACAAGGACTTGTTGGAAATCGCTGCGGATTCATTGACTCAACGTATATTTTCTCTCGGCTTACTCTCTGTTGTAACGAAGGGCAAATGGCGAATTTGATTTATGCATGAAGTATCGAGACCTTTCACCGATTTTTTCTCGATAAACGCAGCCATAATGTTATCAACACAAGGACTGAGACCAGCATAAGAGTGGCTGCCGTTTTTGATGACCAGATGCAAGCTGTTGGGAAGATACCGAGCCGTCTCTGCTGCCCCGCTTGGTGGTGTCGCCGGGTCTAAATGACCGGAGATAAGCAGTACGGGTATATTGGAACGAACGGGTCGATTATATCCGCGTGGTCTCTGACCACACCGCCAAATCTCGGACGCTTGCATTACCTGCCGCGCATAGTAGTCATCGAGAAAAGTACCCTTTCCTTCTCGCGCTACCACTTTAGGATTGGTCAGAGGAATATCTTCAGCACAAACCACAGATAGAAACATGCCGGAGCTTAATAGGTCGGCGGCTCCACGACGGAGCGTTAGCGCGAGACGTGCAACCGGCACAAAATCATTATCGAACGCGCGGTGAATGAGCATCGGCACTTGGCTGGTAGTGTTGACATTTTGTAGTAAGCTGCGCAGTGTTGTGGCAAAGAGACCGCGTGATATTTCGACTGGTTCTACTTCGCCGGTACTTGGATCGGACAATTTTATTTTGGCTGTTTCCCTGCCAAGGCGGTTAAGCACAACCTGAAACTCTTGTTTAAGATTCGGGAAAGCCCGTCGGCATGGCTCATCCGCCGCACAATCTGCAAATAGGAGGTCGAGAGACCTCTGTGCATATCGCGCAATGACGTGCGGTAAGATAAGGCTCATCGGCACAACTCCCTTCAGAATTACACTGCGTACACGATTCGGATAACGGCGCATGTAAACTAAAGCTGCGCGTGTCCCGTAGGAAGTCCCAAAGAGGTTAATCCGCTCGTAGCCAAGTGCCGAACGAATTTCATCCAAATCATCCATTGCAATCGGCGTTGTATAAAGCCGAAGTTCGGCTTTTTGCTCCAACTGTTCACGGCAGCGTCGTACCGCATCCACCGGATATAAATCACCGAAATATCTTTGCAATCCACTCCCAGCTCGCAAGTCGCAGTCTAACGGATTCGAGCTTCCGGTACCGCGTTGATCCACCAGCACAATGTCACGCATGCGGCGGGCATTCGCAAAAGTGCTTGCGAAGAATTCAGCATTGTCTGTTGCCGCCTGACCGGGACCTCCGGCAAGAATGAATAAAGCATCCGGCACAAGTTGGGGATTTAGCGCAGGAAGCACGACTATCTTAAGGGCAATCCGGCGACCTTTTCTTGCCTCTCGATTCTCGAAAACTTCGTATGTCCCGCAACGCACTTCACCCTCTACCTTAGGAATCCGGCAGGGATTTAGGATAACCCGGTGACTCTCTCGTTGCTGCGGCACAGCGGCACGCTTTTGTCCGGATATGCTTTCGACTAGAATGTTCGCTCCAAATAGAACGATAAAGGATATAAGAATTCTAAAAAGGGGGTTTCTCATTTCGCTCGTCTCTCCTCAGTTCTGCAAATTTATTTGATTGAAATTCAAAACGCTGGGCTAACATGAAGATGTCTAACGGCGGAGTTGACGTGGGGCGAAACCGATTACACGCAAGCTGAATTTAATGGACAACGCCGAATGAAAGCCGATGTTTCGCCCTCACGTCCAATGGCTTATTCGGCGGCGATTTGGAGCAAAACAGTTCTCCTCTTTCTATTAGTTATTATTCGCTTTCTCAATACGCAACAACCCACCTTTTCTTTGCTGTTCTAGACAAGCTCCATTTTTTATTTCAATAAAGATTTTTACTTTCCAGATATTTCAAAGGATTTTCAACCGTATAAAAACCTGATTCTTTTGCAAACTGCGTCAGAAGTTTAAGGTGTCCATAGCCGTAAATTACGAGGATTCGCTCCTTCGGCGAATCGGTGATTCTGATGATGTTGGCGAGAATTGTCATATTTCTTCTATACCACCACGAAACATAATTTGCTCCAACATACTCTTTACCGCGTCCGATTCGCATGAGGTCAAAATACACTTTATGGTCTTTCTCGATTCGGTCCGGCTGATTGAGAAGGACAAGCTGGTCAATAACGGGCAGTGTGAATAGTTTTTCATGTTCCGCATCTACTTCTTTCTTTAGATTTCGATAAACTCCTTTTAGGAAACCGTCCAACTCGGCATCTTTGGAAGCATATTTTTCATAATTGATAGAAGGATCGTCCCAGAAGTCACTCCAATCAACACAGTAAACTTTTTTATGACCCGACTCTTTCGCCAAGCGAAAACCTATCTGATTAGTTTCGTTTTTTGAGAGTTGATAGTTTCCCGATAAGTATTTATCGTAAATTTCCTGAGTTTTCGCGTCGTCCTCAAGGTCACATTCGACCACAATCTTAGTCGGTTTGAATTTCTCCAGCTTTTCGACAAGTTTAACTATCTGCTTTTGTCGTTCGGGAGTGGTAACATCGTCAACTTTGCCGTTTACTACATTGTTTCCGGGAGTTCCCATATGATAACTTCCCAGAACAACAAGCGTCGGTTTAATCTTGGCATCTCCGACAACAATGCCAATTTGAGCCTTCACGGCAAACGTCGATAGAAAAAGAAAACAAAAACCGAACAGAAAAAAATTTTCACGCGATTTCATAAAATATCCCTCCAAATTAAAACTATCATTGACAAAACACCGCGAGAGTTATTTTTGTGACAAAAGGATGAACATATAATTGGAGTATGGACGAGATACGTGTAATTTTGACCATTAGGATTAAGCCGTGCAGTGCGTTTCACCAAGAAGCGTCGAACGGCGGAGTTGACGTGGGGCGAAACCGCCACCAAGCCCGTTAAAATTTAACGGACAACGCGATAACAAAGTCGCTGCCCGCGCCCTTACGTTCAATGATTTATCCTGTCGCCCGCTTGTTGAATAGCGGTTTGCATACGCTGCGAAAGGTACCGTTTGAGAAACTCAACCATTCGACTGTGCTTCAATTAAAGGCTTCATCCAAATCTTTTTTCAGCACCCAAAACTGCGTTAACATTTCTTCAACTTTGGCTGACGAGTTGAAGTTAAAACAATATGTTTTAGTATCAGCATCATAGGTTATCTTGTCGGGAAAATTTATTGACCCTGATGTGCGTAGAGGAAGATTTACATAATTAACGGTTTTTAGGGAACTGTAGTCCCAGCTTACTTGTAAAGCTACTTTTGTGGCGGAAGAAGGAGAACGTCCGAGTTTGGCATGTTCAGTGGATAATTTCTTTATCTCTATCCATTTATTCCGCTTCTTTCCATAAACGAAGAAATCAGGCGTGTATTCCGCTTTTCCATAATCACGGTAGACAAAAAGATAATTGTCATCTTCATAAATCTTTGCATGCCAAAGCGGTTCTTCATCATAGGAAGCGGCAATAATTGTCGGACGTGAAAAGTCCGGGTTCTGAGCTGACACTACTGCGCTCTGCGCAAAAAGGCAGATAACGAGTAAGACGAATAATTTAGCTGTTTGTTTTCTCATATGTTTATTTGCGACATATACAACTGTGCAATGTCGCAATATATGTAAATTCGATTACTTTCTAAATATGAAATAAGCTTTTGCAACTTCTTCCGCAATAATATCCTTTATAGAATTTTAATTGATTTGTAAGATGGTCGTGTCGGTAAAGGCGTTTCCTTGACGAGTTTTAATTTTATAATTTCAATTGCCTTTTCGAGTTGCGGGTCGCGCCCGTTAATAACTAAGTCCGGGCGATTATCAATTATTACATCAGGCACAACGCCTTTATTTTCAATTATCCATCTGCTTTGTCCGCCGACTGTATCCCACAGAGCCAAGGCGGAGGTTTCGACGAATCCATTGTCAATCGTCGGCGGCGTTCCGACGTTGCCGATTGTCGCGCCCATCGTGCGCGAGCCGATGACCGTTCCGACGTTTAATTTCTTAAAATAATAAGCAAATGAATCGCCGGCTGAACTCGTGTATTCATTGACGAGCATTACTTTCGGACCGTTTATCGCCGCGCCCGGAACCTTTAAATCGTTTCCTTCGCGCGGAGCGTAATTGACGATTGTTTGACGGCGCAAAAGCTCAATAAAAAAAGATGGGAAATAACCGCCGCCATTCCAGCGCGTATCGACAATCACCGCTTCTTTATCAGTTTGCGCGTAAAACGCTTTGGCAAACTCTTCGATTCCTCTCGCTCCTACGTCGGGAACGCGAATGTAGCCGCAACGTCCATTCGTCGCTTCGGAGACTTTGCGCCGATTTTCCTCCGTCCAATCAAGATAGCGCAGCGGCATTTCGTTGCCGATTGGTCGAACGGTTATTTTTCGCGCGCCTTCACTCGTTGGCTTATTGTTAATTGTCAAAACAACATCTTTGCCGACTGCGTTCTCAAAGAACGAATAAGGCTCGTCTCCGACGCGCAAAGGTTTGTCACCGACGGCAAGCAGATATTCGCCTTCTTTAACCGAAATGCCCGGCTCACCGAGCGGCGAGCGTGTGTCGTTCGACGAATTATCGCCGCAATAGATTTTCTTGAAACGATAAAAGCCGTTCGCAATTTCAAAATCCGCGCCGAGAAGCCCGACGTTCGTTCTCGGAACATTCGGCATATCGCCGCCGCCCACATATAAATGTCCCGTGCCGAGTTCGGCAATCATCTCGCCGATAAGGTAATTTAAATCTTCACGGTGCGCCACAAAAGGCAGAAGCGGCGCGTATCGTTTTTTGATAGCCGCCCAATCCACGCCGCGCAAATTCGGGTCATAGTAAAAATCACGCTCGATGCGCCAAGCCTCGTCGAAAATTTGCTTCCATTCGGCTCGCGGTTCAAGATTCATTTTCATCGCGGACAAATCGAGCGCGCCGTCGCCCGTTTTTTGATTTGGCTTTGCCTCAATTATGCCGAAGCCGTTGCCGCTATAAATAATCTTGTCGCCCGTTGCGCTTAATTGAAAACTGCCGACGTTTCCCGTCAATACCGTTTCGACTTCTTGCTTATCAAAATTGTAGCTGCGAATCGCGGGCGGCAGCGCGTTTGCCGCGTCGGTTCCGGGCGATGGGCTGGAGATGTAAAAGAGACGGTTTTTGCTCGCGCGCAAATTCACATAATTGCCCAGCGGAACGGGCGCGTTGACAATACGGCGATTGATATTTTCAAAATCAATCCGAACAGGCTTTGCCGTATCTTCATTTTTTGCTTCAGCCGCAAACGGCGATTTCGCGTCGGCGGTCAGCACGACGGCATAAATTCCGGTCGTGTCGCTGTAGTTGATTCCCCAATCGGTATCGCTGCGACCGCGAAAGAAGAAAGCCGGACGATAGCTTCTGCTTGAGAAAAAATAGAGATATTTACCCGACGGGTCGAAAACCGGATTTCTATCGTCAAATCCCCCGTCCGTTACCGGATACGATTTTTTCTGTTCGAGCGAGTAAATATGGATTTGGCGAAACAAATTGTCGTTTGCCTTTGCATAACCGACAAAGCGGCTGTCGGGCGACCATTGATAGTTAAAAATGTCACCGTTTTTCGATTGGTCAATCAAAACGCTTTTGCCGTCGTTAATGTCCACATAGAAAAACTTGAGCGTGTTATCGGTAAACAACAATTTGCCGGAATCGGGCGACCAGACGGGATTGAAAAGATAGCCATTTGTCCGCGTCGTAATCGGTCGTTCCGAGCCGCTTCCGTCTGATGCGCGAATATAAATTTCATATTCGCCCGTTCGGTCTGAAAAATATGCAATCCATTTTCCGTCCGGCGACCAAACGGGCTGCAATTCGTTTGCGCCCGACGTTTCGGTTAAATTACGGATTTCTTTGTTTTGCGATGAAACGGTGAAAACTTCGCCGCGTGCGCCGAAGACGGCGCGTTCGCCGTTTGGCGAAAGAGCAAACATGCTGATGTAATTTGCAGCGTCAACCACTCGCGGCTTGGTTTGAGGCAAATCGCCTTCGACCGTTATCGAAACTTTTGAAGTTTTCTCCGTCTTGATGTCGAAAGTATAAAGATAGCCGCCGTTTTCATAGACGATTGCAGGCGGATTTTCGCCGCCGAGACTCGGATATTTAACGTCGAACCCACGATAATTCGTGAGTTGTTTCAACCGCTTCGCAGCTAAATCGTATCGGTATAGATTCATTATCCCGTCGCGGTCGGAAGCAAAATAAATCGCGTTGCCATACCACATCGGCGCAAGGTCGGCTGCGTCAGTGTGCGGAATTTCATCGTATTTATTAGTTTTTAAATCGTAAATCGAAACATAAGATTGCCTGCCGCCCCGATAGCGTTTCCAGTAGCGATATTCGGTCGAGATACGATTGTAAGCGAGCTTCGTTCCGTCCGGCGAAAATGACGCGAGTCCGTTATCAGGCAGCGGCAATGCTTCCGGCAATCCGCCTTCCAAACCGACGGTAAATAATTTGTTAATCGGATTAATAATACTGGTGCGTCTGGAATTAAACAACACACGCTTGCTGTCTGGAGTCCAGTTGTAAACTTGGTCAAAGCCGGGATGATATGTCAATCGCTTTGGCTCGCCGCCGTCGGCAGAAATTACATAAACGTCGAAGTTGCCGCCAAACTCGGCGGTAAAAGCAATCCATTTCCCGTCGGGTGAAAAATGAGCGTAAATTTCCGCCCCGGGATGCGACGTAAGCTGTTGGGCTTTTCCTCCTGAGCGGGTGACAAGCCACAAATCATTAGCATAGGTAAAAACGATTTTGTCATTGTGAATGGTGGGGAAACGTAAAAGGCGCGTATCATTTTGAGTGATTTGCTGTGCATTACCGTTTGTTAAGAAAACCCAAAATAACAAAAACAATAGAATTACCGGATAAGAATAGTTTGACATAAAAATTAACGAGTCATTGGTTTAGCGACTAAAATTAACCTACGATAACATCAGTTCGTGTTATAAAAAACGAGTAACTGCTTCTCGATGGCTTCGCACGCAATACGCACACCGCCTTCAGCCTGCACGCGCCGCTCTACCGCTGCGGCTGTCTCCGCGTAACTTGGATTATTAAATAATTCCTTTAGTTCAACTGCGGCACAATCAGCCGTATATTTGTTTCGCCTGATTGTACGTCCGACACCTAATCGCACGGCACGCGCCCCGTTGTCATACTGGTCGCCGCCGAACGGCATCACAAGCATCGGCTTTCCGGCACGCAACGCTTGGGCGGTCGTCCCGATGCCGCCCTGATGCACAATAACCGAAGCACGCGGGAAGATTTGAGCATACGGGGCGTAAGGGGCGGCGACGATGTTTTTCGGCAACCGTTCAGACGATTGATTATGCGAGTCGTGACCGACGAGCAGCACCGCACGTTTTCCGAGTTTCTGCGCGGCGGCGATACTCTCTTTGTAGAAACTGCCCGCGTCCCAGACCGCATTAGAGCCGAGCGTAAAAACAATCGGCGGCTCTCCTTCATCTAAAAACTGCGCTAGTTCAGGCGTGAGGCTGGAACCTTCTTCGTCATAGAACGGAAAGCCTGTGACAAGCG
>Ga0136617_10005944_pt1 | contig 10912 bp, 8 predicted proteins | sample AntDrymUQ3222106_2_FD_129672 | JGI IMG/M metagenome (GOLD analysis project Ga0136617, IMG submission 129672) | Polar desert sand microbial communities from Dry Valleys, Antarctica - metaG UQ322 (21.06) | ecosystem: Environmental > Terrestrial > Soil > Desert | place: Antarctica: Dry Valley...
ATGTCCGCTCCGGCGCCGAGGTCCCGGAGGATTCGAAGTACGGCGAGATTACTGTTGGCCTTGACGGCAAAGCAGATGCGATGCGGGACCGGCGCCAGGGCGACGTCGAGGGAGCGGTAGCGCTCCCGAATCGTTTCCGCGTTATAGACGAACGCCGGCGTTCCCGCTTGCTCAGCGACCTGCACCAGGGACACCCCGGAAAGCATTAGTGTCCCGGATCTGCGCTCCAGTCCCGCATCGTTGAACAGCGGACGGACCGTCCGGCTGTCCGCCCGTCCGCCCGTCCGCCCGCTCAGTACGCCTTCGCCCACACGGCCTCGACCACACTGGAACCGCCGCACCACAGACATTGAGTCGGCGCCACCGGCGAGCGGAACTCGAGATCGGGCAGCACACGGACGGTGGCCTTGGTCTTTTCCTTGATCTCGGCTTCACACGACCCGCGGCCACAAAAGCCGCCGTAAACCAGCCCCCCTTCGTTCTCCATCCGGGCAATGAATTGCTCTTTACTGGCTCCCCTGAGACTGGCCGCCTCGCGCCGCGCCAGCGCGGTGGTGAAGAGGTCGGCCTGAAACCGGTCCAGGGCGGAAAGGAGCCGGCCGGCGAGCCCCTCCATCGGCAACGTCTCCTTCTTGCCTCCGGTGCGCCGAGCCAGCATGACCGAATTCGCGGCCACGTCGCGCGGGCCGACCTCCAGCCGAAGCGGCACGCCGCGGCCCTCCCACTCGTAATACTTGGCCCCGGGCTTGATGCCTTCCCGCCCGTCCAGGTGTACCCGTATTCCGGCGACGGCGAGCTCCTGGCGCAGCCGGGTCGAGGCGTCGAGCACAGTTGTACGCTCCTCCTCGGTCTTGTAGATCGGGACGATGACCACCTGGTACTGAGCCAGCTTCGGCGGGCAGACAAACCCGAGATCATCGCTGTGCGTCATTATGAGCGCGCCGACCAGCCGGGTGGACACGCCCCATGACGTGTTCCAGACGTGATCCAGCCCCCCGGCGGCGGTCTGGAAGGTGACCTCGAATGCCCGGGCGAAGTTCTGTCCCAGGTTATGGCTGGTACCGGCCTGCAGCGCCTTGTTGTCCTGCATGAGTGCTTCGCAGCTGTAGGTCCTGAGCGCGCCGGCAAAGCGCTCGCTGTCGGTCTTGAGACCGGTCAGAACCGGCATGGCCATCCATTCTTCCATGAAGGTGCGGTAGACGCCGAGCATGCGGCGAGCCTCCTCCTCGGCCTCCGCCTCGGTGGCATGCGCCGTGTGCCCCTCCTGCCAGAGGAACTCGGTGGTGCGCAGAAACAACCGGGTGCGCATCTCCCAGCGGACCACGTTGGCCCATTGGTTGATAAGCAGCGGCAGATCCCGGTAGCTCTGGATCCACTTGGCGTACATCGCATAAATAATCGTCTCGGAGGTGGGCCGGACGATCAGTGGCTCCTCCAGCTCCTTGCCGCCACCGTGGGTGACTACCGCCACCTCCGGGGCAAACCCCTCGACGTGGGCCGCTTCTCTCGAGAGAAAGCTTTGAGGGATGAACAGCGGGAAGTAGGCGTTCTGATGGCCGGTGTCCTTGAACATCTGGTCCAGCGCCCGCTGCATCTGCTCCCAGATGGCGTAGCCGTTGGGCCGGATGACCATGCACCCGCGCACCGGGCTGTAGTCGGCGAGCTGGGCCCGGGCGATGACCTCGTTGTACCAGGCGCTGAAATCCGTGGCCCGGGTCGTAAGCGCTTTGGTGTCAGCCATGAAGGCGTGCCTTGATCGTGTCCACGGCTGAACCCTGGGAGACGGTCTCCTGAGCTTTGCCGCGAAGATCCTTGAGTACCAACTCCCCGCGGGCGCGCTCATCGGGCCCGAGCATCACTGCGAGGCGCGCGTTTCGCGCGTCGGCCAGCTTCAGTTGTTTGCCCACCGCCTGAGGACTCAACGCATATTCTACTCTAAGTCCCGCGTGACGCAGCTGGTGCGCCAGCTCGAGGACATGAGGCAGGTCTTCCGGCGTGATGAAGGCGAGGAAGACATCAACGCTTGAAGCATCCGCTGGGACCAGGCCTTTCTCCTTCAGCAGTTCAGCCAGGACAACGTCCCCCATGCCGAACCCCAGCGCCGGCAGATCAACCCCGCCAATACCCTGCAGGAGGTTGTCGTACCGACCACCTCCTGCGATTGCGCGGAAGCTCAGAGCCTTATCGAACAGCTCGAACACCATACCGGTGTAGTAGGCCAGGCCCCGAACTATTCGCAGCTCGACGTCCACAAAACCTCCGAGCTCCATTTTATCGATTGCGTCCAGAGTCTCCTTGAGCCTCGCGCCAGCTATGAGCGCTTCCTCGCGCAGAGGGCCTTTGATTCGCTGCAGGTAAGACATCACATTGTCGGGTTCCACGTACCCGGCGATCTTTTGGACTTCTTTTATGACAGCCTTGGAAGCCCCGGCTTCCTCCAGGGGCCTTGAGGTCACCTCCCATTCCAGCCTCTCGAACTTATCCACCGCGGCGTACGCCGCAGGCAGCTGTGCCTGTGTTACTCCGGCATCGAGCAGCAGGATGTTGAGGATTTGTCGGTCGGAGACGCGGAGCCTGATATCATCCGGTCCAAGCTTGAACTCCCGCATAACGTCAACGGCTAGAGCCATCATCTCCGCGTCGGCCAACGGCCCCGCTTCCCCGATCAGGTCGCAATTGAGCTGGAAATGCTCTCGAAGGCGTCCCCGTTGCTGGCGCTCATACCGAAACAGCTGGGGGATGGAGAACCACCGAATCGGCTTCTTCAGTCCGTTGGCGCGCGCGGCCACCATCCGGGCCAGGGTGGGCGTCATCTCCGGGCGGAGCGCGACCTGGCGATCTCCCTTGTCGGTAAAGTTGTACAGCTGACCCACGATCTCGTCTCCGCTCTTGGCGGTGTACAGGTCCAGCGGCTCCAGGGGCGGCCCATCATACTCCTCAAAACCGTAGCGGGTGACCACGGTCCGCCAGGTTTGGAAAATGTGGGCACGGAGGGCAAGATCGGCGGGGTAAAAATCACGAAAGCCCGGCAGGGCCTTGGTTTGCATCCGGGGAAGTTAAATAGGTAAGCGGTAAGCGGTAAGCGGTAAGCCGTGAGCGGTGAGCGGTGAGCGGTGAGCGGTGAGCTGTGAAGGAGAGACAAGTTTGTCAGGACTTGGATTTTCTTCCCCACTTCAGTAGGCCGAGGAGCAGGCGCTGGCTTCGTTGGTTGCTGCTGAGAAGTGGTTGTCCGCTCTCCGGTTTCCACCGCGGATCCATAAGCGATAGCTAGATGACGGGTGAAAGAGGGTGAGTCTGCGAAAGCATAGCCTTCCGCAATATTCAGTTGGACCGACAAGGAGGCCCTCTGGAGCTGGGAAAACAGCGCAGCGGCGTATGGCTTCCAACTCGTTCTGGCTATTTCGAGCGTGCCAAGAACTACCGTACGTGCTTCCCGCCATGCCTCCAACGAGCGGTGGTCCCGCATCCGCCGAGTATACGCGGTTTTGGGCTGCAATCATAATCATGTTCCTGCGGACCGGGTCTTCCCGCTTACCGCTTACCGCTCACCACTTACTTGTTGTTAGACGTCCATTCCCAGAGCTGACATGACATCGCCCACTGTGTGAAACGACCCCGTCACCAACATCGTCCCTGCGCCCTCTTGGACATTCGCCATCGCCGCGGTGAAATCCGGAATCAACGTCCATTCCGCGTGGGCCGGGGGCCGATCTGGGTCCTTGAGCCAGCGCCGGAGCCATTCGATATCCCAGCCCCGCCCCGCGGCCGTCGGCGCGATGGTCAGAACCCCGCGGTCGATCGCCTGATCCAGCTGCACCAGCATTGCGGGCCAATCCTTGTCACCCAGTATAGAGACCAGCGCATGCAGGGGGCGTTTCGGACCGATGGCGGCAAGCGCGGCCACCAGGGAGCGCATGCCATCGGGATTATGGGCCACGTCGAACAGCCACCGGCCTCTTCGGTCGAGCCGCCCGGGGACGCGGGCGGAGCCGAAACCGCGGCCAATCTGCTCCAGGGTGGGGCGATACGGCGCCGGTAACGCCATCAGAATCCCATGCGCCACCGCCGCATTGCGGCGCTGGTGCGGCCCTGCCAGGCTCAGTGGACCGCACCACTCGTACTCCGCGGGCAGAACCCGGACATCCGCTCCCGTCCGCCCGTCCGCCCGTCCGCCCGTCCGCCTGGCCTCCCGGCGCAGCACTTCGACCAGTCCCGAGTCGGTCTCGCCGATCACGAACGGCACACCGGCCTTGGCGATTCCCGCCTTCTCGCAGGCGATCAGCTCGAGCGTGTCGCCGAGGTACTTCATGTGATCGCGCTGGATCTTGGTGACTCCGCTCACCAGCGGATGAACGACGTTGGTGCTGTCAAGCCGCCCACCCAGCCCCACCTCCACCACCGCAATCTCGACACCCCGGGCTGCGAAATCGGCAAAGGCGAGCGCCGTGGTGGCCTCGAAGAAGGTTGCTTTACGCTCCAGGATCGGTGAGAGAAGCCGGCCGGTCCACATGGCCACCGCCGCCTCGGAGATAGGAATACCATCTACCTGGACCCGCTCCCGGAAGGAGATCAGGTGGGGCGAGGTATAGAGGCCCACGCGCCAGCCCACTTCCCGAAGGGCGGCAGCCACCAGCGTCGACACACTTCCTTTTCCGTTGGTCCCACCGATGTGGACTGACGGCATCAGCTCGTGCGGGCTGCCAACCGACTTCAGCAGTGCGCGCGTGGTGGTCAGCCCGAACTTGATCGTGGTTGTCCGGGGGAAGAGAAAATCGAGTGCCTCGTCGTACGTCAGCGACAGTTCCGTTCGCCCTCAGCTTACCTCGGCCAACTCGGCCTGGGGGCGCTGCCCCTGCATGTGGCGGACAAGTCGGGCCGTCGTATCTCGGAGCGACGCACGCGGAACCACATCATCCACCTGTCCGTGCTCGAGCAGGAACTCAGCCGTCTGGAACCCGTCGGGAAGATCCTGGCCAATCGTCTGCTTGATCACGCGCTGGCCGGCAAATCCAATGACGGCGCCCGGCTCTGCCAGGACCACGTCGCCCTGCATAGCGAAGGAGGCGGAAACACCCCCGGTGGTCGGGTCGGTGAGAATGGAGATGTAGGGTATGCATTCGCGGTGCAGTTGCGCGATGGCCGCGGAAGTCTTGGCCATCTGCATGAGCGAGAGCACGCCCTCCTGCATGCGGGCGCCGCCCGAGGTGGACACGATCACGAGGGGGATCTTCTTCTCCAGCGACCGGCGAGCCAGCCGTGCGATCTTCTCACCTACCACCGAGCCCATCGACCCACCCATGAATGCGAAGTTCATAGCGGCAAGGTTGAACGGCAGGCCGTCGATCTTGGCGGCACCGGTATACACCGCGTCGGCCTCCCCGCCCTTCTGCCTGGCGACCTTCAATCGATCGGCGTAGTTCTCGAAACCCAGCGGATCGACCGAGCGGAGACCGCCGTAAAGCTCCCGCCAGGTTCCCGGATCGGTAAGCAGCTCGATGTACTCCTCGGCGCTGATCCGCCGGTGCCAGCCGCATTCGGGGCACACATTGAGGGCTTTTTCGAACTTCTCTCGAATGTCGATATGGCCGCACTTGTCGCACTTCTCCCACGCATCGGCTGGGATCTCGAGCCGCTCGCGCTGGGAAGTACGGGGTTTGCGTTCCTTCTTAAACCATGCCATCACGGCCATAGGATACGGGTGGTGTCGGGGAGTGAGGGGGCCAGATCGGACATTTGAAGCCATGGAATCTCATAACACCTCACCTTCCGCGCCAGACCCCTGCGGATAAGTCGTTATCAGAAGTCAGGATAGCCCGACGCCCTCGAGTCGTGCGCAACCCTCAGGGCCAGCCCCAGGCAGAGCGAGCAAATGATGAAGAAAGAACCGCCGTAGGAGAAGAGCGGCAGCGGAATGCCGGTAATCGGCATGAGGTTGACCGTCATCCCGACATTCTCGAATACGTGCGTGAAGAACAAACCGATGATCCCGAAAACGGCCAGGCTGCTGAACGGATCGGTTGCCCGCCGCGCGATGCGAAGCAGCACGAGAAAAAGAGTCAGGAACAGACTGAGTGCCACGAAAACACCCAAGAAGCCCAGCTCCTCTCCTACGACCGAGAATACGAAGTCGGTATGCTGTTCCGGCAGGAAGGCCAGCCGCTTCTGCGGGCCCTCGGTATACCCGGTGCCGAACCAGCCTCCCGAGCCGATGGCGACGCGCGACTGGATAGCATGGTACCCCGCCGCCCTCGGGTCCACCTCAGGATTGAGGAAGGTGAGCAAACGGTTCTGCTGGTAGGGAGCCAGCCGCGTCCACAGCGGCATGGCGATGGCCCCCATGGCCACGTTGGCCGCGAGAAACATCGTCCAATCCCAGACGTACGGCCGCCAGGCGATGAGAATCAGCACGAAGACGATGATCCAGGCGCCCCAGGCGAGCGTGTTGAACGCCAGCAGCAGGCTGATTCCAGGGGTGGCCATCAGAAACAGGAGCCGGGGCCGGACGCCGGACCAGAACAGCATGGCGAAGAAGATGCCCACGAAGACCAGCGCGCTGCCGAGATCGGGCTGCCTCAGGACCAGCAGGAAGGGCACGCCCACGATCAATGCCGGACCGATCAGGTCCTTGAGCGAGCGGGGTGCTTCCTTCCGGCTGGAGAGAAAGCGCGCCAGCATGAGCACCGTCGCCACCTTGGCCAGCTCGGAAGGCTGGCCGATCTGGTGCCCGCCGATCGACAGCCAGCTGCGGCTACTCTCCGCGGTGCCCGCGCCGGTACCGACAGCCAGGACCAGGCCGAGCAGCAGAATGCTGAAGGCATAGAGCGCCGGTGCCAGCCACTCCTGGACTCGTAGCGAGACGTTATAGATGACCCCGCACGCCACGATGCCCACGCCGAACCAGACGAACTGCCGGTGCCACACGCCAGCGGCACGCGTCGGCACATCGGTCTGGCCGGCCGAGTAGAGCGTGGCGAGCCCGAACAGCATGAGGCCGAGGCTCACCATGATCAGGTTGCGATCGATAGCGGGGCCTCTCATTGGACGATTTCCGCTCGCCGAATTGAATCCTCCGCTGCCCGCGCGGCCGCAGAGTCGGGGTTGAGCTCCAGAGGCCGCGGAGCGGTATCGCGCTCCGCGGTCACCGGCTCATCCAGCAGGACCGCCATCTTCACGGGTCCCACCGCGTCAGGACCGAGTATGTAGCGCCGCAGGATCTGGACGACATAAGGCGCCACCGTGGTGCCGTGCTCCGCGAACTCCATGATCCCACCCACGACCAGCTCCGGCTTGTCGGCGGGCGCGAAACCGATGAACCAGCCGTGGTCTTCGCCGTGTGGGTTCTGCGCCGTGCCGGTCTTGCCCGCCACCGCGAGGTCGGCCCGGCGGCTCGCCACGGCGGTTCCCCGCTCCATCACGGCAATGAGCGAGTGGCGCAGGGCATCGAGCTCTTTGACGGAGAGGCCCAGCGATCTCCCCTTGGTGGAGCTAGGACGCACGATATAGGGGGTGAGCGTCACTCCGGGGCCGGCCAGCCCCTGGTAGAACTTGACCATGTTGATCAACGTCTGAGTGTTCTCACCCTGGCCGATCGAGAAGTTCAGCGTGGTGCCGGGCGGGCTCCAGTGCCGGGGGCCATACAGCCGATCGAAGTAGGCCGTTGAGGACGGCCAGATCGGGCTCAACTCGTTCTCCAGATCAATGCCGCTCTTGTCCCGGAATCCCATGAATAACCCGTCCTGGATGATCGCATCCAGGCCAAGCTGGAGGCCCAGCTGATAGAAGTAGACGTCGCAACTGCCTGCCACGGCGCCCATGAGGTCCAGCGTGCCGTGTCCCTCTTTCTTCCAGCAGCGGAATACCCGGTTACCCAGCCGCATCCCTCCGCGGCAGGGTTCCGGCATACGAGTGCCCAGCCTGACCAGCCCACGTTTGAGCGCCATGGCCGATATCGCCAGCTTGAAAGGCGAGGCGGGTGGGTAGCGAGCCTGAATTACCCGGTTGAGCAGCGGCCGGGCAGGATCGGTGTTCAGCTTGCGCCAGTCCGACGACGAGATGCCGCCGACGAACTTGTTGGGGTCGAAGGTCGGGGCCGAGTAGAGCGCCCGAACTTCGCCTTGGGGAGTCAGGGCCACCATTGCCCCCCGGACGCCGGCCGGCCAGATGCTATCGATGAAACGTTGAAGGCCCAGGTCTATGGTGGTGACGATGGGGTTTCCTGGAGTCGGGGGGAGCGTGGTTTGGGCACCCCCTTCGCGCACCAGTCTGCCCCGCGCGTTCACCTCGATGTAGCGCACGCCCTCATTGCCCCGCAACGTGTCATCGTACTCACGCTCCAGGCCGGCTTTACCCACGATAGATCCAAGCACTGCCCCGGGGTAGCGGTCGGCGCTCAGATCGGCCTCGGTTACCTCCGACACGTACCCCGCCAGGTGCGCCACTGACTTCCCCGCCGGATACAGCCGCTTGGGCTCGGCTTGAATCACCAGGCCGGGAAGAGCCGCGCGGTGTTCCTCGAGCCTGGCGATGACCTCGAACGAGGCATCGCCGAAGATCAGGGCCGGCTGGTAGCGCGCCCGGCGATAGCGCTCGATGATGTCCGTGAGCCGCGCGCTGTCGATGGGGACGAAGCGGCCTACCCGAGCCAGCACCGCCCGCAACGAGTCCGCCGAGGGGGCGAGGAGCTTCACCGAGTAGCCGGGCACGTTCTCGGCGATGACCCGCCCATGCCGGTCGAGAATCGATCCACGCGGCGGGGTCAGTGAAATCGGTCGGAGACGGTTGGTCTCCGCCCGGAGCTGGAACTTGTCATGCTGGATAACTTGGGTGCGGAAGAAGGCGCCCGAGAGCAGTACGAACGCGGCGATGAAGACGAGCCGGGCGATGTCGGCGCGCTCCCGGACCCGGTAAGAGTCGAAGCCGTTCATGAGTCGAGCCGGATCGAGAACATGCTTCGGAACGTAATCAACACGACGAGGGCAAACCCGGCGGTGGTCAAAGCCTGCAAAGGGCTGTAAAGGGTCAGCTCGACGATCATCTGGCGGTGGTCGGTCCCACTCGCCAGCAACACGATGAGGTCACGCACCCAGAGGCCGACGGCGACGAATGCCGCATTCACGAGCATGTTGTCGGCGAAGAATACGGCGCGGCCCCATGAGCCCAGATAACCGACCAGAGTGTGCGCCAAGGCTCCCGCGCCGAACCGCGCCGGCGTCAGCGTATCGGCGATGAGTCCAACGGCAAAGCCGGCCAGAGCCGCCAGGCCGGGACTGCTTCGCATGGCGAAGAGCATCAGCGCGATCAGCAGAAAATCAGGACTGACGCGTGCATCCCAGAGCCGGGGCCGCAGGTAGAACTGCAGCACGACGAGCAGCATCATCACCAGCAGCAGTTGAACGCGACTCACCCGATTAGGACTCATGGTGCCGAGTCCCTCGGAGCCGGCGCTGCGCTCGGCGTGCCGCCCTGCATGGGGGATGCTTGTGCGGGCCGCTGGGGGGGAGGAACCGGAGTGCCGCCCTGGGGCGGAGTCACCCGCGACAGCGAATCACGCCTGGCCAACCGGGCGACCCTGGCCGCCTGCACCACCGAATCGGCCCGCCGAAGACGCGCGATCGAGTCCAGCCGCAAGGCCTCCAGCAGCGAATCGGTCGGGAAGGCGCTCACCAGATCACCGGTGCGTCCACCCAGCAGAACCAGGACGTGTGCGGCGGACCCAGGGTTGGCTGCGGGCCGGAGCCGATAGACTCTTTCCCAGCCGGCTTCCTCGCGCACAGTGCCGATGACGGTCCCCACCGGAACCCCTTTCGGAAACACCCCGCCCAGTCCGGAGGAGAGGACCAGGGTGCCAAGCGGGACCGAGTCTCGGTAGGGCACGCCGCGGAACTCGAGCGCCCCCTCCCCATTCCTGCCTTCGTTGGAAGGCGCCACTACCCCGAAGGCATTGCCGCTCACCGTAAACGCGCTGACGCGAAACTCCGGGTGAGCCCAGGACATGGCGACGCTGCTTTTGCCGGACACGCTGAGAACTACCCCGATCAGTCCCTCGGGAGAGACGACGGGGCTGAACACGCTCACTCCCTCGCGGGAGCCCGCCCCCAGCAGAAGGGTGCGGCCGTCCATCACCTGAGGCTGGTGTAGCACCTCGGCCGGCACGTACCCCGTGTTCAGCCGCCGGCTCAGCCGCAGGAGCTGCCGCAGGCGTTCGTTCTCGGCTCGAAGCGAGGGCAGAAACTGGGCGAGGTAGGCGGTGGAATCGCGTTCGGAGGTTACCTGGCGAAAACGGACCCTGCTCGTACGACCCTCCTCAGCCCGGGTCTGAAGCCAGACCAGAGGGGACAGTACCGTCTCACGGAGAGTGTCGGCCACGCCGTATCCCCACGGGGTGGGAGAAAAGAGTCCAAACAGTGAGAGGCCGAGACACAGGATGAAGAGGACCGTGTCTCGGCGCGTATAGCGGCGGTCGGACGAGCTGACCATGTTCAGGTGGACAGAACGCTGCGGTATTTCTCGAAGTCGTCCAGGATCCGGCCCGTCCCTCGGACAACGCAGGTCAGGGGATCCTCGTCAACATGGATGGGTAGTCCGGTTTCATGCGCCAACAGGAGGTCCAGCCCGCGGAGCAGCGCACCGCCTCCGGTCATGACGATCCCGCGGTCGACGATGTCGCTGGCGAGCTCGGGCGGGGTGATCTCCAGCGCCCGGCGCACGGCATCCACAATCTGCTGGATGGGCTCCTGGACCGCTTCGCGGATCTCGGTGGAGTGCACCCGGACCGTCTTGGGAATTCCCGACACCAGGTCCCGGCCCTTCACTTCCATCTCGCGCTCGTCGCCGGTGGGCGCGGCGGAGCCGATCTTGATCTTGATCGCCTCAGCCGTGGGCTCCCCGACCAGCAAATTGTAGTTCTTGCGCA
>Ga0136617_10005945_pt1 | contig 10911 bp, 10 predicted proteins | sample AntDrymUQ3222106_2_FD_129672 | JGI IMG/M metagenome (GOLD analysis project Ga0136617, IMG submission 129672) | Polar desert sand microbial communities from Dry Valleys, Antarctica - metaG UQ322 (21.06) | ecosystem: Environmental > Terrestrial > Soil > Desert | place: Antarctica: Dry Valley...
TCTCTCGATGTGGGAGCCGCAGGTTACTGCGCTGTCGCGCGAGTTTCGCGTGCTGCGCTACGACGCGCGGGGGCACGGTGCGTCCGCAACCTCGACGGGGCCGTTCGGAGTCGAGCATCTGGGTCGCGATGTCCTTGCCTTACTTGACCAGGTGGGCGCGCACCACGCGCACTTCTGCGGCCTTTCGATGGGCGGGATGATCGGCATGTGGCTCGGCATTCACGCGCCGCAGCGGCTGCAGAAGCTGGTATTGGCACACACGGCGGCATGTATCGGTCCGCGGACCATGTGGAACGATCGCATCGAAGTGGTCCGCGCGCACGGAATGGCCGCCATCTCCGGGGCGGCCATCGCGCGTTGGTTCACGCCGGATTTCATCGTCCGGGCGCCGGGGATCGTGGTCGCGCTGAAAGCGTCCATGGAGCGCACTCCGGCCGATGGCTACATGGGCTGCTGTGCCGCTATCCGTGACGCGGACTTCCGGAATGATGTCGCCCGGATCGCGACGCCGACGCTGGTCATCAGCGGCACATCGGACATCGCGACTCCCCCGGTCGACGGCCGATTCCTGGCGTCGCGCATCGGCGGCGCCGAATCGGTCGAGTTCGATGCGGCGCATCTGTCGAATGTCGAGCTGCCGCAGGACTTCACCGCGGCGCTGCTCAGGTATCTGGGCCCGGCCCGCGCCTCCCCTCCCATGCAACGGTCCTCGAGCGTCAAGTGACCGATCAGCTGGCATTGGTATCCCGGTCGGCTGCCGACCCATTGTCACGGATCCGCGCGGACATGGCGACACTCACACCAGCGCAGAGGCAAGTGGGACGGGTGTTTCTCGACGATCCCAATTGGGGGATTCGTGCCAGCGTCGAGGAGATCGCGCGACTTGCTGAAGTCAGCGGCCCCACGGTGATCAGGTTTTGCCGAGGGCTCGGCTTCGACGGCCTCAGCGACTTCAAGCTGCGCCTGGCGCAGAGCCTTGCCGTCGGGACACGGCTCCTGCACCGCGCCATCAGTGCCGATGACAGCGTGGAAGCCATCGTCCACAAGATTCTCTACAGCGCAGCTGCCGTGCTGACCGATCTCGAAGGACAGTTGGACGTGGCGGCGATCGATGCTGCAATAGCGAAAATCGCGGACGCGCGACGTGTGGACTGCTACAGCGTCGGATCAACGTCGACGTTTCTCGCGAATGACGCCCAGGTTCGCTTTTCCCGTCTGGGGCTCACGTCGACTGCCTATTTCGACGCGCACGCACAGCTCATGTCGGCCGCCGCACTTTCGCCTCTGGACGTTGCGCTCGCCATCTCGCACGTAGGTCGCATGCCGACGCTTCTCGAGGCGGTGGACGTGGCCCGCGAGCAGGGCGCCACGGTCGTAGCCATCACCCAGCCCGACACGCCGCTGGCCCAGCGCTGCTCGATTCCCATCTCGGTGAACTTGCCGGAGGAGGCCACGGTACGCGTCGGGACCGAGGCGTACTTGGCGGAGCAGGTGCTGATTGAGGTGCTGATGGTTGGAGTCGGACTCCGCCTTGGCCCTGCGGCGCTCGATCGCCTCAAGCGGGTTCAGGCGACCCTCAAAGAGCGCGGCGTGGACATCGACGTCCATCCAGCGCTGACGTGGAGTTGGCGGAAGCCGGAAGGGGATGAGGCAGATTATGAATAAGGGACGATCGAATTCCGCCCCCGACGCGCTGCTGTTGCGTGGCGGCACCGTGATCGACGGTACCGGCGCTCCCCGCTTCGTAGCCGACGTACGCGTTCTTGACGGCCGGATCGCCGAAGTCGGCACCAACCTTCCTGTTCACGCGGAATCCGTGATCGACGCCACCGGGCGCATCGTCGCTCCGGGGTTCATCGACGTTCACACTCACGACGACCAGATGGTGCTGGCGTCGCCGGAAATGCTGCCGAAGATCAGCCAAGGCGTGACGACGGTGGTGGTCGGCAACTGCGGCATCAGCCTGGCCCCGCTCGTCCGGGCCAACGTACCTCCGCCGCTCAATCTTCTCGGTGGTTCCGGCAGTTACGTGTTTGGGACCATGCGGGCGTATGCGCACGCTGTCGACGAGGCCCGCCCGACGACGAATGTCGCCGCGTTGGTCGGGCATTCGACACTTCGCGTCGCGACCATGGAAGACCCGTATCGACCGGCAAGTGCCGCGGAACAGGCCCGCATGGTCGACCTCGCGCGCGAAGCCATGGACGCCGGCGCCACCGGCCTTTCCACTGGCGTGTTCTACGCCACCGGCGCCGCCGCCGACATCGCCGAGGTCGTCCTGCTGGCGCGCGTCGCTGCCGACGCGGGTGGTGTGTACAGCACCCATATTCGCGACGAGGCACAGAAGGTGATCGAATCGCTCGACGAGGCGTTCACCGCGGCAAGCCAAGCCGGGATTCCCGTCGTCATCTCTCACCACAAGTGTGCCGGTCCGGCAAACTGGGGCCGATCCGTCGAAACTCTGGCGCACATCAGCGCGGCGCGCCGCAGGCAGCCCATTGGGCTGGATGCCTATCCGTACATCGCAGGCTCGACCGTGCTGCGGCCGGAAGCGGTTGACGACGTCATCGAGATCATGGTGACGTGGTCCGATCCGCATCCCGAGATGAGTGGCCGCATGCTGGCGGACATCGCGCGCGATTGGCAATGCACGCAAAAGGAGGCGTGTGATCGCCTTCAGCCGGCAGGCGCCAGCTATTTTCAGATGCGCGAAGATGACGTGCAGAGGGTTCTGTCGTTCGAGGCCACGATGATCGGTTCCGACGGCCTGCCGCACGACCGGCATCCGCATCCACGGCTCTGGGGGACGTTTCCGCGCGTGCTCGGCCACTACGCGCGCGACCTGGGCCTGTTCCCGCTGGAGGAGGCAGTCCACAGAATGACCGGCCTGTCAGCCCGCCAATTCAACCTGCATGCACGCGGCGAGATCGCCGTCGGCAACGTCGCTGATCTCGTGCTCTTCGATCCGGAGCGCGTCATCGATCGCGCGACGTTCGCGAAACCGATGGTTCTCTCCGACGGCATCGATGCGGTGATCGTCGCCGGGACCGTCACGTACCGCGAGCGCGAACTTACCGGGAATCGCGCCGGCCGATTCCTGCGGCGCCAGCAGCGCGCATGACCTCGTCCACCAAGGCTCAATCCGCCATCAAGGCCGGATTCTCGCCCAAGGCCAGCGGCATCGGCTACGATCGACCGCTGTTCGCGGGGCTCCTCAACGCGCCGGCCCTCATCGCCATATTCCTGCTGGCGGGGTATCCGATCCTCAATTCCGCCTGGATCAGCCTGCATCGGTACAACCTCAAGCGGCCTCAACGCTTCGACTTCATCGGACTCGAGAACTACGCCTCGATACTCGAGTCCTCCGAGTTCTGGTCGTCGCTTTGGATCACCGTCAAGTTCACGCTTCTGGTCGTGACCGTGGTCACGTTGCTGGGCGTCGCCATTGCCCTGCTGCTCAACCAACGATTTCCCGGCCGCTCCGCCCTGCGCACGCTCATCCTGCTGCCCTGGGCCATCCCGCCGGTGGTCAATGGCCTGATGTGGCAATGGATCTACGATTCGAAGATCGGAGCGCTCAATGGGTTGCTGGTCAGCCTCGGCGTGATCTCGGAGTATCGCGGCTGGCTGTCCGAGCCAACTTCGGCACTCCTGGCGCTTGCCTTCGCCGATGTCTGGAACGTGCTTCCGCTGGCCGTCATCCTCCTGCTGGCCGCGCTGCAGAAGATTCCCGGCGAACTCTACGAAGCCGCGCGCATGGATGGAGCGGGTGGTTTCCAGAGCTTCTGGTTCATCACCTTCCCGTGGCTCGCGCAGACGCTGCTGGTCGTCCTCATCCTGCAGACGCTCTCGGCCATCCGCGCGTTCGATGTCATCTACGTTCTGACCGCGGGCGGGCCCGGGACCTCGACCACCACGCTTACCTGGAAGACATACTTGACGACCTTCGAAAACCTCGACTTCGGCCTCGGCAATGCCTATGCGTATGTCGTCAGCCTGATCACGCTTGGCTTTGCGCTGGTCTATTTCCGGGTGCTTTATCGGCGGGGAGATTTCGAGACATGAGTGCACTGTTCGCCTTCGGTGGCGGGACAGCCACCGACGCACGCGAGATCCGGCGGACGATACTGCTGATGCTGGGTGGACTTGCGGTTGCGGCCTACATCCTTGCGCCGTTCTGCTGGCTTTTGCTGACCAGCTTCATGCACGAGCGGGACGCACTCACGGTACCGCCGCAGTGGATCCCCAAGAATCCAACGTTCTCGAACTACATGACGTTCATCGATCCGGCGGGAACGCGGGCAATCGTGGGCAGCCGTGCGGCGGAGCAGACGTTCCCCGGCATGCTGAACTCCTTCATCGCCGCGACGGGGACCGCGGCATTGAATCTGCTGCTCGGCACCATGGCGGGATATGCCCTGGCACGGTTCCGATTCCGCGGGCGCGGCGGCCTGCTCGGGCTCTATCTTGGCTCGCGGGTGCTGCCCGGTATCGCATTGATCGTACCGCTTTATCTCACCATCAAGAACTTCGGTCTTCTCGACCACCTCTCCGCGCTCATCGTTACCTACGTGTCCTTCACGTTGCCGTTCACCATCTGGCTATTGAAGAACTACTTTCAGACCATTCCGCGCTCGCTGGAGGAGGCGGCCTTCATGGACGGCTGCAGTTGGCTGCAGATGATGTGGCGCGTACTTCTGCCGGCGGCTTTTCCCGGATTGGTCGCGGCCGGGATGTTCGCGTTCATGACAGCCTGGAGCGATTATCTTTTCGCCGTGATCCTCACCAGCACGACCGCGGCCAAGACCTTGCCGGTCGTTGTCGCGGGCTTCGCCACCGACGTCACCACCGAACGAACGCTGATGGCGACCAGCGGGGTGCTGGCAATCGTTCCGCCGCTGGTGCTGGCGTTCCTGTTCCAACGGCTGATAGTGCAGGGCCTCACGAGTGGTGCGGTCAAGGATTGACTACCGCGCCAGTTCAGATGATTTTCAACGAACGGGAGTCCAAGATGGCAAGCAAAGACGATTTGTTTCAAGCGATTTCGCGCCGCCGCTTCCTGAAGACGTCGACCGCTGCCGGCATGGGTCTGGGCCTGAGCTCCGCCGGGCTGTTCGGTCTGGCGCAGGCGCAGGCGGTCACGAACATCACGTTTGCGGGATGGGCCTTCGAGCCGCAGGTGGTGGAAGCCAGCGTCAAGCGGTTCATGGCGGAGAACCCGGACATCCGCGTCGACTACACGCCGCTTGACCTGCAGCTTTACGCCGAGAAGATGGTCGCGCTGTTCAACGCGGGGACGCAACCTGACGCATTCTATGTGCGCGACACGCATCTCGGTGCTTGGGTTGAGGCGGGCTGGTTGCAGCCGATCGACGGCTTGCCCAAGCTGGCCGAGCTCAATAAGGACATCTATCCGGCGACGCTGCAGACACTGTCGTACAAAGGCAAGCAGTACGGCGTGCCGTACTACGGAGACATCTACGTCTATCTCTACGACACGAAGCACCTCGCGAAGGCCGGTGTCAAGAAAGCCCCGGTGACCTTGACCGAGCTCAAGAACGCCGCCCTCGAGGTCAAGAAGGCGGGCATTTCCCAGTACCCGATCCTCAAGGGATACAAGACGAATACCGACGGCCTCAATGAGTTCTGGTCGATGGTGTTTGCTTCCGGGGGGCACCTGTTTAACCCGGCCATGGACCCGGTCTTTCCGAACGAGGACAAGACGGCCTTGATGGTCCTCGAGTGGATGCTCGACGCGATGCATACCTGGCAGATCACCGATCCCCGCGGGCTGGAGATCGACGAGACGCAGGCGCGGGACATCTACATCAGCGGCCAGGGCACCTTTACGTCGAATGTCGGAAATGTCTTCCCGCGTGCGAACAACCCGGCGTTCAGCAAACGCGCGGGTGACATCCAGATGACACGCTTCCCCGGCCTCAAGGACGTGAACAAAGGCCCCATGGGCTGGTCGCGTCTGTACGCGATGAGCTCGAAAACCAAGCACCGGGACGCCGCCTGGCGGTTGATGTACTTCATGGGCGGCAGGGACGCAAACGGTCGCTACGACGTGGCCAAGGATTGGTATCTGAAGTTCGGCGTCGGTTATCCGTTCAAGTCACTCGAACAGGATCCGGACATCATCGCCGCGCAGAAGAAAGCCGGTTACGACGTGGATGTGCTCCGGCAGCAGCTCGCGACTGCGCAAGTGCGCGAGAATGTGCTCACGACCTGGTACGCTGAATGGGACCGATATACCCAGCAGCAGATCCAGAATGTCCTGCTGCGCCAGATCAAGCCGGCGGAAGCTTTGGCGGCGTCCGCCAAAAAGGCGCGCGATCTGAAGAAGAACGCGTGAGAGCCGCCTTTACACGTGAACGGACGGGCGCCGGGCCGCCCGTCGTGTTCGTCCACGGATTCTGCCAGTCCTCAGCCTACTGGGCGCCGACCCTCGAGCGCGTTGCCGAGCGCGGCGTTGCCGGCATAGCCGTCGACCTCCCCGGATTCGGCGCGTCGGCGGCAATGGCAGGCCCTTATACGTTGGCAGGCCTAGCCGACGCACTGGCGCGTGAACTGGATGCGCGGGGATTGAGCCAGGTCATCCTCGTGGGCGGCTCCATGGGCGGCGTCGTCGCGCAACATTTTGCGCTCCGCCATTCCGAACGGGTCGGGCGCCTGCTGCTGGTGGCCACCGGCGCGTACACGGCGAACCCGGCGCTTGCGCTCGAGAAGGCGGACGCCATGGCCAATGCGACGTGGAACGAGGAGGCGGTGACCCCTGTCGTCGACGGCTTCTTTCTTCAGCGCCCATCGGCGGCCATGCTGGCCTAGTATCGGAAGATCGCCCTGTCGGCGTCGCAACCGGCGGCGGTCGAGGCGGCCCGTTCCAACGCAACCAATCGGACCCTCGACCAGCTGGCATCCATTCGCGTTCCCACGATGATCATCCAGGGCCGCCATGATCGGGCACGCACACCGGAGCATGGGGCCGAGATGCGCGATCGCATTTCGGGTTCGGTGCTGGCGGTGGTCGAGGAGGCGGGGCATACGCCGCAGCTGGAGCAAGCTGCGAGCTTTCACGATCTAGCGCTACCTTTCCTGTTAGCTCCGAACCAGCGCTGACGGGCGGCGGGTTCCCGCGCCTGGAAGCCGAACCACAGCAAGGAAAATCGCATGAGTTCTTTCGAAATCACCGGGAAGGTTTGCCTCGTCACCGGGGCGAGCCGCGGCATCGGGGCCGCCCTCGCGCGCGGCTTGGGCGCAAATGGCGCCAGCGTTGCAGTGCACTACCGCAGCGGACGTGCCGAAGCCGAGGCTGTTGCCGCCGATGTGGAACGTGGCGGCAAGGCGCTGTTGCTCCAGGGCGATATCGCGGAATCGGGGACGCCGGATCGCCTTGTGGCCGAGACGGTGGCGCGATTCGGCCGCCTGGATATCCTGATCAACAATGCGGGTGACCAAATATCGCGGGTCGACATTACCGAGACGTCGGACGAGTTGTTCGACCGTCATGTCGCGATCAATATCCGTTCGGTCTTTGCCGCATGCCGTGCGGCCGTCCGGCAGTTCCGCCGGCAGCCCGGCGGAGGCGGCAACATCATCAACGTGAGCTCGATCGCCGCGCGCACCGGCGGCGGCGGCGGATCGTACCTCTATGCCGGTGCGAAAGGTTTTATATCGACCTTCTCCCGCTCGCTCGCCAAGGAGGTGGCGGCCGAGGGGATACGCGTCAACGTGGTCTCCCCGGGAGTGATCGCCACCGACATGCAGGGCCGAGTGACCTCGCCAGAGCAGTTGCGCAGCACCGCGACGCAGATTCCGATGCGGCGCATTGGCGAGCCGGACGATTGCACGGGAGCGTTTCTCTATCTGTGCTCCGACCGGCTCAGCAACTATGTGACAGGCCAAGTGATCGAAGTGAACGGCGGACTCCTGATGCCGTGAAGTGCGGCGGAGCACAGCGGACCTGACGGTGCGGTATGAGATGAATGAACCACGCAGGGGAACATTGAAAAATGGCAGATCTGGAAGTCCGTGGCGTGCATAAGTCCTATGGCCAGACCGCGGTCATCCATGGGATCGATGTCACCATCAAGGATGGCGAGTTCGTAGTGCTGGTCGGTCCGTCCGGTTGCGGAAAATCCACGTTGATTCGCATGATTGCAGGCCTGGAGCGGATCAGCCGGGGCGAGATCCTGTTGGGTGACAAGGTGATCAACGACCTGCCCCCAAAGGAGCGCGACATGGCAATGGTTTTCCAGAATTACGCGCTCTATCCCAACATGAACGTGTTTGACAACATGAGTTTCTCGCTGCGGTTGCGCAGGATCGAGCGACCCGAGATCACCGGCCGCGTCGAGAGGGCGGCAGAGATACTGGGCCTCGGCCCGTTACTCAAGCGCTTTCCCCGCGAGCTTTCCGGCGGCCAGCGACAGCGGGTCGCAATGGGACGCGCAATCGTTCGCGATCCGAAGGTGTTCCTGTTTGACGAACCGTTGTCGAACCTCGACGCGAAGCTGCGTGTCGCGATGCGCGCAGAGATCAAAGGACTGCATCAACGCCTCAAGACGACGACGGTATACGTCACTCACGATCAGGTCGAGGCAATGACAATGGCCGATAGAATCGTCGTGATGCACGATGGTCTCGTCGAACAGGTGGGGGAGCCGCTCGAGCTCTACGATCAACCGAGGAACCTGTTTGTCGCGGGATTCATCGGCTCTCCGGCGATGAATTTCATCAGCGGGACCTTTAGCACCGACCGAGGGCCGGCCGCGTTTCAGTCGGAAGGGGGATTGCGCCTTCCGGTCGGGGCAGTTCCGCGTGCGGTTCAGGGCCGACGTGTGACGCTCGGCGTGCGCCCGGAGCACGTGGTCATCACCCCCGACGGTGTGCCCGCGGAGGTTGTTGTGGTCGAACCCACCGGCTCAGAAACCCAAGTCAACGTCAAGAACGGAGCGCATGAGCTCGTCTGCTTGTTCCGCGAGCGCATTCGACCCCGGCCCGGCGAGACTATCCGGATCAGTCCGATGGCACAGCACGTGCACGTGTTCGACGCGGAGAGCGGGCAGCGGCTCTCGGCGTAGGATGGTACTGACCGCAGGTCCGGTCTATCACTTGGTAGAGTTCGTTCGGAGCAGAGCGACGAGTACGCGTTCAAGAAACGCTACATGATCTGGAATCGCTGGCGACGATGAGCGAAATCCACCGATCAGGCTGCCGGCAGCGCCGGCGTTGGCCTAAGGAAGCAACCCTTCATCTCTTGGTGCTCCTTCTGCTTCGCGGGCTCGCCACGACAAGCTCGTCGACAACCACGATCACTACGTGTTGTCCGCAAAAATTTCGATCATGCGATCGCCGGCAACCAGGAATACTCGTGATGCAACCCGCCCAGCACGGATTCGGCGCGGACGACAGGGGCCGCGTCAAAGCGATGTCGGAACGCTTGGTTAAAGTGCAGACTTGGCATCGGTGGCGGGTCGGGCACCCCAGGACCCAAGGACATGTGAGGGCGTCCTCGGTTGTAATGACCGACCCACGATCGCAGAATTGCCCGCAGATGGGTCTCTGAGATCGGAATCAACCAATCCAGGCACTCTCGACGAATGGTGCCTATGACCCGTTCACAAATCGCATTCGCCTTGGGGCTCCGCGGTGGTGACTTGAGGATAGTCAGCCCCAGCCGCTTTATGGATTCGTCCAGCCCCGCGGAAAAAATGCAATCACGATCGTGGAGGAGGTATCCATAGTCGTTGTGAAATCCGATTGCTTCACGCAGTTGCTGCAGTGTCCACGCGGCGGTTGGATGCGCCGTGACGTTGATGTGCAGCAATTGCCGCGATTGATGGTGGATGAGCACGAAGACGTACAGCGATCGAAACGTCGCAGTCACTGCCACGAAAAAGTCGCAGGCGATGATCGCCTTAGCGTGGTTGCTCAGAAACGTCGACCACCGCTGATGGCCGCGCGAGCGAGCCGGCGGCATCTTGGGCATGTACTTCCTTACCGTCCTGGGCGAAACTCGTATGCCCAATTTCACCAACAGCTCATTGGCGATGCGCTCCTCGCCCCACAAGGGATTGTCGCTCGCCATACGCCGAATGAGCTGCCGCAGCTCCACCGGAATCGGCGGGCGACCGGACCGCGATTTGTAACGCCAGAACACTCGCCACCCCGCTCGATGCCAGCGGACCACCGTCTCCGGCCGAACGATTATCACGCAAGACCGCCAATCGCATAACCTCGTTAGCCAGGCGAGGCTTATCCGGGTGGCGGCGTCGATACGGCGCGGCTTCACCCCACGCTCCGTGAAGAGCGCAAGTTGTCGGCGCAGGACCAGGTTCTCCGCTTCAACTGATCGCCGGGGTCTGATCGTGAGCGCCACCAAGCCAACCAAGTCGGCGAGCACACCCAGAACGATTCGAGCGATGGCGATCACCCGTGCATCATGCCATCGCTTTGGTCATAGCGGTCCAGTCCGTTATCTCGATTTGGTTTTTGCGGAGGACAGGCACCGTCGGGCTATGCGAACGTGCGCGTACACGATTTAAAGCACACGTTCGGCCATCGCCTTGAGGCCGCCGGCGCGGCCTTCGGCGACTGCCAAGTCCTGCTCGGTCACCGGCCAAGAACAGTGAAGCAAAGATATATGGCTGCCGAGATCGTGCGCTTGATCGAAGCTGCCGAGCGCGTTCTTGAAACCGAGCGTCGCACGACCGTGCCGTTGACGATCATTCGCCGCAAAGCGGCATAGAATCAGGCGCGTAGAAAGAAAGTGGCACAAAAGTGGCACAAAGCGAAAAGCCTCCGTCACGCAGGCTTTTCGAATTGCTTGATTTACTTACGAAATTTGGCGGAGTGGACGGGACTCGAACCCGCGACCCCCGGCGTGACAGGCCGGTATTCTAACCA
>Ga0136617_10005946_pt1 | contig 10911 bp, 12 predicted proteins | sample AntDrymUQ3222106_2_FD_129672 | JGI IMG/M metagenome (GOLD analysis project Ga0136617, IMG submission 129672) | Polar desert sand microbial communities from Dry Valleys, Antarctica - metaG UQ322 (21.06) | ecosystem: Environmental > Terrestrial > Soil > Desert | place: Antarctica: Dry Valley...
CTTCGTCCTCGGCGGCGAGGAACGCACCGATCCGTTCGGCCTCGTCCCGCACGGCGGCGCGGACGCCCTTGGCCCAACGGCCCAGGGGTGCCACAGTGATCTCGATGGTGCTATTGGTCGCCCGACTGTCCAGGTACCTGCGACGAAGCCGTCGACCAGGACGGTGGCCAGCACCTGACCGTTCGCAGTCTTGATCACGTCGTCGTAGTAGGCCGCCGGCAGCGTCCGGCCTCGGTTGGCCGGGGTGTAGGCCAGCGTGAGACTGTCGAACTTCGGCAACAGCCGAACCGGGACCTCGAGATCGCCAGCGGGTCGCGGAGCGGCGGCGAGGTCGACCATCGCCCGGCCATCCTGGTCCAGGACAGGCACGATCTCATCGCCGAGCGCAGCCAGCGCCGACCTGATCGGAGCGACCCTGCTCTCACCCAGGAACTTTCCGATGTCGTCCACGCCGGCTGGGCCGAAATGCCCGAGGTAGGCGCGCAACGCCTCGGCAAGCGCCCCGTCGTGGGCCGGCGGCGACCAGTCCGAGTGCACAGTTCGGGCGGCCAGGTAGCCGTCTCGCTTGTGCGTGTCCAACCGGGTCGTCTCCGCAGTCCGCAGCAACCACGGGTAGCAGCGCGCGAAGAACCAGTTGCCGACCGATGGCCAGACCGCCTCGGGCGGGAAGTGATCGCTGGCCCAACTCTGGCAGAAGTCGACTACCTCTTGCTGGGTACGCGGGCAGCCCGCAACTCATCGGAGGTGAAGCCGTCCACACGGGCGAGCACGGCCAGGAACGGCGACGGGCTGTACTGCGCCTGCAGTGGGCCGATCGCGGCGATGGCGTCGGTGACCTTCGTGCCGGCCGGTAGTCGGTCGATGAGGTGCTGGCGGGCCAGGACCGCCCGATTTAGTTCGCGATGCGAACATCGCAGCGGTGTACGCGGTTTCGTGACGCGCTCCGCGCGTACGCGCTCGCCCATCAAGAATCCAAGCCGCGGGTCATCCCGACCAGGGCGTCGGTGGCGGCGGCCATCCGGACGCGAGCCTCGCCGGAGACCGGGCTCTCTCTGTGCGCAGTGACCAACTCGGCGGCCGTGTCGGTCAGCCGCTCGTAGGCAGAAACCCCCTCTCGCAGTCGCGAGGCGAGCAGGTCCAGCCCCGCCACCGCTTCGGCGGCGGGCCTCGGCGCTCCCTCCACGGCGATGATCCGGGCGGCATGGTCACGTAGCGCTCGTACGGCCCCCGAGGCCCGGATCCAGGTGTCCGCCGCGACGGCATCCGGAAGCGCGGCGAGGTGCCCCGCGAGTTCGCGCTCACGCGCGGCCAATCGCGCCAGCGGCACGAATGACCGGGACGACTCGTCAGGAAGTGCGCTGACCGGTATCTGCGGCCAGACGTAGCGCCCGAGGTTGATCCGGTAGGCTCGGATTCCGGCCTCGACAGCCCCCGCGGTGACCACCAATGCGGCCACTCCCGCGATGATCTCGGCTAGCTCGAGCCCTGCTCGATCCCCGATCTCCAGGGTCAACACGGTCAGACCGATCGCGCCGAGCAACCGGTAGGCGAACCCACGCCGGGACAGGCTCCGCTTGCGCGCGAGCCGGTCCTCGGCCGAGTCGTGGGCGATGCCGACCTCCACAGTGTCGCGCTCGGAGGGTGGCCGTGGCCGTCGGATCAGGCGGGTTCTGGGCGCTGCTGTGCGTGTGCGGGGTCACCGACGGCGTCGCTGCTGGCCCGCTGTGCGTCAAGCGCGGGCCCGGTCGGAGCGGCCTCGACCGCTGCCGGCGGCCCCTGATCCGCCCGATGGCTGGTGGCCTTGTCGGTCCCGCTGTCCATGCTCGCCCGAATCTGCTCCAGCCGGGTGGCTGCCGAGACGTCGAGGGTGGCCTTCTGCACCTCCAGCATGCGTCCCTCGACGGAGTTCTGGGCCAGCTCCTGCTGCCCCAGCGCGTGGGCATACCGGGCCTCGATCTTCTCCCGTACCTCACCGAGGCTCGGCGTCGACCCTGGCGCCGACAGTTCGCTCATCTGGCGCAGCGAGGCCGAGACCTGCTCCTGCATCCGGGCCTGCTCGAGCTGACTGAGCAGCTTCGATCGCTCGGCGAGAGTCTGCTGCAGCCGCATCCGGCTCTGCTCGACCGCACCCTTGGCCTGCTCGGCAGCCTGCAGTGCCTCGTCATGAGAGCGCTTGAGGTCATCGATCGACTGCTCGGCCGAGACCAACTGGGTGGCGAAGGCCGCTGCGGCACTCTCGTAGTCAGCTGCCTTCTCGGGGTCACCCTTGGCTTTGGTCTGATCGGCGAGCACCAGCGCCTGACGCGCGGAGGCCTGCAGTTTCTCGACCTCGCTGAGCTGCCGCGTGAGCCGCATCTCCAACTGCCGCTGGTTTCCGAGGACGGCAGCGGCCTGATTGGCCAGCGATTGATGCCGATGCTGCTCGGCTTCGATGGCTTGCTGGATCTGGATCTTGGGGTCAGCCCGCTCCTCGATCTTGGCACCGAAGGCGGCCAAAAAGTATTTCCACGCCTTCACGAACGGGTTCGCCATGCGAGTGAGTCCTCTCCCCGGGCGCTATCCGCGCCGCGTCTGTGCGGTCGTGATCTCGTCCGCCAGTTGTCCCATCGTGCCATGTAACGGACCCGCGGGCCCGCGGGTGCCCGGACTGGCCTCACTATGGTGGATTCGTGCTCGTCGTGTGCGGGGAAGCAGTGCTCGACCTGATCAGCGGTGGCTCTCCGGTCGGTTATCAAGCCCGCCCCGGCGGCAGTCCGGTCAACGTGGCCGTAGGGGCAGCCCGGCTGGGACTGCCAACGTCATTGGTGGCCCGGTTCGGAACCGGTCGCTTCGGCCAGCTGCTTCGCTCGCATGCCGAGGCGGCAGGGGTCAACCTCTCGCTGAGCGTTGCGGCTGACGAGCCCGCGACGCTGGCGGTGGTCGGTCTGGACGCTTCGGGGACGGCCACATACGACTTCTACGTCGATGGCACAGCCGAGTGCGGTTGGCAGCGGTCCGAGCTGCCCGACCCGCTTCCTGACCGGGCGCAGGCGTTGCATGTCGGTTCGATCTCCTCGTGGCTGTCCCCGGCCGCGGGCCTCATCTCCGAGCTGGTCGTACGCGAGTACCGCCGCGGGAAGGTGCTGATCAGCTTCGATCCCAACCTGCGGCCGGTGCTGATCGAGGACCCGGGCGGCGCGCGCGCCTGCGTCGAGCACGTGATGCGGGTAGCGCAGCTGATCAAAGTCAGCATCGAGGACCTCAGCTGGCTCTACCCTCAGCATGATCCGGATGCATCGGCGCGAAGGTGGGCCCAGGCGGGTCCGGCACTGGTCGTGCTCACCGACGGGGCACGGGGCGCCCGCGCCTACCGTCCCGGACAGCCGGCGCGTACCACTTCCGCACCCGATATCCGGGTCATCGACACCGTCGGCGCCGGTGATGCCTTCACTGCGGGGCTGCTGGCCGCGCTAGCCGACCGAAACCTGCTGCACCGCCATGGGCTCGATGATCTGGACAACGGCGACCTCGACGCCGTCCTGTCCAGCGCCGCCCTGGTCGCCGCCCTGAGCTGCACGCGAGCCGGCGCCGATTCACCGACGCGCGAGGAACGCGACGCCGCAGCGATCACCGGAAGTGCGGCTCCGAGGGGCTAGCTACTTCTTGACCGTGACGGCGATCCGGGCCCACGAGTTGTTCATGTACCCCTTCGGGTTCCGGAGGTGTCCGCCAGGCGGCGGTTGGGTAGTCCCCGAGGTGTCCCAGGCGCGCGCGAGGATCTGCGCGCACCCCGGCGGAAGGTCCACAGTGGCTTGCCAGTGCCGCCATGCCCACCGGCTGGGATGGTCATCCATTCCGGCCTGCTGCCAGCTGCGTCCCCCGTCGAGTGAGACCTCGACCCGCTCGATGTCGAGTCCCTCGCCAGCAACCGCGTAGCCGGCAATGGCCGTCGGACCCACTTCTAGGACGGCACCGTCGGCGGGACTCAGAATGTCGGCGTTGAGCCAGACCCCTGTCAGCGCGATGTCATCATCGGGATCCGCGGCTGAGGCACTCCCGGCCGGCGGAACGCGATAGGCAACAGCCTGGAAGTAGTTGGTCGACGGTTGCGCCAGAGCGGTGATGCGCTGCACCCACTTGACGCTGCGCGCGCCGATGTATCCCGGCACGACGATGCGGATCGGAGCCCCGTGCGCTGCCGGCAGCGGTTCCCCATTCATCGCCCAGGCCAGCAGCACGTCACCCGCGAGCGCTTTCTCCACCGGGATCGAGCTGCCGTACCGCTGCGGCGCAGCGGCGCCCTCAGCGATGTCCGCAGCCAGGAACTCGACATGCTTGGCGTCCGGATGCGGCCCGGTGTCACTCAGGACGTCGGACAGTCGCACTCCGGTCCACTCAGCGGTCGATATCGCGGCCGCACCCCAGGGTGCCTCGTCGGGGATGTCCCCGAACTCCAGCAGCCCCTTCCTGCGGTTGCCTGCGCACTGCAGGGTCGCCACCAGCGTCTGCTCCTGGTAGCGGTGGCGAAGTTGATCCACCGAAAGGTCCAGGTGGTGTGCGACGAGGCCGCCGACCTCTAGCCGCCAGGGCGAGCCGTCCAGGCACGGAATGGGGCCATGGTTGCGGCTGTAGAAGGCATCAAGTGCGGTGAGCTGTCGACCCACCAGCGCGGCGGGCGGGGGCTCGGCGTTGTAGGGCTCCTCCTCGTGCACGACCATGTCGTCTCGTTTGCCATGAGCCATCTGTAGTCCTCTGATCGGTGGCGGCGGTGCCGGGTCCGTGCGAGCAGATCCTGTCACCCCCTACCGTGCAGCAATGGAGTTCCGTCGCATCCCGGGTCTGCCGCCGTACGTGTTCACGATCATCGACGGCCTCAAGGTCGTGGCCCGGCGTGACGGAAGGGACGTCATCGACCTCGGCTTCGGGAATCCGGACATCCCCTCCCCCGACATCGCGGTCGACAAGCTGGCCGAGGCGGCTCGCAACTCGCGCAACCATCGGTATTCCTCCTCGCGTGGGATCCCGAAGCTGCGGCAGGCTGTCGCCGATCTGTATGCCCGCCGGTTTGGGGTTGCCCTCGACCCGGACGCCGAGGTGCTCAGCACGATCGGGGCCAAGGAGGGGTTCAGCCACCTGATGTGGGTGCTGCTGCAGCCCGGAGATTCCGCCCTGGTCCCGTCACCGTCGTACCCGATCCACATCTGGGGGCCGTACTTCGCCGGCGCGGACACCCGGCAGGTCGCGATCGGCGCGGACGAGGACTACGTCGAGAACGTGATGGAGGCCTGGGAGTACGGCTGGCCCAAGCCGCGCGTCGTCGTACTGTCCTTCCCGCACAACCCCACGACGTCCACAGTGGAGCTTGCCGAGCTGCAGCTCCTAGTCGATTGGGCACGCGAGCGAGATGTGGTGCTCGTCCACGACTTCGCGTACGCCGAGACGACGTTCGACGGGTGGACAGCGCCATCGATCCTGCAGTGCGAGGGAGCGCGGGAATGCGCCGTCGAGCTGTATTCGATGACTAAGTCGTTCTCCATGGCCGGCTGGCGGGTGGCCTTTCTCGTCGGCAACAGTGACGTCGTCGCTGCCCTGGCCAAGCTGAAGAGCTACCTGGACTACGGCACCTTTCAGCCGATCCAGATCGCCGCCACGGTGACCCTCAACGAGGCAAGCGACTATCCGCGGGAGGTGAACACGATCTATGAGTCCCGGCGCGACGCGTTGTGCGATGGGCTGGCCCGGGCCGGCTGGCCGATCACCCGACCGAAGGGGACGATGTTCGCCTGGGCGCGCATTCCCGAGGCCTACCGCGACCTGGGTTCGATCGAGTTCGCCACCTTGGTGGTCAACGACTGCGACGTCGCAACCTCACCGGGGATTGGGTTCGGAGCTCAGGGCGAGGGGTACGTACGGTTCGCACTGATCGAGAACGAACAGCGGATTGCCCAGGCGTGCAGGCAGATCCAACGCGGCCTGCCCCTGCTGCGATCAGGATGAGCCGCGGCTCGCTCGAGCGACCGGCGCCCTACGGGTCGCCAGGTTTGCGGCAGGAGAATATCTGGGTGGTGGGGGCCGAACCCACCCGCCGCCCCATGGCCGCGCCGCCCGCGAACGCCAACCTCGCGCCTTCCCCGGACAGCAAGAAACGCCACGCCATGGCATGACGCGGTGTACGAACACGAGGCCACCGAGACCGATCACGCCCATCAGACGGCCCGGACGGCACCGATCGCCCCAAGACTGCCGACTTCAAGGCGTGGATCGACCTGTTCGCCCGCTATGCGGCCGGCGGCTCCAGCGCTGCCAAGCTTCGGTCGTATCTCAAGTCGATGGGCGACGAGACGTGGAGCTACGTCAACTGGCTCACCCACGCGAAGAACGCAGCGCACTTCGACGCGGAGATCGGCATAGCGATCACCAGCCACCTACTGGCGACGGTGACGGCGTCGGCGATGCGCGCCTCGGCACAGCAGCACGATCGCTGCGCCAACTGCGACTCCTACGCCGTACTCGCGGGCGAATGCCAGTCCTGCGGCAGGATCGACGAGAGCTACGCGCCGCCTTCGTCTCGCCCGGAGCTCAGCGAGGAGGAGGTGACCGCCCGCCTCGCTGAGCCGTGCATCCCGACTTCAGACATCTCGACCTATCTGACACCCGACAGGTTCGGTCAACGACCGTAGTCAGGGCTGATCGCATCGTTGACGCCAAAGCGACGACCATCGCCGCACTTGGCGCGATCTACCAGTCCCGGCGCGACGCCCTGTGTGGTGGCCTGGTCCGAGCGGGCTGGGACATCGCGCGGCCCAGTGCGACGATGTTCGCCTGGGCCCGATCCCCGAGCCCCTGTCGCGACCTGGGTTCGATCGAGTTCGCGACGAGGCAGGTCGCGAAGTGCGATCGTCGCGACCTCACCTGGGGTGGGAGTTCGGCGCTCAGGGCGAGCGGTACCCATCAGGGCCCGAGTTCGGCCATCGGGTCGTGCAACTCCTCGGCTGCCACGGACAGGTCCCGCGCCGTCTGCTGGATGAAGTCGACCTCAAGGTTGGTGACGGCAGCAACCGAACCACTGCCAGCCTGGACTGAGAGAGCACGACGTATCCCGTCGGCTGGGCCGACTCCTTGATCGAGGGCCCACTGACCGCCGGTGGTTTTGGCGACCAGTTCGTCCTCTCGCAGGTACACCAGCGCGCGGCAGGAGTTGAGGAGGGCGTACTGCGCTGGCGCATGCTGGAGAGCCCAGATGAGTTCCTGTGAGAGTGCTTCGAGCACGGCCGCTTGCCGCACAGGCCCGATCAACTCGGAGGGCAGCGGACCGATTACCGGCCAGCCAATCGTGCGACACACCGCGTAGTGCAGGAGCAGGTCGGGGTCGCCTAGATGGCCGTCGCCGTAGACGATGGTCGGCGGACCATGGGGGCCTCCGGCGACGTGAACGACGAATCGCCAGGGCAATTGCGGAGTTGCCGCTTCGAAGCGGGACACAGCGGTCATCTCCAGTCCGGTCCCCGGACAGGCCGAAAGTGTTGAGACTGCCGCTTGCGCCAGGGCGCGTGCGACCGCCGGTGCCACGTCCTGGGCAAGGATGACCAGCGCGTCGACGTCGCTGACCTCTTTGCGCCACCCACCGAGCGCGGCAGAACCGTGCAGGTGGACAGCGATCACCTCAGCATCGGCGATCTTGAGAAGCTTCTCGGCCAGCAGTCCCGCATACGTCAAGACTTCGCCCGGCGGCGGTGCGTGTAAGTTGATCATCGGAATGTGCCCGGTTTTCTGCCGTCCCGACGCCGATCAAAGGGCGCTATTCCGATGATCAGCTCTGATTTCGGCTCAGGTTGGGGCGCTGGCGCGACGCGCGGACCGGACCCGCTCGTGCGGATCGAGGTGCACCTTGCGCAGCCGCAGGTGTTTCGGGGTCACCTCGACGCACTCCTCCGGGGAGATGAAGCCGAGTGCCTGTTCCAGCGACAGCAGTCGTGGCGGGGACAGCTTCACCGTCTCGTCACCGGCTGACTGCCGCATGTTGGTGAGCTTCTTCTCCTTGGCGACGTTGACGTCCATGTCGCCGACCCGGCTGTTCTCACCCACGATCATGCCCTGATAGACCTCGGTGCCCGGGCTGACCATCATGACCGCGCGATCCTGCAGGTTCATCATCGCGAATGTCGTGGCCGGTCCACTGCGGTCGCCGACCAGAGAGCCGGTGTTGCGCAGGTTGATCTCACCGAACCACGGCTCGAATCCTTCGAACACCTGGCTGAGCACTCCGGTGCCCCGGGTGTTGGTGAGGAACTCGTTCCGGAAACCGATCAGCCCGCGGGCGGGCACCAGATAGTCCAATCGCACCCAGCCCAAGCCGTGGTTGACCATGTTCGTCATCCGCGCCTTGCGGCTGGCCAGCAGCTGGGTGACGGCTCCGAGGTGTGCTTCTGGGACATCGATGGTGACGCGTTCGACCGGTTCGTGACGCCTGCCGTCGATCTCCCGGGTGACCACCTGAGGCTTGCCGACCGTGAGTTCGAATCCTTCACGGCGCATCTGCTCGATCAGGACGGCCAATTGCAATTCACCGCGGGCCTGAACCTCCCAGGCATCGGGACGATCGGTCGGCTCGACCCGCAGGCTGACGTTTCCGACGAGTTCGGAGTCCAGCCGGTTCTTCACCTGCCGGGCGGTGAGCTTCTTGCCGTCGCGGCCGGCCAAGGGGGAGGTGTTGATCCCGATCGTCATCGACAGGGCCGGCTCGTCCACCGTGATCAGCGGGAGCGGCGTCGGGTCGTCCGGGTCCGCAAGAGTCTCACCGATCGTGATGTCGGCGATCCCGGCGACGGCGACGATGTCACCCTGGCGGGCCTGCTCGACCGGGATCCGGTTCAGGTGCTGGGTGAGGAAGAGCTCGGAGATCTTGACCCGCTCGATGCTGCCGTCGACACGGCACCAGGCGGCGATCTGTCCTTTGCTGATCGTCCCCTCAACGATGCGGCACAGCGCCAACCGCCCCACGTAAGGATTCGCGTCGAGGTTCGTGACCCAGGCCTGCAGGGGGGCGCCCTCGGTGTAGGTGGGCGGTGGGATGGTGTCGAGCACCGTCTGGCACAGCGCTGACAGGTCCTCGCCGGGTTCGTCCATGTCCAGGGTTGCGGTGCCCTCGCGGCCAGAGCAGTAGACGATCGGGAAGTCCAACTGGTCGTCGGTCGCCTCGAGGTCCATGAATAACTCGTAGACATCGTCGACGATCGTGGTCACACGAGCGTCCGGGCGGTCGATTTTGTTCACGGCGAGGATGACCGGAAGGTCCCGCTCCAGCGCCTTGCGCAGCACGAACCGGGTCTGGGGCAGCGGTCCCTCAGCTGCGTCGACGAGCAGGACGATGCCGTCGACCATGGTCAGCGCACGTTCGACCTCGCCGCCGAAGTCGGCGTGCCCCGGGGTGTCGACGATGTTCAGCGTGGTGCCGCGCCAGACCAAGGAGGTGTTCTTGGCCAGGATCGTGATGCCCTTCTCCCGCTCGAGGTCTCCGGAGTCCATGACCCGGTCGGTGAGCTCCTCGTTGGCCCGGAAGGCACCGGACTGGCGCAGCAGGGCATCGACGAGAGTCGTCTTGCCGTGGTCGACGTGGGCGACGATGGCGAGGTTGCGCAGGTCGGATCGCACGGCCGAATGCCCAGCATCAGCGGACGTGTGGGAGTGATCCGTGGCCAGCACGGAAGAGGACGTGTTCATGGGATTACCACCCATGGTAGTTGGCGATGTCGCCGAACGTGGCATTCGGGCCCGCCGAGCCCGGCGAGGCGATGCGGATCAGGCGGCGATGAGGGAGTCGACGGCCTTGAGCACGGGGGCGTCGGGCAGCAACTGAGCGGTGCGGAGATCGGTTGCGCCCACCGGGGAGCGCAGGTCATCGCTGGTCTCGGACAGCAGGTCGGCGAGTTCGAGGTCGAGGGCGTCGCAGATCGAGGAGAGCAACTCCGAGGAGGCCTCCTTCTGACCGCGCTCGATCTCGGATAGGTACCCGAGGCTGACGCGTGCGCTGCCGGAGACATCGCGCAACGTACGTCGCTGACCTTCCCGATGCGAGCGCAACCGACGCCCTAGGGCTGTCCTCATCAACGTCACCGCTCGCCACCCCTTCCTGCTGTCTTACCCCAGCCAATCACCGAGCGGGCTCCGCCTGGTCGCTCGTCAGAGTGCGCTCGACACTACCTGCTCCGCCAGCTTGCACGCGCCGAGGAACACACGCGTTTGCTCAGGGCGTAACGCTCGAGGACGACTCCGGTATTCCGTTCCCCGCCTGCAGTACGGCTGCCAGCTGGCTCAGCGCGGCCTGTACGGCAGCGGCTCGGATCTGGGTGCGGGATCCGGCCAGCTCCACACGCGAGACCTCCCCGACGCCTTCGCCGGCCACCCCGACGAAAACGGTTCCGACCGGATGCTCCCCCACCGGGTCTGGTCCAGCGACCCCGGTGACCCCGACGCCGAGATCGGCGCCCAACCGCTCTCGGGCGCCCCGGGCCAGGGCCCCGGCGACGTCGGCGCTCACCGGCCCCTGCGCGTCCAGCAGCGGACGGGGCACGTCGGCCAGTACGGCCTTCAGATCGGTGGCATAGGCGACCAGCCCGCCGCGGAAGGTCTCGCTGGCGCCCGGAGATTCCGTCAGCGCCGCGCTGAGCAACCCTCCGGTCAATGACTCGGCGACAGCCACCGTCAAACCCCGTTCGAGCAGCAGCCGGTGGACCGCCACTGCGTCGACCGCCGCGCTCACTGCTACGACGGCTCGTGCGATCGTTGGGCGCGGGCCTGCGCCGCTCTCTCCATGGCTCGCGCGCTGGTCCGGCGCAGGCGCAGCGCCCGTACGACGTAGTCGATCCCCGTGACGACGGTGAGGATCACGGCAGCGGCCATGACCCACCAGCGCACAGTGCCGAAGACGCCGGA
>Ga0136617_10005947_pt1 | contig 10910 bp, 13 predicted proteins | sample AntDrymUQ3222106_2_FD_129672 | JGI IMG/M metagenome (GOLD analysis project Ga0136617, IMG submission 129672) | Polar desert sand microbial communities from Dry Valleys, Antarctica - metaG UQ322 (21.06) | ecosystem: Environmental > Terrestrial > Soil > Desert | place: Antarctica: Dry Valley...
CAGTCAACCTGATCCGGCTGCACACCTGGTGAAACCCCCACCCACAGAACCAGACCCGCACCAACCACCTCACCCACCTCGAACTCACCCTGGCCTCATGAACACGAATTAACCACCAGGGTCCCTAACCGCGCCAAAACCTGCGGTGGGCGGCCAGGGAGCACGATCGACAACGGCACCACTCTTCCCCCGTGCTCGCGAACGGAAGCTCCACACAGCTCAAGCCCTCCCTCGGCTCCCGGATCTTCCGGCACATCTGCCCCGGGTTGGGCGTTGACCTCGGTCTCCTCAGCGCCGTTGCGGCACAGCCGCATCCGGTCGGATCGCTTGGTCCGGGTGTTCCGGATGTGAGCGGCGACGTCCGAGAAGTGGCTGGTCACCTCGAGCAGCCGCAGGTAGGTGGTGTTGTGCTCTCGGTTGGTCTTGTCGAGAACAACGAGCAGCTCGGCGTCGGAGGCTTGCCACCAACCGGTCATGACTTCACCGTAGTCGAACAAATGTTCTATTACGATCTCCTACTACGATCTTCAAGGTCGAATGTTTGCAGGTGTAAACACGGCCTGCCATTCCTCGATGGCGTACCCTCGCAGATCGGCATCGGGTTCCCCTCGACCCACCCCATCCGAATCGGACAGCGGCGAACGGCCACATGCTGCGCTGAATGTTGACCTCGCACGCTCGGTCACATGCCAGCACCTCCGATACCAGCGGCAGGATCACCGTCGCCCAGTCACCGCCCACCCCACTCGCCGGGACCTCGCCCACCTCGCGGTGGTGGCCGGCAATCCGAGCCGGTCCACGAACCCGCTGGTCCGCACGCAAGGCTGCGGGTTCACGGCTCGTCCAGTGCTGGTAGATCGAAGGCGAGCAAGCCGACGGGCTCCTCGGCGACAATGAGCTTGAGCCAATCCCGGACCAGCGCACCGGGTTTCAGCCCACGTCCGCGCGACAGCCAGACCTCGATCGGCTTGCCCTCCAGGGCGGCATCCATCTCACCGGGCCCGACGAAGTCGTCCATGAACAGGTCTGCATAGGCACAGTAGCGGATGGTCAGGTTGAGCAGCACGCACCACAGGCGGCGACATGTTGCGCAGCCGCACGAAGACCCTCGGCGGCACCCACCGCCCATCCATCCAGCGGTAGGAAAGACCGATCTCACCCCGACCGTTGAGCAGCACCGCCGCCCCGGTCCCGCGTAACAACCCGCTCACCGCCGCGGACCGCCCCACCTCCACCTCCCCGGCCAGCCCGGACACCGGGTTCACAAGCTGCTTGAGATGCGTCCAACGGGCAATGTGCTTCAGCCGGACGACCACGAGCTCGGCGCTTGACACCGCGTGCCCGACGACGTGCGCCGTGACCGGCTCGCCGTAGCCGTGCAGGATCTGGAAGACTCCCGGCCGGCCACCTCAGCGGTCGCACCCGCAGCCGCAGACCCTCGACCTGCTCCTTGTCCCCGACGGCCCGCACGTCCAACAACGGTCTGCCGCCCAACCCGGCGCACCCGACAGCCGCGCCCACCAGCTCGGCAGCGGCACGCTCGCGACCACAACCGGGTGCATCCGCCCCGGGTCAGGCATCCAACCCACCGGCTCGACGAGCGAGCTCGCCGCACGGACACCGACGACGCGAAGCAGGCCGGACCAGGTCGTGTCGTCACCAGCCGGAACCGCGAGTGGGACGGTCGGCAACCTGGCGCGTCGACGTCCCGAGCCACCGCAGCCCATTCGGGCAGGGTAAGTATTCGGTGATCCCGTAGGCCCGGCTGCCTGGTCGGCGTTGCGACACGCCGTGTTGGCCGGGGTGCTGGACGCGGACCGTTGGTGGTGATCTCGTGTTCGTGTCATGAGCGGTGGTGATCTCGGTGGTGGGAGCGACGTCGAGTTCTGGCGTGCCGAGGCGGCGCGCTGGCGGGCCGAGGCCGAGCACCTGAGCTTGTCGTTTAACCTGTCTGCTCCTTCTTTCCCTTGCCTGCGGCTGTTTTGATCTTCTTGCCGGGGTCGTGTCGGGGGGCGCGCTGGGTGTTGGGTGATCCTGGGGGGCGTCCTGGTCCCGGGTGGGAGGGTTTCGGTGCGCCGGCCAGATGGGGGAGCTTCCCGCGGATGTTGCGAAATCCGCGCCGGACCCGTGCGGGGGTCAGCCGGTCGGGCTCGGCGGGTCGTTCCCCTGGGCGGCGCAGGTCCTGGGTGAGGTGGCGGGAGAGCCGTAGTTGGGTGTGGGCGGCGATGATGATCTGGGTCGGGCGGTCACCGGTCTCGGGGGACCGGGGCCTGGCCCGGGTCCAACCCAGGGTCTGGGTGAGGAATCGGAAGGTGTGCTCGAGGTCGAATCGGCGTAGGTAGGTCTGCCACAGCTGGTCGACCTCCTCCAGGTGGCTGCGGTGCCCGACCACCACAGCCACAGCGGTTTGGGTCGGCCGTCGCCGGGGAGGTGGTCGACCTGCAGCCGGATCACGGTGGCTTCGAGGATCGGGAGGTCCCCGTCGTGGTCGGCCCAGGCGCCGCGGCGGGTCAGCCGTGGGTGCAGCCGGTCGAACGCGCGGGCTACCGCGGTGCCGTACCGGGTGGTCGGGGTGGTCGTGGTGTGCGCGGGCTCGGGCCAGGTCCCGGGGTCAGCGAAGCGGACCTCGGGACCGTGGCGGGCGGGCCGTCCGGCGCCTGCGGGTTCCCGCGGCGGCGGAGGCAGGCACAGCACCCGGTCCGACCGCACCCACACCACCAGCTGCACCGGCAGGTCCGCGAGCCCGAACGCCAGGCGGGGACCGTCGTACCCGCTGTCACCCACGATCGGAGATCAGCGGGTCGCCCGGCACCCAGTGACCAACCTCGATGATCTTCTCCACCACGGCGCGCAGCTGAGTGGCGGCTACGGTGGTCTCGTCATCGCTGGGGCCCACCCGCCCGGCGTCGAGGACCGCGCACCAGCTGCTCCGGCCCTGCTGTAGGGCAGCGACCACCGAGTAGGGCCACCCCGGAATCATCTGGGCCTGGTTGCGGCCTCGCCCGTAGGTGTGACAGAACAACCGATCGGGGCTGGTCGCCGCGTCCGGGCGCAACCAGTTGCTGACGTCGATACCCAACACGATCCGCCCACCCGCGCAGCGGGGGATCGCCAGCCCGACCACGACACCGCGGAACCGGTCGACGTCGACCCGGCCCCGGTTGAGACCGTCGTACAGGCTGCCGTGACCACGCCGGTGCTCCGGGGCCGACGACAACCCGACCAGCGTCGTGACCGGACCCTCGGTGCACAACACCGCGTCGGTCAGCTCGAACAACGCATCCGCCCGCGCGGTCATACAGTCGTAGAACTCCCGACGGAACCCCTCGAGATCACCCAGACGGGCCCGGTCCGCGTCCACCCCGGACACCGTCGTCTGCGCCATACTGTCGGTCACGGCCACCGCCATGTTCGAGTCTTCTGATCGGGACCCGAAAATGATCAAGCGGTGGCCGCCTCATGTCACGGCGACACGCCGAACACAGACGGATGATCGCCAAGACCGAGCAGACGGAGGTTAAACGACAAGCTGAGGGCGGACAACGTCGTGCTGCGGACCAGGGTCGTGGAGCTGGAGGGTCAGGTCGGGGCGCTCGCCGAGAAGGTGTCGGTGCTGGCGAAGCTGGCGTTCGGGAAGTCATCGGAGAAGAAGTCGGCCAAGCGGGTGCCGGACGACGACGGCTCGGGTGACGACGGCTCGGGTGACGACGACCCGGGTGACGACGACCCGGGTGACGACCCGGCCGGTGACGGGCAGCCGGAGAAGCGTGGTCGTGGGCAGCGGAAGGGCTCGCGTGGGCACGGCCGCCGGAACTACTCCCACCTGCCGGGCCGCGAGGAGATCCACGATGTCCCCGAGGGCGAGCGGGTGTGTCCGTGCTGCGGCGCGGACTACGCCCCGTTCGGGGAGGAGACCTGTGAGCAGATCGACTGGCAGGTCGCGCTGACCCGGATCGTGCACCGCCGCCCGAGGTATCGGCGGAGCTGCGGGTGCCCGGTCCGCGGGGTGGTGGTCGCCCCGCCGGTGCCCAAGGCGATCGGTAAGGGCCGGTTCACCACCGGGTTCCTGGCCCGGTTGCTGGTGGAGAAGTTCGTGCTGGGCCGCCCGGTGCACCGGATCGTCGCCGCGCTGGCGCACGACGGGCTGGATCTGGCCGAGGGAACCCTGGCCGGGGTGTTCGCCGCGTGCTCGGATCTGCTGGCCCCGCTCGCCGGGTTGATCAGTGACCGCAACGCCGCCGCTGCGCACCTGCACGTGGATGAGACCAGCTGGGGAGGTGTACGCCGCGGTGGCGGGCAAGGACAGCCACCGCTGGTGGTGCTGGGTGTTCGTCGGCCCCGACACCACCGTGTTCACCATCGCCCCGTCCCGGTCCACGAAAGTCCTGGCCGCCCAGCTGGGCATCGACACCGACACCGACACGCTCACGCTGCCCGACGCGCTGCCCGAGGGCCGCCAGGTGTTGCTGTCCTGCGACTTCTACTCCGTCTACCAGTCGATGGGCCGGGTGGACGGGATCGACACCCTCTGGTGCTGGGCTCACATCCGCCGCTACTTCATCCGCGCCGGGGACGCCCACCCCGAGCTGGCGGCCTGGACCGCGGGCTGGATCACCCGGATCGCCGCGCTCTACACCGCGCACACCGCGATCACCACCGCCACCCCGGGCAGCGCCGAACACACCACGGCCACCGCCCAGTTCTCCGCCGCGCTCACCACCATCGACACCCAACGCCACGCCCAGACATCGCACGCCGGGCTGCTGCACCCGGCCGCGGCGAAGGTCCTGGCCACCCTGGACCGCGAGTGGGACGGCCTGGCGCGGCACCGCGAGTACCCCGAGCTCCCGCTGGACAACAACACCGCCGAGAGGGCGCTACGCGGGCCGGTGGTCGGCCGCAAGAACTACTACGGCTCCGGATCGGTGGTCTCCGCGCAGCTGGCCAGCCGGGTGTTCACCATCACCGCCACCGCAGAGCGGGCCGGGCTCAACCCACTGGCCTACCTCACCGCCTACCTCCAAGAATGCGCCCAAGCCCGGGGCACCGCCCCCACCGGGCAGGCGCTGACCCGGTTCCTGCCCTGGGCGGCCACTCCCGAGGATCTCACCACCTGGGCCCACAACCCCCACCGCCGCGCCCGCGGCGACCCGGAGCCCGACACCACCGAACCCGACACCCGCCCCGCGGACGATCAACCCAGCGGCCCAGCACCATAACCGGCCTACCCGACCGGGCCATGCCCCACGAACCAAACCTCGAACCCACCGACGACCAACGCCGGGCGATCTACCCGCCGATGGCACCGACGGGCCCCATGAGCTGCCCAAACCAGCCCTGAGTGCCCCGCGGGCCAGCCCGACCGACGGGAACTCCGAATACTTACCGGGCAGGAAGGAACTCAGCGGCAGCCGTTGCGGCGCTCGCCCCATTCCGCGCAGCGCAACCCCCCGGATCGCGCCCTGTGGCTGCACAACAGACCGGGTTCAACTCATCGAAGGCCGGGTGCGGCTGGCGCTGAGTTCATCGATAACCTGATCGGCAGCCGCATCGGGCAGATCACCGACACAATCATCCACCGCTACATCCCGCACGCTTCAGTATGGGCGGAGTAAGCTTGTAAACTTCACTGTACTGCAATTACCGACCAGCTATGTGCCCATTGTTTCGGGTCGGTCAGTGCTGCGCAGAAAGGTCAGCGTCGCCAGCACCCGGAGGTTCATAAAACGGCGATCATGGTTGGCGACCTGGGACAAGCCAAGTTTATCAAAGATTGTGGACAAGTGCTGTTCTACATTACTGATCTTGCATCCGAGGCGTTGGGCGATACCGAGGTTAGAGTGGCCTTCGGCGACCAGACGCAGGATGCGTCTCTGATACGGGGTAAGCCGTTCCAGCGGGTCCTCGACCCGATGACGGGACATCAATTGATTGACGATCTCGGAATCGATCACGGTACCACCCCGGACGATCCGATGGAAGGCATCGATGAGCTCGTCCAGATTGCCGAGGTGTTCCTTGCCCAGGTAGCCCACCGCGCGAGGAGTGGCCTCCATGGCGAGCAGCCGTTGGGCGTACGCCGGCTCCACGTAGGCCGACAGCATCAACAGACCGACGTCGGGGTAGTCGGCGCGGACGAGTTCGGCGACCTGCAAACCCTCAACGTCATGGACCCGGTTGATCCGGGTCCGCGACAGGCTGATGTCCAATACGGCGAGGTCGGGTGCCATCTTATCAATGACGTGCAGAGCTTCCGATGGGTTGTCGGCGCGCCCGACCACATCGACGCCGCGCCCGCGCAGGCCATCGGTGAGTAGGTCGAGATAGAACCCCTGGTCCTCGACAATGACCACTCTCATCACGTACTCCTCGGCAGGACCGCGACGAGCGTGGTCCCCTTGTCTGGTTCGCTGTGGATGACAAGACGTCCGCCCACGCCTTCGACCCGATGGCGAAGGCTGGTGAGGCCGAAGCCGGCGTCGGGATACGCCCCACCCCGGCCGTTGTCGGTGATCTCCGCAACCAACTGCTGGTTCTCCTCGCGCACCCGCACCGCGGCTCGGGTGGCGTCGGCGTGCTTGTAGACGTTGGTCAGCGCTTCACTGATCACGAAGTACGCCGTGATCTCCACGTGCTTGGACCACTGCCCGGTGATCACCGTGACGCTGACCGGCAGCGGGGCGCGATCGGCCAGGTTCTCCACGGCGGCGGCCAGCCCGTGGTCAAGCAGCACGGCCGGGTAGATGCCCTGGGTGAGTTCGCGCAGTACCCGGACGGCGTCAGTGAGCTCGGCATGGGCATCCCGAACCGTGGCGGCCACGTCCGCAGGCATGCCCTCGCTGCCATCGGCGAGCTGACGACCTGTCTTACCCAGCAACATCAGGACCTTGACGAACCGCTGTTGGGCGTCGTCGTGCAGGTCGCGTTGAATGCGCTGGCGCTCGTCAAATGCCGTTTGGGCAAGTCGCAGGCGTGATATGCGGATCTGCTCGAGGTGCTCCTGCATAGATGCGTACAGACGAGTGTTTTCCATTGCCAGCCCGGTGGCCGCTACTGCCGCATCGGTCATCTGGCGCTGTTCCTGAAGGGCGATGTCGTGATCGATGACCGCGACCAGTCGACCCCTGCGCTGGACACGAGTCACGGATCGGCCCGGAGCGTCGTTTTCGAGGTTGACGTGCTTGCCGTGGATATCGACGTACTCGCCACTGTCCAGTGGATAGGCGAGGGTGAGCGTCGGATCTCCGAGCGTCTGGCTCAGTGCCTGCTGCAACGCCGCCGGATCAGCGAGGGACTCCAGGTCGCGTTCGAGATCGAGCAGAAGCTGGACCACTCGTTGGTGGGCAGACTTCCGGTACAGCCAGCGAATGAGATATAGCACAGGAATCAGGACGATGACCGTCAGGTAGAACAACGAATCCAGGGTGACTAGCAGGGCGGCTGGTCCTGCCAGGATGTTCGCCATCGCTTCAGCGATCTTGACCGCAGCCGCCACGACCAGCGCGGTCCACACCGGACCATCCGGCCTGCGTTTGACCGGCGTGGAACCGACCCATCGGTGGGCGAGAAGCGCGATCCCCAGCAGTCCCATCACCGCCCCCGAGGCGCTGCCCACTACCGCCCACAGGGTGTTTACCTGCGCAAGATGTCTCACCCGCAGCGGGCGTGGTTGATCAACCAGGTACCGAATGATCTGGGTGCTCGTGGAGACGAAATAAAAGCAGATCACATAGCTCCGGTCTATCCAACCCTCGAGTGTCCCGGTCGGCCAGGCGAGGGCGAGGTGAGCAGTAACGCCGAGCCAGGCATACGCCAGGCAGAACCCGATGGTGAACAGGATTCCGTCGGCTGCCCGCAGATGCTGGAAGTAATAGACGGCGCCACAAAGAACCATGAGCTGGCCCATTCGTGGTGTGGGTCGGCGAATCCATAGCACCACGCCGACAACTGTCACGAAGACACCGACCAGGCGCGCGGATGCCTCCTCCCACCATGCCAGACCGGTCACCGATCCCGAGATCACCATCGTCCAGCCGGCGAACGACAGTGCAACCACTCCGCACAACGCGGCGGGAATCCACCGTCGGCCAGCTGATGGCGGCTGCTCGCGGCGGTCCGTGTCGATGCCGATCGTCGTGGTTGCCACGGTTCACCTCCAGCCATCACCCGATCGTGTCAGCACCCGACTGACAACCAAGGTTTCCCCACCTGTCCGACCAGAGTTCCCGTCGCCCGTCACCAAGGTTACCGAGCTGACGTGGCCGGTCGCGTAACGCAGGCTTGAGTTCTCACCGGTTGACGGAGAGTATTGACTAGACGAGCAAGGCCAACACTCGTCCGGACCAAGGAGTCGACCATGGATCTGTCGGTTACCGGAATGGCCATGCAACCCTCCGTGAAGGATCGAAGCGAGCTCGTTTGCGAGCCGCCGTCGTCCACCCCCTGGCCCAACCTGCCGCCGCCGAGCGACGGTGATGCTCATTCGATCCGACTGATCACCAACGCTGACCGTCATGGCCGACGGGGCGACGACAACGACGGAAGGACGCGATGAACGCAGCCGCAGAACGCGCCGAGCCTTCGACCTCCACGGAGCGCGGGCGAAGTGCGGATCCTGCGACCGTCGCGGGAACACCGCGGCTCACTGTGACGTTCACGACATGAGCGCGACTCGTCCCCTGACGACGATCGCGCAAAACAGCTTCTTGGGCGCCGAAGATGCCGGCAGCAACGAGCGGGATGCGGGGTCACCGTCCCGACGCCCCGGAGTGGAGGCGTGTGGGGCGCGGTACCCCAACCGTCATCTCACCTGGAATGCCCGACGCTGACCACGCGACCCACCCGTCGCCGAACGTCGGAGGGAGGACACGGAGTAACTGCGCCACGCTTATGAGTGAGCCCCCGGGGTACCAGCCTGGGGGCTCACCTCAACATCACGGCACATCGGCACCTGCTTCAAGGAGAATAGACATGCCGCTGTTCCATCGTATGTCCCTGCGCGCCGAGATCAACGCCCAAACGGACGCAGACCACCCTCCGATGCGGTTTTCGCTGGTGACTCAACGGCACCGGTTTACCCCGGCCGGCCCACCGGCGCCGGCCGGGCGGGCGTCTAGAGTAGTGGCTCCGTCAGGCGGTCCCGAGTGAACGCCCCGCGTGACCCCGGCGATCTCCTCCCTCGACTCATCGCCGCCATGGCGGCCGACCAGCAGCTCGCCGAACGGGTTCGTCGTGCCGGTCGAGGCAGCGCCGAATATCGCTGGCTCGAGATGGTGCTTCGCGACGCCGGCACGGGGGCTCTCACGAAGATGAACGCGGAAGGGCGCTTGGTCGAGGAGCTGGCAAGGCGAAGGATCGAACTTCACTCCAGCACGCCCTTGGCCTATCCCGAGTACGTTCCAGTGATCATTGTCGTTGCGGGGCGTGTCGCAGCCCAGACCTTCATGCTGCGGCAGATCCTCGACGGTACTTGGTCGCCGTCGGCGGGCACGACGTTGGAGAGCGGCGTCGTCTCGCTGTGTTGCCGCATCTTCGCCGAGCACTACAACAGGTTCTGTCGAGATGACGACGTCTCCGAGTAATGGAGGCGTCCGGCCGGACTCGGCGACGACGCGACGGTCCACCAGCTGTCCGCCGATGCCGACCGCGGCGGTCCGGCCCTGCCCGGCACGCGGACCGGTGCCCGTCGGGGCGCCGGTCCGCGGTCTCATTCGTCCGAGTCAACCCAGTCGAGATCATCACCCCGGCTCTCGACCAGCGCCCGGGACTCGCGCCAGACCCGCTGCTCCTCGTGCAGCCGCCGACGCTTGGCCGCCACCCGGCGCCCAGCCGCCCGCTGCCGCTCGGTATCCATCGAGGCACCCACCGCGACTGCGAACAGCAGCAGGAGCACGAACCCGGCAATGCCCATCAGGGTCATCGGGACCACCGTCCGGCGGCAACTCGTCGACAGCTGGACATTCGCCATCGAGGCATCATCATGGGCTCCCTTCGCAGCGGATCTCCTCCGTCACTCTTGCTCATACGGCAGGGAGCCCTCCCATGCTCTGTGTGAGATACGCCATAAATTTTGTTACCGGATCCGTGGCCGACCGGAGGACCGCCAGGCCGTATGAGCAGTACGACGGATCGAGTGGGGGCGAACCCCTGGCTCGCCTCGGTGGGACCCCCACCTCGACTCAGAGCCAACAGGTTCCGCTGGTCGAGGGTCTCGACAGGCAGGACTTCAGGCGAGTGAAGGGAGACTCGAGTTGAGAGACGGGGAAGAGCTGTACTCACGCGAGTCGCTGCGTCATGATCATTATCCGAAGACCATTCAAGGCATCGACGGCAGACTCATCGAGCTCGTTCGCAGCGCCGGCAAGGACAGCCCCGAGTTCCGCTGGTTCGAGGCAGCGCTATATGAATTCGGCGTGGGCACACTGACCAAGATGAGCAAGGACGGGCAGCTCCTCAACCAGCTCCACAAGCGGGGAATACGGATCCGTCCACAGTCCCGGGACTACACACAGAACCTGCCTCGACTCATTTTCTTCGCAGTGAAGGCCGCGCTACCGAAATTTCTGCAACGCCAGATACTAGATGGTGGATGGCGAGCGAGCGGAGGAGCGTCGGTGGGCACCTTCTTCGTACGGGCCTGCCTCTACTCGTTTGCCGCCGAGCACGATCGCTTCTGCCGCGAGGAGTCCGGTGAGGACGAGGAGCTAATCGGTGATCTTGGCGACGAGCGTCTCGCGCAGGGTCGTTACCTGGGCACATCAACGGGCCCCGATCCGGAGTCGACCGCCGGTAGCTATTCAGCCGGGGGTAGCTGCGGGTGGTAGCCAGGCGCCGCTGGTGAACAGTTGGGTGAGGACGTCGAAGCTGTCCAGGCCCCATTTGGTGGCGGTAGACAGGTAGGACTGGACGAC
>Ga0136617_10005948_pt1 | contig 10910 bp, 11 predicted proteins | sample AntDrymUQ3222106_2_FD_129672 | JGI IMG/M metagenome (GOLD analysis project Ga0136617, IMG submission 129672) | Polar desert sand microbial communities from Dry Valleys, Antarctica - metaG UQ322 (21.06) | ecosystem: Environmental > Terrestrial > Soil > Desert | place: Antarctica: Dry Valley...
TGCGTCTCTTGCCGCGGCGTGCGGTGCCGACGGTTCGGCAACTGCAGGCGGTAAGGACAAACCGGCGGTTGTCGCGTCCTTCTATCCTCTGGTGTTCGCAGCCGAAGGCGTCGGTGGCGATCTGGTGAAGGTCGAGAACCTCACTGCCCCGGGAGTCGAGCCACACGACCTCGAGCTCTCGGCCGACCAGGTCAGGAGCCTCTCGGAAGCAGGCCTGATCGTGTTTCTCGGTAAAGGTTTTCAACCTGCAATCGAAGATGTCGTCTCCGGCTTGGACGAATCCCGAGTCATGGATGTGCTCGAAGGAAGGGGTCTTCTCGAGAGCGCCGAGGCCGCAAACGAGTCGCCAACCGATCCTCACGTATGGTTGGATCCCTTGATCATGGCGGGGATCGTCGACCAGGTCGCAGTTCGTCTGTCCGAGATCGACCCGGCGAGCAAAGAAGACTACGTGGACAACGCAGCGCGACTCGTGGCCCGGCTCGAGGACATCGATCGCAAGTTCGCCGCCGCTCTTAGCCATTGCCGCACCCGGGATATCGTGACGAGCCATGCCGCCTTCGGGTATCTGGCCGCTCGCTACGACCTCAATCAGGTGAGCATCTCGGGGATGGATCCCGAGGCCGAACCCTCCCCGGGGCGACTTGCTGAGGTAGCGCGCTTCGTCCAAGCACAGGATGTCGGCACGATCTTCTTCGAGGAACTTGTCTCGCCTGAGGTTGCCGAGACGATCGCGGCCGAGACGGGAGCCCGCACCGAGATGCTGACCCCTCTCGAATCCGCACCACCGTCCGGGGACTATGTCGAGGCGATGGAAGCGAACCTGGCAACGCTAACGGCGGCGCTGGGCTGTGGCTGATCGATCGGCGGTCCTCGAAATGGAGCGCGTGTCTGTCTTCTTCGGTCATCAACAGGTGTTGTGGGACATCGACTTCAGACTCTATCGCGGCGAGTTCGCGGTTCTGTTGGGCGCCAACGCGTCCGGGAAGACCACCCTGGTCAAGACGCTGCTCGGTCTCATCCCCGCGGCATCAGGACGGACGTGCTTGTTCGGGGAGCCCGTCGAGCGTTTCAAGCACTGGGCAAGGATCGGATACGTTCCGCAGAGACTGACTGCAGCATCGGGTGTCCCGGCAACGGTCGAGGAAGTCGTGACCTCCGGGCGCGCTGCCCGCGTCGGACTTCTGGGCCGTTATGGACCATCCGATCGCGAGGCGGTCGCGAGAACGCTGGAGCTTGTGGATCTGGCCCAGGTGAAGTCCTCGCCGGTCGCAAGTCTGTCGGGGGGCCAGCAGCAGCGCGTCCTGATCGCTCGCGCCCTGGCAGCCGAGCCCGACGTTCTGATACTAGACGAACCAGTTGCGAGCGTCGACCTGCCTCACCAAGAGGGCTTCGCCAAGACCATCGACGCCTTGGTGGGCGAGGGCACGTCGATCTTGATGGTCGCTCACTCACTGGGTGCGGTGCAGCGATTGGTCGAGCGAGCGGTGGTGCTCGAACGAGGGCGCGTGGCGCACGACGGGCCACCGATTGACCTCGAGCTGGAGCATGCCCATCATCCCGAATTCGGGCAGCGCGCGTGAGCCTCGAGATCCTGGAGTTCGACTTCATGATCAGGGCGCTGATCGCCGGTGCACTGGTTGGGATGGCGGCGCCTGCGGTAGGCATCTACATAGTCCAACGACGCCTGTCGCTGATGGGCGACGGGATCGGTCATGTTGCTTTTGCCGGCGTGGCCGCGGGCCTCCTCTTGGGCGTTTCCCCGATCATGCTCGCTCTTGCTTTTGCAATGGCCGGCGCGATCACAATCGAGGTGCTGCGCAGCAGGCAGAGAACCGAGAGCGACATCGCTCTCGCTCTCGTCTTTTACGGCGGCATCGCCGGCGGCGTTCTGTTGCTGGGTCTGGGCGACGTTTCCACCATCAACCTCAACTCATACCTGTTCGGCTCGGTTCTGACGGTCAGCGTGGCTGATCTCTGGGTTGTATCGGCGGTTGCAGCTTTCGTTGTCCTGGTTTGCTTCGTTTTGCGTAAGCACCTCTTTGCGATCGCCTATGACGAGGAGGTCGCTCGGGTATCGGGCCTGCCGGTGAGGGGGCTGAATATCCTCGTCGCAGTTCTCGCGGCACTGGCGATCGGCGCCACCGCAAAGGTAGTCGGCATTCTGCTCGTGGCGTCGATGCTCATCCTCCCCGTGGCGGCGGTTCAACAGTTGACCCGTAGCTTCCGCGCAACGACGTACGCGAGCATCGGACTCGGCATTGTCGCGTCGATCGGGGGCCTCGTAGTCGCGTTCTACGCGGACCTCTTTCCCTCGGCCACTATCGTGCTGCTGACGATCCTTGCCTTCGTGGCCACCTCGCTCATGTCACGCACCAAACTGGTTGGATAGGCGAACGATGGAGGAGAGCAAGTGGCACTGATGCAGAAGCAGCGTACGACTCGACAACGCACGGCGATCCTGCAGCTACTACAGGAGGCCGATTCCTTCCTCAGCGCCCAGGAGATGTACGACGCCCTCCGAAACAAGGGCCTGAAGGTGGGGCTCACCACCGTCTACCGAAACCTGCAGACGATGGTGGATATGAACGAGGTAGACGTCGTGCGGCGCGAGGACGGCGAATCCATCTTCCGGCGCTGCGATGCGGGGGACCACCATCACCATCTCGTGTGCCGATCCTGCGGGTTCACCGTTGAGCTCGCCAACGACCAGCTCGAGAAGTGGACGACAACACTGGCGAAGAAGCATCGGTTCTCTGATGTGACGCACCACCTGGAGCTCTTCGGCTTGTGCCGAAGCTGTTCGGCCCGCGCCTGACCAAGCCGCACAGAATCTCGGGACAATGACCGATCTCGTGGCCAGGAACGGCCCGGAACACCCTGAGAGCTCAGGCGCTCACCGGACGGCGCGCCGTCTCGGCCGCCACCCCCACCACCAGCATGCTGAGCAGGACGATCATGTAGATAGTGGCCTGCGGCGCGCCCCAGACCACGGTATCGACATAGCGCGCCACGGCGATGAGCTCGAGAACCGCCAGCACGACGTAGCTCCGAGTTGCAACACGGACTCTCACCAAGCAGTTCTCCCTGACACAGTGGCCGGCCGCTAGACCCATGCTGAAGACCCACGCCCCAACGGCCCGGCCGGTAAGCGGAGTCAGCGGCCAGGGCCAAAGTGCGGCAGCGTTTTCGGGAGCGATCAACAGGTAGGCGCCGAGCGGCAACATGACCGCGGCGTGGACGACCAGGACCGCGGCGATCCAGCGCGGAAGCGGATCGCGGCGAGGATCATTCCCCGTGACCTTGCTCTGTCCCACGAGCAGGGCAACCATGCAGAGGGGGACGACGGTGTAGATGGCAATCCACGCCCAGGTCACGGCCCTGGTGGTCACCGGAACGGTGTCTCCGTGATGAAACAGCTCGAGGTGATATAGCGTGACCACCTCCGTCAAAGTGGTGAAAACCAAGACGGTCGGGACGGCGATGCGCGCGTACGCCCACACCCGCTGGCGGGCGGCGAGCCACTCGAACGAAACACTCGCCCAGTAGGCTGCGCCGAGAAACGCAGCGGTCAACGGGACGTCGATCGTCCAAGCAAACCAGGTTTCGGTGCGCTCGGTGAAGACGAACAGCTGCATGCCGGCCAGGAAAACCAGGAAGCCCGCAATCCACAAGAGCTTGCGCATGCCGGGCGTTATTGTCTTGAGCCCGCTCTGTGGACCGTGTCGCTCGATCGAAAGACCATTGCTTCGGGTATGCGATCTAGTAGTCATCGGCGTTTGCTCTCTGTGGATTCTCTGGCCATTTCGAGATAACGATGCACTTGCTGGATGGCGATGGCGCCTTCACCGACCGCCGAAGCGACGCGTTTGACCGAGCCACGCCTGACATCTCCCACGGCGAAGACCCCCGGCATGCTGGACTCCAGCAGGAGAGGATCCCGTTCCAGGCGCCCAACATCATCCGCAGACTCGGACCCGTGGCCGGAAACGGTCACCCCCAACCGCAAGGTGTCATCGCCGGCCCCGGCCGTCAGATCGGGGCCGGTAACGATGAATCCCCATTTGTCCCGGACAACGGCATCGCCCAGCCATTCCGTCCGCGGCTGAGAGCCGATCAGGACGAACAGCCCTGCGGCCGGCAAGGATTGCTCTTCGCCGGTTTCACGGTTTCTTATAACGACGTAGTCGAGCTGTTCGACCCCTCCTCCGCCAATGACCTCTGCGTTGTAGATGACGTCGATATTGGGTTCCGATTCGATCAATGTGATCAGGTACTCGGACATGCTTTCCGCAAGCGTTTGGCTCCGGACCAGCACGGTCACCTTCGATGCGTACTTCGCGAGGTGCACGGCCGCCCGACCTGCCGAGTTCCCGCCTCCGACTACGAAGACCTCCTTGCCCTCCAGTGCGGGAGCCTCCGAAACGGCCGCCCCATAGAAGACTCCACGTCCCATGAGGTCATCAAGGGCGGGGATGTTCAAGAGTCGATAGGAGACGCCGGTTGCGACGACGACACAGCGGCTGTGGATACGCGTCCCATCGTTCAGGTCGAGAACCCGGTATTCGCCGTCATTCGCCAAACCGGTTGGCTCTCGCATGAAGTGAAATCTCGTCCCGAACGACCATGCCTGAAGGTACATGTTGAACGCCAACTTGTTGCCGCTCACACCTTGCGGAAACCCGGGATAGTTGCGGATGAGCGAGCTCGTGCCTGCCTGTCCACCTGCCGCCTGTCGCTCGACGATGACCGTGTTGAGGCCCTCCGAAGCCGCGTATTCACCTGCGGCCAATCCTGAGGGCCCGGAGCCGATCACGACAACATCGAACTTCTCGTCTTCGGGCAAGGGCTCCATGATCCCAAACGCATCCGCGATCTCCATGTCGTCCGGTCGTTGGAGCACCGTCCGCTCCGGTCTGAAAAGCAATGCCACCACCGGCAGCCGAGGTGAGTCCAAGTCGAAATCGGCGAGCTTCTTCCTGCCGGCTTCGGAATCTGCGTCGTAGAACCCATACGGGATGTGGTTGCGGCCGAAAGTGTCGCGCAGCTCGTGCGCGCGAGGTGAGGAGAGCTTGTCGATGATTCGTACGGCCTCGAATCCGCGACCCCTGCTCATCGCCGCCCAGTCCTCGAGGAACTCCGTGATCGCTCGGTGGAACTCTTCGTCGGGCGAGTTTTCCGGCGCCATTACCCAGTGGTCCAGCTGTCCGAGGGTGATGGCGTTGAAGATCGGCCGGCCGGTGTGGAAGTCTCCCCACCTGACCACCGCCACGCGCTTGGCCTTCGGATGAAGCGGCCGTGCGCCCTCGAAGAACTCGATGCCGTCGGGGTCGTTCTTCCCGAGGGCGGAGAGGACAAGGGCTACGGGAAGAGTCCGCTCCTCGAGATTCCGAAGTTCCTCCAGTGCATCCTTGCGTTCGCCGTGTATCGAGACATGATAATCGGCGCCATACCGCTTGGACAGCTCGCTCCCGACATCGTTCCGGATCCGTTCGTCGTGGCCCACCAGCACGATTGCGGCACGTTCGCCGGACTCGTCGGCAACCCGGCGCTCCGGATCATCTTTCCAGCGACTTGTCTCTCCTCCGACATCGTTCCTTCAATCAATCTCAAAAGCGCGCCCGAAGCTCAGACCTTCCGGCCGAACATCGCCAGCAAGGCCGCCTGCGGGCCGGCATCGGGTGCAATCTCGGGCCGCTCACCGACGGCGCCCGCAGCTCGGTAAGCATCTTCCCGCTGAGAAAACCATCCCGAGCAGGCCGTCACCAGCTCGGGATCGAGCTGCTCGTCGGCACCGATGGCCCGGGCAAGATCCCAGGCGTGAATGAGGTGGTCGGCAAAGAGCTGCATCGCGTACTCCTCCCCGGGGACATCACCGAACGACAGATGCACGGTTCGCTCCATGGCGCCGTCCTCCTGTACCGCCCGAGCCGCCTGCCTGGAGGAATCACCCCAGGCCCCCGTGGGATCGTCGCCGAGCAGATCGCCCTCGAAGCGATCCCCAACCTCTTCGATGCTTGAACCCGCCAGCAGTGGAGGTGTCCATCGATTCTCGTTCACGAGGTGATTGACGAGATCTCGCACGTCCCACTCCGGGTTCGGCGTCGACGCGCGCCACCCACCCTCTGGAATGGCCACGACGCGCCTCCCGAACTCATCCAGGGCGCGCTGATGCAGATCCGGAGCGTTCATCCCTTTTCCTCCCCGAGGATCGCCTGCAATTCTCGTCCCTTCGGCATGAGCGCTGAGACTGAGAGTCCGGGCGGATCTCTGTTCCGCCACCGCCTCCTCGTTCACTTCAGCTTGCTTCCTTCGAGATTCCTCGCAAACAGCAAGTCTAGTCCTGGCTCCACCCCCCGCCGAGCCGGCCGGCTGCGTCAATCGAACAGGCGCGCGGGCCCTCGGGCGCGAGAGAAACCGTAACGAGTCACATCTAAGCGGTGAGCAGCCCGAACCCGAGCGAGGCCACGCCGAGGGCCAAGGAGGCCGCCCCCACATAGACCAGAAGGATGAATCGGTTGGGTTCGGTGGCACCGCGACCGGACGATGAAAAGAAGAAGCCGGCAGGCATCAACACCGCCGCAGCGGTGATGCCGTTGCGAGCGAGGAACTCGAGCACGCCACCCATGGCCGCAGCGTCCACAAGGATCTGACATACGAGGGCGAGAATCACCAGGACACCGGCGTGGCCGTGCCCGGCCCGTGCGAATGCTTCCTGGAACTGCGTAAGCGACTCGCCACCTCGTACGATGCGCAGAATGTAGGTGCCACCGTATTCGATGAAGACGATCGTTAGCAGAAGAATCCCGGCAGTCGTCCGGGTGCTGGGCGACAACGACAGAGTGGCGTCCACGAGACCTCCCGACCAATGGTTGAGTGCACTTGCATCCTGCTAACCATCGATTGGCCCTGTCAAGCTCCTGTAGGCAGTTGGCCGAATGGCGGGACAGAATGGCACCTCCCGGGTGTATGGCCTGATCCTGGAGGTTAAGGTGACCCACCTCAGACGGGCATGACGACAGGATCGGAGAACAATGGGAATAGGCACGCTTGCATCTTCAGTGGGCAAAGGATTATTCGCAGGACTTGCCGGAACCGCGGCCATGACCACCTCTTCGACCTTCGAGATGAAAGTTCGGGGCCGCGCCGGCAGCTCGGCCCCGGCGGGTGCTGCACAGAAGGTCCTCGGGGTCGAACCGGTCGACGACGCCGCCAAGAAGCGCTTCTCCAACCTCGTGCACTGGGGATACGGCACCGGGTGGGGAGCGGTACGCGGCGTTCTCGGCGCCGCAGGATTTAGCGGTGTGCCGGCGACGATGCTGCACTTCCTGGCCGTATGGGGTAGCGAGACCGTGATGCTCCCAACTTTGGGCGTCACGCCTCCGATCACCGAATGGGGCGCCAAGGAGGTCGGTATCGACGTTCTCCACCATCTCGTCTACGCGCTATCTACCAACGCCGCATACGAATGGATGGATGCCGACCTGTAAGCAGGCGTGGGCTTCTACTTGATCCCCGTGGTTGAGATCCCCTCGACGAAATGGCGCTGGGCGACGAAGAACAGCACGAGCATGGGAATGGTGCTAATAACGCTCGCGGCCATCACCAACTCCCACGCCTGTATCCCGTGGGCGCCGAACTGATCGAGCAGCGTCTTGAGGCCTAGGGGAAGCGTGAACTGCGCGGCGTCGCTCAGGTAGATGAGCGGCCTCAATAGGTCCGGTCCAGCTCGTCTTGAACTCGAACAATGCGACCACGATGAGAGCGGGTTTGCTCAGTGGCATGGCTATGCGCCACCACACCTGCAGGTAGTTGGCGCCGTCCACCCTGGCTGCTTCGAACAGGTCACGAGGGATCGTGAGAAAGAACTGGCGGAGCATGAAGGTAGAACGCGGACCCAAGAGGTTGTGCGCCCACAGCGGCACCTGAGTGTTGGTCCAGCCGAGATAGTCCCAGATGAGGAAGGTAGGGATCATCGTCACGGCGCCGGGCAGCATCATCGTCGCAACCACTAATCCGAACCACACGCCCCGGCCCCTGAACCGGAAATAGGCGAAGCCGAACGCGACAAGTGCGCTGCTGATCACCACCGATCCAGCGGCAAGAGCTCCGACCAGAACACTGTTGAAGAACCATCTGAGTACGGGCGCAATTTGCCATACCTGCGAATAGTTGATCCACGCTAAGGGGTCGGGGAGCAGCTCCGGCCTGAACACCTCGGAACGCACCTTGAGCGACGCTGCCAGCAGCTATAGGAAGCGCCCACCAGAGCGGCAGCGACCCAGGGGGTCATGAACTTGCCTTCTTTGGGCGGCGAGGGGGTTGTCGCCGCCGCCCCCCGGTCTTTGATGTCCCGATTCGCGATCGAGCGACCAGACCTTGCCGCTATACGGTCATCAGCCCGTCTCGCCCTCGTAATAGACCCAGCGCTTGCTGAACTTGATCTGAATCGCGGTGATGATCAAGATATCATGAACAACAGCCACGCCATCGCCGAGGCGAACCCATGCGGAAGAACTCAAAGGCCTGCTGGAACAGATAGATGATATAGAAGCGCGCCTTGTCGCTGACACCAGACGCCTGCCCCTGAAATACATCGCATACACCTCGGCGAAGAGTTGCAGCGCGGCTATGGTCCCCACGATCACCACCGAAGCTCGTGTGGCCCACGACCATGGGCACTGGATGGCTCCGTCCCATCGAGCGCGTCTTGGACATCTATTCGAGGCTCCTGACCGACCGCGTCATCATCCTCGGCTCGATCATCGACGACGAAGTGGCCAATCTAATCGTAGCCCAGTTGCTCCATCTGGAGTCCGAGGATCCGGGCAACGACGTCAACCTCTACGTGAACTCCCCCGGCGGGAGCGTCTACGCAGGGCTGGCCGTCTACGACACCATGCAGTACATAGCGCCCGACGTGTCCACCACCTGCGTCGGCATGGCGATGTCCATGGGGGCAATCGTGCTCTGCGGCGGCGCGCCGGGAAAGCGCTTTGCGCTTCCCAATTCAAAGATCATGATCCATCAGGGCTCATCCGGGTACGACGGGTCCCCGTCCGACATCGACATCCACGCACGGGAGGTGTTGACCATGCGCCGGAGGGCCACGGAGATCATCGCCCACCACTGCCATCAATCGGCCACCTGACCGGCCGATTGATGGCGACCGGTTTATGAGCGCAGAGGAAGCCAAGGGCTACGGGCTTGTCGACGACGTTTGGCCGATCGGAAAGGGCTTCGCCTGGAAGGTTTCATTCCCGCCGGGTCGCCGGGTGAGGGAAACTCGAACGGAGACACGACCTAGCGTGCGCCTTTGCCTAAGGCCCGTTCCGCAGAACGATCCGGCCCTATCCCTGGCGCAGCCACAACGACACGTGCCGGGGTCGCATCACATCGCTTGTCACTGCGACTAGCTCCGCGGTCAACGCGTCGAGATCGACTTCGTCCCTCAACTTTGTCGAGAAGGTCTCAAGCGTCTTCGATGCATCGTATTTGCGTCTGTAGAAGCGCCGGTCGATGAAGCCTTGGATACGGGCGCGAGCGGGCCGGAAGACAGCAGCAACGATCAACGTTGAAGCGGCCACTGCAACACTGTTGCTCCCCGATGCTGTGAGCGCTCTCGCTACGCCACCGATGCCCAGGACACCAGCCACGTAGACCAACGCCAGTAAGACCGTCAACGCGCCGTAGACCAGCGTTCGGTTGATGATCAGATCGATGTCGTAGAGGCGGTGCTTGAGAATGGCGATGGCGATGGCGACCGGGATGGAGAGAATGGCGAGGAAGGCCGCAATCACTCCCGGGACCGAACTCCCAACATTGGGCAATCCCGTCAACTCGAGAAGCGTGACCGTCTGGAAGTAGGCAACCATGAGCCCGATGGCGAGCCCGAACCACTTGATCTGTTGCCGTTCCTCGCCCGAACCCTGCCGAAATCTGACGACCAGAGAGATCAGAGCCGCCAGGGAGAAGACAGAGGAGAGGGCGGCTCCGGGCCCGTCGACCCACCTCGCCAGGTCCGCCATCGGGTCGATGCCGATGGGATTGCGGACCGCTCCGACCCGTGCTTCGAGATCGATCTGAGGTCGCAGTGCCAGGACGCAGGCGGCAGACGCAAGAAAGGCGCCCGTCAACCACCCGAGCAGCCGCCAGCGTGGCGAGGGAAGCCGGCCGGTGGGAAAGAGCAGCGGCACGAAGGTCAGAAACGATCCGATAACAATGACCCAAAGCCAGCCGGACGCCCATGCGGCCCACAGACTCCCCGGCAGTGAGCCCGGGCGGGTGTACAGGCCATAGACGGCATAGCCGTCGCCCGCGAACACGACGGACATCACGACCATGATGCCGAGCAGGAGCCAACCGATTGGGTTTGCAGGCTGACGTGCGGCCACCAGGGCCCCGATGAAGGCCACGGCGAGGAAGTCGACGCTGAAAAGGATGTACGACAGGGGTTCGGTGAGCGATGCGTTCAAGGCAGCGAAAACCCCCGCCATTGCGAGAAGGCAGGCGACCGCCCCCCACAGAGTCCACGCCACCCAAGCCGCACTTCGGTCCTTCACGACGCCGCTGTCGCCTCCATGCCCTGCATTCTGGCCTATCCCCGTCTTGAGATCGTTACGGCACTCTTACCCGTGCCGGCTCGTGCCCCTGCGTGCGGCTGTGGGTGTATGCGAATTTCATGGCGACCACCCAACTGTACCGGGGCGTCAGAGCCGGCGGCGGTAGCGGGCGACCGTCAGGGGCGCGAACACCGCCGCTATCACAACCATCCAGATGATCGATTTGACGGCCGCTTCTGTGACCGGCCCCCCCAGCATCAACGCCCGGGTGGCGTCGACCACGGACGTCAGCGGATTGACCTTGACGAACGCCTGGAGCCAGCCCGGCATCGACTCGGCCGGGGCGAA
>Ga0136617_10005950_pt1 | contig 10910 bp, 8 predicted proteins | sample AntDrymUQ3222106_2_FD_129672 | JGI IMG/M metagenome (GOLD analysis project Ga0136617, IMG submission 129672) | Polar desert sand microbial communities from Dry Valleys, Antarctica - metaG UQ322 (21.06) | ecosystem: Environmental > Terrestrial > Soil > Desert | place: Antarctica: Dry Valley...
CGCGCCCTTGATGCGTGCGATCGCGTAGGTCTCGAACTTGATCTCGCGGTCGGGGTCGTAGCGCTCGATCGCCCCGATCAGGCCGAGCAGGCCGTACGAGACGAGATCGCCCTCGTCCACATGCGCAGGCAGCCCGCTCCCGAGGCGGCCGGCAACGAACTTGACGAGCGGCGCGTACGTGAGGATCAGGCGGTCGCGGATCCCCCGGTCACCCGTTTTCCGGAACTCCTGCCACAGCCCTGCCGTGTCGTCCACCTTCGCCACGGAGAAAGAATACGCCGCGTCAGGCCGGATTCTTGCTCAGCGGCGGCGGAGAAGCCGAAATGACATCGTGGCCATCCATCCGGCGAGCGCCGCCGCGGCCAGCGCGATCACCCAGATGCCCTCTCGGCCGGCGGCCAACGCGATCCCTCCGAAGCCCAGCGCGAGGACGAGGAAGAGCAGCCCGAGCGCGTATCGCTGGGAGAGCACAGGGGCCAAGGCTACAATCCGCCCGACGCGTAGGGGCGTAGCTCAGTTGGTAGAGCGGCGGTCTCCAAAACCGTAGGTCGCAGGTTCGAGTCCTGTCGCCCCTGTTAGCTCCCTTCCTGCAATGAGGCAGTTTTCTGTTTCCTCGACAGGCGACGAGCCGCCTTTCTTGTACCGGCCTTTTGTACCGGAATCGCCCCAGAGGCGATCTTCGAGCATCTGCGCCTCCGGCTCGCCAGTCGTGGGGACTCCGTGGCTGTCGACCGACCGATTGACCGGCTCCAACCGACCACACTAGGTGGTGAAACATTTCCGTCCAGTGTCGCGTCGCCGCCGGGCTCGCGGGGGTAACTCCGGGCTACGCTCGGAGGCGGTGGCTACGACTCAGCGCGGGAAGGTTTCCCCGGCGCCTTGGCGCGAGTGCCCCGCGTGCGGGTGGCGCCCCTACCCGGAGCCGCCGCCGCAGCCTCCCGGCCGCTGTCGCTCAGGCCCGCGTAGACCTGTGCAGTGACACCTGCTTTAGCCCGCCGTTGCCAGGTTCGCGAGGCCGCCCTTGCCGTCGCAGGTCGCGATGAGCCGCAGCGAAGCACGAGCCGTCTTCGCCGTGAGGAACCGGCCCGTGACAGTCCAGACCGTCAGCGAACCGACGTTGCTATTCCCTTTAAAGGTGCCATCCGCTTTCACGGCGACGGTGATCGCGTTCCGGTTAGAAACTGTCTTCTGCTGGCCGCACCACCAGGTAAACCGCGCTGTCTTTCCGGTGCTAGCCACCTTGAAGTCGATCGGCTTCGTCAAGGCCGTCACTCCAGCCGCGTGCAGCGTTCCCTTAAGAAGAATCCCCTTCGCCGGCAACGCAGCGACACCCGACGCCGGAAGCGTCAACAACACCAAGGCCGCCAGAGCAGCAAGGACGATCGAAATTCGTTTCACCATCGTTCCCTCCTCCGTTCAAGAGAGGTCGCAACGCAACCTCGTAGCCCGAGCACAAGCCTTTAAAGCGCCGGCACGAAACAAGAGGGACTACCGGGGAGGGCGGTGACGCCAAAACGCGCGGAAGGACGGTTGTGGCACGCGCGCTTGCTGCGTGAGGGCCGCCAAGGCGGACTCTACGTGTTAACCGGCTCATTTACTAGACACGCGCCCAGCGTTGAGGCAGCTTGGGGGCGTGGGTCACTCCGTGACCATCCTGCTGCGGCCAGGCGACGTCGTGGAGGGCGTTGGCCCGCGTACGTCGCGTTCCTTTTGACGCTTGTGGCTCCGGTCGTGACCCTGATCTACATCTCGCGGCAGACTGGTTAGCTGACTCGCGATGGCGCGCGTGTTGGCGCGCGGGAGGCGCGTGACGTCTCGAAACCGCATAGACAAGCGGATTGAGCGCCTGAAGCTGGCTGTCTCCAAAACCGTAGGTCGCAGGTTCGAGTCCTGTCGCCCCTGTCCGCTTGACGAGCCGGATCCTGAGCATGCGATCGTGCGCCACACCCTGCGTACGCGTATCCTCGGCGTGTGGTAGACGGCCCAACTCGAGTCCGTTTGGTGGGTGACGAGCCCGGTCAGTGGCGCGCGCTCCCGCCGCAACACGGCGCTCCCTCACCCCCAGAGCTCGCGGGTCACGCCAAAGACTGGCTCTGGCTGGGGGACTCAACCTGGAGTCGTGTAGACAAGATCATCGAGATCGACATGGGCACAGCCGGACAAGCAGCGGGGGAGGACAAAATGTCGTACGACGCGGGCGGGCGGCAGGAGTTGCTCGACAAGGCCGCGGAATCGCGGCTCGGCTACCGGGTGTAGATCCCGCCGCCCGGCTCCTGCTCAGCAGCGGAGCCGGTTCCTGAAGGCGCCTACGGCACCTCGTAGGTGAAGGTCGAGGCGCAGTTGACTCCTCCGGCTTTCAGTTTCGCCCACAACACCGGCACGTGGGGGATCCTGCGGGTGACGACCCTTCGGGCGACCTGGCCGGAGCTCAATCGCACGAGCAGAGCCGTCTCAGCCTTCGGGTACAGGCGGCCGACATTCCACCCGGCAATGACACGAACGGATGTCGAGCGCCCACCCAGCGCGTGGCGGAACGTGAGCTTGGTCGTCAGCGCCACGCCCGCGTCGGGCAGGAGCTTGAAGCTGCACACCTCGCGGACGTTGACACGCCAATCGCCGGCTGGCGCGGACCCCGCCGCCGAGGCAAGAGAGCCGACGACGACCAGGACGAGGATCGACAGCGACAGCCGCACGGCGGCAGCGTAGCCCACCCCAACCAGATTCGCACCGGAACCGGCGTGCGCCAATGAATGGGGCGCGCGCCCGGGGAGAGCTGCGGCCACCTCCCCACCAACACGATCGTCGACACGCGAGCGCCGCAGGGGGAGCGGGGCTGCTCGGGCCGAACGTCGCTGGGCGCGCGCCCACGACCGAAGTTCGGCGGCGACGGCCGATTTCATTTCTCTCGGCATGACGTAAATAACGTTGTCTGTCATCGCTAGATTGACTCATACTCAGGTCATGGGGAGACGGGCCGTCCGGATCGCAGTTGTTCTGGCGCTGCTCGTCGGCGGGCTCGTGCGGACCGTGGACTCGACGGGAGAGCCCCTTCCGAGCGGCGGCTCGCTTGAGTCTCGGCTGATCCAGGTCGCCGAAGAGGTCGCCGCGGAAGGATCCGCCTCCGGGCTGCAACTCGCCGACGAGTTGGGTGTCCCGGTCGCGACGGATCGCATCCGTGTCGTCCTTCAACCTTCCGCAAGGAGCACAGCCGAAGCTCGCGGCGCCGTCGTTGCCCTGGGCGGAACGGTCGAGGCGGAAGCAGCCGGGCTTGTCCAGGCGCTCGTTCCCGGCCGCGCCTTGCGCGCGCTGCCAGGGCTGGCCGGAGGTGCCGTCGTCAGAGCTCCGCTGACACCCCAGCCCGCGGCGATCACCGGTGAAGGGGTCGCGTTCACCAAGGCCGATGTCTGGCACGGCGCTGGGCTAAAGGGTTCGGGGACAGACGTCGCCATCATCGATCTGGGATTCGCCGGCCTCCCGGCCAGGCAGGCCGAGGGTGAGGTGTCGTCGTCGGCGGTGCTCGTCGATCGGTGCCCCGGCCGATGGGAGGCCACGGATCACGGCGTCGCCGTGGCAGAGGTCGTCCAAGAAATCGCTCCGGAAGCCCGGCTGCATCTGATCTGCGTCGGCACCGAGATCGAGCTCGCTCAGGCGCTCGACTACGTGAAGGCCAACGGGATCACGATCGTCAACCACTCGGCGCTCTGGTTTGCGTCGAGCCGGGGTGACGGGCAGGGGCTGCCCGGAACGCCCGAGAACACGGTGGCGCAGGCGCGCGCGGCCGGAATCCTCTGGGTGAACGCAGCCGGGAATGCGAGCGAGAAGCACTGGAGTGGCCCGTTCAAGGATGACGATGCCGACGGCCAGCACGAGTTCGCGGTCGGCGCCGAGCGCAACCGCGTCACCCTGAACGCGGGACGCATGTTCTGTCCGTCGCTGAAGTGGGACGAGTGGCCGGCGACGGACGAGGACTTCGATCTCTACGTTCGGACCCTGGCGGGCAACCTCCTCGCAAGCTCGGCCACAGTCCAGGACGGGAGCCAGATGCCGCGCGAGGCAGTCTGCTGGCAGAACAACACATCGGCTCCGGTCGACGTGTACGTGGAGATCGGTCGCAAAGGCGGAGCGAGCTCGCCGCGGCTCGACCTCTACTCGACGCTCAGCGGCAGCCTGGAGTACAAGGTTCCAGAAGGCAGCATCGTCGAGCCTGCCACCTCACCGGGCGCACTGGCCGTCGGAGCGGTGTGCTGGCAGACGGGCGCGCTCGAGTTTTACAGCTCACTCGGCCCGACAATCGACGGTCGCGTGAAGCCCGATCTTGTCGCCGCGGCGACCGTCTCAAGCGCGACGTACGGCCGCTACCAGGGTTGCGAGCCCGAGAAGACGGTCGGCTTCGGCTTCCGTGGGACATCCGCGGCCGCACCCCACGTCGCCGCAGCCGCCGCCCTTTTGAAGCAAGCTCGACCCGATCTCGGCCCGGACGGCCTGATCGCGGCACTCCTCGCCGACACGACCGACCTGGGCGCTCCCGGTGCGGACTCCCTGTACGGCGCCGGAAGCTTTGCGCTCCGTCCGCTCGTCCCGCTCGTGACCACTGCTGCGGGCGTCCTCGGTGTGCGGTATGCGACGGTTACGGGCTCCGTCGACACTCGCGGTCTGACAACGTCGTTCGTGATCGAGTACGGCGCGACAGGGACAGAGCTCCGCAGCGCGCCGCAAAGCCTTCTTCCCGCGGCGAGCCCGACTCCGCTCAGCGTCACCCTCGAAGGACTCGCCCCTGGAACCTCGTTCCGCTACCGCATCGTGGCCACGAACGCCTTCGGCTCGACGCCGGGGGCGCTGGTCACGGCGTCCACCCTGACGCCCGTCGCGCCGGTCCTCGCGGCGACGGTGGACGTCGGCGAACGCTCCGCCACGTTGACGGTGACGGTGGATCCGCGCGGCGATCCAACGACCCTGCTCGCCGAATACGGGACGACCAGCAGCTACGGCTCCCGGATCGGGCCGATCGACGTCGGCCGGGGAGCAAGCCCCCGCGCGCTCCCGCTGGAGCTCACGGGACTGGCGCCGGGGAGCTCATACCACTACCGCGTCGTCGCGACGAACGCGGCAGGCACGACCGCTATTCCCGACGCGACGCTGACGACTCGGACGCCACCGCCCCCGCCCCCGCTCCCGCCCCCGCCTCCTCCACCGCCACCGCCACCTCCACCCCCGCCTGATCTCGCCCTCTCCCTGACCGCATCGGCCCAGGTCGTGACCGCCGGCGGCGGAGTGACGTACCGCGCGGTGTTGACGAACCGCGGCGGCTCGGTCGCAACCGGCGTCCGGCTAGCGCTCGCGCTCCCGCAGCAGTCGACGATCCAGCGGAGCTCGGCGGATCATGGCACGTGCCAGGGGCGGGCCGAGCGCGTGACCTGCGAGATCGGGGTCCTGCTCGCCGGCGAAGCCGCCACGGTGGTTCTGGACACCCGGCCCGGCGGCGGGGACGGCGAGGCGACGGCCGAGGTCACCCTCGATCAGCGCGATCCGAGCATGGAGGACAACCGAGCATCGCTCCGGATCAGCGTCGCTCCCGCGCCGCAGGCGTCCGCCACGGTCGCGTCAATCCGGCTCATGGTTGTGCAGCCTCCCAGGAGCACGCTCCGTCGCGGCCAGCGGGAGGTTACGGCCGGGTTCGCACTCAACAGTCGCGCCCGGGTAACGGTGACGCTGCTGGACGCGGCGGGCCGCCGCCTTGCTCTGCTCGCCGGGAGCAGCATCGGCGGCTTCCGCAGCCAGAAGACGAGCGACACGCTGGCACGCTCCCTACCCGCAGGCCGCAGCGTGGCGATCCTTCGTCACCGGGTGATCTCGCGACGCACACCTTTGCAGGTGAAGCTGGTCGCCCTCGACCCGACCGGCAAACGGATCACGCTGCTGCTCGCGGTTCGGCGCTGACGACAGAGTGGCCGCGCATAGCGGTCAGCTGAGCATGAACGAGAGAGTCGGCCCGAGCGGCTGCTGAAACTTCCATGTGACCCGATACCGGCCGGGTCCACGGTTGGGGTAGTTCCGGTGCCACAGCACCGACGACTTGTAGAACCGGCCCTTGTTCCGGATCGGGAAGCTTCGGCACGTCGATGCGCGATCGGGCGGCTTCACGCACAGCGTGTAGCGGGTGAAGTACTGGGCGAACGTCGTGAGGTCCAGGGAGACGGCGCCGTTTTTCCGAGCGACTCCGAAGCAAAGATCTCCGCTCGGACTGCAATAGCTGCCCACCGGCTTTGTCGTTGCGACAGCGCTCCCCGCGAGCACGAGGCACGCGACGGCAGCGCCTAGGACAGCGTGTTTCTTCATCTCCTGAATGATCGCGAGAGCAGCCGGGTCAGTCAAGGCGCGTCCGCTTCCGGCGCACGGCCGTGTCCGGATTAGACGGCGACGGGCAACGCGGAGCGACCGCGGTCGATCACGTGCTCGAGCGCGTCGACGCAGCGGGTGTCGAAGGCGGTGCCGGCTTCAGCTCGGAGCAGGCCGAGAGCCCGCTCGGGTGTCCACGCTTCGCGGTAGACGCGAACCGAGCAAAGCGCGTCGTAGACGTCGCAGACAGCCAGGACCCGCGTTTCGAGCGAGAGCGTCGTGGCGCCGTCGGGGTAACCGCTGCCGTCGAGGCGCTCGTGATGGCTGCGCACGAGGCGACGAACCCGAGGCGAAAAACCCAGCCGGCCGAGGAGCGCGTCGCCCCAAATCGCGTGGCGTTGAACGAGCGCGTACTCCTCATCGTCGAGCTCGGACGGCTTCTGCAGAATCTCGTCGGGGACGGAGAGCTTGCCGATGTCGTGGAGAAGCCCACCGGTCGCCAGCTCGCGTAGGCGCGCGGGCGGCAGGCCCAGCTCCTCCCCCACGCCGACTGCTAGGAGTGCGACCCGGCGCGTGTGACCTTCGGTGTACTCGTCCTTCTCGGCGAGCAGACGCACGAGCCCGCTGACCTGTGAGCCGAGGAACGTCTCTTCGGCCGAGACGAGCTCAGCACCGCGGAGATCGCCGGCAAGGGGTCGTGACGGCGACGAACGAAACAGGTCTGCCGCGACCGGGGCGCCGACAAGCAGGACGCCCGCGACCTCGAGACCGTGGCCCAGCCACCAGGCGAGATCCAGGTAGTTCTGCGTCAGCGCGGGGACCAGCGCGCCAGCGAGCCAGACGAGGCCGACGAAGACGCCGAGGTCGGCGCGCCTCCGCGTCAGCAGCACAGTATGCAGAGCGCGGAGGGCGACCAGGCCGTAGAACGCGAGCCCGACGACGAGGACGGTGATCGCGGGCAGGCTGGCGGGCTCCGGCACGGACGGCACAAGGCTCGGCAGCCAGAGCGCGACGAGACCGAGCGCGACGACGCCTACCATCAGTCCGGCCTGAAGCCAGAGCAGGGGTCGCACGCTCCGCGCCGTGGGCAGAGCGGAAAGGGCAAGGATGACGCCGCCCACGGGCAGCGTCGCAGCTCCCGTCAGCGCCACGACGCCGTTCATCTCGACGATGAAGCCGGGGCTCGCAAAGCCGTGCACGAGCAGCAGCGACGCCATCACGGTGAATGCTGTGCCGACGAGCACCGCCCGTGCGTCGCCGCGGCGCCAACCCCCGTAGGACAGCGCGATGCCGGCGACGGTGGCGAGCAGCGAGGAGAGCACGACGCTCCAGAAGTGCGTCTCGCTCGACAGCATCACCTTGTCGCGGCTGACGAAGTGGATCAGCGCAGGAGGAACGATGGCGGCGGCGCCGCCCGCCACGAGCAAGGAGGAAAAGCGATCCCGCTGCACGAAGCCGTTATCGGCACCAGCAGATCCGTTCGTTAGGCTCATCGTGTGGGGCTTCTCACCACCCAGGTCGCGCGAGACGAGACCTTTGCGCGCCGCACCGAGCGTATGGAGGTGCTCGCCTCCGAATTGCGCGAGCGGACGGCGCTCGTCTCCCGCGGCGGAGGCGAAACAGCCGTCGAGCGGCACCGGTCGCGCGGCAAGTTGACGGCCCGCGAGCGGATCGACCGGTTGGTCGACCCGGGCACCGCCTTCCTGGAGCTGAACGCACTCGCCGCCTGGGAGCTCTACGAGGGCGCAGCGCCGTCGGCGGGGATCGTGACCGGGATCGGCGTCATCGAGGGGCAGGAGTGCGTCGTGGTTGCAAACGACGCGACTGTGAAGGGCGGCTCCTACTTCCCGCTGACCGTCAAGAAGCACCTGCGCGCGCAAGAGGTCGCTGAGCAGAACCACCTTCCGTGCGTCTATCTCGTCGACTCCGGCGGCGCCTTCCTGCCGCTCCAGGCCGAGGTCTTCCCGGATCGCGAGCACTTTGGCCGGATCTTCTACAACCAGGCGCGCATGTCCGCGAAAGGGATTCCGCAGATCGCCGTCGTGATGGGCTCGTGCACCGCGGGTGGCGCCTACGTGCCCGCGATGAGCGATGAGACCGTGATCGTGCAGGGAACCGGGACGATCTTCATCGGTGGCCCGCCGCTCGTGAAGGCGGCGACCGGCCAGGAGGTGAGCGCGGAGGAGCTTGGCGGTGCCGACGTCCACACCCGCCGTTCCGGCGTCGCAGACCACTACGCGACCTCCGACGAGCACGCGCTCGCGCTCGCGCGCCAGATCGTCCGGAATCTGCATCGGCGCAAGGAGTACCCCTGGGACGTCGCGCCACCCGAGCCACCCGCGCTCGACCCGAGCGACCTCTACGGACTCGTCCCTGAGGACTTCAAGCACGAGCTGGACCCGCACGAGCTGATCGCGCGGATCGTCGACGGCTCGCGGTTCGCCGAGTTCAAGGCGCTCTACGGCGAGACGCTCGTCTGCGGCTTCGCCCGAATCGAGGGCTACCCCGTCGCGATCCTCGCGAACAGAGGCGTCCTCTTCGCCGAGTCGGCCCAGAAGGGCGCGCACTTCATCGAGTTGGCGTGCAAGCGGAAGATCCCGCTCGTCTTCCTGCAGAACATCACCGGTTTCATGGTCGGCAAGGAGTACGAGGAAGGCGGGATCGCGCGCGACGGCGCGAAGCTCGTGACCGCGGTCGCGTGCGCCGACGTACCCAAGTTCACGGTGGTCACCGGCGGGTCGTTCGGCGCCGGCAACTATGCGATGTGCGGTCGCGCCTACGGGCCGCGGCAGCTCTGGATGTGGCCGAACGCACGCATCTCGGTGATGGGCGGCGAGCAGGCGGCGACCGTGCTGACGATGGTCGGCGACGCCGACGCCGACGAGATCCGCGCCACCTACGAGACCGAGGGGAACCCGTATTACTCGACCGCACGGTTGTGGGACGACGGGATCATCGACCCGTCAGATACGCGGCGCGTGCTCGCGCTCGGGATCTCCGCGGCGTTGAACGCACCCGTGCCTGAGTCCACGTTCGGCATTTTCCGGATGTAAGGAGCGATAGGCGTAGCTAGAGGACGAGCGTCTCCGGGAAGATGGCTCCCGCCTCGAAGCGATCGAGCCGGTACGGCGAGAGGTCGGACGGCGGCGACTCGCCGAGCAGCTCCGCAGCGACGGCGGCCCCAACCGCGGGCGACTGCATGAAGCCGTGCCCGGAGAAGCCGCACGCGGCGTAGAGGCCGTCCGCGACCGGCCCGATGATCGGGTGCGCATCCGGGGTCATGTCGTAGAAGCCGGCCCAGGCACGGCGAAGGGGAGCGCCCGCGGCGCGTGGATAGCGAACGGCCAGGCGCTCGCGCCAGTCTTGGACGAGGTCCTCGCGCACCTCCCCTGGGCCGTCCCAGCGCAGTTCGGGCTCTCCCATTGCGAGCCGAAGCCCGTCGGCGCCGACGCGGCGGAAGTGGAAGCCGTTCTCCTCGATCGTCATCGGGAGATCGTCGGGCAGACCGCCGACAGGACCGACTTCGGCGAGCTGGCGGACGAGTGGGCGCACGGGCAGCTCAACCCCACGCGCACCCGCGGCCTCCGGCGAGTCGGCGCCGCACGCGACGACGAGCGTCGCCGCCTCGAGCTCGAGCGCGTCGGTGCGCTCGCGCACGTCGACGCCCAGCGCGGCAGCGCGGCGCACGAGCTCGCGGGTCACGCCCACGGGATCGGCGATCCCATCCTTGCGGCAGATCGTCGCTCCGAGCACGTCATCGATGTGGAGGCCTTCCACGTAGTCGGCGTCGACGTTCTCAACGGGCACGCCGAGCGTGGCCTGAAGGACTCTTCGCTCCTCGAGCTCGGCGAGACCCGCCGTCGTCGTCGCCAGGAAGAGATAGCCAACCTGCTCGAACAGCGGGGCGCCGAGCTCCTCGAAGAGCCTGACGCTCGCCTGCGCCAGCCGCACTTCGGCTTCGGTCGTGAACTGCTGGCGCACGCCGCCCATCGCCTTGCCGGTGGCGCCGCCCGCGATCTCCCCCACATCGGCGAGCACGACGTCATCGGCACCACGGAGGGCGAGGTGGTAGGCGATCGAGGCGCCGATCGCGCCCGCGCCGGCTACGACGACCCGAGCCAACCGCGCAACTCGTCGCGCTCACCCTCGGTCAGCTGCCGCAGCGGCCGCCGCACGTCCTCGCGCACCGGCACCCCGCGCAGCCCGAGCAAGAACTTCAGTGCTGCATGCCGCGGGAAGCGCTCGACCATGGCCCGCAGCTCGCCGAGCTCGCCCGCGCCCGCCGCCGACGGCGCGCGCACGACAGCCGCGACCTTGTCGGGAAACGTGGACGCGAGTCCGGAGACCGCGCCGACCGCGCCGGCTCGGATCCCTTCGAAGATGAGTGCCTCCGGCCCGACGAAGACGTCGAGACCATCGATGAGGTAGGGCGAGAACTTCTCGAACGGCGTGTCGGAGACCTTGAGTCCAGCGAGGTTCGGCGCCCGCTCGCGCAGCGTTCTCAGCACCGCGGTCGGTACGGCATAGCCGCTTGCGCGCTCGAACTCGTAGACGTAGAACGGTGTCGGCGCGCA
>Ga0136617_10005951_pt1 | contig 10910 bp, 9 predicted proteins | sample AntDrymUQ3222106_2_FD_129672 | JGI IMG/M metagenome (GOLD analysis project Ga0136617, IMG submission 129672) | Polar desert sand microbial communities from Dry Valleys, Antarctica - metaG UQ322 (21.06) | ecosystem: Environmental > Terrestrial > Soil > Desert | place: Antarctica: Dry Valley...
ACTACGGCGTCGGCGTACCCAGCGACGTATCTCGGATTCGTGACGTCGAACGTATGGCTGCTCTCGATTACGTATGTCTGTCCCTGAGGCTCGTCGCTCAAGCTGATGACAAGCACGACAGCAACGACGATCCCGACGACCGCCCCAGCGATTGCCTTTGGCCGACCTCTCACGACGCTGTCCTCACAGGCAATCTCCCCACTCCGATTCACGCGGTGCTGAGGATGCTCGCATCCCGTAACCGCTGTCCACAGCGCCGAAATATCGTTGCCCAGCGGTTATCCACAGATGCTTTTCTCGACCCACGGCGGCTGCGTCGGCGAGAAGGCTGAGCCGCATGGAGAGCACACCGAAACTCAGGCTCAGCGGACCCGGAAGCCTGATCGCTGCAGTGCCGCACTTGCTCGGCTTCCCGCCCGAGGAGTCCCTGGTCCTGGTGGGGCTCAACGGCCCCCGCTCTCGACTGGGCCTCACGATGCGCGCCGATCTACCCGCTGACGGACCGACCTCGGTGCCCACCGTCGAGGAGTTGGAGCCGCTGGTCGAGGCGTTGCTGCGCGACGGATCCTCGCAATGCCTTGCGATGGTCATCTCCGAGTGCGCAGACCAGGACGGAGTCGCGCCGTACGTGGACCTTGTTGCCCACTTGGACGAGGCCCTGTTCAGCGCCGGGCTCGAGGCGAGTGACATCGTGTTGGTCCGGGCCGGGTGCTGGCGGTCCTATCTCTGCCCCGACCCACACTGCTGCCCTGTCGAGGGCACCGCGGTGCCGCCTGCCCATGGCGAGCTCGCCGCGTACGCGGCCTACTCGGGCTCGGTGGTCCGGGACAGCCGATCCGCCCTGATCTCGATGATCGCTCCCGATCCGGATGCAGTTGCCGCGACCGAGCGGGCCCTGGACCACGTGTGCCAGGAGATGGCCGATGCTTCCTCGTCCGGGACCTCGCAGGCATATCGGGATCGGATCGAGCGGGCCATCGACCGCCGGGTTAGCGCCTTGGCGGCAGGAACCGCACGTCCGCTGAGCCACCGCGACGTCGCCCGCATGTCTGTCGCGTTGGTCGATCGGCCGCTCAGAGACCGGGTCGCCGCGCACTGCCTGCAGGAGTCCGCCTCGGCAGCGGAATCTCTGTGGATCGATCTGCTCCGCAGACTGCCGACACCGCTGGACGCCGCACCCGCGACCCTGCTCGCGTTGAGTTCGTGGGCGCGTGGGGACGGGGCCATGGCCAACGTGGCACTGGACCGGGCACTGGACAGTAACCCCGGCTACTCGCTGGCCCAGCTCGTCCGTACGGCGCTGGATCACGCGCTGCCGCCGGGCACGGTTCGGGAAATGCTGGCCTACCCGTCGGCCGAAGCCGGCTGACGTCGACCGTCTTCCCCCGCCAGTTGGCACCCGGCGGCTCGCGCCGCCTGGTCGCTCAGAGGAGGTCCGGGCGCTCCCACGGTTGGCCCAGAACATGTTGGGCCAGAAAGGCCAGGACCGTCTCGTACCAGATCGCTGCATTTCCGGGAGTGAGCACCCAGTGGTTCTCGTCGGGGAAGTAGAGGAACTTCGACTCGACCCCGCGCTTGCGCAGGTCGTACCACAGGCGCAGGCCTTCGCCGATGGGGACGCGATAGTCCTTGTCGCCGTGGATGACCAGCATCGGAGTGTTGATGGCGCCGGCGAACTTGTGCGGCGAATTGGCCTCGTAGCGCTCGGGGTTGGTGAGCGGATCGCCGAACTCCTGCTCCCAGTAATAGGAGGCGTCGGTCGCCCCGGAGAAACCGTCCAGGTGCCACAACGAGGCGTGGGTGACGATCGCGTCGAACCGGTCGGTGTGGGTGGCCATCCAGTTGGCCATGTAGCCGCCGAAGGACCCGCCCATCGCTGCGGTGCGGGTCTGGTCGAGATCCGCTCGCTCGAGCGCGGCATCGGTTGCAGCCAGCAGGTCGGTGTAGGGAGTACCGCCCCACTGACCCCAGCCCCGACGGACGAAGTCCTGGCCATAGCCGTCAGACAGCGCCGGATCGGGCAGCAGTACGGCGTACCCACGCGCGGCCATCAACCACGGGCACCACCGCCACGACCATGCGTTCCAGCTCATCAGCGGACCACCGTGGATCCACAGCAGCAGCGGGGCGGCAGCCTCAGCACTTGCCCCCTCTGGCAGGACGAGCCAGGACGCGATGGTCGTACCGTCGTCGGTCTTGGTCTCGATCCGGTGCAGCGTGCCCGGGAGTCGGTCGATGGCGCCCGGCGCTGACAGCCGTTTGGCGTCTTGCTCCGCGGTGTCCGGGTCCAACCGGACCGGGACGGCGGGTGAGTCGTACGACGCGCGCAGCGCATAGACCGCGGACCCGTCGACGGCCACCTGCAGGTCGGAGTAGTAGCCGCCGGAGGTGAGCCGGGTGACCGTGCCGGACACCACCTCGACCCGGAAGATCGGGTGGTGGCCGAGTTCGGTCGCGGTGAAATAGACGGCGTTGCCGTCCGGGGTCCAGGTCGGCGACCCGGGCCAGAGGTCCAGCGCTGGTGTGAGCTCGCGTCCGGTGTCGTTGTTGAGGTCGATGAGCCAGAGGGTCGAGTCCGGTGGTTCGTCGTAGGTGCTGTGCGACTCCCGGTAGCAGACCAGAGACGAGCCATCCGGGGAGAACGCCGGATGCCCGAAGTTGTGGTCGATGCCTTCGGCGATCACCCGGCAGGTCCCCGTTCCGGTGTCGACCATCTCGATCCGGGAACGGCGGTGCGCCGCAGAGGCGCCGGCCACCTCGACGGTGCGGGCGATCCGGGTCCCGTCCGGCGACAACGCGAGGTCGTCGCCGCCGAGGCTGGCCATCCCGGCGTCCGGCGTCAGGTCACGAACCTCGACTGCGCTGTCGGACACGGGTGCGGTGCCGGCCCGCCCATCCGCGCCATCCGCGGAGTTCTCGGCGGCGGGATCGCGCGCGGGGCCTTCGGCGGGGATCTCCGGCAGGTAGAGCACGTGCGGCCAGGCTGGGCCGAGGTCGTGGTCCCAGTCCCTGACCGGGTAGTCCTCGTGCAGCAGCGCAGTGACCCCGGCGTCCTTGCGGGCCTTGCTCCGTTCCGCGTCGGACTTCGCGTCGCGCACGCCGGGATTCATGGTCGCCACCACGGCAACGGCGGGGGAGTCTCGGGCGACGGCAACTGCAGACACACCCCCGGGGCGGGACAGCACCAACCGCGCCTCGCCAGGATGCGCCGGAAGCGCCCACAGGCCCGACTTGGGATCCTCGGCATCCTTCGCGGCGTCAGGATCAGGTCGGGAAGAGCGGAAGAGCAACTCGCCACTGGGCGCGAACACCGGTGCGGATTCCCCCGGGGCGCTGCGGGTCAGTCGCCGTGCGGGGTTCTTCCCGCACGGATCGACTTCCCAGAGTGCGGTCTGCCACTTGGTCTTCTCAGGATTGAGTGTGGCGGCGGAGGTGATCAGCCGCGTCCCGTCCGGGGACAGGGCCAGGCCGGCGAGTCGGGGGATGGCGTTGTAGTCAGCCAGCTCCGTGAAGGGGTGGGCTGGTTGAGCTGGGTTGTCGGTCATGGATCGAGTGGGCTCCTCGAGACGACGTCGTGCTCGGCGGGTGAGATCGTTAGCCAGCCTACCGATATTGATCTAACGGTGGGGCGAGGGGGCCGCTCGGGCGGATCTGCTCAGCCGGCGTGGCTCACGAAGATGTGCTCTGCGGCGACCCGCGGCAGGTGATGTCCGTCCACATCCACGCCGCCGATGCGCCGGGCTACCAGGACGGAGTTGCCCGGCCGGATGTGCGCGTCGGTCAGCCGGTGCATCAACTCGGCGTCCGCCTGGATCTGCTCGCTGATCCGCTCGATCCGTACCCTGATGCCCTCGTCGGTGGCCACATCCGAGATCAGCACCAGATCGCCGATACCCAGTTCCGGGGCCGACGTCGCTGACCACCCCAACTCGTCCAGACCTGGAATCGGGCTGCCGTGCGGGCAGGTGGTCGGGTTGTCCAGCAGAGCAACCAATCGCCGCTCGACGGCCTCGCTCATGACGTGCTCCCATCGGCAGGCCTCGATGTGCACGTCCTCCCAGTCCAGTCCGATGACGTCCATGAGCAGGCGTTCGGCGAGGCGGTGCTTGCGCATCACCTGGGTGGCGAGCTTGCGACCGGTGTCGCTGAGTTCGAGGTGACGATCGCCCTCGACGGTGACCAGACCGTCTCGCTCCATCCGGGCCACCGTCTGGCTCACCGTCGGCCCGCTCTGATGCAGCCGCTCGGCGATTCGCGCGCGTAGCGGAGTCACTCCCTCTTCCTCGAGTTCGAAGATCGTGCGGAGGTACATCTCGGTGGTGTCGATCAAGTCGTTCACGCGGGCCGCTCCTTCGCGAAGTCCTGGCCGATGATACGGCGGCCGGCAATCGAACCCGGTTCCTCTCAGGTCGCTACGGTTTGGCTATGAGCGATTCGGTCGCGGTGGTCTGGGACGACGCCATGCTCGAGTACGACCTGGGCGGTGACCACCCGCTGCACCCGGTCCGGCTCGAGCTCACGATTGCTCTGGCCCAGGCACTCGGTGTGTTCCAGACACCGACCATCACCCGGCTCGCGCCGATCGAAGCGGATGAGGACCTCCTGCACCGCCTGCACACTCCGGAGTACATCAACGCGGTGAAGCGAGCGCCGCACGACCCGTACGGCGCCGGGCACGGTTTGGGTACGCCGGACAATCCGATCTTCGATCGGATGCACGAGGCCTCGTGCCTGATCACCGGCGGAAGCGTGCAGGCCGCGCAGTGGGTCTGGGGCGGCAAGGGGGACCACGCCGCGAACATCGCCGGCGGCCTGCACCACGCGATGGCCAACCGGGCCAGTGGCTTCTGCGTCTACAACGACCCCGCCCTGGCGATCAGCTGGCTGCTGGGCCAGGGCGCCAAGCGGGTGGCCTACATCGACGTCGACGTCCATCATGGCGACGGCGTACAGGCGGCCTTCTACGACGACCCCAGGGTGCTCACGATCAGCCTGCATCAGAGCCCGCTGTCGCTCTTCCCCGGTACCGGGTTTCCCGAGGAGACCGGGCGTGGGGAGGGCGTGGGCTCGGCGATGAACGTGGCACTTCCTCCGGGCACCGACGACGGGGCATGGCTACGGGCATTTCATGCGGTCGTGCCGTCGGCACTGCGTGCCTTCGCCCCGGAGATCCTGGTCAGCCAATGCGGATGCGATGCCCACCGGGACGACCCACTGGCTGACCTGGCCCTGTCCATCGACGGGCAGCGGGCCTCGTACAACGACATGCATGACCTGGCGCACGAGCTCTGCGGTGGGAAGTGGCTGGTTCTGGGCGGCGGCGGATATGGGCTGGTTCGTTGTGTTCCCCGGGCCTGGACGCATCTGCTGGGCATTGTCGCTGGAAGTCCCGTCGATCCTGAGACGACGATCCCGGTCGATTGGCTGGAGGATGTCCGCAGGCGCAAGCTGCGCGCGATTCCACCGACCCGGATGACCGAGGACGGATCTGGCGCCTACACCCCTTGGGAGCCCGGGGGAGCTGACGCCGTCGACGTCGCCATCCAGCGAACCCGACGGGCGACTTTCCCGCTGCTGGGGCTCGACCCGGACGACCCGCGAGACTGACGGCGCAGAAATGTCTGAGCGCAGCACCGCGCCGGGAACGGCTGCGGCCATGGCCTACCCGCAGGACTGGGAGGCCGACGTCGTCGCTGCCGACGGGGCCACTGTGCACCTGCGACCGATCACTCCCGAGGATGCCGACGGGTTACTCGGCCTGCACGCCCGCAGTTCCGAGCGCACCCGGTACCTGCGCTTCTTCGGTCCCTACCCACGCGTGTCGGACAAAGATCTCTTCCACTTCACCAACGTCGATCATCACGACCGGGTCGCCCTGATCATCCTGCTGGGTGAGGAACTGATCGCAGTCGGGCGCTACGAGCGACTCGCGGACCGCGACGAGGCCGAGGTTGCCTTTTTGGTCGAGGATGCCCACCAGGGCCGTGGCCTCGGTTCGGTTCTGCTCGAGCACCTGGCCGCCGCGGCGCAGGAGCGCGGCATCCGACGCTTCGTGGCCGAGGTGCTTGCCGAGAACCGCAAGATGATCTCGATCTTCCGCGAAGCCGGGTACGAGCCCACCCGGTCCTACGACGAGGGCGTGCTGCACCTCGTCTTCGACATCGCCCCCACCGAGGCCCAGCGGACGGTGCGGTACGAACGTGAGCAGCGGGCCGAGTCACGCTCCATCCAGCGGTTGCTCACCCCGCGCACGGTCGCCGTCATCGGTGCCAGTAACGACCCAGCCAAGATCGGGTACGCCGTACTGTCCAATCTGATCGCGGCAGGGTTTCCCGGCCCGGTCTATCCGGTGAACCACCAAGCCCAGACCGTGCAGGATCTCCCCGCCTTCCCCACGGTCGTCTCGGTCCCTGATGAGGTGGACCTGGCCATCCTGACCGTTCCGGCCGAGGCGGTACCGCAGGTCGTGGTGCACTGCCGGGAGCGAGGGGTCCGGGGGATCGTCGTGATGTCCGGCGGATTCGCCGAGCGGGGCGAGGAGGGGTTGTTGGCCCAGCGACGGCTGGTCAACACCGCCCGGGCCTCGGGGATGCGCATCGTCGGGCCGAACTGCTTCGGCGTGATCAACACTGATCCGGCCGTCCGGCTCAACGGCAGCCTGGCCTCGGCTGCTCCGTCCGCGGGCCGGATCGGCTTCTTCTCCCAGTCCGGTGCCCTCGGCGCCACGCTGCTCGAACGTGCGAAGGCACTCGGCATCGGACTGTCGAGCTTCGTGTCGGCCGGCAATCGGGCTGACGTCAGCGGAAACGACCTCCTGCAGTACTGGGCGACTGACCCGGCCACCGAGGTCGTGGCGCTGCACTTGGAGAGTTTCGGCAACCCGCGCAAGTTCGCCCGGCTGGCGCGTCGGGTCGGGCGTACGAAACCGATCGTGGTGGTGAAGAGCGGGCGGCACACCGGTACGACGCCCAATCTCGAGGGCACGTCTCCGGTCATGGCTGAAGCGAGCATCGAGGCTCTGTTCGCCTCCACCGGGATCATCCGGGTGGACACGGTGGCCCAACTCTTCGACGTCGTGACCCTGCTGGCCCACCAGCCGCTGCCGCGAGGTCCACGAGTGGCGGTGGTGGGCAACTCGACGGCGGTGGGCCTGCTGGCTGTGGACTCGCTGCTCGGAAACGGGCTGGTGCTGGCCGGGTCCAGACCGGTCGACATCGGCGCCGAAGGGACACCGGAGGAGTTCGCTGCAGCGACCCGGGCCGCGCTGAGTGATCCGGCGATCGACGCATTGGTCGCGGTGTTCGTGACTCCGGTCAGCCGGTCCGAGGACGGGTACGCACAGGCCCTGGTCGAACTTGCCCAGGATGCGGACAAGCCGGTCGTGGCGACCTTTCTCGGTCGTGATGGTCTGCCCGGATCTCTGGTCAGTCCGGGGGAGCACGACGTGGCTGCCCGCGGTTCGGTGCCATCTTTCCCGGTCGACCGCGCCGTCGCCGCATTGGCGCAGATGGTTGCCTACAGCAACTGGCGCTCCCGCCCGCTCGGCGCCTTTCCTGAGCTGAGCGGGGTCGACCCGGATCGGGCCCGCGAGTTGGTAGCCGGTGTCCTGGCCGCGGAACCGGAGGGTCGCGAGCTGTCCGGTGCTGAGGCTCAGGCTCTGCTTGCCAGCTACGGACTGCCCGTCGGCGCCGCCGACGGCGAATCGGTGTCGGACGGGGTCGCCACGACGGTCGAGATCTCCGATGACCCATCGTTCGGCGCGGTCGTGTCCTTCGGTCTGTCCGGAGTGCCTCTCGAGGTGTTCGGGGACCGTGCCTACCGGGCACTGCCCTTGTCCGATCTCGACGCCGCCGAACTGATCCGGTCAGTGGCCGCCTGGCCGCTGCTCGACGGCTACGGCGGGGCGGTTCCGGTGGACGCAGCAGCCATCGAGGACGTCCTGCTGCGCGCCGCCCGGCTCTGTGATGACGTATCGGAGATCGCCAGGCTGCGGTTCACCGCATGGGCACATCCCGCTGGTGTGGCAGTTCAGGAACCGCAGGCCCGCCTGCGCCCGACTCTCGCCCGTGCCGCAGAGGCGCCCCGCCGAGCCGACCGCAGCGAGCCCGTATCAGGCTGAGGAAGAGACGACCGGCCCACCGTGGCGGTTTACGTCAAAACCGCCAGAACCTGCCCAAGCCGTGTTGGCGGTTTGCTGGCAAACCGCCGGCGGGGTGGATCAGGTCAGGTAGTCGCGGAGTTGGTCGGCGCGCTCAGGCCGGCGGAGTTTTGCCATCGAGTCACGCTCGATCTGGCGTACCCGCTCGCGGGACAGGCCGAAGGCACGCCCGATCTGCTCGAGCGTGCGTGGCGGTGTCCCGTCCAGCCCGAAGCGAGCGGTGACGACCTTGCGTTCCCGCTCGTCCAGGGTGTTCAGCACCGTCCCGAGGTCCTGGCGCATCATCTGGAACGCCACAGCATCCTCGGCGACGGGAGCATCGGCGTCTTCGATGAAGTCACCGAAGCGGGACTGTTCGTCAGCCCCGACTGCCTGATCAAGACTCACCAGGTCGCGGGAGTGGTCGAGCAGTTCGGCCACCCGCTCGGGTGTGATGTCGAGCTCGAGCCCGATTTCCTCATGGGTCGGTTCACGCTCGAGGGTCTGCTGGATGCGACGGCGCGTACGGACGACCTTGTTGACCTGCTCGGCCAGGTGCACCGGCAGGCGGATCGTGCGGCCCGAGTCAGCCATGGCCCGGGTGATCGCCTGCCGGATCCACCAGGTCGCGTAGGTGGAGAACTTGAAGCCCTTCGCGTAGTCGAACTTCTCGACCGCACGGATCAGGCCGAGGTTGCCCTCCTGGATCAGGTCGAGGAAGGACATCCCATGGCCCGTGTAGCGCTTGGCCAGGGACACCACCAGGCGGAGGTTGGCCTCGAGCATGGCCTTCTTGGCGCTCCGCCCGTCCACGCCCAGGGCCTGGTACTCCCGGCGGCGAGTGGCCGACAGGCGAGCGGTCTCGGCGAGCAGCCGTTCGGCGTAGAGCCCGGCCTCGATCCGCTTGGACAGGTCGACTTCCTGCTCGGCGGTGAGCAGGGGCGTCTTGCCGATCGTGTTCAGGTAGACCCGGACAAGATCGGTGGACATGACTCCACCGGTGTCGGGCGAGCTCGAGCCGCCGGACCCGCTGCGGGTGGAAACGGTGTCTCGGTCACTGGACTGGACGACGGTCACGTGGTCATCCGTTCTGCCACGCGTCGTGGCGTCATCAATCTGCGTCTTTGTCTCATCTGGTTAAACGTTTCGGGCGCCGTGGTGTTCCGAGACCCGCATAACGTTCGTCGCAGAGCCAGTTCACAGTTCACCCGGAGCCCGGCGGACCCCGGCCGGGCGTAACCTCGGGTCGACACCGTCTCGAGGGGGTCCGGGTGCCACTCACGCTCAGCCAGAACACCGAAGCGGATGCGCTGCTCGATCGCGACCCGCTGGCTCTGTTGATCGGGATGGTGCTGGATCAACAGGTCCCGCTGGAGAAGGCGTTCTCCTCGCCGCTGGAGTTGACCAGACGTCTCGGCCATGACCTCGACGCTCGCGAACTCGCCGAATTCGGCTCCGACGCGCTGGCAGAAGTCTTCGCGCAGCGCCCGGCTCTGCATCGTTTCCCCACCTCCATGGCTGGGCGCGTGCAGGGTGTAGCCCGGGTTCTGATCTCCGATTACGACGGCGATGTGACGCAACTGTGGGCAGGCGTCGCAGATGGCCACGAACTGCTTGCCCGGATCACGGCACTGCCCGGCTTCGGGGGACACAAGGCAGCGATCTACCTCGCCCTGCTGGGAAAGCAGCGGAACGTACGTCCTCCGGGCTGGCGTGAGGCGGCGGGCGATTTCGGTAAGGACGGCGTCTACATGTCGGTGGCTGACATCACCGACTCGGAGTCTCTGCTGCGGGTGCGGGATTTCAAGCAGCAGCAGAAGCAGAAGGCCGCGGCCAAGGCCGCCGTGACATGAATCGCGGACGCGAAGACGGCGCCGATCCGGTTCTGATCACCGAGGCGGCCCCCAGTCTGCTCGAACAGCACGAGGCCCGTAAGCGGCGCTACATCATCACGATGGCAGTACGTGCGGTCTGCCTCATCCTGGCCACGGTCTTCTACGAGACGCTGCTGGTGATGGGCTTCTTCGCGATCCTTGCCATCATCCTGCCGTGGGTAGCGGTCATGGTCGCCAACGACCGGCCGCCGAAGAAGTCGCTGGATGCGCACCGGTTCCGTACCGAACCGGGCGTGACGCCGGTGGCGAGCTCGCCGAGACCGGCGATCTCTCCCGTTCGGATCATCGACGCCGACGACTGACGACCCCGCGCGCCCTTCCCGTTCGTTCTCAGGCAGGCTGGTCGCACGTTGTACGCAGCTGTGCCGATGAAGGGGTATTGAGAACATGGACCTCGGCACGCTCGTCCTGATCGGTCTCGCGATGGCCGTTGGGCTCGTCGGCGTGGTCATTCCGGTGATTCCCGGACTGCTGCTGGTCGGCCTGGCAGGCCTTGGCTGGGCGATCCTGGCCGACGGTGCCGGTCCGTGGATCGTCTTCGGAGTTATGGTCGCCGTCCTGCTGGTCGGCACGATTGCGAAGTACGTGCTGCCCAGCCGCACCCTGCGACAGGCCGGCGCGCCAGCCTCGACGCTGGTTCTCGGCGCTGTCGGTGGGATCGTCGGGTTCTTCGCCATTCCGGTCATCGGCCTGCTCGTCGGCGCGGTGGCCGGGATCTACCTTGGGGAAGCGCATCGGCTGAAGGACTCCAAGGCTGCCGGCCGATCGACACTGGCCACCGTCAAGGCGATCGGCATCGGCCTGCTGATCGAACTTCTGGCCGGCGTCCTCGCGGTGGCGATCTGGTTCGTCTCGGTCATCTCCGGCGTCGGCTGACC
>Ga0136617_10005952_pt1 | contig 10909 bp, 15 predicted proteins | sample AntDrymUQ3222106_2_FD_129672 | JGI IMG/M metagenome (GOLD analysis project Ga0136617, IMG submission 129672) | Polar desert sand microbial communities from Dry Valleys, Antarctica - metaG UQ322 (21.06) | ecosystem: Environmental > Terrestrial > Soil > Desert | place: Antarctica: Dry Valley...
AAGCGCCTCGCCTCGGCCTCGGCGGGGCTGCCCGCGAACCGCGGCGAGCGCGCAATGCGCGCGAGAAGATCCTGACTCTCTGTGTCCTGCCCGATGGACATTGCCGGGCTACGCGAGTCCCATCTTGTCCTTCACTTCCCTCATCGTCTCGCGAGCCACTCCCCGAGCGCGTTCCGCTCCCGCTTCCAATATATCAACGATATTAGATGGATTACCAGCGACCTCCCGGGCGCGGCGTCGTATTGGAACGAGCTCTCTCTCCATCGATTCGTGCAGCACCTTCTTGCAGTCGATGCAGCCCCATCCAGCGGTGCTGCACTGGATCGCGACGTGCTCGACGGTCGCCGGAGGGCTGAACGCCTTGTGCAGTGCGAAGATGTTGCAAACCTCGGGAGTACCCGGATCCGTCCGGCGCTGGCGCTTGGGATCGGTGACCGCCGGCCGCAGCTTGGCCCATATCTCATCGGGCTCCTCGAGCAGCCCGACAGTGTTTCCCAGCGACTTCGACATCTTGGCCTTTCCGTCGAGGCCCATGATCTTCCGCGCCGGCGTGAGCAGGCCCTGGGGCTCCGGGAAGAACCCGGAAGTGGTGCCACCCGGCGCCGCGGTCACACTTCTAACGGTGGATCTCACATCGAACCGCGCGTTCCATTTCCGCGCAATCTCGCGCGAGAGCTCCAGATGCTGTAGCTGGTCCTCGCCGACAGGGACGAACTGCGCCCGATACAATAGAATGTCCGCCGCCTGAAGCACGGGATAGTTGAGCAGGCCCGCTGGTACGCTCTCCTCCCTGCTGGCTTTGTCCTTGAACTGGGTTTGCCGCTCCAGCTCACCAAGCGGAGTCAGTGTGTTGAATATCCAGGCGAGCTCGGTATGTTCCGGCACCATCGACTGCACGAAAAGCGTCGAGAGCGATGGGTCGATTCCCGACGCGAGCAGCGACAGCGCCATATCGCGCGTGCGCGTGCGAAGGTCGGCGGGCTCGTACGGCACTGTGATAGCGTGGTAGTCCACGATGCAGAAGAACGACTCGTGGCTGCGCTGCAATTCGGCCCAGTTCCTGACCGCTCCGAGATAGTTGCCTATATGGAGCGTGCCGGATGGCTGAATGCCGCTGAAGACGCGGGACATTGCGCCAAATTAAGGAGCGAGAGAGAAGAGTTGCAAGGAATTGCCGTAACTGATTCCGACGACGCCGAGCTGCTCGACATCGCGCTCGATGCCGCGCGAGCTGCCGCGAAGGTGATTCGCGGAGCGACCGCTGACCGCGGACGACTGGTCTGGGAGCCGAAGGGGCGGTCGGACTTCGTGAGCGACGTCGACAAGGGTGCCGAACAGTCCATCGCGGAAATCGTCAGGCGCCGCTGTCCGGGGGCGAGCGTGCTCGGGGAGGAGCTTTCGCCGCTGGCGCTGGCGGACGGAGGCATCGTCTTCATCGCCGATCCGCTCGACGGTACGACCAACTTCCTCCACGGATACCCGGAGTACGCGACGTCGATCGGCGTTGCCCGGGACGGCGAGCTTCGCGCCGCGGTGGTGCTGAACGTTCCGCGCGGCGAGGAGTTCACGGCGCTAAAAGGGGCCGGCGCCTGGCGCGATGGAAGGCCCATTCACGTATCGAAGCTGCGTGAGCCGTCGCGAGCGCTGGTCGGAACGGGGTTTCCGTTCAAGACTCTCGAGCTGTTGCCACGCTATCAAAGGCAGTTCAGTTTGGTGATGCACGGCACCGCCGGAATCCGGCGGGCGGGGGCCGCGGCGCTCGATCTCGCCAGCGTAGCGTGCGGAAGATTCGATGCGTTCTGGGAGCTCACGCTGGCACCGTGGGATGTGGCCGCCGGCATCCTGCTTATACAGGAAGCGGGCGGTGTAATCACGAATCTCGATGGAAACGCATCCACGCTGGGTGCGGGGGCGTACGTCGCCGGGAATCCGGCGATGCACGCCTGGCTGCTGCAGACGGTGCGCAGGGCTGACATGACAACGGGGATTACCGAATGAAGCTGGTTGAATGTGTCCCGAATTTCTCCGAGGGCCGCCGGCCGGAGGTCGTTGCCGCAATCAGGGACGCGATCGCCTCCGTCAAAGGTGTCTCGGTGCTCGATGTCTCCTCCGATCAGTCACACAACCGTTCAGTGATAACGTTCGTCGCGCCGGTCGAGAGCGCCGTCGATGCCGCTTTTGCCGGCATCAGGGCCGCCGCCGAGCGGATCGACCTGTGCTCGCACAGCGGAGAGCATCCACGGATCGGCGCGACTGACGTCGTGCCATTCGTTCCCCTCGAAGGCTCGACGATGGAGGACTGTATTGCGCTCGCGCGCGAGCTCGGAGAGCGAGTTGGTCGCGAGCTCGGGATTCCGGTCTACCTGTACGAGCGAGCCGCGACGCAGCCGTCGCGCGAGAACCTGGCGGATATCCGGCGGGGAGAATTCGAGGGACTTCGGGAAGAGCTCGGAAAGAACCCGGCCCGGAATCCGGACTTCGGTCCCGCTAAAATCCACCCGACATGCGGGGCGGTCGCCATCGGGGCGCGGCCATTCCTGGTCGCCTACAACATCTACATCGGCCCCTCTTCCAATCTTCAGATCGCGAAGAACGTCGCCAAAGCCGTGCGTGGATCATCGGGCGGCTTTCGCTACGTCAAGGGACTTGGCCTCGATGTGGACGGACAGGCCCAGGTCTCGATGAATCTCGTCGATACCGAAAAGACGCCGCTCCATCACGCTTTCAATTTCGTGAGGCTCCGCGCCGCCGCCGAGGGAGCGCAGGTGACCTGGAGCGAGATCGTCGGGCTCGTGCCCGAACGGGTGCTGGTCGACGCCGCCGTCGACCATCTCCAGCTGCGTCAGTTCACGGTTGGACAGATCCTGGAGCGGCAGGTGCGGGAGACCATGAGTGGCGGGCAGAGCGTCACCAGCTTCGTCGCCTCGGTGGCATCAGCCGAGCCCGTTCCCGGTGGAGGCAGCGTCGCCGCGCATGCCGGCGCGCTCGCGGCCGCGCTCGCACAGATGGTTGCGGCGCTCACCGTCGGGAAAAAGAAATACGCGGCCGTCGATGCGGAAATGAAGGCGGCCGCCCTCGAGGCGGTTTCGCTCGGGAACAGGCTCGCCGCGCTGGTGAAGCGGGACGCTGAGGCCTACTCCAAAGTCTCGGCGGCTTACAAGCTGGCCAGGGAACCGGCCGAGGCGGCCCGCCATCGAACCGAAACCATCACGACGGCCCTGCTCGACGCGGCCGAGGTACCGCTCGAGACCGCGCGCTGCTGCGCCGAAGTCGCCAGATTGGCGGCGGTCGTCGCGGAGAAGGGCAACTCGAACGCTCTGACCGACGCGGGCGTGGCGGCGCTTCTGGCCGACGCCGGGTGCCGCGGCGCAGTCTACAACGTGCGGGTCAATGTGCAGGCGCTCGAGGACAGGTCGAAAGGATCAGCCCTCGAGCGCGACGCATCCGAGTTGGTCAGGGAGGTGGGGGAGCTGACGAAAAAGACGACGTCGATCGTCGAGCGCGCACTTACCGGCGGGAGCTAGCCGGGCAGTGCGGTGAGAACCCGCGGGCCCGCCTCGGTGATGGCCACCGTGTGCTCGAAGTGCGCGGAGCGCGTTCCGTCGACGCTTACCACCGTCCATCGATCCGGCATCGTCCGGGTGTCAGGCTTCCCCACGTTGACCATTGGCTCGATCGCTATCGTGAGACCCGGACTGAGCCGCGCCCCGCGCTTGGGCTTTCCGTAGTTCGGCACCTGCGGCTCTTCGTGGAATCCGACCCCGATGCCGTGCCCCACGAGATCCCTGACGACGCTGAAGCCGGCCGCCTCCACTACCTCCTGGACCGCGGCGCCGATATCTCCCAGATGATTCTCGGGCGTCGCAGCCGCGATACCGGCTGACAGCGCTTCGCGCGTGACGTCCAGCAGCTTCCGGGACTCCGCATCGACATGCCCGGCGGCCACAGTGGTAGCCGAGTCGGTGTAATACCCATCGAGCCTCACGCCGATGTCGATCGAGACGATGTCGCCCTCTCCGATCACGCGCTTCTTCGAGGGAATCCCGTGCACGATCTCCTGATTGATCGACGTGCAGATGCTCGCAGGAAAATTGTAGAGGCCCTTGAACGCCGGCACCGCGCCCGGGTGACCTCTGATGAAATCCTCGGCGATTTTGTCGAGCTCGAATGTCGTCATGCCGGGTCGAACGCTTTGCTCGAGCAGGCGAACCGTCGCCGCGAGGATCTCGCCGCCGCGCGCCATGATCTCGATCTCGCGCTGCGACTTGATCTGTATCACGGCTCGAGGGCCTCTATCGCCCTGCGGGTGACCTGGTCGACGGCACCGTCGGCGTCCACCTTCACCACCGTCATGCCGTGCTTCCCGTACCAGTCGATGACGGGTTCGGTCTGGGCGCGATAAACCTTGAGCCGGTTTCTGATCGCTTCGGGCTCATCGTCCTTCCTGCGCATCAGCGGCCCACCGCACTTCTCGCATTTTGCGCCCGGCTCCAGCCCCTTGTACGGGGTCTGGCATTTCTCGCACACCGTGCGACCGCCGAGACGCGCGGTGAGCTTGTCGTCGGAGATATCGAACAGCAGAATCCTGTCGACTCTCCGTCCCAGCTCGGCCAGCATGATCCCGAGCTCCCTGGCCTGCGGCACCGTGCGCACCGCGCCGTCCAGAATGGCTCCTTTCGCGGCTGCGGGAGAGCTCATTACATCGCGCAGTATCCCGAAGATTACCGAGTCCGGGACCAGGTCCCCTCGCTCCATGTAAGCCTTCGCTTCGCGGCCGCGCGGTGTGCCATCCCGGAGTGCGGCGCGGAGGACGTCGCCCGTTGCGATCTTGGGGATGCCGAGCCTGGCCGCGAGCTTGTCGGCTTGAGTTCCCTTCCCCGCGCCGGGCGGGCCGAGCAGCACGATAATCATTCAATGTCCGCCGGGATGCGGGTCAGGGGCAAACTGCAACTGAACACGAGGCGCCGAGCCAAATCCTAGAAGCTGCCGCCCGCGCTCCGGCCACGGAACCGCACCCGGCCCTTCTTCATGAACCCGTCGTACTTCCTGAGCAGCAGATGCTGATTCACCTGCGCCATGGTGTCGAGCGCCACACCGACCACGATCAGCAGCGACGTGCCGCCGAAGCTGAACGGCACCGCGATCATGTCGGCGATGAACACCGGCAGCAGCGCGATGAAGGTCAGGAATACCGCGCCCGGGAACGTGATCCGTGACACCACGTGATCGATGTACTCGGCCGTCCTTGCTCCGGGCTTCACACCGGGAATGAATCCGCCCTGCTTCTTCAGGTTCTCCGAGATGTCCACCGGGTTGAAGATGATGGACGTATAGAAGTAGGTGAAGAAGATGATCAGGACCGCGGACAGCAGGTAGTAGAGCCAGGTGCCGGGCTGGAAGGACTCGGACATCACCCGCGCGGTCTCGTTGCCGCTGAACTGCGCGATTGCGCCCGGCACGACGATCACCGACGAGGCGAAGATGATCGGCATCACGCCTGCCGCGTTCACGCGCAGAGGAATGAAGTTCTTTGCCGCCTCGCGCTGGCGTCCGCGCGCCATCGTCCGCTGCGGGATCTGAATCATCACCCGCCGCGCCGCCATGGTGATCGCGACTGTTCCCGCGACCACTCCGATCATCACGATTCCCAGCACGATCAGCGAGAACGGACCTACTACCTGGGTGCGGACGAACCCGACCGTACTGAAGATACCTGGCCAGAACCGCTCGACGATCGAGAAGAAGATGATGAGCGACGCCCCGTTGCCGAGCCCGCGCTCGGTGATCTGCTCACCGAGCCACATGACGAACATTGCCCCGGTGGTGAGCACCAGAACCATCTGCAGGCGGAAGCCGAACCCCGGATTTATCACCGCGTTCTCGAGCGACGATGTGAACAGCGCAAACCCCCACGCCTGCACCACCGCCAGCGCCACGGTGAAATACCGCGTCCACTGAGTTACGCGTTTTCTCCCCTCTTCGTCCTTCTGCATCTTCTCGACGGTCGGGATGACCACGCCGGCGATCTGCATGAAGATGCTGGCCGAGATGTAGGGCATGATTCCCAGCGCGAACACGGTCGCATGGGAGAGGCCCCCGCCGACGAACAGGTCGTACAGGCCGAGCAGCCCGCCCTTCCCCTGGTTCTCGAAGAAATCAGTGAGAGCTACGACATCGATTCCGGGCGCCGTGATATGAGCGCCGATCCGGTAGATGACGAGGCAGAGCAGCGTGAAGGTGATCTTGTCACGCAGCTCCGGAGTGTTGTAAATGTTGCTGACGGCCGCCGCTGGGGCTGATTGAGCCATTTATTCTTCTACCCGGCCTCCGGCCGCTTCGATTTTCTGCCGGGCGCCCGCGCTCATCCTGACGCCACGGACGGACACGCCCTTCGCTGCGTCGCCATTGGCGAGCAGCTTGGCCGGACCCTTACCCTTACGGATCAGGCCGGCCTCGGCGAGAGTCTGCTCGGTCACTTCCGATCCCTTGGGCAGCCGGGCAAGATCGTCAAAGCTCACCACCTGGGATTCGACACGGAAGATGTTCGTGAAGCCGCGCTTTGGAATGCGGCGCGTGAGCGGCATCTGGCCGCCCTCGAACTGCGGCTTGCCGCCGCCAGGTCCGTGGTGTCCCGATCTGGCCTTGATGCCCTTGTGTCCCTTGCCGGACGTCTTGCCGGTGCCGGAGCCTGGACCCCGTCCGAGCCGCTTGCGATTCCGGTGTGAGCCCGGAGCGGGTACCAGATTGTGCAGACCGATTTTTTCCACGGTCTCTTTCGTCTTGTTAGCCACTCGTCTACTCCTCTACCGCCGTCACTTCTACCAAGTGACGGACGTGCTTTAGCTGCCCGCGCAACGCGGGCGAGTCCTGCCTGATGACTTCAGCCTGATGATTGCGAAGCCCAAGGGCCTCGAGGGTACGCCGCATCCGCCAGGAATGACCGATGCCGCTCCTCACCTGCCTGATCCGAACCTTCCCTTCAGTGATGGTCTCCTTGGGGGTCGACCGCGGACCCTTGGTGTTCCACCACACGTGTGTTCTAGGCATGTGCCAGCTCCTTCGATTTTGCGCGCGAGCGATAGCCAAGGCTCGACACTTCGATGCCGCGCTCGCGCGCGATCTGCTCGACTGTGGTCAGCTGCTGAAGCCCGTTCAGCGCCGCCAGCACCATGTTGTGCGGATTGGTGGAGCCGAGGCTCTTCGTCAGGATATCGGAGATTCCGGCGCACTCCATGATCGCGCGAACTGCCCCTCCCGCGATGACGCCAGCTCCCGGCGCGGCGGGCTTCATCAATACCTTGCCCGCGCCGTGCGAGCCCACGACCTCGTGGGGAATCGTTCCGCCCGTCATCGGGATGCTCACCATGTTGCGGCGCGCGCCATCGACTGCCTTCCGAACCGCTTCCGAGACCTCGTTCGCCTTGCCCGTCGCAAAGCCGACACGACCTTGCGCATCTCCCACCGCGACCAGCGCGTTGAATGAGAACCGGCGTCCGCCCTTCACGACCTTGGCGACCCGGTTGATGGCGATGACGTTCTCGACGAGCTCGCTGCCGCCGTCACCCCGCCCGCCATCGCGGTCGCGTGGCTTTCCATCGCGTCCGCGCCCACCGCCCCGCGAGCCACCTGGCCCGTCGCCGCGTCCGCCACCGCCCTGTCCGCCTGGCGCACCACGCCCACGCCCCGCGCCACCGCCTGGTCCGCCGCGTCCAGCGCCACCACGACCACCGCCGCCGCGTCCGCCTGCTCCGCCGCCGCTGCGGGCGCTGCCGCCCATCCGCGGCCGCTCCTGCTGCGGGGGAGCATCGCCGGGAGGAGGAGTCGCCGTTCCTTCAGGATTCTCGTTGTCTGCCATTTATTAAAACTCCAACCCGCCTTCGCGGGCTCCGTCGGCCACACCCTTCACTCGGCCGTGATATTTGTATCCGGCTCTATCGAAGACTACGCGCTTGACGCCGGCATCCTTCGCCTTGGCGGCAATGCGCTTTCCAACTTCCACCGATCTCGCGGTCGGCTTCCCCTCGAGACCCGAATCGGTCACGGTCATGAGAGTCCGCTGTGTCGCATCGTCGACCAGCTGCGCGTAGATGTGCTTGAGCGAGCGGTACACGACGAGACGCGGGCGCTCCGCGCTGCCGATGACTTTCTTGCGAAGCCGGAAGTGACGGCGCGTACGCAGCTGGTCGCGCGACTTCGGTCTGGCCATTTTCGGCATTACTTACCTCCAGCCTTGCCGGCTTTGCGGCGGATCTGCTCCCCAACGTACTTGATTCCCTTGCCCTTGTACGGCTCGGGCGGCCTGATGCTGCGGAGCTCGGCGGCCACCTGACCGACGATTTCCTTGTTGGCTCCCTCGATGATGATCGAGGTTGGCTGCGGCGCCGAGAGCTTGATGCCTTTCGGAGCTTCGTACTTCACCGGGTGCGAGAACCCGAGCGCGAGCTGAAGCCCGTACGGCCGAGTCTCCGCCTTGTAGCCGACGCCCACCAGCTCGAGCTCCTTCCGAAACCCCTTGGTTACTCCCTCCACCATGTTAGCGACCAGCGTGCGGCTCAGACCGTGGAGAGCCTTGTGATTCGCCTCGTCCGAGGGACGCTCGACCGAGATCTGGTCGTCCTTCAGCGCGACCTTCATCTCGCGGTGGAGGACGCGATCCAGCTCTCCCTTCGGCCCCTTCACATGCACGTGATTGCCTTCGACCTTCACGGTCACGCCCTTGGGTACCGCGACCGGGTGCTTTCCAATTCTTGACATTTCTATCTCCTTACCAGACCAGCGCGAGCAGCTCGCCGCCGGTGCGCGCCTGCCGCGCCTGCCGATCCGACATCACGCCGCGCGAAGTGCTGAGGATCGCCATACCGAGCCCGTTGCGCACGCGCGGGATCTCGGCGACCGCGACGTACTTGCGGAGCCCTGGCGTCGAGATGCGCCGCAGCTGGCGGATCACGGGCTGCCCGCCCTGGGCGTACTTGAGCACGACCCGCAGGAGCTGCTTGCCCTCGTCGGTGTCGAGGGTCTTGTAGTCCTGAATGAAGTTGTTCTCCTTCAGGATCTTGGCGATTTCGATTTTCAGCTTCGATACCGGCATGTCAACGCGGCGGTGCTTCGCCCCACAGGCGTTGCGAATGCGCGTCAGCATATCGGCGATCGGATCGGTCATGCTCATTATTTCGTTTCCTCGTCCTACCGTATCCCTTACGGGACGCGTAGAAGTGAATGGGTTACCAGCTCGCCTTGCGGACGCCCGGGATATATCCCGACAGCGCCATCTCGCGGAAGCAGATTCTGCACAGCCCGAACTTTCTCAGGAATGCGCGCGACCGGCCGCATCTCCCGCAGCGATTGTGCTGCCTGACGGGGAACTTCGGCTTCCGCTTGCTCTTCTCCACCATGGCCTTACGTGCCATCTAGATCTCTCTCGCTGTCGGTTGACTACTGGTTCGTGATGATCGGCTTGTCATCACCCTTGAACGGCATCCCGAGCTCGCGCAGCAGCGCGAAAGCCTGGTTGTCCTTGTTCGTGGTGGTGACAAGCGTGATGTCCATGCCGTGGATCTGCTCCACCATGTCGTAGTTGATCTCCGGGAAGATCATCTGCTCCTTCACACCCAGCGTATAGTTGCCGCGCCCGTCGAACGAGCGGGTATTCAGACCACGGAAGTCACGGATGCGCGGGATCGCGATGGTGACGAACCGGTCCAGGAACTCCCACATCCGCGCGCCGCGCAGCGTGACGGCCGCCCCGATCTCCTGTCCTTCGCGCAATCCGAAATTCGCGATGGACTTTTTTGCCTTCTTCTTCACCGGGCGCTGCCCGGTGATGATCCCCAGCTCGTTGACCACGGTGTCGAGGACCTTCGCGTTCTTGATCGCCTCGCCCACTCCGCAGTTGATCACGATCTTCTCGAGGGTCGGAATCTGGTGCACGTTGGTGAAGCCGAACTGCGACTTCAGCCTCTCGCGCACGGTGTTCTCGAAGTACGTCCGGAGCCGCGGGGGCGGAACCGGAAGGCCCTTGCCCGTATGCTCGATCTGGACGTGCTCCTGAACCTCGCGCTTCTTCGCCTGTTTCTTCTCTTTGGTTGCCATTTATCTGAATCCCCGGCTCAGCGCACGCGGGGGATCGGTTCCCCGTGCTTGACGCTGACGCGCTCCTTGGTTCTCCGGCGCTCGACCTTCGACGTCTCGGTGTCGAAACGCGCCTTCGTCCTCGTCGGCTCGCCCGACTTGGGATCGAGGAGCATCAGGTTCGACGAGTGCACCGGCGCCGGCGCCTCTCTGATCCCCGACTGCTCCTCTGCCGTCCGCGCCTTGCGGTGCATCTTGACGATGTTGACGCCTTCGACCACCACCCGGCCCGTCTGGAGGTTGATGCGGATGATCTTTCCTTCCTTGCCCCTGTCCTCCCCGCGCATCACCCGCACCGTGTCGCCCTTCGACACGTGGAGCCGGAGGCGTTTGGCATTCTCCGCATGGCGGGCACTCAGCCGCTTTTTGGCCGTCTTTCTGTGCTTCAGGATTCTCACTTTACAAAACCTCCGGGGCCAGCGAGACGATCTTCATGTACTTCTTCTCGCGGAGCTCGCGCGCCACGGGTCCGAAGATACGAGTCGCCCTCGGCTCGCCCGCATCGTTGATGATCACGACCGCGTTCTCGTCGAAGCGGATGTAGGAGCCGTCCTTGCGGCGCGTTTCCTTGGCGGTGCGCACCACCACCGCGCGCGCCACATCCGATTTCTTCACCGTGCCGTTCGGGAGCGCGTTCTTCACGGCGACGATGACGACATCGCCGAGCGTGGCGTAGCGCCGGCGCGTTCCGCCGAGCACGCGGATCACGAGCGCCGTTTTCGCGCCCGAGTTGTCCGCTACCTTGACCACCGATTCCTGCTGGATCACCGGTCTTCTCCGT
>Ga0136617_10005953_pt1 | contig 10908 bp, 11 predicted proteins | sample AntDrymUQ3222106_2_FD_129672 | JGI IMG/M metagenome (GOLD analysis project Ga0136617, IMG submission 129672) | Polar desert sand microbial communities from Dry Valleys, Antarctica - metaG UQ322 (21.06) | ecosystem: Environmental > Terrestrial > Soil > Desert | place: Antarctica: Dry Valley...
GTCAGCTGACCGACTCGCGTACGTAGCTCCGGGCGACGTCGATCCCGTACACCTCGGGCCGGCCGACCGGCTCGGGGCCCAGGGCCTTGGCCAGTGCCGGGCCGAGCGTGTTGGCGAAGAACTGGTCGGCGTGCGCCTTGGTCGTCCACAGGGTGATGACGCGGAGCTTGCCGTCGTCGGTCGTTCCGACGTACCTGCCCTCCATACCCTCGGGCGCCGCCTCATCGACGGTCTTGGTGACCTTGTCGAACTGCTCGATGGACGGGAACGGTGGGGTAGCGATGGTGATCCACTGCATGAGTTCCTCCTTTGTCGGCGACCCGTTTGGCCGCAGGAGGAACGCTAGGAATTCTCGGCGGGACGGGCATCCGCCGGATCACTCATTGACCTACTCATTCGTGGGCTACCACGCTGTTGATCATCGGAACTTGGCAGGGTTATCGGCCATTCCACCGTGATAACCCACCACAGTTCCGATGATCAACTCGGATTCGGCCGGGCGCAAGCCTGAACAGCATGACTGGACCTACTCGTTCGCACGAACCCGCCAGGCGGCGATCTGGCTGCGGGTGGCGAATCCCAGCTTGGTCAGGATGTGCTGGACGTGGTTCTGGGCGGTGCGTTCGGAGATGAACAGCCGCTCGGCGATCTGCCGGTTGGTGAGCCCCTCGGCAACCAGGGTGGCGACCTCGGCCTCGCGCGGGCTCAGCGCGCCCGATGGGTCACCGCTGCGGTCGAAGTGCCCGACGAGTGCGGCGGTTCGCTCGACATAGGCCGCCATGCCCAGTGACCTCGCCATGCCGTCGGCATCGCGGGCCAGGGCCTCGGCACGCTCCTGGTCATCGGGTACGCCACGAGCTAGCAGCGCGCTGGCCTGGTGGAAGCGCGCCTCCGCCGCGAAGCCGGGGGCGCCGACCCGGTCGGCCTGAGCCGCCGCTGCCCCGAAGTCCTCGACGGCGTGGTCGAGTCTTCCGAGCGCCGTCGCGCCGTGGGCGAGGGTTAGCTCGATCGGACCCATGTAGGCGACTCCGTCGCCGACCGCGTGTTCGCCGCGGAACGGTTCCAGCCGGCCGAGCAGCACCGCGAGGTCATCGAACAGGCCAAGCTGAGCGGCGGCGAGTGCGCCGTACACATGGCCGGGCAGTAGGAAGAACGCTGGCAGAGACCAGGTCTCGAGCGGCCCCGCCTGTTGATAGGAGGCCGCCGCCTCGTCAGGCCGCCCGGCGCTGAGGAGCAGGTACGCGCGGGACAGCCGGGCCATGGTGCGAAACCGCGGCGGCGGCTCGAACGGGTTGAGCGCCCACGCTGCCGCCTCCTCGGTGACGCCGACATGGCTGGCCAGCGCGACTTGCAGGGCGAAGTACGCGCCGGCTGCCGGAGCTGGTTCGACCACGCGCATCCGCTCGAATCCGCGCCGGCCGATCGCCGCGGCCTCGGCGTACCGGCCCTGCGCCTGGGCGATACACGCGGTGACCCGGTCGAGACGCCATGAGCTGACCGGCCCGCCGACCCGCTCGCCAGCCAGCTGCAATTCGGGAAGGTGCTCGGTCGCGGCTGCGAAAAGTCCCCGCTCGATCAGTGTCTCGATCCGCCAGAGTTCGCCCCACATGGCGGTACGGGAGCTGTTCGTGCGTTGGGCCAGGGCGAGCATCTCGCTGGCGAGGCGGATCCGTTCGTCCCGCCCGGCCGGACCGGGGCAGGCTTCCTTGCGGGCGTGCAGGGCTTCGACGAGGGCGCGGTCGTCGTCCGCGGCATGCGCGAGATCCAGCGCCGTCGTGCTCAACGACTCGGTGCCGTCCTGATCCCCGTCGTAGAAGGCGAGGTGGCTGCGCTGGGCGTACAGGCGTGCGCGTACTGCCGCGTTGCCGGTGCTGCCGAGAGCGGCGAGTGCGTCCTCGCACAGTTGCTTGGCGATGGCGTTGATGCGGGGATCGGGAGCTGCCTCGAGAACGAGCGCGGACTCTGCCAGGAGCTCTGGACTTCCCGCCATCCGCGCAGTGTTGGCGGCGGCCTCGGCGGCATCCGAACAGCTGGTCAGGTCACCGGCGAAGTAGGCGGCGCGGCCCAGGGCGATCTGCGCGTGGCAACGGTCTTCGTCAGACAGTGAGTTCGGGTCGAGGGCGAGGGCTGCCCGGTAGAGCCGCACACCCTCCTCGTACGCGAGCCGTCGTACGGCGTCCTCGGCTGCGCGCAGTGCCCAGCCGCGAGCGGTTGCCGCCTCGCCGTACGGAGCGAGCTCGGCCCAGTGCCGGGCGACGTCGGCCAGGTGTTCTCTGAGGTTGTTCGCGAACTGGGCTTCGATCGCGTGGGCGACTGCGCGGTGCAGGGCGGCCCGGTCGGTTGTGGTGAGGGACGCAGCCACCGCGTCACGGGTCAGGGCATGGACGAAGCGGAATTCGCCGGTCTCGCCGATGCGATCGATCAGGCCGTACGCGATCGCCTCGTCGATCAGCGGAAGACATTGCGTGACTGGTTGATTGAGCGTCGCGGTCACGAGCGTGAGCGAGAAGTCGCGGCCGACGATGGCCGCCGCTTGGACCATGCGCCGGCAGTCTTCCGAAACTCGGTTGAGTCGTGCGGTGACGACGTCGAGCACGGAGCGTGGTGGTTGTTGTGGTCGCCAGGTTCCGTCGGTGATTGCCCGGGCGACCTCGCGCACGAAGAGCGGGTTGCCGCCAGTGACGTCGAGGACGGCGCGGACGTCCTGATCTGATGACTGCTCAGTGGTGGCCGACAGCTGTTGGCTCACCTCGGCCAGGTCGAACCCGCGCAGGTCGAGTCGCTCGACGGCCGGTGAGCGGAGGAGGTCGGGGAGTACGCGGTCGAGGACGCTGGACGGTTCGAGGTCGCGGAAGGTGGCGACGAGGAGCAGCCGTGCGTCGCCGATCTGGCCGGCGACATGTCGCAGGAGCAGCAGCGACGCCTCGTCACCCCAGTGGATGTCGTCGAGAATGACGACCAGGCCGTTCTTGTCCGCGACGCCGCGGAGCGCCTCGGTCAGATCCTCGAAGACGCGAAAGCGGGCTTGCGGCGATTCGAGGTCGCCGGTAAGGACGGTGTCCGGATCGATTGCGAGGGATCGGAGCACTTGTCGCCAGGCCCAATACGCCGGCGCACCCTCGGCTTCGACGCAACGACCCCACGCGACGGCAGTGCCGCCTGCTAGAGCCAGCCCGGCGAGTTCCTGGGCCAGGCGTGTCTTGCCGATACCCGGTTCTCCGGCGCAAAGGACGAGCCGCCCACCCCCATCGACGGCGCAGCTGAGCCACGCCCGCAGCGAGTCGAGCTCGCGCCGCCGCCCGATGATGCCCTCGCCGGTGCGGTGCGCTGGGTCCCGCGTCGGCGTAGTCACACTCCGAAGCATTCCCGGCGACGCCGCATCCCGGAAGCGATTCAGGTCGGAGCGCCGGCCAAGCGATCGGTACGACCGCGGCCAAGGAGCGCTCCGTGGGAGCTATCGTCCAGCCTTCTCTGCTTGGCAGATGTCGCGAACGCGCTGGCAACATGTGGGCTCGGCGCAGGCGGGACGCGACTTCCGTCATATGTCGTGTCCGGTCGCCGCTAGCCGGACTGAGTGCCGGTCGCGGACCCAGATCTTCTCGTCCTCGGTGACAGGGCTGCACAGGGCGAGGCGGAGGCCAGCGGCCCGCAACGACGCTGATCCGCGTGGTGGAGATACGCCACGGGCAGCTCACTCAGCCTGCCGTCGGTGGTCGCCTTCGCGGGCACGGAGCCCGTACGTGTCCGCAGTCAGGGTGCGGTAGGACTCGGTGACGATGGCTTCGAGGACCGAGAGATCAATCTTCTCGAGATCCTTGATGTAGAGGCATCCGACGCCCGATGTATGCGGTCCCAACTGTTTGAGCTGCTCCTCGTACCGTCCGATGCCGTCTACCAGATAGACAACGGTGGCAGCCTTGCGCGGCGCGAAACCCGCTGCTGCCGCGTCACCTTCGCGGCCGCTCTTGTACTTGTAGTGGTACTGGCCGTACCCGATCCCCGTCCCGTAATACACCTGCGGCGACTCTCCCGTTGCGCGGGCCATCAGCTCCAACAACGTCTCGGCGTCCCGGCGCCGCCTCGCCGGGGTGACCTTGTCCAGAAGAGTTTGTACGGACTCGCTCACGTCAGCCATGCGTCCTCCAATAGAGCTCACGGCACTCTAGAACTCGCGCCGAGTCGCGTGAGGCCTCTACGCAGACGCCCGCGTCAGCTCAAGGGTGGACGCGTGCTGGATCCGAGAAGTGACTCCGAGCTTTGGGACGATCCGGTGCGAAGCTCCTGCCAGGCGGTCGCGGCGAGCTCCGGGAAGGCAAGCGCGTCGAAACCCCGCCGAGCTCGACCACCAGGTGCCGTGGGCACTCGCGTTCATCAAGCGGTACGTCAGCTAGCCGGCGTCCACCTGTCAGGCAACTACGGAATTGTCGCCGTCACGGTAGCTTCCCCAGCGTGAGCCGCCGCCCGTGAAGATCGTCCTGTGGCACGGCTACCTGCTCGGTGGGACCGGCTCGAACGTCTACACGCGCTCCCTCGCGCGGGCCTTCGGCAGCATGGGTCACGAGGTGGTGGTCATCTGCCAGGATCCCAACCCGGAGGAGTTCGACCTAAGCGGTGCGCGGGTGGTTCGCCCGGACATCGGGCCGCTGTTGCCGGTCTTCGTACTCGACGCCTACGCCGGTGTGGAAGCGCGGCTGTTGGGCGACCTCACTGTGGCCGAGCGTGCGCGCGTGGTCGATGCCAACGCGGTCGCCCTGCGCGCCGAACTGCCTGCAGACCTCGTATTGGTCAACCACGTGCTGCTGGGCGCGGCCGTCGGGGCGGCGAGCGGAGCGCCGTACGTGGTGAAGGCCCACGGCTCGGAGCTCGAGTTCGCGATGCGGGGCAACCCCGAACTGTGCTCGTGGGCTCAAGAGTGCCTGCTATCGGCGCGGGCGGTGATCGCCGGCTCGGAGCACATCGTGTCGGTGCTTGAAGAGGTGCTCGGCCCTGGCCCGCACCTCGAGCGCGTGCTCACCGTGCCGCCCGGCGTCGACGTGGACGCGCTGCGCCCTCGGCCACGCCCCGAGGCGCTGGCAGCGCTCGTGGCTGAGTCGCGGCGCGACGCCCCGAACCCACGGGATGACCACGACCCGCGCCGGCCGGACGCCGGGAACGCCGAGCGGTTGGCCGCGTTCCTCGCGGACGAGGCACCCACGGTTCTGTACGTCGGCAAGCTCAGCCGCGAGAAGGGGGTGCACCTGCTGCTCGAGGCCCTGCGCGGCATCGACGCGCGGGCGGTAATCGTCGGCTTCGGTCCGGAGCGCCAGGCGCTGGAGCAGGCAGCCGAGGGACGCGTGCTCTTCACCGGCGCGCTGGAACACCGACACCTCGCACAGTTGTGGCCGCTCGCGGACGTCAGCGTGACCCCGTCGGTCTTCCCGGAGGCCTTCGGCATGGTGGCCGCCGAGGCCGCGGCCTGTGGCTCGCTGCCGTTGGTCGCGCGCCATTCCGGGCTGGCCGAGGTGGCCGCGGGGCTGGCGGAGGAGTACCCAGCAGCGCGGCGCGACCTCGTCGCGTTCGCCCCTGACGACGCCAGCGACCTGGCGGTCAAGCTGCGTACGTTGCTCGCCCTGCCACCAAAGGAGCGCGAGGAGCTGGGGCGCGCGGCGCGGCGGGCGGCTGTCCGCCTGTGGAGCTGGGAGGGGATCGCGGCACGCCTGCTGGCAGCCGGAACGACCGCTTCTAGCTGAGCTTGATGACGCAGGACACCGTGGTCGATTGGATCAGCCTGCTGTCCGGCCGGCGGCGCAATGACAATTCGCCACGGCTGCACCTGCAGTTTGACAACGCTCGTGAACACGTTTGACGATCGCGCCGAAGAACCATCGTCGGCCGCTGATCGGGTGCAGCTCAGCCCCGAGTCCGGCCGGACTCGGAGCACCGTAAGGACCATGAATACGGTTGAGGGGAAGGGCTCTAGCGTCGGGTATAAGCGTCCTCCGGGATTCGGGCCATCGCTCGGCTTCTCGTGATCGGAGATCCTCAGGTTGGTGGGAATACTGGGAAACTGTCGAGTCCTAGCACGCCCGCGACGGCGCGGGCGGCCAGTTGCTCGTCGTGCGGTGGTTGCCCGGCGAGTGCGATCACGGCGCCCTCGAGCGCTCCCCAGAACGCCAACGCGACCGCCCTGGCGGGCGGGCCGGGCGGTATCGACCCGTCTCTGCGCCCTTCGTTGATCAGGCGGGCGCAGCGCTTCATCAATGTTTCTGAGATCCGCATGATCTCGCGCCCAACCGGATGGTCCTGACCGCCGAACTCGATCTTCAACGCCATCGCCACGCGGGCGACGTCTCGTCGGCAGTAGACGGCGTGACCGCGGGCCAGCGCGATCAGCGCCGCGACCGGATCGGTTTGGTGGTCGACCAGCCCACCCACCTCGCGCCACCAGCTTTCGTCCACCCACTCGACCACCGCCAGGGCCAACTCCTCCTTGTCCTTGAACTGGTGATAAAGGGCTCCGCGCGTGTAGCCCGCCTCGCGCGCCACCTGTTCGAGCACCAAGTTTCCGTAGCCGTAGCGGGAGAGGCCCTTCGCGGCCGACTCGAGCAACGCGCTGCGCGTGCGAGCGCTCCGCGCAGCCTGCTTTGAAGGCTGGCGAGCTGCCGCCGCCGGGGCCGTCGAGCGGCTCATCGAAGACCCAACACGTTCATGCATGTATGTATGCATGTACCGTAGCGTCTGGTGCCGACCGAGGAGGACCTTCCGATGTGGACGACCACAGCCCCACCCTCCATCTCACCATCTCTGCGTGACAGGGACGTTCGCCCGGAAGCCCCACGATCTGCTGATCACGACCACGGGTCGATCGTGAAGGCGGGCGCCGCGAAGGCGTGGTTCATCGTGGGCACGATCACGCTCATTCTCGCCGGCGGCCTGAGCGCGTGGCTCGGCTTCAACATCGGCTTCGGCCTCGGGGTCTTCGCCTTCGGGCTGCTCTGTCTGTTGGTCGCCACCCACGACTTCAAGTTGGTCGAGCGCATCGGCGCGATCCGACCGCTGACGATCGCCGTCTCCGCCACCTACTTCGCCATCTCGATCGGCTTCTTCTTCTCCGGGCCGGCGATCATCACCGGCATCGCCACAGTGTGCTTCACCATCGCCGCCGTGCTCTCGGTCGCAGCCGTCGTCGGGAAGCCGCACGATCTGCTGATCACCACCCCGGGCGGCGGCCGTGAATGTCGGTGCCGCGCAGGCGTGGTTCGTCGCGGGCACGATCACGCTGATGATCGGCGGCGGCCTGCACGCGCTCCTGTCCCTGATGGGCACGGCCCGGTACATCGTTCCGAGAGACCATTCGGTCAAGTCAGCCATGGAAGGCACCCGTCTCCAGTACGGAGGCAGCTCGGCACCGTCGATGTGGCGGGCTTGGCTCGGCTTCAACATCAGCCACGGCCTCGGCGCCTTCACCTTCGGACTGCTCTGCCTGCTGATCGCCACCCACGACTTCAAGCTGGTCGAGGAGATCGCCGCGATCCGACCACTGACCATCGCCGTCTCAGCCGCATACATCGTCCTCTCACTTCGCTTCTGGTACTACGGACCAGCGATCATCACCGGCACCGCCACAGCGTGCTTCACCATCGCCACCGTGCTCTCGGCATGAGCATGGCGGCGGAGGCACCGTGTCGCACCGCGCCCAGCCCAGAGGGTCTCAGGACACCGCCGCCAACAGAACCCACCGTACGGACGGAGGTCCACAGATGAGGCTCCCGAGCACTGCGCACACCTCCCGGCCTTGGCGGATCCACGAGCTCACCGCAGACTTCCGGCTCGAGGACGTGTGGGCGCTACCGACGCCGGGCGGGCCGGAAGATTTCCCTCGGCTGGTGCAAGGGATTGCGTCGTTCATCGACCCGGCGCAAAGTCCCTCCCGCGCCTCCCGCACGCTCTGGGCGATCCGGTTGAAGCTCGGGGAGATGTTCGGTTGGGACGCCCCGGACGCCGGCCTCGACTCCATGGTGTCCACGCTCCGCGACCGGTTGCCCGCGGATCTGCGCGAAGCCCCAGCCGGCGCGGACTTGCGCCGTCTCACCCCTCTCTACCAGCTTGACGACGAGTGGGCCGCGGAGATCGCCAACCGGACGGTTCACGGGGTCTTGCACCTCGGCTGGGTCCGAGACCATACCGGCAGCTACCGCGGCCAGATGGCAGTGCTCGTGAAGCCAAACGGTCTGCTCGGGACCGCCTACATGGCCGCGATCAAGCCGCTCCGGCACCTGATCGTCTACCCGGCGATGATGCGAAACATCGAGCGGAACTGGCGGGCGAGCGCCCGCGATCCGACACCGCCGCGCGCCTGAAGGGCGCCGGCGCCGACCATTAACCGCAATACCGTCATCCGGATGCGCAGAAGGCCGGCTGCCGAACGAGGCGACGCCTCTACTTCCACGGTGAGACTGCGTCGGACACCCTCACGCACCCAGGACCAAGGCTTTTCCCGGCCGGCTGTCCGCAGCTTGCTTTAGTTTGTGGTGGTGGCGACTCACTGGACACTTGGCTGCGATGCGGCTGATCCCCAACGGCTGGCGGCGTTCTGGGCCGTAGCGCTGGGCTATGTCAAGGAGCCAGGTTTCGACGAGCCCGGCAACGCATCGATCATCGATCCTGAGGACCTAGGGCCCGCGATCGGCTTCCTCCGGGTGCCGGAGGGAAAGACGGCGAAGAACCGGATGCACATCGACATCCGGGTCGCCGGAAAGGGACCGTGGGACATGGCGCAGCGCGAGCGACTCATCCGGGCGAAGGTTCCGGAGCTCGTGGCGGCAGGTGCGGTCGTGGTCCGCGAGGAGTCGTACGGCGACGTGCTGGGCCACGTCGTGATGCGCGATCCCGAGAGCAACGAGTTCTGCGTGGCATGACCGGGGCTGCGTCCCGCGGGGAGCGGGAGGTCATGGAGTTCGAGTTCGAAGGGGAGCTCTGGTATTGGCGTGGCCCGTCGCCCTTCCACTTCGTCACCCTTCCCGACGATGAATCTGAGGCCATCCACTCTCTGGCAAATGAGGTGACCTATGGCTGGGGCATGATCCCCGTCCAAGCTCAGATCGGGAAAACCAATTGGCGCACAGCAATGTTCGCCAAAGACGGTGGGTACGTTCTACCGATCAAGAACTCCACCAGAAAGCCCGAAGGGCTCCAACTCGGCGACCGAGTCAAGGTCCAGCTGACTGTCCTCGCGGCCGCACACTGAACTCTCCCTGGACGGGGGCGGTTACGGATTAGTAGTCGAACCGAGACGGCCGACCACGCTGACGGCTTCTTGGGTAAGGCTGACGGGTAAATTCGACCCCATGATGGCCGATCCGGCCGGCGTCGGCCGGGTCTTGGCCGGCCGGTACACGCTGCGGACCCCCTTGGGGCGCGGCGGAATGGGCACGGTGTGGCTGGCCACCGACTCCGTCCTAGGCCGGCAGGTAGCGATCAAAGAAGTCACCTTCGAGGCCGCCGCCGAGGACGAACGCCGCCTGCTCCGCGAGCGGACGCTGCGTGAGGCGCGAGCCGCCGCCCGGTTCGAGCATCCGCGGGTGACCACCGTCCACGACGTCGTGGAGGAGGACGGTAGGCCGTGGATCGTGATGGAGCACATACCCTCACGCACCCTGGCGCAGGTGCTCCGGGATCAGGGCCCGATGCCCCCGGACCTGGTGTCCCGGATCGGGATGGATCTGCTCGGAGCGCTGCAGGCAGCCCACCGGGCGGGAATCGTGCACCGCGACGTGAAGCCCGACAACGTGCTGATCGGTGCGGAGTGGCGAGCCTGGCTCACCGACTTCGGCATCGCCACCTCCAGCGGGGAGTCCGGCCTCACCGAGGCGGGCTTCCTCCTGGGATCGCCGTCGTACATGTCACCGGAGCGGGCGCGCAACGAGGTTCCCTCGCCCGCGGTCGATGTGTGGTCGCTGGGGGCGACCCTGTTCACCGCGGTTGAGGGGCGGTCGCCGTTCGATCGCGGGGACGCGATGGCAACGCTGCTTGCGGTGATCACCGAGCCGCCAGCGCCGATTCTCGCCGCGGGACCACTGACACCCGTGCTGCTCGGCTGCCTGACCAAGGACCCGGCTCGACGGATGACCGTCGACCAGGTACGCGCTGGCCTGAACCGGGTGGTGCTGATGGGACCCGCACCTGCGATGACCCGCCCGCCCGCACAGCCGCCGACTTCGTACGTCCATCGCCAGCCGACCAAGGTTGAGCGCATGGACGTCGCTGACCTGTCTGCCCTGGCCAAGGCGACGCGCTCGTTGGCCAGCAAGGCCGCACAGAAAGTTGCCGGGAGCGCCTCGGCGGGACCTCACGGACGTCCCCCGTCCAGCGCGCGCGGGCCGGCGAATCCGTCGATGCAGAAGCCACCGATCCGTCAGCCTGCCCGGCCCGCGCCACAGCGTCCGAAGTGGCGCTTCAAGCGTCGGTGGGTTGTCGTTCCGACTGTTGTTGTCCTGGTGCTCTGCCTCGCCGCCGTGGTGCTGGTGGTCTACCTGTTGGGTGCCCTCGAGGGAGTCACGGGTGGTTGACGGACGGCCGTTTCTCCGCGGGGGCGCATAAGGCAGATAGGGGAGTAGCCGGCAGGCGGACGCGGCCTGCTTTGTCGGGGTATCACTGTCGAACTCACGGCGTTACCTTGCGCGCATGACCGAGGGGATCTCGGCGCGGCAGTTCCATGAGGCCGACGGCGTCGAGGACTGGCGAGTGGTGGGCGACGGTGCATGCGCGTACTTCCGTACGGGCTCGTTCGAGGCGAGCGCCCCCCGGCCGCTCGTTCCACTCCGAGGTGATGCCGTTCTGGCGCGCCCTGCTCGGATACCGGGACCGCGAGCCCGAGGACCTGATCGACCCACGTGGCCGCGGTCCCGCGTTCTGGTTCCAGGAGATGGA
>Ga0136617_10005954_pt1 | contig 10908 bp, 9 predicted proteins | sample AntDrymUQ3222106_2_FD_129672 | JGI IMG/M metagenome (GOLD analysis project Ga0136617, IMG submission 129672) | Polar desert sand microbial communities from Dry Valleys, Antarctica - metaG UQ322 (21.06) | ecosystem: Environmental > Terrestrial > Soil > Desert | place: Antarctica: Dry Valley...
GAGCGACGTCACCCACCCCGCCTCAGCGACCTCCGTCGGTGCCGTCCACACCGCCACCTCGGCGGCGCCGCTCGGTGGGCGGTGCGGCTGCATGGTCTTCGGGAGCCGGCCGGGGATCGACATGGCGAAGCCGTTGGCGGTGTCGATGATCGCCGGCCGGCTCCGTCGGTTGGTCGTGATCGAGAACGTCGCGACGTCGGGGTACCGCTCGGTGAACATCACGATGTTGCGCATGTCGGAGCCGCGCCACTGGTAGATCGCCTGATCGTCGTCGCCGACGACGCACACCTCGACAGCAGGCCCGGCGAGCAGCTCGATGAGCCGCTCCTGCGCAGGGTTGACGTCCTGGTACTCGTCGACGATCAGGTGGCCCAGCTCGGATTGCACCTGCCCTCGGAAGGCCGGCTGCTCGAGCTCGCCGACCGCACGGACGATCTGCTGGCCATAGGTCAGCAACCGGTAGCGCTCCAACGTGTCGAGGTAGTCGGCGGCGACCGACCCGAACGGCTCGGGCATCGCACCCGGATCGAGCAGCTCGTTCTCGATCACGTCGAGTCCCTGGAGGAACCGGTCGATCGATCCGAAGAGCCGGCCCTTCGGGTCGAGCCGCTTCAGATCGAGCCGTGACGCCTCCCGGGCGAGGAATGCCGTCAGCTGGTGATCGTCGAGGACGTCGTACGTCTCGTAGCGGGGGATGCGGGTCTGCAGCAGCCGGAAGCAATACGAGTGGATCGTGCCGACGAACAGCGCGCCGAGCACGTCGAGGATGGAACCTCCCAGCCGCTCTTCGGATCGCGCCGCGATCCGATGCCTCAGCTCCGCTGCCGCCCGCTCGGTGAACGTGAACGCCACGATCGAGGCCGGCTCGACGCCGTCGGCGAGCAGGTCGGCGACCCGCTGCGAGACGACCTCGGTCTTGCCCGACCCTGCTGCAGCGATGATCTGCAGATGGCTGCCCCGATGACGCACCGCGCCGCGCGCACCCGCCCAGCACCGGACCCGCCATCGCACGATCGTGCCCCAACGCGAGCCGTTGCATCGTCCGGCGGCTGGCATGATCGGCACATGGCCGTCACGTCCGGGTTCAACCACGTCGCAACGCTCTCGACCGACCTCGACCGCACGAAGCGCTTCTACGCCGAGGCGTTCGGCGGCGACACCGTGTTCGAGATGGAGTGTGCCGACGACCACCCGCGGATGGCGATCATCGAGCTCGGCGGCGGGGCGGCGCTCAACGTGTTCGAGGTCGAGGACGGCGAGATCGTCGGCGACCGGCGGGTGCAGGGCGGGCGGGGGGCGATCGACCACTTCGCCCTCGCCGTCGAGTCGCTCGACCTGCTCGAGTCGCTTCGCGAGCGGATGACAGCTGCCGGCGCCGAGATCGGCGAGATCCAGCGGCTCGGCGACGAGTGGTCGCTGTTCTTCCGCGATCCCGACGGCATGGAGCTCGAGGTCTGCGCCAAGGCCGACGACGGCTGATTTCCGTTCCGGCAACGCCGCGACACCCATGGGGGGTGAGGCGCCGCGTCTGCGGCGACCCGAGCCCACGTGAGGAGGTCCCGTGTCGATCGAGTCCGAGGAGTTGCGTCGGCGGACCGTCGAGCTTCGACGGTTGGCCGAGGCGATCGAGCGCACGCCGCTGATGACGCTGGATCGCGACGTCGGGCCGGACACGTGGCGCAGCCCGGCGGCGGACGACTGCCGTGCTCAGCTGTCCCGCGACCAGCTCGACCTGCATCGTGCGGCGGAGGACCTCCGTTGGAGCGCCTACCGGTTGGAGCGGGAGGCCGACGAGCTCGACGTGCTCGAGGTGCTGGAGGCCGCCGCACGGATGGTCGGCGCCTGAGGTGGGCGCCGGGTGGGTCGGCTACCACCCGCAGCGGATCCTCACGCTGTTCGCCCGTGCCGTCGACGCCCACATCGGGCTGGGGCGGCTGTCGTCCGACGCCCCGGAGGCCGCCGACGCGCTGCGCGCCGTTCGCGCCGCCCGCATGCACCTGGAGGACGGGTTGCTGGCGCACGTCCAGCGCATCGTCCGCAGCGACGTCCTCCTCACGCCTGTGCCTGCGGCCCCGCTCCGCTCGGTCGTGGCCGACGACATCGCCGAACTCGCCCGCACCGTCCTCGGCGGTGACGGCGACGCGCTCGACGAGCTGCACGAGCTCGTCTCCCGCCACGGCGACGACGCATGGGCGATGCGCGAGGTGTTCGCCGAGCTCGGCGGGCGTGGGACGGCCGACCTGCTCGCCACGCTCGGCAGCCGCTTCGATCCTGACGACGCCGCCGCCCTCGCCATCGCCGAGTCGCTCCGACGCAGCCTCGGCGACGTCAGCACCATGCTCGGTGTGCCGACCCCGACGTTCGCCGACGACCTCATCGCACGGTGCGTCGAGCTGCGGGCCGAGGCCGACGTCAACACCGCAGCGACGCTGTCGTTCGTGCTCCGCAGCGGGTACCTGTCGACCGACCTGCGCGCCGGGCTCGTCGGCGCACTGCTCGACCACGAACGGGCGAGCCGGGAGCGGGAGGACACGGCGTGGCCCGGCGGTTTGTCGATGGGGTCGGTGCTCAACCTCGAGGTGCCCGACGACGATCTCTGGATGGTCGACGATCCCCGCTACGCGGCGATGGCCTCCCTGGCCGCCGACGGCGACGCCGCACGGGCGATCTTCACCGATCCGTCGCGCGTCGACGAGCTGGTGAGCGGACGCACGTGGGACGACGGCTTGCGCGGGCTGCTCGCCGCCGGCGCGGCAGCATCGCAGGTCCCGGCCGATGCCCGACCGGACGTCCAGGAGCAGGCGGCCGTCGCGGCGACCCAGCTCGTCAACCGCGTCGGTGGCGCCGACCTGCTGATGGGTCACCGGCTCGACCCGCAGGCCGCCGAGTCGGCCGCCACCGTGCTTTCGGTGCACATGCTCGCCGTGCAGGCGACGGTGTCGCTCGGCCGCGGCGAGGTGTCGGCCGACGAGCTCGACTCACCCGAGCTGGCGACGGTGCCCGAAGACTCGTTCGGCCGCGACTTCAGGGTCGCGATCGCGGTGTTCGGAACGACGCCACTGGCCGGCTTCACACGCCTTGCTGCATCGGCCGAGAGCGGGGTGGCCACCCTGCGCGCCGGGTTGAGCACGTACCAGGCCGGGCGCGCCGACGGCACAGCACGGGTGCTCGCCGACGATCCGCCCAGCAACCCGGGCGAGTACCTCGACGAGGCGATGTTCCAGAGCGGCGAGCTGGAGGGGTACTTCGTCGAGCACGTCGGTCACGAGGCCGAGCGGCAGGGTCGGTCGAGGGACTCGACGATGGAGCGGTGGATCGACATCGGGACGCTGTCGCTGTGGCGGGCGGAGGACGCGGTCGATGACTGGGGTGCGGTCGAGGTGCCGTTCCTCAGCGAGACGCTGCGACCGGCGGCGGCGATCGCCAAGCGGGCGTGGGCCGACCACGAGGCCGGCGCGGCGCGCAACGCCGAACATAACGCGATCGCGGCCTCCGATCGGCTGACCTACCAGTACTACGAGGCCCTCGTCGCGCACGGCGTGATGGAGCCACCATCGGGCGTCAGCTCGCTGCCGCCGTTCGAAGGGTTCGAGGCGCTGCCGATGGCCCGACGGATCGAGATCTGGACGGACCTCGTCGAACGGTTCCCGGCCGCAGGAGAAGTGTCGCCGAACGGAGGCGTCGTCGAGCTGTCGCTGAAGACGCAGCAGCTCCCGTACTACCAGGAGCTGGACTGACCGCCGATCAGCCCATCGGCGACGCGGTGCGCCGCGACTTGAGCTCGAAGAACGGCAGCCCGCCCATCGCGAGCACGGCGTCCCACAGCTGGTCGGCGTCGTCGCCGGTGGGCGTCGGCGCGACAACAGGTCCGAAGAACCCGCGCTCGCCGTCGCCGGTCGGCCACGCGATCACCGGCGAGCCGACGTTGTCGCCGGCCAGCGAGACGGCGTGCTCGCGCGACGTGGCGACGTCGGCGTCGAGTCCGGTGTCGTCGAGCGCAGCGGCGTAGTCGCTGCCGCCCGCCTCCTCGAGCGTGCGCTTCGCCAGATCGACCGACGCGTCCGCCGAGCGGTCATCGAAGGTGGCGGTGCCGTACGCGGTGTACCACGTGCCGATCACGTCGTGGCGGCCGTCGGCGCCGGCGGCCTGCACGCCGCGCAGGAAGCTGCGGCTGGCGATGGCGGAGTCGCGGTACTGCTCGGGCACGTCGTCGAGCGACCCGCCGGCGCTGAGCTCGAACGGCCGATACTCGACCGTCACGCCCTTGCGCTCGGCGACGTGGACGAGCCACCGCGACGTGCGCCACGTCCACGGGCAGGCGGGGTCGAAGTAGAAGGTCACGGTCTCGGGGGTCTCGGTCACCACAGCTCCTCTCTAGAAGATGCCCGCCGGCGGGAGGCCGGCGAGCTCGACTCGCCCGAACAGCCAGGCGAGCCGGACGTCGGGTGCGGCCTGCAGCGCGTCAGCGGGGAGCCCGGTCATGCCCATCGGCTGGCGGGCGTTCCACAGCATCTCCATCCGCCGCAGCTCCTCGCGAACGAACTCGCCGGGCCAGTCGGACGTCTCGTACCCGAGCCCGAGGTCGACGTGGTGCACGTCGACCTCACGCCAGCGACGTCCCGGCAGGTCGGCCACCGGCATCCGCCCACTGAACGTGTTCCCGACGCCGTCCCACCGGGTGTGCCTCGCCCACGTCCCCTCCAGCGCCCACGCCGTGGCACGGACATCGGCGACCAGTTGGTCCCACGGGCGCGACGCACCGGCCTCGATGTCGGCCTCGCGACCCTCACGCCCGTGCGGGTACTGGTCGACGACCTCGCCTCGCTCGGCGCCGTCGAACATCCCGACGAAGCTGTCGGCGTTGCGTGCGACGTGGGTGAGCACGTGGCCGATCGTCCAGTCGGGCAGCCGGCTCGGCGTGATCGAGTCGACGTCACCGGCAGCATCGAGGTGCGTCAGCAGGCGCTGATGTGCGGCGGCCGCTCCCTCGATGGAGCGCTCCAGCGCTCGCAGGTCGACGTCCACCGCGAGAAGCGTACGGGCGTGGGTTGATCACTGGGTTGGCGTGGCAGATTGTCCGCCATGCAACCCCCCACGATGCAGCTCGGGATGATCGGGCTCGGCCGGATGGGCGCCAACATGGTCCGCCGGCTCGAGTCGGCCGGCCACACCTGCATCGGCTTCGACGTCGATCCCGCCGCCATCGCGATGCTGGAGGACGAAGGCGTCGGCGGCGCGGCATCGCTCGACGCCCTGGTGTCGGCCCTCGACCCGCCCCGACACATCTGGTTGATGGTGCCGGCCGCGTTCGTCGGCGGCACGATCGAGCGGCTCGCCCCGCTCCTGTCGGCTGGCGACACGATCATCGACGGCGGCAACTCGTGGTACCACGACGACATCGACCGCGCCGGGCCGCTGGCCGAGCAGGGCATCTACTTCGTCGACGTCGGCACGAGTGGCGGCATCCACGGTCTCGAGCGCGGCTACTGCCTGATGGTCGGCGGCGATGCCGAGGCCGTCGCCGAGCTGGCGCCGATCTTCGACTCGCTCGCACCCGGCGTCGACGCGGCCAAGCGGACCCAGGACCGCGACGACGAGCTGCGACCTGCCGAGCACGGGTGGCTGCACTGCGGCCCGTGCGGGGCGGGGCACTTCGTGAAGATGGTCCACAACGGCATCGAGTACGGGATGATGGCGGCCTTCGCCGAGGGGTTGAACGTGCTCGCCAAGGCGGGCATCGGCGCCGAGGGCCACCCTGTCGACGCCGAGACGGCGCCGCTCACGCACCCGCAGTACTACCAGTTCGACCTCGACCTGGCAGCGGTCACCGAGGTCTGGCGGCGCGGCAGCGTCATCAGCAGCTTCCTGCTCGACGTCACCGCAGCGGCGCTGCTCGACGACCCCGAGCTCGAGGGGTACGAGGGCAGGGTGAGCGACTCGGGCGAGGGGCGTTGGACGATCAACGCGGCGATCGACGAAGGTGTGCCGGTGCCCGTGCTGTCGGCTGCGCTGTACCAGCGGTTCAGCTCGCGTGACCGATCCGACGTGGCCGACAAGGTGCTGTCGGCGATGCGCGCCGGGTTCGGCGGCCACGCCGAGCGGATGCAGAGCAGCCGATGAGCCCGCCATCCGACGTGGCCGACGCGCTGCCGGAGACGACGACGCCGGTGCGCAGCATGCTCTCGGCTGCACAACAGCCCGAGGCCGACGCGCTCGTCCTGTTCGGCGCGACTGGAGACCTAGCACGCCGCAAGCTGTTCCCGGCGCTCTACCACCTCGAGCGCCGCGACCAGCTCGACGTGCAGGTGGTCGGCGTGGCGCGCAGCGACTGGACCGACGACGACTTCCGCCAGCGCGCTCGCGAGTCCGTCGAGGCCGCGGTGGAGGACGTCGACACGGATGTCCTCGACTCGCTGTGCCGCCGGCTCGACCTGATCCAAGGCGACTACTCCGACCGGGCGACGTGGGACGGGCTGCGCGACACGCTCGACAGCCACGACTCGTGCATCGCCGTCTACTACATGGCGATCCCGCCGGAGATGTTCCCGGAGGTCGCCGAGTCGCTTGCGTCCGTCGGGCTCCACGAGCGTGGTCGGATCGTCGTCGAGAAGCCGTTCGGGCGCGACCTCTCGTCGGCCCAGGACCTCAACGCCGTGCTGCACGAGGTGTTCCCCGAGGAGCGCATCTTCCGCATCGACCACTACCTCGGCAAGGAGGCGGTGGAGGACCTGCTCGTGTTCCGCTTCTCCAACACGCTGCTCGAACCGGTGTGGAACCGCAACTACGTGCGGAGCGTGCAGGTGACGATGAGCGAGACGATCGGCGTCGAGGGCCGGGGCAGCTTCTACGACGGCGTCGGCGCGATCCGCGACGTGCTGCAGAACCACCTGCTGCAGGTCGTCGCGCTGCTCGCGATGGAACCGCCGGCCGGGCCCGATCCCGGGTTCCTGCAGGATGAGAAGGCCAAGGTGCTCGCCGCGATGCGCCCGCTCGACCCGGCGTCGGTCGTGCGTGGCCAGTACGTCGGGTATCGGGACGAGGAGGGTGTCGCCGCCGACTCGCAGGTCGAGACGTACGTGGCGGGTGAGCTCGAGATCGACTCGTGGCGCTGGGCGGGCGTGCCCTGGTACGTGCGTGTCGGCAAGGCGCTCGGGGCGTCGGCGACCGAGGCGGTCGTCGAGCTGCGCCGGCCGCCGCGGATGCTGTTCGACGAGGCCGGCGGCCCGCCGCCCGACCGCAACCTCGTCCGGCTGCGGCTCGGCTCGAACGACGGGGTGACGTTCGCGCTGCAGGCCAAGACGCCCGGCCCCCACCTCGACAGCCAGGAGGTCGACGTCGGCGTGGACTTCGCCGCCGCCCTCGGCGAGCGCCAGGAGGCCTACGAGCGACTGCTCGGCGACGCCCTCGCCGGGAACCCGCGGCGGTTCGCCCGCCAGGACATCGTCGAGCTGACGTGGCGGATCGTCCAGCCGACCCTCGACCAGCCCGGCCCGGTGCATCCGTACTTCAAGGGCTCGTGGGGCCCGCTCGAGGCCGACCGCCTCCTCGGCGGCGACCACTGGTACCTGCCCAGCGCCAAGTGAGGTTCTGAGCCGGTCTCGATGTCATCCATGACATCCAGAGCTCCGCAGAACCCACACAGTTGACCCAACGTCATGTAAGTGCTTTCATGTAAGTGCTTTCATGAATGCGCTTCCACCATCCAAGCCCGATGGACGGCAGCGGCCGAGCGTCTACGAGGTCGCCGAGCGGGCCGGGGTGTCGATCGCCACCGTGTCGCGGGTGCTGCGCGACAGCGCACCCGTCGCCGCTGCGACGCGCGAACGGGTGCTCGCCGCCGCCGACGAGCTGCGCTGGCGGCCGAGCCGGTTGGCTCACGCGTTCGCCGTACAGAGCCACGGTGCCGTCGGGATCGTGTTCCCCGACCTCGCCGGGCCCTACTTCTCTCGGGTGATCTCGGGGTTCGAGCACGAGGCCGCCGAGCGCAGGTCCGCTGCGCTCATCCTCGGCACCCACGGCCGGGCGAACGCCGAGGAGCTCGTCGTCGACCTGGCCGATCGCGTCGATGGGCTGGTCGTGATGGGCCGGACGGTGTCCGACGACCTCGTGACCACGCTGGCCCGACGTGAGATCCCGGTCGTGCTGCTCGCCCGCCACTCGGTCGGCGGGGTGCCCGCCGTGCGGACCGACAACCTCGGTGCCGCCGACGTGCTCACCCGCCACCTGCTCGATCACGGCCGGCGCCGACTGGCCTTCGTCGGTGAACCCCGCCGCTCGCCCGACGTGACCGAGCGGTGGCGCGGCGTCCGCCGCGCGCTCCGGCGGGCGGGGACGTCGGCATCCGGGACGCTGGTGCCGTGCGGCGGCTTCGACGTCGACCACGGGTACAAGGCCGGGCTCGACCTGTTCGCCGGCAGGGACATGTTCGATGCGGTGATGTGCGCCAACGACGAGGTGGCGGTCGGGGTGATCCGTGCGGCCGACGCCAGCGCGGTGCGCGTCCCCGACGACATCGCCGTCACCGGATGGGACGACACGCTGATGGCGAGCCGTCTGCACCCGTCCGTGACGACCGTCCGCCAACCGATGCGCGAGCTCGGAGCTCAAGCCGCGGCGCTGCTGTTCGACCGCATCGCCGGCGAGGCGGTCGAGCCGGTGGTGCTGCGCACCACGTTGGTCGTCAGGGAGAGCTGCGGATGCGCTCGACCGATCGAAACAGAACCAGGAACCGATGGGGGTAGACCATGAATCGCACACTCGCAACGCTGGCCGCCGGAGCGCTCGCGCTCGCAGCGATCGGCTGCGGCCGCAACGACGACGGTGGCGGCGGCGGCGAGGCGGGCGAGCAGCCCGAAGCACCCGAAGGCCCCGCCGAGGGGTCGATCAGCGTCTGGGCGATGGGCACCGAGGGCGAGAACCTCGGCGTCCTCGCCGAGGACTTCATGGCCGAGTTCCCCGACATCGACGTGGAGGTCACCGCCGTGCCGTGGGACGCCGCCCACGACCGGATCGTGAACGCCATCGCCGGTGGCGAGGTCCCCGACGCGAGCCTCATCGGCACGACGTGGATGGGCGAGTTCGCCGAGCTCGGCGGGCTCGAGCCGACCCCGGACACGTTCGAGTCGGGAGACTTCTTCGAGGGCGCGTGGAACTCGACGGTGGTCGACGGGACGAGCTACGGCGTGCCGTGGTACGTCGAGACGCGGCTGCTCTACTACCGCACGGACCTCGCCGAGCAGGGCGGCGTCGAGGAGGCGCCGACCGACTGGGACGGGCTCACCGAGCTGGCCACGGCGCAGCAGGAGGCCGGCGCGAAGTACGGCATCAGCCTGCAGCCCGGCGGGACCGGCTCATGGCAGACGTTCATGCCGTTCTTCTGGCAGGCCGGCGGCGAGATCCAGGACGAGGACGGGAACTTCACGCTCGACTCCGACGCGTGCACGAAGGCGCTGGCGTACTACGACTCGTTCTTCGAGGCCGGGCTCGCCCAGCCGTCGGTGAGCGACGTGCCCGTCGAGGGCCAGTTCGCCAGCGGCGACGTCGGCGCGTTCATCAGTGGGCCGTGGATGATCGGCGTGGTCACCGACGCCGGCGCTGATCCGGCGACGTTCACCGTCGCCCACCAGCCGACGGAGGACGCCGGGACGTCGTTCGTCGGCGGCGGCAACATGGCCGTGTTCGAGCAGTCCGACAACAAGCCGGCCGCGTGGGCGTTCGTCGAGTACTTGACCCGCCCCGAGGTGCAGGTCAAGTGGTTCGAGACGGTGAGCGCCCTGCCGTCGGTCGAGTCGTCATGGGAGGACTCGACGCTCGCCGACGACGAGATGCTGTCCGCCTTCGGCGAGCAGCTCGAGGACGCCAAGTCGCCGCCGGCGATCCCGACGTGGGAGCAGGTCGCAGCCGGCATCGACGGTCAGATCGAGGCGGCGACGGTCGGCGACGCCAGTGCGGAGGACGCCTGCCAGGCGATGCAGCAGGAGGCCGAGTCGATCGGTACCGGGTTGTGACGGCAACGACGTTCGACACCGCGCCCGCGCCGGCCGAGCCGACGAATGAGCTCGGCCGCCGCCGCGCTCGGCGCCAGGCCCTCGTCGGGTGGAGCTTCGCCCTGCCGTTCGTGCTGCTGTTCGCCGTGTTCCTCGCCGGGCCGATCGTAGTGTCGTTCATCACGAGCTTCACCGACTTGCGAGTCACCGACATCCGCACGCCGTTCGGCGTCGACTTCGTCGGTCTCGACAACTACGCCGACGTGTTCTCCGACCCCACGTTCCGCAAGGCCGCGTTCAACACGGCGATCTACGTCGTGGTCGCCGTACCGCTGACGATGGGGTTGGGCCTGCTGATCGCAGTTGCGCTGAACCAGGGGCTCGTCAGGTTCCGCAACGCGTTCCGTCTCGGCTTCTTCCTGCCGTACGTCACCAGCATCGTGGCCATCGCCGTCGTGTGGCGGCTGCTGCTCGGGACCGAGAACGGTCTGATCAACGGGCTGCTCGCCGAAGTCGGCATCGATGGCCCCGGCTGGCTGACCGACACCACCTACGCGCTGTGGTCGATCATCGTGATGACAACCTGGCGCGGCCTCGGGCTGCAGATGATCATCTTCCTCGCCGGGCTGCAGGCGATCCCCAAGGAGCTCTACGAGGCGGCCTCCGTCGACGGTGCCAACAAGTGGCAGCAGTTCCGCCACGTCACACTGCCGATGCTCCGCCCGACGCTGCTGTTCTCGGCAGTCATCGCCAGCATCGGCCTGCTGCAGTTCTTCGAGGAACCGTTCGTCATGACCCAGGGCGGACCGCTCGACTCGACATTGTCGGTGGCGTTCCTCGCCTACAACCAGTTCAGCTTCGGCAACTACGGCTACACCGCGGCGATCAGCTACGTGCTGTTCCTCGCCATCGCCGGGCTCAC
>Ga0136617_10005955_pt1 | contig 10907 bp, 11 predicted proteins | sample AntDrymUQ3222106_2_FD_129672 | JGI IMG/M metagenome (GOLD analysis project Ga0136617, IMG submission 129672) | Polar desert sand microbial communities from Dry Valleys, Antarctica - metaG UQ322 (21.06) | ecosystem: Environmental > Terrestrial > Soil > Desert | place: Antarctica: Dry Valley...
CCTCGGGGAAGCCGTCCGGCGTCGGCCAGTCGAAGGGCCGGTTGCCGATCTCCTCGAGCTGCCACACCACCGCACTCGCGAACGAGTCACTGCTCGTGGGCGCGCTCGGCTTGGCGCCGAGCAACCGGTACGCGGCGATCGCGTCCTCGGCGGGTGTCCGGACCTTCGCGTCGACCGACGCGGCGAAGTCGGGGTGGTTGACGAGCGCGCGCAGCGTCGCGCGGATGTCGGTGCCCGAGTCGGTGAACGCCCGGGCGACGGCCGCCACGATCGCGACGGTCGGGGTGTCGGCGACGAACCGCTGGCACAGCCGGCGGGCGACGCGGGTGGCGGTCGCCGGGTGCTGGGCGAGGTAGCACAGGTAGCGCAGGGTAATGGCCTGGCCGTCGCGGGCGGCGTTGGCGTCGGTGAAGCCCAGCACCCGGACCGGCCCGGTCCAGTGGTCGTCGGCGGCGTAGAAGGCCGCCCAGCTGTCCCACATGTCCACCCGGTACCCGGTCAGGATGTAGGCGCTGTGGCGCACGTGCTCCTCGGTGTAGCCGGCCTCGACCCCGACCGTGTGCAGCTCGAGCAGCTCGCGGCCCAGGTTCTCGTTGACCGAGCTCTTGGTGGACACCGCGTTGTCGAGGTAGCAGCCCATCGCCGGGTGCAGCACCGCGGCGACCAGCATGTCCTCGTACCGGCCGAGCGCGTGCCTGCGGATGACGGCGTCGTAGCCGACCCGGTGCGGCCAGGCGTTGTCGTGGTAGCCGGGGACGTGCAGCAGGTTGGACCAGAAGTCGACCATCGTCTCCAGCAGCTGCCGCTTGCTGCGGGTGCGGCGCATGACCGTCCAGGCGGCGAGGTCGTGGGTGAGCTGGTGGGCCGGGTACTCGCCGGACTGGTCGAGGTCGTACATGTCGCCCGGGGTGTTGTCGAGGTACGGGAACCAGGACCGCATCGCGGTCGCCGGCCCGTCCGGGACCGACGCCGGCCGCAGACTGCGCCTCGAACCAGGCGGCCGCACCGCCTTGGGCGGTCGCAGTCTGCACCAGCTGTGGGGTGGCGCCGTAGCTCAGCCGGTTCAGCAGGTGGCGCAGCTGGGTGGGAGCAGTCGGGGCCACGGGCATGCCGGTAACTGTGAGTCACCATATTCGTCACAGAGACGAAGCAGAGCAGCGGCCGTTCGGCTGACCGACACGGTCCGAACGTCGGTGGGTTGACCCGTACCGGACGCCCCCGTAGCGTTGCGGGCGGTTGCAGTTTGTACTTCCGCTAGTGGTTTGAAACGCCCGCGAAGTCTGACAGCGGGCGCTTTGTTTTCTCGGGCCGGTGCACATCGGCCGACCCGGGCTGGGCGCCTGGTTGCGACCCGAGGCCGCGACCTGCGGTCTCGACCAGCACACCCCAGAAGGAGAGCCTCGTGGCTCAAGGCACCGTGAAGTGGTTCAACGCCGAGAAGGGTTTCGGCTTCATCGCCCAAGACGGCGACGGTCCGGACGTGTTCGTGCACTACAGCGCGATCGACGCCTCTGGGTACCGGTCGCTCGACGAGGGCCAGCGGGTGGAGTTCACCCAGACGCAGGGGCAGAAGGGTCCGCAGGCGGAGAACGTCCGCGTGGTCTGACCGACTCGGTCGAACACCGTCAGGGGTGGTCACGGCTTCGGCCGGGCCACCCCTGACGCAACTCGGTAGGATGCGGCGATGGCCAAGGACAAGCCGAAGCGTGAAGCCAAGAAGCCGAAGAAGGCCAAGAAGAAGAAGCCAGCCGGCGGGCCCACCACCGGCGCCCCCGCGAGCCCGCCGCCGGCGTTCGGCCCGGGTGCCACCCCCAAGGACCGTTAGCCGACGCTGGCAAGGAGAGCTCCAGCGATGCCGAAGCCCCCGGTCCCGGACGGTGTCAGTGAGCTGCTGGCCAAGCCCAACCCGGCGGTGATCACCACCGTGCGGCCCGACGGGCAGCCGGTGTCGGTCGCCACCTGGTACCTCTGGCGGGACGGCCGGGTCCTGGTGAACATGGACGAGGGCCGTCGGCGCCTCGACTACCTGCGGTTCGACCCACGGGTGTCGTTGACCGCGCTGGACGAAGCCGGCTGGTACACCCACGTCAGCGTGCAAGGCCGGGTCGTGGAGATGCACGACGACGAGGGCTTGGTCGACATCGACCGGCTGGCGACGCACTACACCGGGCGGCCGTACCGGAACCGGGATCGCGGCCGGGTCAGCGCGTGGATCGAGGTCGACAGCTGGCACGGGTGGGGCGCCACCGCCTCGTGACAGAGGTGCCGACGCCCTCAGCCGTCCTTGACCGCCTGCCCCTCTTTGACCGCTTGCAAGGTGTAGGTGTGCGGCAGCCGCCACGGCCGGTCGCGCAGCCGCCACTCGTTCGGCAGGTCCGGGTGCGGCTCCATCAGCCCCGGGAGCGCCTCCCACGGCACGCTGTCGTGCTCCTCGAGCGGTGACGCGCATCTGCTCGTCGACCAGGGCGGTGACGACCTCGCCGAGACCGTGGTTCCACTCGTGCGTGACGTTGTGGGTGAAGACCTCGTCGGTGTCCACGTAGGTGCCGCCCTCGTCGAAGACCATGGGCTCGGTGCGCTCGAAGTACGGGTACTCCACCACGAGCAGCCCGTCGTCACGTGGGTCGGCGAGGGCCCACAGCATCGGGTGGCCCTCGCGGATGAACAGCCGCCCGCCCGGGCGCAGCAGGCCGGCGACGACCCGGCCCCAGCGGCGGACGTCGGGCAGCCAGCACAGCGCGCCCACGCCGGTGAACACCAGGTCGAACCGCTCGGCGCCCAGCACGTCGACCGCCGAGTACACCTCCGCCTGCACGAAGTCGACGTCGTCGCCGGTACGGGAGACGAGGCGGTGGGCCTGCTCCACCGCGGCGGGCGAGAAGTCGAGCCCGGTCATCTCGGCGCCGAGCCGTGACAGGGAGACGGTGTCGGTGCCGATGTGGCACTGCAGGTGGACGCCGCGTACCCCGGTCAGGTCGCCCAGCCGCTCCCGGTCGAACGCGACCACCTCGCCGACGAACGCGGGGTCTTGGACATACCGGTCGACGCCGTAGTCGCGGGACGCGGCGTGGGCCGATGCCCGGTCGTCCCAGTTGGCGCGGTTCACGGCGAGGTACTCGTCGGCGGGCACGCTGCGATGGTGGCAGAAAGTCGCCCGTCGGCTACGGCTGGTCGACTACGCTGGCCCGGTCGCGGGGACCCCGGTCGCGAGGACAAGGCGCCCAGGTCGTCGCGACCCGCAGATCCGGGGGGACCGTCGTGGAGGCAGGGTTGAGCAGGCGCGCCGGCATCGTGGCCGTGGCGGTGGCCGGCGCACTCGCACTAGGGGCGGCGGTGGGTGTCCCGTCGGTTGCCACCGCCGCGCGGGCCGACGTGGCCGCAGCGAGCCAGCGCGACGACGTCGAGGGCACGCCGTACGACGACATCCTGCGTGGCACGCCACGAGACGACCGGCTGTGGGCGGGTGACGGGTACAACAAGCTGTTCGGGCTGGCCAGCGACGACCGGCTGCACGGCGGGCGCTTCCGCGACGACATGTTCGCGGGCAGCGGCCGCGACCTGCTCCGCGGTCACCGCGGCGAGGACCTGCTGGTGCCTGGGCCCGGCGCGGACTCGGTGGTGGGCGGCCCCGGCCACGACGTGGTGCAGCTGGCGGCGGACGGCCGGGACGACCGGATCGACTGCGGCGAGGGACGAGACGTCGTCCGCCACCGGGACCGCACCGAGCGCGGCGACCGGTTCATGCGCTGCGAGCGAACCGTGCGTACCGGCTGAGAATCGACGGCTCCCCGCCGGGGCGTCACGTCAGCGCCGCGGCCATCCGGGTGACGCCCTCGGCCAGGATCTCGCTGCTGGTGGCGAAGTTCAGCCGCACCCAGCCGCTGCCGGGTGCCCCGAACGCCGGACCCGCCTCCAGCCCGACCCGCCCGCGGGTGAGGCAGGCGGTGCGGGGCGAGCCGCCGTCGCCGTGGGCCCGGCAGTCCAGCCAGGCCAGGTACGTCGCCTCCGGCGGCTGCCAGCGCACCTGCGGCAGCCGCTGGGCGAGCAGGTCGCCGAGCTCGGCGCGGCGCAGGTCGAGCGTGGCGACCAGCGCGTCGAGCCAGGCGTCCCCGGCGGTGAACGCGGCAAGGGTGGCCAGCAGCCCGAACTGCCCGACCCGCCAGCGGCCGTCCGGTGGCAGCCGCGCGGCGACCGCCGCCATCGAGTCGGACCCGGTCACGATCGCGGCGCACTTCAGCCCCGCCAGGTTGAACGCCTTGCTCGCCGACACCAGGCTCAACCCGACCTCCGCTGCCCCCGGCACGGTGAGGAACGGCGTGAACCGCGCCCCCGGCAGCACCAGCGGGGCGTGGATCTCGTCGGCGACCACCGTCACCTCGTGCTCCGCGGCCAGCCGGGCGAGCGCGGTCAGCTCGTCGCGGTCGTGCACCCGGCCCACCGGGTTGTGCGGGCTGCACAGGACGTAGGCGCGCGGCCGCCCTCGGAAGGCGGACTCGAGCGCGTCGAGGTCCAGCCGCCAGCCGCCGTCGTGGGTCTGCCACAGCGGCGCCTCCACCAGCCGGGCGCGCACCTCGTCGACCCAGTGGAAGAACGGCGGGTAGACCGGCGGACTGACCACGACCGCGTCCCCCGGCTCGCACAGGGCGCGCAGGACCTCCACGGCCGCGACCCCGACATCGGCGGCGCCGGTGACGGCGCCGGGGTCGACCCGCCAGCCCCAGCGCCGTCCGGCGAAGCCCGCGACCGCCTCGCCGAGCTCGGGCTCGGTCATCGCGTAGCCGGTGTCCGAGCGCTCGACCGCCTCGCGGAGGACGTCTCGTACGACCGGCGCGAGGGCGAAGTCGGTCTCCGCGACCGGCAGCGGCAGCACGTCCGGGTCGTGCGAGCGCCACTTCGCGCTGCGCCGGCGCCGCAGCGTGGCCAGGTCGTCGACCGGCAACGGGACCGCGACGTCGAGGGCCATCGGCGGAGGCTAGACCACTAGGGTCTGCCGCGTGTCGCCTCCCACCCGTGGCCCGCTGCACGTCGCGGTCGTCGGGTCCGGCCCGGCCGGTTTCTTCGCCGCCGCGGCGCTGCTGGCCGCTGACGAGCCCGGGGTCCGGGTGGACGTCCTCGAGCGGCTCCCCACCCCGTGGGGCCTGGTCCGGTCCGGGGTGGCGCCCGACCACCCCAGGATCAAGTCCATCGCCGACACCTTCGAGCAGATCGCCGCGGACGAGCGCTTCCGCTGGTACGGCAACATCCGCCTCGGGTCCGACCTGAGCCGCGACGAGGTGCTGCAGGCGTACGACGCGGTCGTGTACGCCCTGGGGTCGCAGACCGACCGGCACCTCGGGGTGCCCGGCGAGGAACTGCCGGGGAGCGTGTCGGCCACCGACGTGGTGGGCTGGTACAACGGGCACCCGGACTTCACCGACCCGGCGCTGTCCCTGGCCAGCCCCCGCGCGGTGGTGGTCGGCAACGGCAACGTGGCCCTCGACGTGGCGCGGATCCTGTGCTCCGAGCCGGCGGACCTGGCCGGCACCGACATCGCCGACCACGCCCTGGAGGTGCTCGCCGGCAGCCGGGTGCGCGAGGTGCTGGTGCTCGGGCGGCGCGGGCCGGCGCAGGCGACCTGGACGACGCTCGAGCTGCGCGAGCTCGGCGAGCTCATCGACGTGCGGGTCGTCGTCGAGCCGGACGGCGTGCTCGACATCGCCGACGAGGGGTTGCCGCCGCTCGTGCGACGCAACCTCGCGGCCCTGCGGGCGCTGTGCACCCGGGACCAGGCGCCAGGGCTGCGCCGGCTGGTGTTCCGTTTCCTGCGCTCCCCGGTCGCGCTGCGTGGCGACACCCGGGTGCGGCAGGTCGAGCTCGCCTGCAACGACCTCGTCGCCGACGACGAGGGTCGGGTGCGGGCGCAGGACAACGGTGGCCGCGAGGTGGTCGACGCCGGCCTGGTCGTGCGGGCGGTCGGCTACCTCGGCGTGCCGGTCGACGGGCTCCCGTTCGACCCGTCGACCGGGCACATCCCGCACCAGGGCGGCCGGGTGGAGGGTGGCCCGCGCGAGTACGTCGTGGGGTGGATCAAGCGCGGGCCCAACGGCGTGATCGGCACCAACAAGAAGGACGCACGCGAGACCGTCGAGACGCTGCTCGCCGACCTGGCCGCGGCCGGACCCCGCGACACCGGACCGGATCGACCGGCGCGGCTCGAGCGGCTGCTGCGGTCCCGGCAGCCGGGTCTGGTCGCCGACCCCGGCTGGCGCGCGATCGACGACGCCGAACGCCGGGCCGGCCGCGAGCAGGGCCGACCGCGGGTCAAGCTGGTGCGCAGCGCCGAGCTGCTCGAGGTGGCCCGGCGGGCCCGCGTACCGACCGGCGAGTAGCTCAACGAGTACAGCACCGCGACTCAGGCCGGGCCGGCCACCCGCACCTGGTCCCCGCCTGCGCGCTTGGCCTCGTACATCGCCTCGTCGGCGCGTTGCAGCCACGCGGGCGGCTCGACCGGCTCGACCCTGCTGGCGACACCGACGCTGACCCGCAGCCGCCCGGACCGGTCGGTCCGGTGGATCGAGGTGCGGATCCGTTCGCCGAGCGACGCCGCCAGCTCGGGGTTGTTGTCGGTGAGGCTGGCTAGGACCACGAACTCGTCGCCGCCGATCCGCGCCACCAGGTCGTCGGACCGGCTGGCCCGCAGCAGGGCCTCGGCGAGCACCTGCAGCAGACCGTCCGCCGCGACATGCCCGAGGTCGTCGTTGCTGTCCTTGAACCCGTCGATGTCGACGAGGACCAGCGCCCAGGTGGTGCCGGTGGCGTCGGTCGCGGCGTCGGCGAGGTGTGGCTGGAACCCGCGCCGGTTGAGCACGCCGGTCAGGTCGTCGAGGCGGGACATGTCGGCCAGGGCGTCGTGGCGCACCTCCAGCTCCTCCTTGGCCAGGTAGAGCTCCAGCAAGCTGTGCACCACCGCTTCGCGCTCCCGGGCCTCGCGGTCCCAGAACATCGCCAGCCGGCCGGCGTCGGTGTCCGAGTCGGCCATCTCCGGGGTCGTGCACCGCGAGTGCTCCCACAAGAACACCGCCATCGGTTCCACCGCGCCGAGGCTCTCCAGCAGGTCGACGGCGACCGCGGCCTCCTCCCGGCAGGCCACGTCGAGGCGCTCGGACCGCCCGGCCCGCCGCAGCGCCCGCAGCCGCGACGCTCGCAGCGCCGGCTCCAAGGTGTTGACCTGCATCAGTTCCGGGTGGGCGAGGGCGGCGTCCAGCGGGTCCAGGGCTGCGGCCGGGTCGCCGGTCCAGGCCCCCACGAGCGCGTCCCACAGCTGCGGCTGCACGTCGAGCGGGGTCGGCACCGGACCGACCGCCGCCGCCTCCAGCGCCTGGTCGCGCGCCTGCGCCAGCCGTTCGGAGTCCGCTTCGTACGGGGGCCGGCGGGCTGGTCGAAGGGCTTCCCACAAGGTGTCCTCCGCCCGGTTCTGTGCGATGGCGAAGCGCTCGAACGCCGTGGTCGCCGCCTTCGGCAACAGGTTGCACATCCGGCCCAGCTCGGTCGCCCGCACCCGCAGCCCCAGGTCCGCGGCGGCCACCCACATGTCGATCAGGGCAGCCACCCAGTCCGGGTTCGAAAGCTCCTCCGGCTCGGTCCGGGACAGCAGCCGCTCGGCCTGCTCGTAGAGGGTGAGCCCACGAGTCAGCCCCTCGGACCTGGCCACCAGGGCGGCCAGGCTGCTCAGCGCCATGGCGGTCAGCCCCGGCGAGTCGGCCAGGCGCGCGTGCTGCAGCGCGGCGTTGGCGGCCGCGGTGGACTCGGGGGCCCGCCCGGCGGACTGGTGCGCCACGGAGGTGAGGTAGTACGCCCGCGCCAGCCAGTCGTGGTGGCCGCGGTGTCGGGGGATGGCGGCGGCGATCTCGGCGACCACCGCGTCGGCGGATCCGGTCTGCGCGCGACGGAGCCACTCGTCGTACCGGCTCACGCTGCGGGGCATGCCGCAAGTATCCAAAGGGCGGGTCGATCGCGAGGGACTTCGCCGATACCGGTGACCTAGCCTGGGCGGCGTGTCCGGTTCGCCGCCTCTCGATCCGCCGATATCGGCGGGTTCGCCCCCGGTGGACGGCGCGGTGGGGCTGCTCGACCGGCGCCTGGACGATCTCGCCGAGGTGCTGCGCGGGTACGGGTCGGTGCTGGTCGCCTTCAGCGGTGGGGCCGACTCCGCCCTGCTGCTCGCCGCGTCGGTCCGGGTGCTGGGCACCGGCCGCGTGGTCGCCGCCACGGCGTACTCGCCGTCGCTGCCGGCCACCGAGCGGACCGCTGCCGCCCGGTTCTGCGCCGGCCTCGACGTCCGTCAGGTGACCCCGGCCACCCACGAGCTGGACCGCACCGGCTACCGCGCCAACGCCGGCGACCGGTGCGCCTTCTGCAAGGCCGAGCTGCTCGACACCTTGGCCCCGCTGGCGGCGGAGCTCGGGCTCGCGGTCGTCGCCACCGGCACGAACGCCGACGACGCGGCGGCGGGTTTCCGGCCCGGGATCGCCGCCGCCGCCGCACGGGGCGCGGCGACCCCGCTGCGCGACGTCGGCCTCACCAAGCAGCAGGTGCGCGCGGCCTCCCGCCGCTGGGGGCTCCCGACCTGGGCGAAACCCGCGGCGGCCTGCCTCAGCTCGCGCATCGCGTACGGCGTGCCGGTCAGCCGCGAGCGGCTCGAGCGGGTGGAGCGGGCCGAGGCCGCCCTGCGGGCGGCGCTGGCCGGTGCCGGCATCTGGCTGCGCGACCTGCGGGTCCGCGACCTCGGCAGCACCGCCCGGGTCGAGGTCGACCGGTCGGCGGTCGCCGCCGTGCGCGCCGAGCCGGCGACCTGGTCGGCCCTGCGTGCCGCCGGCTTCGACTCCGCTGAGGTCGACCCACGGGGCTTCCGGTCCGGGTCGATGAACGAGCTGCTGGCCGACCCCGCGCGGTGGTGGTGAGGTCGCTCCCGACTTGCCCTGCGTCGTAGCCTGGGCCACCCATCCGCATCCGTACGGGCTCGTCCGCACGGCAACGAGCAGCACGCGAGGTCGAACGGTGCCCACAGGCAAGGTCAAGTGGTACGACGCGGACAAGGGGTTCGGCTTCCTCACCACCGAAGGCGGCGGTGACGTGTTCGTCCGGGCGGCCGCCCTGCCGGCGGGGACCGAGACGCTGCGGCCGGGGACCAGGGTCGAGTTCGGGGTGGTGCAGGGGCGCAAGGGCGACCAGGCGCTGCAGTTGCGGGTGCTGGACGCGCCGGTGTCGCTCGCCAAGGCCCGGCGCAAGCCCCCGGAGGACCTGACCGTCATCGTGGAGGACCTGATCCGGCTCCTCGACGGGCTCGAGTCGAGCTACCGCCGCGGCCGGCACCCCGAGGGCCGGACCGCCGCTCAGACCGCGCAGCTGCTGCGGGCGCTCGCCGACGAGCTGGAGGCCTGAGCCCCGAACGCCGCGCGGCTAGGAGACACGCGTGCCACGGCGGCGGACGTGGCGGAGCACGCCGTTCAGGACGAACACCGTCCAGCCGAGCAGCAGCCCCGCCGCCACGCTCAGGCTGAGCTGCGGCGAGGACAGCGGCAAGGCGATGCCGACGAACCCGCCGATCACCCACGACAGCTGCATCAGCGTCTCGGCCCGCGCGAACACGCTGGTCCGCACCGCCTCGGGGACGTCTCGTTGGATGACGGCGTCGAGCGACAGCTTGCCGAGGGACTGGCAGGTGCCGGCGGTGAGCCCGAGCAGGACGGCGGTGGGCAGCGCGACGGCCACGGCCGTCACGACGATCGCGGCGAGGTCGAGGACGAGGACGACCGCGATCGTGATCTCGGGTCGGCGGGTGCGCAGCACCGCGGCCAGCCCGGTGCCGACGGTGTTGCCCAGCCCGGCCGCGCCGACCACCATGACGAGCAGCAGCGTGGTCCGGTCCTCCCAGCCGGGGAACGGCCGGTCGCGCAGCAGGAAGGCCATGTACATCACCAGGAAGCCGGACAGGAAGCGCAGCCCGGCGTTGCAGCGCAGTCCGGCGACGACCACCGCGCTGATGCCCGCGCGGCGGGCGGTGCCGGTGTCGCCACCGAGGTCGGTGAGCCCCACCTGTTCCTCGCCCTCGGCGGAGTCCACCTGGGCCGGCAGCAGGATCGCGAGCACCGTCGCCACCGCGAACAGGCAGAACGCGTAGCGCAGGACCCAGGCCGAGCCGACCTGCGACAGCGCGACCGCGATCGGGGCGGACACCGCCGCCGCCGCGGTCCCGGTCAGGCCCAGCCGGGAGTTCGCCTTGACCAGGGTGATCCCCCGCGGGAGCACGCGCGGCACCGCCGACGACTTGGTCACGCCGTACGCCTTCGAGGCGACCAGGACGCCCAGCGCGCCGAGGAACAGCGTCGGCGACTGGGCGCCGACGGCACCGGCCAGCAGCAGGCAGCACAGACCACGGAAGGCGACCGTCGCCCCGATCGCCCAGCGGCGGCCGCGTCGGTAGCGGTCGAGGAACGGCCCGATCAGCGGCGCCACGATCGCGAACGGGAGCATGGTCAGCGCGAGGAACTGCGCCACCTGCCCGCGGGCCTCCCCGCTCGGCACCTGGAAGAACACGGTGCCGGCCAGTGCCACCGCCACCGCGGCATCGCCCGCGGTGGAGAAGGCGTGCATCTCCAGCAGCCGTGCGAGTCCGCTCTCCCCGGCGCCGCTGGAGTGCGTCAGCCGACGAGCACCGCGAAACGTCCCACCGGCCAGCCGGCCGGTCGCCCGCCCGGTCGAGCGGGCGGCCCGGCCGACGGCGTGCCGGCTGCGCCGCGGCCGATCCTCGGTGGGCACCCGACAATCCTGCCGCACCGCCCGGGTGTGTGAGGATGAACTGTGCCGACCACCGTCCGGGCCGCGCGGACCCGACCCGACCCGACCCTTGCCGCCGCCGAGGACGTCGC
>Ga0136617_10005956_pt1 | contig 10905 bp, 9 predicted proteins | sample AntDrymUQ3222106_2_FD_129672 | JGI IMG/M metagenome (GOLD analysis project Ga0136617, IMG submission 129672) | Polar desert sand microbial communities from Dry Valleys, Antarctica - metaG UQ322 (21.06) | ecosystem: Environmental > Terrestrial > Soil > Desert | place: Antarctica: Dry Valley...
CGAGCCGCCGGTGCTCGAGCTCGACGTCACCGACCAGACCCACCTCGACGGGCTCGCCGACGCCTGCCGCGAGCACGTCGACCGGCTCGACGGCGTCGTGCACTCCATCGCCTACGGCAACCCCGAGACGCTGCTCGGCGGCAAGTTCCTCGGCGGGCCGTGGGAGGACGTCGCGCAGGCGGTTCAGGTCTCCGCGTACTCCCTCAAGGCGCTGGCCGTCGCCTGCCGGCCGCTGATGGGGTCGGGCGGGTCGATCGTCGGCATGACCTTCGACGCGACGCAGTCGTGGCCGGCGTACGACTGGATGGGGGTCGCGAAGGCCGCGCTCGAGTCCACGTCGCGCTACGTCGCCCGCGACCTCGGCCCCGAGGGGATCCGCTGCAACCTGGTCTCCGCCGGACCGCTCAGGACGCTGGCCGCCCAGGCGATCCCGGGTTTCGCCGACCTGGAGTCGTTGTGGAAGGACCGGGCGCCGCTCGGCTGGGACGAGACCGACCACCAGCCCACCGCCCGGGCCGTCTGCGCGCTGCTGAGCGACTTCTTCCCCGCGACCACCGGCGAGATCGTCCACGTCGACGGCGGCTTCCACGCGATGGGCGCGTGAGGGCCGCAGGGCGGGTCGCACCGCCTCCGCTAGCGTCACCAGCGTGACGTCACTCGTCGAGCTCCGGGTGCTGGAGGGGCCGAACCTCTACTTCCCCCGGGCGGCGATCAAGCTCACCCTCGACGTCAGCGCGCTGTCCGACGTCACGACCGCGACGGCCGAGGGGTTCGCGACGCGGATCGGGCTGGCGCGGGCACGACCGGGACAGCCCGGCACCGGCTTCCGGCAGCGGTTCGCCATCCGGGCGATGTCGCGGCTGGTGCGGGCGGTCGCGGCGGAGAGCGGGACGACGCGGCTGGCCGTACGGGTCCGGCCGACGTCCGACCCGCAGCGCATCGTCGTCGCCTACCCGTGGCGCCACCGGGAGCGCGCCCAGGAGATGGGACGCGCGGTGGCCGAGCTGCTCGACGGCCTGCCGTCGACCGAGGTCGACGAGCTGATGCACCGGGCGGCGGCGCGGGTCGCCGGCGCGGAACCGGGGGAGGGAACGCGGACGATCACACCGCGTGTGCCCGTCGTCGCGGTCACCGGCACCAACGGCAAGACCACCACCAGCCGGATGATCGCCCACGTCGCACGTACGTGGGGCAAGGTCGTGGGCTGGTCGAGCACCGACGGGATCTACGTCGACGGCGAGCTGGTCGAGAGCGGCGACTACTCCGGGCCCAGCGGGGCCGGACGGGTGCTGGCCCACGAGCGGGTCGAGCTCGCGGTGACCGAGACCGCCCGCGGCGGCATCCTGCTCAAGGGCATCGGCGTCAGCCGCAACGACGTCTCGGTCGTCACCAACGTCTCGGCCGACCACCTCGGCCTGCAGGGCATCGACACTCTCGACCAGCTCGCCGAGGTCAAGTCGGTCGTCGCGCGAATCACCCGCAAGGACGGCTGGGCGGTCCTCAACGCCGACGACCCGCGCGTCTTCGCGATGCGGGGTGTCGTCACGGCACAGCCGTGGGTGTTCTCCCGCGACCCCGACTCCCCGGCGTTGCGTGAGGTGCTCGGCGAGGGCGGCCGGGCCACCACCGTCATCGACGGCTGGATCTGCGTCCTCACCCCTCACAGCGACCCCGACCCGCTCGTCGAGCTCGTCGACGTCCCGATGACGCTCTCCGGGCTGTCCCGCTTCAACGTCGAGAACGCCCTCGCCGCCGCCTCCGCCACGCTGGCCCTCGGCATCCCCCGCGACGTCGTCGTCGAGGGGCTGCGCTCGTTCCGGGCCGACCCGGAGCACAACCCGGGCCGGATGAACGTCTTCAGCGTCGGCCGGACCACCGTCGTCGTCGACCTCGCCCACAACGAGGCCGGGCTCGAGGCGCTGCTCGAGGTCATGGGGGGCCTACGTCGTCCCGGCGCCCGGCTGCTGCTCGGGCTCGGCGCCGTGGGTGACCGCCAGGACGACCTGATCGAGCGGCTCAGCGAGATCGGCGCGATGGGCAGCGACGTGGTGGCGATCGGCCACAAGCAGCACTACCTGCGGGGCCGCACGACCGCCGGGCTGGAGGACCTGCTGCGCGCCGGCGCTGCCCGGGTCGGCGTCGAGGACGTCCCGGCTCACCCGACCGAGGTCGCGGCGCTGGAGGCACTGGTCGCGCAGGCCGGGCCGGGCGACGTGGTCGGCCTGATGTGCCACGCCGAGCGGCAGCAGGTCTACGACTGGATCGCGAGTCGGGGCGGCACCGCCGACGACCCCGGGACGCTGGGTGAGAAGGTCCGCGCCGCGCGGGGCTGAGACGCTGCAGGCACTGCCCGCCGCGCCGACGCAGCGCCACCCGACGCTGGCCGCGGCCGGGGGTCAGCCCTCCGGCGTCGGCGTGTAGTCGGGGTCGGCCGCAGGGGCGTCCGCCGAGGCGCCCGCGCCGGCGTACGCCTGGTTGGACCAGTTCTCGAGCTCGGTCATCACCGCGGCGTGCTGGTCGACGCAGACCACGAGCAGGTCGCCCTTGTTGGCGCGGCTCATGGCATGCCGGACGGCGTCGATCTCCTCGAGCACGACCTCGACCTGCTTGCAGCGGGCGCCGTCGGCCGCGGCGGCCTGCACACCGTCGCGCACCAGCCCGGCGACGTCGCCCCGCTCCCGACCCCGCAGCGACACGTCCTCGCGTACGACGATGACGTCGAAGTGCTGGGCGGCGATGTGTCCGAGCTCGCGCATGTCCTCGTCGCGCCGGTCGCCGGCGGTGGCGACGATGCCGATCCGCGACGGACGGGCCAGGTCGTGCGAGGACGACAGCGACTCGCCGACGCGGTCCACGAAGTCGCCGAGCATCCGCATGCCGGGCGCGTTGTGGCAGTAGTCGACGATGACGTTGACGCCGTTGACCTCGACCTCGTTGAGCCGGCCGGGGGAGAGGTAGTAGCTGGTCGAGAAGGTCCGCATGCCCTGCCGGATGTCGTGGAGCGGAGCACCCGCAGCGAACGCGGCCGCAGCCGCAGCGAGGCTGTTCTGGACGTTCATCCGGGCCCGGCCGCCGAAGGTCGCCGGCAGCAGGTGGGTCCAGGCGAGCTGCATCTCGCGGCGGCCGTGCTTGACCACGATCATCTCGCCGCGGTCGGAGGGGTTGAGCACGAGCGCCTTGCCGCCGCGGCGGCAGTGGGCCTCGATCATCTCCCGCGCCTCGCTGTCCGGGTCCTCCATCGAGAACCACACGACCTCGCCGCTGCACTTGCGGCGCATCTCGCGTACGAGCGGGTCGTCGGCGTTCAGGACGGCGGCGCCGGTGCGCGGCACCGCCTCGACGATGACCGCCTTGACGTCGGCGAGCTGCTCCACCGTGTCGATGCCGCGCAGGCCGAGGTGGTCGGGCTGGACGTTGAGGACGACCGCCACGTCGTTGCGCTCGTAGCCGAGGCCCTCGCGCAGGATGCCGCCGCGCGCGACCTCGAAGACCGCGAAGTCGACGCGCGGGTTCTGGAGCACCATCCGTGCCGAGCGGGGACCGGACGCGTCGGCGCGGATCAGCAGCCGCTCGTCGATGACCACGCCGTCGGTCGAGGTCATGCCGACCTTGCGACCCATTCCCTTGAAGATGTGGGAGATCATCCGCGACGTCGTGGTCTTGCCGTTGGTGCCGGTCACGGCCACGATCGGGATCCGCGACGGGGCACCCGGCGGGAACAGCATGTCGACGACCGGTTTGGCGATGAACTGGGGCTCGCCGATCGTCGGATGGGTGTGCATCCGGAAGCCGGGGGCGGCGTTGACCTCGCAGATCGCGCCGCCGGTCTCGCGCACCGGCTCGGTGATGTCGGGGCAGATGAAGTCGATGCCGGCGATGTCGAGGCCGATCATCTGCGCGGCCTCCTCGGCGATCTCGACGTTCTCCGGGTGCGCCTCGAAGGTCCGGTCGATGGAGATGCCGCCGGTCGACATGTTGCCGGTGAGCGCCAGCTTGACCATCTCGCCCTGGTCGGGCACCGACGTCAGGGTGTGACCCTGTGCCGCGAGCACTTCCTCGGCGGCCGCGTCGGCCTTGATCCGGGTCAGCACCTTCTCGTGGCCGACGCCACGCCGCGGGTCGGCGTTGGTGAGGTCGACCAGCTCCTCGACGGTCGACGTCCCGTCACCGACGACGTGGGCAGGCACCCGCTCGGCGATGGCGATCATCTGGCCGTCGATGATCAGGCAGCGGTAGTCCTTGCCGGGCACGTGAGACTCGACGACCACCCAGCCCCCACGCGACTGCTCCTCGGCGACAGGGAACGCCTCGCGTACGGCGATCTCGTCCTGGAGGTCGAGGCACACCCCGCGCCCGTGGTTGCCGTCGAGCGGCTTGACGACGACCGGGTAGCCGATCCGGTCGGCCACCCGCGCGGCCTGGTCGGCGCTGCGCACCGACTCCTGCTTGGGCACCGGCAGCCCGGCCGCACCGAGCAGCTTGGTGGTGAGATCCTTGTCGGAGGCGATGTCGACGGCGATGGAAGCGGTCTCCGACGTCATCGTGGCCCGGATCCGCTTGGCGTGGACGCCCTGGCCGAGCTGGACCAGGGAGTGCGGGTTGAGCCGGATCCACGGGATGTCGCGCGAGACCGCCTCGTCGACGATGGCCTGCGTGGAGGGCCCGAAGGCGGTCCGCTCGGCGCGCTTGATGAACGCCTCGAGCTCGGCGTCCCAGTCGAGGTCGGGGTCGCCCTCGACGAGGTGGTTGACCAGCCGGACGGCCAGCTGGCCGGCAGCGAGGCCGACCTGCTCGTCGACGTAGCCGTAGATCACGTTGTAGACGCCCGGCCGGCCCTTGACCATCCGGGTCTTGCCACGGCGGATGTCATGTCCGACGACCTGCTGGAGCGCCAGCGCGCAGTGCTCGGCCACGTGGCCGAGCCAGGTTCCCTCGTGGAGCCGCTCGACGAAGCCGCCCCGGCGGCCGCGGGAGCAGGAGTGCTCGCGCAGCCCGGGCAGCATCAGCAGCAGGTGGTCGGTGAAGTCGGGGAGCAGATTGGTGGGGTAGTGCTCGAGCACGCCCAGGTCGACGACCAGGTGGATCGCCCGCTCGTAGGACCAGACGCTGGCACCGCGGTAGACCCTGGTCTCGAGGATCGTGAGGTCGGGGGTCGGCCGTTCGGTCATCCTGCGTCTCCGTCCTGTCGGGTGGGGTGGCTCCTGGTGCGCGTGCGCGACTGGCGACGGCGCAGCGTGCTGGGAGAGATGTCGCCGGCAGCGATGTCGGCGGCCACCTTGCGCATGTCGCGCTGCGCCGCCGCGATCTCGGCGGCGTCCTCGGGGTCGACGACGGGCTCCTGGCGCAGCAACGCCCGCTCGGTCAGGTCGTACGCCGCACCGGCGGGGAGCACGTGCAACACCACCCCGCTGGCCAGCAGCGGGCTCGACCGGGTGGCCTGGTGGGCGTTGGTGACCATCCGGGCGGGGTCGAAGATCGTGACCGACCCGCGGCCGATCACCCGCAGCACCTGGCGGCCGGCCTCGTCGGTGACCACGGCGGCGGTGTCCTCGTCGACGCCGATGCCGAGCAGCTGGGGCGACTGGGACACGATCATGAGCAACCGGCCGTAGCGGTTGCGCTGGTCGAAGTGCTGGTCGATGACCACGGACTCCAGCAGGCCCAGCCCGGCCGCCACCTGGGTCATCCGCTGCTTGGGCGTGGCTCCGGGGCCGCCGAACGCGACCATGTGGGAGGACTGGATGCTGGCGCCGGCCGATGTCCCGGCGACCACGACACCGTCGCGGTGGGCCTCGACGATCGCCTGGCCGAGCGGCGTACCGCTGATGACGGCCGACAGCTTGAGCTGGTTGCCGCCGGTCATGAAGATGCCAGTGGCGCCGTGCAGCGCGGCCACCAGGTCGGCGTCGTGGGCCTCCTCGCGGGTCTCGGGCCGCACCGGCGCGACCTCGGCCGCGCCCAGCTTGCGGAACACGGCGTCGTAGACCTTGACCACCTCGTCGCCGAGGGAGGAGGCCGTCGGCACCACGGCGATCCTGGCGTCGTCCCCGCCGCTGGCGGCCACGAACTCGCTGAGGATGGTCCGTCTGCGCAGCTTGTCCTCGGCGCCCCCGATGATCATGAGCGGTCCGGCTGGCATGACAGGGAGGCTAGCGGCTGGGACAGTGGGCCCGTGCAGCCGCGTCGACTCCTCGTCATCCGCCATGCCCGTGCCGGACAGGCTGCGGCCTCCGATTCCGAACGCCCGCTCACCGACGAGGGCGCCGGTGTGGCCGAGGCGGTGGGTGTCTGGCTGGCCGAGCGGGAACTGCGTCCCGACGGCGCGCTGGTGTCGTCCGCGCGTCGCGCCGTGGAGACCTGGGAGGCTCTCGCCCGCGGCGGCGGCTGGGACACCTCGCCCGAGGTGTCGCAAGGGCTCTACAGCGCCGAGCCGGAGTCGGCCCTCGACTTGGTCCGCGAGTCAGGCGACGAGACGCGGACGCTCGCGCTCGTGGGCCACAACCCGACGGTGGGGTCGCTGGCCCAGCTGCTCGACGACGGCCGGGGCGACTCCGATGCCGGCACGGCCATGGTCACCGGCGGCTTCCCGCCCGGCGCGGTGGCCGTGCTCGAGCACGACGGCGACTGGGCCGACCTGGCCTGGGGCTCCGCGCGGCTGGTGGCCTACCGCGGCTGACCGGTGGTCGCCGACGGGTGTCGGGGGCCGGTTCACGGACTGCCGTTTGGTCCAAAACGGCAGCACACAGCGCACCCGGATCATGTCGTTCGTGCCCAATCGTCGGCGGCTGGCGACCCGGGCGGCGGGGTTGCCTGGAGCGGGGGAGCGGGTGTGGTCACGCCGGCCTCGGCGTCGGCCGCCTCGATCTCCTCGCGGGAGATCCCGAGCAAGTACATGATCGCGTCGAGGTAGGGGACGTTGACCGAGGTGTCGGCCGCGTCGCGTACGACCTGCTTGGCGTTGTAGGCGATCCCGAGACCCGCGGCGGCGAGCATGTCGAGGTCGTTGGCGCCGTCACCGATGGCGATGACCGCGTCGAGGGGTACGCCGACCGCCTCGGCGAACCGGCGCAGCGCCGTCGCCTTGCCGGCCCGGTCCACCACGTCGCCCACGATCCGCCCCGTGAGCCGGCCGTCGACGACCTCGAGCTCGTTGGCGTGCGAGTAGTGGATGCCGAGCTCCTCGGCGAGCCGGTCGGTGATCTGGCTGAAGCCGCCCGACACCAGCGCGAACCGGTAGCCCAGCCGGCGCAGCACCCGCACCATGGTCCGGGCGCCGGCAGCGAGCACCAGGTCGTCGTAGACCTGGTCGAGGGCCGCGGCGTCGACCCCCTCGAGCAGCGCCACCCGGGCCCGCAGCGACTCCTCGAAGTCGACGTCACCGGCCATCGCGGCCTCCGTCACCCGGGCGACCTCCTCGGCCTGGCCGGCGTGCTCGGCGAGCATCTCGATGACCTCGCCCTGCACGAGCGTGGAGTCGACGTCGAGGACGATCAGCCGCATCCCGCGCCGCATCAGGTTGGCCGGCTGGACGGCGACGTCGATGCCCTGGGCGGCGGCCTCGGTCGCGAGCAGGGTCCGCAGCCGGTCGGGATCGGCGCCCGAGACGTGGAGGTCGATGGCCGTGACGGGATAGCGGGCCATCCGCTCGATCCGGTCGATGTTGGCGCCGCTGTCGGCGATCCGGCCCGCGACCGCCGCCATGTGGGCCGCCTTGAGCGGCGTACCGATGATGGTGACGTGGGAGCGCCCCTGCTGGCGTACCAGGTTGTCGCCGACGCCGCGGTCGACGTCGACGCTCATCTCGAGGGCCGCGGCGGTCACGTCGACGGCGGCGCGCAGCCTCTTCCAGTCACGGGGCGCCGTGACGAGGACGCCGAGGATCAGCCGCCGGCGCAGGACGATCTGCTCCACGTCGAGCACCTCGACCCCGGCGCTGCTAAGGGTGGCGAAGATCGCGGAGGTCACGCCGGGGCGGTCCTTGCCGCTGAGCGTGATGAGGAGGGTCCCGGGGGCCTCGTGGCGGGCTGGGCCGTGGGCAGTGTCGTCCATCGCTCGTCGAGGCTATCCGGGGAACGGCCCACCGTGTCGGTGGGCGCCCGTACGGTGACCGCATGACTCACCTCCACCACTCCCTCGACTACGTCGAGCTGGGGGTCGCCGACCTCGCTGCGACGCGGCGCTTCTACGAGGTGGCCTTCGGCTGGCAGTTCAACGACTACGGCCCGGTCTACGCCGGCATCCGTGCTCCCGACGGCGACGGGGAGGTCGGCGGCCTCAACGCCACGACACCGCCCACCCGGGGCGGAGCGCTGGTGCTGCTGTGGTCCGACGACCTCGATGCCACGGTCACGGCCGTCCGCGAGGCAGGAGGAGAGGTGCTTCAGGATCCGTACGAGTTCCCGGGCGGCCGTCGCTTCCACTTCGCGGACCCGAGCGGCAACGAGCTGGGGGTGTGGTCGGCGAACTGATCAGCCCGGGGGCCAGACCTCGGGGGAGCAGGCGGCGACGAGCGCCCGGCGTGCCGCGCGCTCCAGCGGGTCGAGGGTCGCGCGGCGCAGCATGATCTCCGACGCCGAGACCGCCGCGCCGTCGTCGGCGAGCGCGAGTTCGACGACAGCCTCGGCGAGGAGCGCCCGGCCGGCGAGCTCGACGCAGCGCGGCGGCGTCCCCTCCGGTGCCGAGGGTGCGGCCCGACGCGAGCCCAGGAGCAGGTCGGCGGCCTCCGGATGCCAGTGCGCGACGTCGAGGGTCGCCAGCGCGTCGGCTGTCTCGATGGTCGTACGCCGCAGCAACCGGTCGGCCTCACCGACGTCGGGCAGCTGCCGCGGGAGCGCGGGGAGGATCCGCCAGGTCACGACCTCCGCGGCCTCGTCAGGCACGAGCGCCAGGCCGGCCTCGGGAGCCACGGCGGCCTCGCCCACCTCGAGGGCCGCTCCGGTGAGCTCCGGCGGCCCGCCCAGTCCCAGCGGGTCGCCCTCGACCGGGAGGGCGAGCCCACAGCCCCTCGCACCCGCGGCGCGGAGCCTGCCCAGCAGGCCGAGCAACGGCTCGCCGTCCGGCCCCTGGTGGAGCCGGTCGTCGGCGGCCACCGCGTCGAGTAGGAAGTCGGCGACGACCAGCCCACGCAGCCACCCGGTCGCCCACCACGCGAGGGTGGCCGAGAGCGGCAGCGAGAGCGTGGCAGTGGTCATGGGGCGGTCACGGGGCGCGACGATACGCGCCGCCTCAACCGGTCGCCCTGCCGGTAGATAGGGTGACCGCCATGGTCGCCGTCCTCGAGTTCGCGGGGGTGACGGTGCGCCGCGGGACGACCACCCTGATCGACTCCGTCGACTGGACCGTCGCCGACGACGAGCGATGGGTCGTGCTCGGTCCCAACGGTGCCGGCAAGACCACACTGCTGCAGGTCGCCTCCGCACAGATGCACCCCACCGCGGGGGTCGCCGGGATCCTCGACGAGGTGCTCGGCACCGTCGACGTCTTCGACCTCCGCCCCCGGATCGGGCTCACCAGCGCCGCACTGGCCGAGCGGATCCCGCGCGCCGAGCTCGTCCGCGACGTGGTCGTCTCGGCGTCCTACGGCGTGGTGGGTCGCTGGCGCGAGGCCTACGACGACCTCGACCACGAGCGGGCCCACGAGCTGCTGGTCGAGGTGGGGATGGCCCACCTCGCCGACCGCACCTTCGGCACGCTGAGCGAGGGGGAGCGCAAGCGGGTCCAGGTCGCTCGCGCCCTGATGACCGACCCCGAGCTGCTGCTGCTCGACGAGCCGGCGGCCGGGCTCGACCTCGGAGGCCGCGAGGACCTCGTCAACACCCTGTCGGTGCTCGCCGCCGATGCCGCCTCACCGGCGACCGTGCTGGTCTCCCACCACGTGGAGGAGATCCCGCAGGGCTTCACCCACGCCCTGCTGCTGCGCGAGGGGCGCGTGGTGGCCGCCGGCCCGGTCGAGGAGGTCGTCACCAAGGACGCGCTGAGCGAGACCTTCGGGATGCCGCTGGTGCTGCAGCGCACCGACGGCCGGTTCCACGCACGCCGCCGTACGCCGCATCGTGCTCTTGACGGGTGAGCCGACCGTCGCCCCGTTAGGCTGGAGCCATGGACTGGATCCGCGACTACCTCACGGAGTCGTGGCTCGCCCTGGCCGTGGTGCTGGGGGTCGCCGAGATGTTCTCCCTCGACCTGGTCCTGATCATGCTCGCCAGCGGTGCGCTCGCCGGCATGGTGACCAGCTTCTTCGTGGGCTCCCTGGCGATCTCTGCGGCGGTTGCCATCATCACCTCGGTCGGCATGCTCGCGGTGGTCCGACCCGAACTGGCCCGCAAGCTTCACCACGGTCCCGAACTGCGGCTGGGCCACGGCAAGCTGGTCGGAACCCAGGGCACCGTCACCGAGACCACCACCGCCCTCGCCCCGGGTCGGGTCCAGCTCTCGGGTGAGGTCTGGAGCGCCCAGCCCTACGATGAGTCGCTCACCATCGAGGCCGGTGAGAACGTCGAGGTCTTCGAAATCCGCGGCGCCACCGCCTACGTCCACCCCGTGCCCCGTCTGGAAGCCTGACCAGAAACCTGAGGAGACCCATGACCGCGCTCGTCGTCCTGGCATTGCTGGCGCTGTTCGCCATCGTGATGCTCGCCAAGACCGTCAAGATCATCCCGCAGGCGCGCGCGGGCGTGGTCGAGCGATTCGGGAAGTATCAGCAGACTCTCGACGCCGGCCTGAAGGTGCTCGTCCCGTTCATCGACCGGGTCCGCTACCTCATCGACCTGCGCGAGCAGGTGGTCAGCTTCCCGCCGCAGCCGGTGATCACCGAGGACAACCTGGTGGTCTCGATCGACACCGTCATCTACTTCCAGGTCACCGATCCGGTCGCGGCGACGTACGAGATCGCCAACTACATCCAGA
>Ga0136617_10005957_pt1 | contig 10905 bp, 14 predicted proteins | sample AntDrymUQ3222106_2_FD_129672 | JGI IMG/M metagenome (GOLD analysis project Ga0136617, IMG submission 129672) | Polar desert sand microbial communities from Dry Valleys, Antarctica - metaG UQ322 (21.06) | ecosystem: Environmental > Terrestrial > Soil > Desert | place: Antarctica: Dry Valley...
AGGATGAGCCAGAATATTGGAGATCCAAAAGTAACGACCAGATAGTAGGCCAACCACACTGACGGCAGGATCGCGCCGCCCAGGGCGCCGCGCCATACAAATCTGATCAGGTCCCGCATGAACGTTACTCCAACAACGCGGTCAGACCCCCTGGACTTCAGCGGCTTGAAAGTCCCTAAGTTCGGCGGCGAGCTTCAACGCCCGCTTCCGCACCGGACGCATCAGAGGGTTGCTCGCTAATGAAATAAGTCGGTCTAGGAGGTCGACTGTCTGGTTAATGAGTTGGTAAGTGCGCGTGTGTTCTGGTGACCGGTCATGAATCCAAAACAAAATAATCCCCATGTGGTAGAGCCAGAGCAGATAAGGCAATTCAGCTCGCAGGTCGTTTGGTATACGGGCTTTCGTTTCGGCGACCAGGCTCTCAAACAACCGGATGCTGTCCTTTCGTACGGGATCAGATTCAGCGGCAAACGGATTGAGCGGGCTTCCTGGATCTGCTGCGGTTTTGAAGAGGACCCCAGCAAACTCATGATAAGGCTCGAGCGTGGCGATTTTCATTCGCATGATGGAAAGGAGACGCTCCTTCAGCGACGAAGCCTGACGAAGGCTCCTGGTCGAACGACTCAGGTGTTCATCATGAGTCTGCTGGTAGAACGCCTGGATGAGCTCGTCCTTGGAGCTAAAGTAATGATATGCGTTGCCGAGCGAAACGCCTGCCTCTTGTGCAATCGCGCGCATGGTCGTCTTTTCGTAGCCGCGCTCCCGCAACATTCCCAAAGCGGTCTTGAGGATGAGCGCCTTCGTCTGTTCGCCTTTTTGTGTTTTGGTATCTCCAGTTTGTTTCCCTTTTTTCGTCATCTGGTCACCTCGCCAAGCGTGTCACGCGACTAATCTGGTACCGGTTCCGCGAGATCAATGACACCACTCGTCTGGTGGTAGGCAACAATTCCGGTGACGCCAAACGGTAGGACCACTCGCGATACCTGGGAAGTGCCCACAAAACCATCAACCACGCTTTCGGACCAAAATATACTCCCCCAGCTTCGTCTATGACTGTGAGGTCCTTTGCTGTTAGTTCATGGTCAAGATGAGGATAGCGATGCTGTGCTTCCTCAGACCGAATCGGTATTAACTTGAGTTCGACCTGTCGGGGCTGGTCTACGAGCCATTCATGAACCCGCTGGCACAATCCGCAGGTGGGATCGTAGAGAACGGTCAGCGATGACATGCCGTTAAGCCTCCCTTACAGCGGTGAAAGCGTCTGGCATCACCGGGGGCGGTGCGTGGTGCAGGGTGGCGCGGCGACGCATCCGGCTGAAGATGAACAGGTTAAAAAAGTGCATCGAGCCCAACACCAGCAGCACCATGCCAATTTTCACTGACAAAGCCTCAATGCCTTCCTGCGCGTTTTCGACGGCGTAGCCGAGCTTAAGAGCAAGGCTGACGTAGCCAAAATTGATCAGGTAGAAGCCTACGACCAGCAGATGGTTGACCGAGTCTGCCAGAGCTTCATTGCCGTGGAAGACGTCCACCAGAAAAACGCGCCCGTTCTTGTGCAGCGTGCGCGCAACCCAAATGGTCAGGGCGATGCTGATAACCAGATATACGAGGTAAGCGGCAATTGCGATTGTCATAACGACTCCTTTGGCGGTTTCTGGGAAGAATTTGAACACGTTCAACTCCTGTACAATACCGCTGCTATTTGGCGCTGTCAAGCAATTTTTTGAACATGTTCAAATAACCGGGAAGGTACCGTTCGGCCGGATTGTCAGACTCTAGGCGGAGTTTAGAGTGGGAGGTGTGCGTTTTGAGCGGAGATCGCGCAGGGGGCCTATCGCAAAAGGTTCTCAGCAATTGTTCTGGCGATTTCAGCCGCTCCCGTCGTCTTGGAAACCACGATGTGCACTTTTGCTAACTCGTAAACCGGTCTACGTTCGCGATAGAGCTTCTCAGCTCTCTCGCGTGAATGCGCGAGCGGTCGCGCCGAACCGTTGGCTTCAATTCGTTCCCAGCACAACTCGAAGGGCGCATCAAGCCAGATGGTGACGCCGTTATGCGCGCTGATAAGATCTCGGTTCCTCTGCAGCGTCCAGGCGCCGCCGCCCAAAGCAACAATGCGGGCCGCAACGCCGGTGGCTTGTTCCTCTAGCACGTGGCACAGCGTCTCGGTTTCGATTCGGCGAAATTCGTCTTCGCCGCTCTGTTTGATTATTTTCGCTGGGCTGCGCTTCTCTCGATCACTGATCAAAGCGTCTAGATCGATCGCGCGACAGTTGAGCGCCCTGGCCAATTCGCGGGCTACCGTCGACTTGCCCGATCCCATGAAGCCCAGGATTACGATCCATTTTGGTATTTGGGGAAAGTCTCCGCTGATCATCTCTCAACCACTGATTCAAGGCAGTTAAAAAACTCAGGAAAAGAAATTGCCACGCACGCGCTGCCCGATATCTCCGAATCACCCTCGGCCAGTAATGCCGCGATTGCGAAGGCCATCGCTATGCGATGATCACCATAAGAATCGATTCGGGCGCCGCGAAGGCGAACTGATCCATTTGTCTTGAGACCATCCGGATATTCCTCGACCTCGGCTCCCATCGCGCGGAGGTTGACCACGGTTGCGGCAATCCGATCAGTCTCTTTGAAACGCAACTCTCCGGCATCCCGAATGATAAGACCCGTTGAAACCTGAGTTCCTATCACCGCAACTAAGGGCAATTCATCGATCATGGAAGCGGATAACGGTCCATCGATCGTCATCGGGGCGCGCGATATTACGTCTGCCGTCGCCAGAGGAGATCCTGTTCCTCGTATGCGAAGTGTGCCCACCGCCTCATTGCATTCTTCGTGCGCTTCAATAGTCTCTATATTCGCGCCTAGAGAGCGCAGCGTGCTCAACAGCTGCGTTCGAGTTGGATTGAGTCCGAGCCCCTCAATCTCGAAATCCGAGTCAGGAGCCAGGGCGGCTGCGGCGATCAGGTAAGCGGCCGACGAAAAATCACCGGGAATGCGTAATTCGCATCCGTCAAAGCTCGCCGGCCCATCAACCGTGCATCTACTGACCGCAGCTTCGTTTGCCAGGGCGATCTCGCTCCCCGTCTCTACTTCCACTCCAAACCATCTCAGCATCCTCTCGGTATGATCGCGCGTGCCACCGAGTCGCTCTATTACTTCCGTTCGCCCATTAGCATGCAAAGCCGCCAGCAGCAAACAGGTCTTGACCTGTGCACTGGCGACAGGGAGTTCGTAGCTGACAGGATTTAGAAGTCGACGGCCCTGGATACGCAAGGGTGGATATCCCTTTTCGGATTCCAGGAACGCCCCCATCATCTCGAGTGGCTCGATGATTCGCCGCATTGGGCGAGAGCGCAACGAATCGTCGCCGGTGAGGGTTGACGTAAAATCGTGACCGGCAAGCACCCCAGCCATGAGTCGCATGGTCGAACCGCTATTGCCGCAATCGAGCGGCTGCTTCGTGGCTCGGAATCCCCCGATGCCCACCCCGTTTACGCGAATGTCATTTCCGTTTCGCTCAATTCGCACCCCAAGCTGCTGGAGGCATGTAATCGTGGAAGCACAGTCGCTGCTCGAGGAGAAGTTCGTGAGATGCGACTCACCACCCGCCAGGGCGCCAATCAGGGCTGCTCGATGCGATATCGATTTATCTCCCGGAAGACGTAGTCTTCCCTTTATCCGTCGTGCCGGCCTTATCTTCATAGATTAATCTTAGCAAGCCCACATCTCCGCTAACGAATGCTAAAGACCCGCCGGAAAAACAGTTAACGGTTTTCTTCTTGAGAGATCCTGCTCTGGAGACCTTCTTGACACGCGGTATGCGCGCGTGTTAAACCCTCGGTCTTCCGGGTAGCTTTGGAGTTCATGCTGGCGAGACCCACGCGTAAGGGCTCTTGCGGCTCTTGCCGCGGCCATCTCTTTCAATTGTGACTCAAGAGACGACTGAACTCAGATTCGCCAGCCGTATTGAGGCTGTGGCCGAAGCCGCCGCTGCAGTTTCTGAGTTCATGAATAGAGTGGGGATTAGCGAAGACGTAGCCTTTGGGATAGATATGGCCGTCCGTGAGGCGGTAACAAACGCAGTCCTGCACGGAAACAAACTCGATAGTGCCAAAATCGCTGAGGTCGACCTCAAGAAATCTCCGGAAGGTCTTGAGATCAGCGTGCGCGACCAGGGCCCGGGCTTCAATCCAAACGACGTCGCTGATCCGACTAAAGAAGAAAATATTATGAGGACCTCGGGGCGCGGCATTTTCTTTATGCGCAACTTCATGGACCAGGTCGACTGGTCAGTAAACCCGGGCGGTGGCACTACCGTCCGGATGATCAAGAAACTATGATTTGATCTTAAATTTGCGATTATGTTGAGTGTCCGCTCCGCTTAAGAATTCAAGCTAACAGCTCGGCGCTCGAAATCGAAAATCGGAAATCAAAACCACCAATCCCAAGGAGATTGCAGAAATGGCTGAGTTAAATATTTCGGAGCGCCAGGCTGGAGATGTGACCGTTTTAGATCTGGATGGAAAGATCACCATCGGCGAAGGTAGCGTTGCTCTTCGGAGCGCTGTTCGCCGGCTACTTGAAGAAGGCAAAAAGAAGATTCTCCTGAATCTTGCGAAAGTCGGCTACATCGACTCGAGTGGCATTGGAGAGTTGGTTTCCAGCTACACAGCGATCGAAAAAGAAGGTGGCCAGTTAAAACTTCTCAATCTCACCCAGAAACTCCAGGACCTTTTGACAATTACGAAACTGCTGACGGTTTTTGACGTCTTTGAGAGCGAACAGGAGGCCCTCAGCAGTTACAAGTAACTTAGGGGCCGCGCTGTCCGACAGACGTCATACTTTGTCGTCGCGGCAATAACCCATGACAGCATCGGCGACAAACAAAGTTTGTCCAACCTTTCAAGGGAGATAAAGATGGCAGAACTCGATGTTCGCGAGCGACATGCAGGCGATGTAACAATTCTAGATTTGAGCGGGTCGGTAAGAATGGGCGAGGGCTGTATTTCCCTCCGTAACTCCATCCGCGGCCTGGCCGATGGCGGCAGGACAAAGATTCTGCTTAACCTCGCAAGTGTAAAGAATGTTGATTCCAGCGGAATCGGTGAACTGATCGCTAACTACACAACCATTACCCGTGATGGCGGTCAACTCAAACTCTTGAATTTGACGGAGAAGATCCGGGACCTGTTGGTTATCACAAAACTGCTGACAGTGTTCGATGCCTACGATAACGAAGCGGAGGCTTTGAATACCTTCAAATAGAGTTTCGCGTTTTGAGTTTCGAGTTTCGAGTTTCTCTACCTCCAACTCGGAACTTAGAACTCGGAACTCGAAACTCTTCTATGTTTCGCTCTACCTTTCGCCGTCTGCTCACGCTGGATGATCCACCTGAACGGACGGCGCTTGCTTTTGCTATTGGAGTTTTCATTGCCTTTTCACCCTTCCTCGGTCTCCACACCATTATGGCGACCCTGGTCGCGGTTCTTTTTCGCTTCAATAAGGTCGCCGTATTCGCCGGCACGTTTATCAACAACCCGTTCCTGACACTCGTGCCGATCATCATCGCTTCGTATGCAGTTGGCGCCTTTCTGCTGGGACAACCGCTGCGAATTTCGCCTGAAGGCGTCGATCTCTTAAAGGAACCCCACCTGTTGACCGCGGACTACTATCGCAAGCTATTTCGTGAAGGCTGGCCGGTTGTCTGGCCATTTACCGTAGGAGGGATGGCGCTTTCGGTGGTTTGTTCACTGGTTGCTTATCCAGTAACATCCTGGCTGTTACGAACGCGCCGATCGAGGAAAACGGCCGAACCAGGCGACTGAATGTGGCACGCGCGTCTTGCGCGTGACCCAATGGGCGGGATGCCACTTTGGCATCCGTTACGCCTTGAGCGCGCATCTCTAAGTTTCCCCGGACTACCGACCAGAGGGGCTTAATCACTTTAAAGCGTTGTTATGAAGAAGATTATCTCTGTATTAGTGCTTTTCGCGCTCAGTTGCGCTGCGGCGTATTCCCAGACAAGTCCTAACCCGAAGGCCTCACCGAGTCCTTCGGGGAGCGCACAGGTACAGCAACGACAGCCTGCAGGTTTCGAGCTTTCGGAATATGGGATCAGTTTCCAATTCGAACCCCGGCTGATAATCATGATGGCGGCTCTCGAGGCTGCCGGATTTGATCCAACTCCAGCCGGAGGAAATCCTTCGGTCTTTCGGACCCGGGTTAGGAAAGACCTGGCCGATCTGGATCCGGAGTTGCGCAGCCGCTTACGCACATTTTACGAACGTAACAAACTTCCGTCCCCTGCAACTGCCGCCGATCAGGCGGCGCGTTATGTTTCACTCGCATTTGCAATGGGCCCACCACCCACTCTTGAGGCTCCCGCACGGTCTGAGGAGCTGCCCATGAGTTTGCTGGAGGTGCTCGACTTCGCGCCGCTCGTACGAGAGTTTTACAAGCGCTCGCGAATTGACGAATACCTTGTCGGCTACACCCGTGCTTATCAGGCGGAAGGCGATCGCCTGCGAAAACCAACTGCTGAGGTCGTTCGCTCCGTTCTATCCTATCTGCACACGCGACCTATTACCCTGTCGTTTGAGCGCGTGCTGGTCACCGCGCCGACCACGGGAAAAAAGAAGAACGCGCCCAGGACGTACACGACGAAGGAACGCGCGCGCCAATTTTTTATCATCCCAGATCTCCTCGGGGCGCCAGGCGCGATCAATTTCCGCGTCATTGGTGACGAGTATTATGCAGTCTTGCCAGAGGGAACAGATCCAGCTTCTTCCGAACTACGCCGAGGTTACCTGCAATTCGTGATTGATCCGCTTCTCGTGCAATACAACCGCGACATTGCTGCGCGTCGCGACGCCATCAAGCAAGTCCTGGCCGAAAGAGAAAGAACCGGAGCCACCGGAAGTGTCGACGTTTTTCTGACCGTCTCACGCTCGCTGGTGGCTGCCGCGGACGCCCGTTATGAAGAAGTAAGAAAATTGGAAGTTCTGTCGCGAGAAGCACGAGCAAGGCTGGCGAACACAAAGGATGACGCGACGCGCCAGTTAATAACCAGGGATCTTCAAGCGGCGACGATGGCTATTCAGGATGAGGGCGTCGCGCGCCTGGCGGAAGACTACGAACGTGGCGCGGTGCTCGCTTTTTTCTTCGCGGAGCAGCTAAAGGGAATGGAAAACTCCGGCTTTGACGTGTCCAATTTTTTTACCGATATGATGTCCTCGTTTGATCCCGCGCGCGAAGCGAATCGCCTTTTAGAAAATCGGTCGGCTCGCCAGCGCGCCCTTGCGGCCAGACAAGCGCGCCTGTTAGCAAGAAGAGTTGAAGTTGAGCCGGCGGTTTATTCAGGGGCTGAAGCCGCAAAGGCGGCAGTTCTGGTAAAGGAGCTGGGGGAAATCGAGCAAACTCTCAGGCTGAGGGATTACAACACTGCAGAGACGCGGTTGAAAGCTTTGTTGCCCGATTATTCGCGAGAACCCCGAATCTTCTTCGCACTCGCGCAGACCGCAAGCCTTGCCGCCGCCGATGCTACGGATGAAGAAGTGCAGGCGGAACGACTGAATCGTGCTCTGGCAAATTATCGCTTCGCGGTAGAGGCGTCCTCTCCGGAAACGGATCGAGCCCTTGTCTCACGCGCCCACGAAGCCATGGGGCGAATTTATTCGTTTCTCGAAAACTCGACCGAAGCGGCAAAAGAGTTTGAGGCAGCCATTAGGATTGGCGACGTGTCCGGCGGAGCATATAAGGAAGCGTTGGAAGGCAAGAAGAAATTGAACCAACCAAACAAGTAGGACAGGCATTCCTGCCTGTCCATTCCTTGCTACACGAAAATAAGGAGAGGCCCGACCACCCCAGCGGGACTGCCCCGCCGGGGACCCCCCGGTGAATGCCTGTCCTACCAGCTAGATTGGCTGTCGCGAGCCGGACCGAATAACGCGTACCCTCGGTACAACCACATTAATCTCCGGAATAACTGGCAAGGTAATCTGCGGCGTTGAGATGTTGATTGCCGGAATCGCCCCTAGTTCGATCGAGGGGATGACAATCTTACCTTCACTAATGCCCTGCCTTATCGCGTTGCGAATTTGACTTCGCATGATTCCCTTATCCGCGATGGTGCGGCGAATCTGCGCTCCCGGTTGAACAGAAGGCTTGGCCGCCGTTGGCGTGACTTTGATCGTCCGCTGGTTCTTGTTGCGAATGACCGTGAGCGTCACATCTCCATCTTTGTTCTTATTGATAGAGCGGGTCAGGTCACCCGAGCCATCAACTTTCTCGCCATCTATCGCAGTGATGACATCACCGGCTTTTATCCCAGCCTTCGCCGCCGGACTATCGTCGGTAACACCCGTGACCAATACTCCTGTGCCCTGGTCCACGCCGAAGTAGTCGGCAAGCTGCTTAGTCAACTGCATGGTGTTGACACCGACCCGACGGTTGTTTCCAAATGCCCAGACCATTCCTTCACCGCCCGGCCCCTGTCCTTCCCACTTCCAGAAGTTTCCGGGCGGCATTACCGGTTTGAATCCTTCCAGCCCCTTTAATCCTTCGAGTTCCTTTGGTCCTTCGAGTCGCTCAATTCCTTGCAGGCCTTCAAACTTGTGCATCGAATCAAATGAGTTGTTGCGCTTGCCAATTGTTACGCCGACTTCCTGTTCCGATCCGCCTCGACTAATGGCCAGGCGTACGTTTTGATCGGGTGCAACTTCCGAAACGAGTCGCATCAATTTACGGACACTGGTAACGCTGTCTGCTTCGAATCTCAGAATCACATCGTCTTTTCGCAGACCGGCTTTCTCGGCAGGACTGTCCTTAACCACCTCCGTAACGCCAACGCCGCGCGCTTCACGCAGGCCATAGCGCCCCATGTTTTCTTTGTTAACGTCTTCGGCGTGAACGCCGAGAAAGCTGCCGCCTTGAAAGAAAAGAGAGAAGGCGGCCCCGGGTTCACCGGGCGCGCCTGGGGCAAGGGCGATCGTGGGTGCGTCCGCGGGGGGAGCCGGAACGGGTTGCTGCGCAAGCGCAACTCCACAGGTTAAAAGCAGGGAAACTACGAAATAAAAAGCATTCTTACGATTCATAACTGAGAGAGTCCTCCGGGTAGAAATTTTATACCTTACACGCGGGAGGGTGGGGGAGAGTTCCAAAAAGAAGGACTATCCGCAGATCACGCAGATTTCACCGAACGGCACGATTAGCTCAGTATCCGCACGACCGGAGTCCCCTAAGCCTCGCTGGGAGGGGGCCTTTTTACGCCCTCTCAGATATCTGTGTAATCTGCGTGATCTGCGGATTAGGTCTTTCTCAGAAAAGGTAGGTGCTAATTTGAAGAGATTCGCCGGTACACCTCCCGGACTTCCACAAGCTCGAGCGCGATCTTACCTTCTGAGTGTGCCAGATCGAGATGCGCGACAGACTCCGAAACCGCGAGAAAGCGGTGCACATCGTCGGCGGCGGGAAACATTTCTGTGGCAATTTCCCAGGCTGTGGCGCCGGCCTTCGGGACCCGTCGAATAACCTCAGCCTGACGCTCACGGATCGCCCGAAAGTAGCGGTTGAATAGTTCTTCGAAATCGTGCACCGGCTCCCCGTGCCCCCCATGCACCAGGGTGGGCGCGAAACTGCGCAGCCGCGCCAGACTCACTAAATACTCAGCCAGCGACGGAAAGCGCTTTGAGGAATCGATTGGGTCCGGGGACAGCACCGGATTCGGAGTAATTCGCTTAAGCACGCAGTCGCCGGCGATTACCGTGCGATCAGCTTCGCGCACAAACGAACATGACCCGGGTGTATGGCCTGGCGTGTGTACGATGCGCAAGGAGCCAGTGTCAAACTCCAGTTCTTCTTCGTCGCGTAGCTCGCAGTATTCGTCCGGATTGAACGAGTCGGCATACTGGCGGACGCCTTCGTAGACTTTTCGCATACTCGCAATTTCATTAGCTGGCACACCGGCGCGCTCCAGTAGTGTTCGGTGTTCGGCATACTCGAGCCGGCCGACGCGATGGCCGGTTTCCCATTTGTGGACCAGCACTTCTGCATCCTTTGCTTCATCACGAAGGGACCGCGCCAGACCACAATGATCTTCGTGGGCGTGGGTTAACACGATGCGGCGGATGTCCGAAACGCGAATGCGCGCTTTTCGTAAGCCTTCCCGCAGCGCCTCGATTGCTTCTTTCGTCTTTGGGCCGGTGTCGATGAGTGTGATCGGGTTTTCGGCGATCAAATAGACGTTGACCGGGCCGATATAGAATGGCGTGGGCAGGGAAATGGGGATGATGCGCATGGATGACTAAGGATCGCTGTTCAGAGCGCGCGATTTCAGATCTGCTCGAGCTCCTTCAAGAATTCCTCGCGCTCTCGGGTCTCTTTGGTTCTGTTTTTAGTCTTGTCCGTTAGGTATCGCTGTCCGCGGATGTCCGAGTTCTGCAGCGAGTCGGCCCAGGCGCGCAATTGTCGCGAGACACCTTCGGAGACCAATTTCAAATTTGAGATCTCAAATTTCAAATTATTGAAGTCAGGTAGACGCTCAAGCAAGCAGAGCATCGACCGCACTTCTCCACATGAGCCTCGCGCAATATACAAGAAAGTGAGAAGCTCTTGCGTCGTTCCTCGTTCAAAGCCTTCGGCAATGTTGTTTGAAACTGAAACGGCTGCGCGCTCAAGCTGATCCTTCAAACTGTAATGACCCTTGAATGCCGGTCCCTGGTCAAATGATATATCTGAACCGCAAGCTCGATTGCCGCTTTCCAAACCGGCAGCTCTTCGAAGCGCGAATACTTCATGTATTGTCCTCCTGCTCGAGTTCTGATGGATAAGTAAACTTATCCATCTCCAATCTCAAACTTCAATGGGAGATTGGGCCCTCAAGGAGTGACAATGCTA
>Ga0136617_10005958_pt1 | contig 10905 bp, 11 predicted proteins | sample AntDrymUQ3222106_2_FD_129672 | JGI IMG/M metagenome (GOLD analysis project Ga0136617, IMG submission 129672) | Polar desert sand microbial communities from Dry Valleys, Antarctica - metaG UQ322 (21.06) | ecosystem: Environmental > Terrestrial > Soil > Desert | place: Antarctica: Dry Valley...
CGGCCAACGGCGCCGCCAACGGCGCCGCCAACGGCGACGGGCAGCCCCGGCTGCTGGTGATCGGCTGGGGGTCGACGGCGGGCCCGATCCACGCGGCGGTCCGCAAGGTGCGCCGCCGGGGGTTCAGGGTCGCCAGGGCGCACCTGCGCCACCTCAACCCGTTCCCCGCCAACACCGGCGAGGTGCTGGCCGGCTTCGACCGGGTGCTGGTGCCCGAGATGAACCTGGGCCAGCTGCGTCTGCTGCTGCGCGCCGAGTATCTGGTCGACGTGCGCGGCTACAACCAGGTGCGCGGCCTGCCGTTCACGTCGCAGGAGCTCACCGACGTGATCATGGCCGAGCTGGCCGAGCTCGGCGAGGAGGTGCCGGCATGACGACCGCGACCCGCAAAGACTTCGCCAGCGACCAAGAGGTCCGCTGGTGTCCCGGCTGTGGCGACTACGCGATCCTGGCCAACGTCCAGGGCGTGATGCCCGACCTTGGGATCACCCGTGAGCGGATCGTGTTCGTGTCGGGCATCGGCTGTGCCGCACGCTTCCCGTACTACATGAACACCTACGGGTTCCACTCCATTCACGGCCGCGCCCCCGCGATCGCCACGGGGATCAGCGCCACCCGCTCCGACCTCAAGGTCTTCGTCGTCAGCGGCGACGGTGACGCGCTGTCGATCGGTGGCAACCATCTAATCCACGCTATGCGGCGCAACGCCAACCTGACGATCATCATGTTCAACAACCAGATCTACGGGCTGACCAAGGGGCAGTACTCGCCGACCTCAGAGCTCGGCAAGATCACCAAGTCCACGCCCATGGGGTCGCTGGACCACCCGTTCAACCCCGTCAGCGTCGCGTTGGGCGCTGAGGCGACGTTCGTCGCGCGGTCGCTGGACAACGAGCGGGCGCATCTTGCCGAGATGGTCGAGCTCGCCGCCCGTCACCAGGGCACGAGCTTCATCGAGGTGTACCAGAATTGCAACATCTTCAACGATGGCGCCTTCGATGCCATCCGCGGCAACCAGGCCAACCAGATCCGCCTCGAGCACGGTCAGCCGATCCGCTTCGGGGCCGACCACGAGAAGGGCGTCGCCCTGGCACGCACGGGTCAGCTGCGTATCGTGGACGTGGCCCGCCCCGGCACCGAGGCGTCGACCGACCAGCCGGGTGAGGGGGAGCCCGAGGTCGTGGCCGAGAAAGACCTGCTGGTCCACGACGCCTATCGCGACGACCCAGGCTTGGCGTTCATGCTGTCGCGCCTGGCCCACACCCCGCACGGGCCCACGCCGGTGGGGCTGTTCCGGCAGGTGTCGCGCCCGGTCTACGGCGAGCAGATGCAGGCCCAGCTCGACGACGCCGTCGCGCGCCGTGGTCCAGGTGATCTCGGCGCGCTGCTCGCCGGCCGTGACACCTGGACCGTGGAGTAGCTGCCGCGGACCTGTCACCCAGCTCCCGCGAGGACGACGATCGGTCGGGTTCCGATGATCAGATCGCCTCGGCGTTCCACTCCTCGGTCGACGAGGGCGCGGAGCGACTGCGCCGCACCTGGCCGGGACTGCTCTCGACGGGGTTCGTCGGCGGCGTCGATCTTGGCATCGGGGTGCTGGCGCTGTTGCTGGTGCAGGCCGAGACCGGCTCGAGGCTGCTTGCGGCCCTCGCCTTCACCATCGGCTTCATCGCCCTGACGGTCGCCGGCAGTGAGCTGTTCACCGAGAACTTCCTGGTGCCGGTCGCCGCGGTCGTCGCCGGGCGCTCGTCGATCCGCAGCCTGCTGCGGCTGTGGTTCGGCACGCTGGCCTGCAACCTTGTCGCTGGCTGGCTCTTCACATGGCTGCTGATCGGTGCCGTGCCGCGGGTGCGCGCCACCGCGGTGGAGCTGGGGAGCCACTACGTCGATCTGGGCCTCGGCTGGGAGGCGTTCGCCCTCGGCATCCTGGGCGGCGCGGTCATCACCATCATGACCTGGATGGAGCGCAACACCGAGTCGTCGGGGGTCAAGATCGTCGCCGCGGTGACGATGCCCTTCGTGCTGGCCGCGGTGCCGCTCAACCACGTGATCGTCTCGGCGCTGGAGATGTTCGCCGCGCTGCACGCCGGCGCACCGTTCGGCTACGCCCAGTGGCTGGCCGCGATGCTGTGGGCCCTGCTGGCCAACATGGCGGGCGGCCTGCTGCTGGTCACGGTGCTGCGTCTGGTCCAGGTGGGCCGCAGCGACATCGTGCACGAGCAGGAGGCCGGGGAGCGGGAGGTCACCGGAGGCCGCGGAGCTCAGTCCGAGCAGGAGGGGCAACGCCCGGAGAAGCGCAGCTCGTAAGCGTCGACGGCGAACCCTGACGCCGCTGTCGCCTCGATCGTGACGTGGGCGGGCAGCTCGACACTGACGTCGGCCACCGCGCCGCAGGGGTTGCACACCACGTGGTCATGGCGCGCGACGTTGCCGTCGTAGCGGGCCACCGCCTCGTCGCCCAGCTGCAGCTCGAGCACCTGGCCGTGGTCGGCGAGCAGGTTCAGCGCCCGGTACACCGTGGCGAAGCCGATGCCGGGGGCCCGGTGCCGGACCCGCTGGTAGACCTCACGAGCGGTCGGGTGGTCCTGCGCTTGGCGCACCACGTCGCGCACGGCCCCCCGCTGGGGGGTGAGGCGGAAAGCGGCTGGCGGAGATGGCAACGGCAACTCCTGACGGCAATACGCAACGGCAGGGTTGAAGAATACGGCGGCACCGGCAGGCGTCAACTCGCCGCTGCAGCAGCGGCGATGGCAGAATGCGAACTCCGCCGGCTGTAGACAGGAACTGCCCCGTGCGTGTCCTCCTCGTCTGTGACAACCCCCGCGTCGCGTCGCAGGTTTCGACCGCGTTGCTCGGAGAACCCGGCGTCGAGGTCTTCGGGGTCCGCACCCCTCAACGCGCGGTGGCCGTCCTGGACGACGGCGACACCTTCGATGTGGTGGTCGGTGACAACGACACGGCTCCCAGCGGCGGGTTCTACCTGTCGCGCGAGATCAAGGCGCGCGGGCAGATGGGCCAGGACGTGCCCCCCGTGATCCTGCTGCTGGCGCGCAAACAGGACATCTTCCTGTCGAACTGGTCGCAGGCGGACGCCTACGTACTCAAGCCCGTCGACCCCTTCAACTTCAGCGAGGCGCTGCATTCGGTGGTGGCGGGAGCGCCGCTACCCGTCTTGCCCGGCATCGGCGGTGACCCCACCCCTTCGTTGCTGGACGTGCCCGGTGACGACGACGCCCCCACCGAGCAGATTGGCGGCAGCATCGCCGGAACCGCCCCGTGATGACCTGGCCCGACATCCTCGGCCGCCTGGTGCGCGGCGAGGACCTGGACGACACGGCCACCGCGGCCGTCATGGAGCAGATCATGGCCGGCGAGGCCACCTCAGCGCAGGTGGCGGGCTTCCTCATGGCGCTGCGGGCAAAAGGCGAAACGGCCGCCGAGATCACCGGACTGGTGCGCGGGATGCGTGGTTTCGCTCTGGCCGTCGAGGTGTCCGGCGACGTGGTGGACACCTGCGGCACCGGCGGGGACCGGGCCGGCACCTTCAACGTCTCCACCGTCGCGGCGATCGTGGCGGCGGGGGCGGGTGCAACGGTCGCCAAGCACGGCAACCGGGCGGCCAGCGGCCGCTGCGGTTCGGCCGACCTGCTGGAGGACTTCGGCATCGTCATTGACCTTCCGCCGCCGGCGGTGAGCCGCTGCATCGAGCAGGTCGGCATCGGGTTCTGCTTCGCGCCGACGTTTCACCCCGCGATGCGCCACGCCATGATCCCGCGCCGCGAGCTGGGTGTCCCGACCGTCTTCAATTTCTTGGGTCCGCTGACCAACCCCGCCGGTGCCCAGCATCAGACCATCGGGGTCAGCGATCCGACGATGGCGCCGAGGATGGCGCAGGTGCTCGCGCGCCTCGGCACCCGGCACGCACTGGTGTTCCACGGTGCCGACGGCCTTGACGAGCTGACCACCACGGGACCGTCGACCCTCTGGGAGGTCCGTGGTGGTCAGGTCGAGCAGTCCACGCTGGACCCCGGCGACCTCGGGCTGGCGCGGGCCACCGTGGCGGACCTGCGCGGCGGGGACGTGGCCGACAACCGCCGGATCGCCGAGGCGGTCCTGGCCGGCCAGCCCGGACCGCCTCGCGACATCGTCTTGCTCGGTGCGGCCGCTGCCCTGGTCGCCGCCGACCGCGTCGACGGCTTCCCCGCCGGGTTGACGGCCGCGGCGAAGGCGGTCGATTCGGGCGAGGCCGCGCAGGTCCTCCAGCGTTGGGTGCAGTCCTCGCAGCAACTCCACGCTGGCGGCGCGGCGGGCTGAACGACGCGGCGGGCCAGGACCGGCGCTACACGCCCTCGGCGTCCTCGAAGCCGATGCCCCAAAGCCGTTCCAGGTCGCTGTTGGAGAAGGCCTGGAAGGCGATCATCGTGTGGGTGCCACGAACGCCAGGGACCTTGGCGATCCCGCCGGTCACGACCTCGGCGATCTCCTCGTGGGCGTGGACGCGCACCAGCCCCACCAGCTCCCAGTCCCCGGTCACCGAGTAGACCTCCGACACGCGGTCGATGTCGGCGATCGCCTGCGCCGTCTCGGGAATGGCGTGGACGTCGACGTGGAGCAGCACGATGGCGGTGATCACGGCGGCAGCGTAGCCGACACGGCGAGATGTTCGACGGGCGGTGGTCGGCGGGTGCGTTTTGCCGCGAGCTCGGAGGCCGGCCGGCCGGTCGAACGGTGGACCCGGCTCAGCCGTACCTGCAGGGCGGCCAGCTGCCGACCGCCAGCGACACCGAGCGCCAGACCGGCGCTGGCGTGGTGCAGCACCACCCCGCGACCTTCCAGCCAGCGAGTGACGAGCTCGACCTCCTCGGCGTCCTCCGGGCGCACGGGCAGAGCGGCCTGCAGACCGGGCTCGCCGGCCGCCGCCGCGCGCTGGAGCAGCTGGTCGGCGGTCGTGTCGATGTCGTCGGGACGGCAGCGTGTGGTGGCGACCAGCCGCCCGCCAGCCGTGGCCACGACCTCCACGGCCGCACCGCCGCTGGAGGTGCGCACCGGGCGCGAGGCGACCACCACGCCCGCCGTCACCATCGGGGTCAGGCGCCGGGTCCGCCACACCGCCGTGGCGAAGGCCTGCAGGCGGTTGCGCACCGCGGCGGCTTCCTCGAATCGGCCCTGCCGGGCGAGGGCGTGCAACCGTGCCTGCAGCGGCGCCACCACCCCTGTGGGGTCGCCGGTGAGGGCAGCGGTGACCACCGCGACGGCCTCGGCGTAGCGCTGTGGTGAGACCGAGCCGTCGCAGGGCGACAGGCAGCGACCCATCTCGGCCAGCGCGCAGGCCGGGAAGCGGGTCCGTGGGCCGATGCGGGGGGTGCAACGGCGCAGCGGCACCACGTCCTGCACGGCCTCGGCGACCAGCACGGCGGCGCCGCGCGACGGCAGCGGGCCCAGGTAGGCAGCGCCGTCGGCCTTTGCTTCGCGCACGATCGACAGTCGTGGGAAGCGCTCGTTGGTCAGCTTGAGATACACGCCGTGCTGCGGCGTCTTGGAGCGCCGGTTGTAGCGGGGACGGTGGGCGTGGATCAGGCGCACCTCGGTGACGGCGGCCTCCAACGGGGTCGGGCACAGCCAGTGCTGGACCGTCACCGACTCTTTCAGCAGATCGACGATCTTGCGGCGGTCGTCGCTGCCGAAGTACGACCGCACGCGGGCGCGCAGATCGGTCGCCTTGCCGATGTACAGGATCTCGCCGGTACCACCCGTGAAGGCGTAGACGCCGGGGGCGCTGGGCAGCCCGTCGACCAGCGACCGGCGGCTGGCGAACAGCGGCGTGTTGCGCACCTTGGCGAACGCCGTCAGGTCCTCAAGGGTCACGACACCGAACGAGCCGGCCCGCTCCAGCAGTCCGTGGAACACCTCGACGGTGGCCCGCGCGTCGGCCAGCGCGCGGTGGATGGGTATGGTCCGGCAGCGGAACAGCTCGGCGAGGGTCGCCAGCTTGCAGTTGCGCACCTCGTCGCGGACCAGCCGGCGAGCCAGCGCTGCGGTGCAGACCACGGGGTTGTCCAGGCGCGGGTAGTCCAGCCGCACCAGGTTGGCGTTGAGGAAGCCGATGTCGAAGCCCGCGTTGTGCGCCACCAGCACGGCGCCCCGGCAGAACTCCAGGAACGTCGGCAGCACCGCTTCCACGCCTGGCCGGGCCGCCACCATGGCGTCGGTGATGCCGGTCAGGGCGCTGATCGAAGCCGGAATTGACTGGCCGGGGTCGACCAGTGACTGGAACTCACCGATGACCTCGCCGCCGTGGATCTTCACCGCCCCGAACTCGGTGATGCCGCACAGCTGCGGCGAACCACCGGTGGTTTCCAGGTCGACGACCACGAACGTGGTGGCGTGCAGTGGCGTGCCGAGGTCGTCGAAGGACGGCTGGTGGGGCTTGGGGGGCGGCATCGGCGGGCAGCGTATCGAACAAGTGTTCGATTAGCCAGCCCCGGTGGCAACGTTGAAGGTGGCGTCCACGGGAGCGGTCAGGCGGCGTCCACGCGCGCGGTCTGGCGGCGGGCGCGTTGCTCGCGGCGGAACACCCGCCGGCGCTGCGCCTCGACCGTGCCGCCCCAGACCCCGAACGACTCGCGCTCCGCCATGGCCGCCGAGAAGCAGGGCTGACGCACGGGGCATTCCTCGCACACCCGCAGCGCGGTGCGCATCACGGCTTCGTCGGTTGAGTAGAACAACTCGACGTTCATGTCGCGACAGGCGGCGCGATCCCGCCAGGGTTGGTCGTGCACAGGTCCCTCCCGGTCACCTGCTCAACGCAGCAAGCTCTGACGAGGTTCCCGGATGCCGTTTGCTCCGCCGGCGCGGTCCCCGTCAACCCGCGAACGCGGCAGTCAGCCTGGCGCGAAGCGTGTCAGCCGGGCTGGGCGGGACGGGCCCGCAGGCCCTTGTAGCTGGTGAAGAACAGCGTGGCAGCCTCGCGGACGGCCAACGACCACGACGGGTAGGCGTGGACCGTCTGGGCCAGCCGGCCGGTGAACGCGCCCGTGCGCACCGCCAGCGCCAGCTCGTGGACCACGTCGCCACCCGTGGGACACACGACGGTGGCGCCGATCAGCTGGCCGCCGGCCAGGTTGCGGGTCAGTCGTTTGGGGCCAGCCACCAGTTTGACGAAGCCGTCGACATCGCCGGTGCACTTGGCGCGGTCGGTTTGGTCGATGGGCAGGAACGCCACCTGCGCCGCGGACCCGTATTCGGCGTAGGCCTGCGCCTCAGTCATCCCCACGCGGCCGACTTCGGGTTCGGTGTAGGTGGCCCAGGGCAGTGCCCGCGTCGAGAAGCGGCGACGCAGCCGTGGATGTCGGGCATGGGCGTTGCCGATCGCCAGCGTGCCCATGTCGTAGCCGGCGTGCGTGAACTGCGGCCCGCCGATGACGTCGCCGACGGCCCAGACCCCCTCGGCGGTGGTGGCCAGGTGCTCGTCGACGGTGATGTAGCCCTTGTCGTCCAGCGCCACGCCGCCGGCGTCCGGCTCCAGCCCGTCGGTCTGCGCCGTACGGCCGGTGGCCACCAGCAGCGCGTCGGCCTCGACGGTCATCTCGCCGGCTCGCAGGCACACCGCGCCGTCGGACCCTTGCCGAACCTGCGCGACGTCGGTGCCGAGCTCCACTCGCACACCCTCGCGGCGCAGCACCGTCAACAGGGCCTCGCTGGCCTCGGGCTCCTCCTTGGCGGCTAGCCGGGGCGCTCGTTGCAGGATGGTCACCTGGCTGCTGAGGCGCTGGAACGCCTGGCCCAGCTCCAGGGCGATCGGGCCGCCGCCGAGTACGGCCAGGCGTCGCGGAAGCGCGCGCAGGTCAAAGACGCTGTCGTTGGTCAGCAACGGCACGGCGTCCAACCCGTCCACGGGCGGCAGCAGCGGCGTGGTGCCTGTGGCCAGGACCACGACGGGGGCGTGCACCGCGGTACCGTCAACCGACAGGCGACGGTCCCCGGTGAAGGTGGCCTGGCCGTCGAGCACGGTGATGCCCCTGGCGCGCAGTGCCGCATGGTCCTCGTCCTGGCTGACGGTCAGCACCACGTCGTCGACGTGTTCCATGACCGCGCCGAAGTCGGGGTCACCGGTCAGGCCCACCCTGCGTCCGGCATGGACCCGGCGCGCGATCTCGAGCAGCGTCTTGGACGGCACGCAGCCCTTCCAGGTGCATTCGCCGCCGAGGCGCTGCCGCTCGATCAGGATCACGGAGGCACCGCGACCGCGTGCGGCGTAGGCGGCGGCCAACCCCGCTGCTCCGGCCCCAACGACCACGACGTCGGCGCGCTGGCTCATCGGCTACGTGGACAGGAACAGGCAGAAGGGGTGCCCGTCCGGGTCCAGGTACACCCGTACGTCGTCCTGGGGCTGATACTCCGCGAGGACGGCGCCCGCGTCGACCGCGTGGGCGCCGGCAGCGTCGAGGTCGTCGACCCAGATGTCCAGGTGCACCATCATCTGCTGATCACCGGGACCAGCGGGCCACGTGGGCCGGACATACGCCGCCTCGGTCTGGAACGACAAGCCCGGCCCACCGTCCGGTGGTTTCAGCGTCACCCAGTCCGGCTCATTGGTCCGCAGCGTCCACCCCAACAGGCGAGCGTAGAAGGCCGCCAGCGCGCGGGGGTCGGATGCGTCGAGCACGATGCCCGACAGCGTCATTCGCGGCGTCTGCCCCATGCTGCCTCCTGATCGGAATCGACGCACCCTGGTTCGTTCGACTGCAGGCTATGACGTATCCGGGCTAGCGGGGCAGAATGGCACGACAACCCTCAGGAGACGAAACCAGCATGCCTGGCACCGACGTGTCGCAGTCGCGATACCCGCAGCGCGACCGCAACGCCGAGGGCCGAGCGGAGAACGCCAGGCCGCGCGATCGCTTCGGCCGACCGCTGGCGCGCGGCCGCGCCGACGAGATGCCCGAGCGCGTCGACCCGGCCGAGGTGGTCGACGGACTGCCGGAGGCGCTGGCAGCCGCGGCCCGCCTGTTCGACGCCGAGCGCTTCTTCGAGGCGCACGAGTTCCTGGAGTACATCTGGAAGTCCGACCTAGTCGACGACGCCGACCGCGACTTCTGGAAGGGCGTCACCCAGGTTGCGGTGGGCTGCTGTCACACCCAGCGCGGCAACGACAGCGGTGCCGTGACGCTGCTGGAGCGGGCCACGCGCTACATGGCCCCGTATCCCCCTGTGTACGGCGGGGTCGCGGCCGGCGTGCTGGCAGACGCAGCGCTGGACGTGGTGGCCCAGATCCGTGCCGAGGGCGCCTCGCCGCAGGTGCGCTTTCCGCGTTTTCCGCTGACCTGAGCCTGGCCGCTGGGCGGACCGGTCAGCTACGGCTGTCCTCGTGGAGCGAAGCGGTAGGACGCTGACTGTCCTCATGGAGTGAAGGGGTCGGATGCTGGGTGTGCTGGTCGAACCAGTCCAGGGCTCGTTGCCGGGCCTCGGCGTGGTCGACGATGGGCGCCGGGTAGTCCCGGCCGATGCGGACACCGACCTCGCGCTGGACCTCTTCGGGCATCTCCCACGGGCTGTGCAGCCACTTGCCTTGGACGCGGCGCAGTTCAGGAACGTAGCGGCGCACATAGGCGCCGTCGCGGTCGAACTTCTGACCCTGCAGCACAGGGTTGAAGATCCGGAAGTACGGCTGGGCATCGGTGCCCGTTCCCGCCGCCCACTGCCAACCGCCGTTGTTGCTGGCCAGATCACCGTCGACCAGATGCCGCAGGAAGTGCGTCTCGCCGAGGCGCCAGTCGATGAGCAGGTCCTTGCACAGGAAACTGGCGGTGATCATCCGCGCCCGGTTGTGCATCCAGCCCTCGGCCAGCAGCTGGCGCATCCCGGCGTCGACGACGGGATAGCCGGTGCGCCCCTGCGTCCAGGCGGTGAACGCCTCGCCTTCCCCCCGCCATGGCAGCGTCCGCAGCGCCGGGTTGAACTCGCTGGTGCGTACTTCGGGCCAGGCGTGCAGCACGTGGGCGTAGAAGTCGCGCCAGGCGAGCTCCGTGGCGAAGGCCTTGTGTCCCGGCTTGCGCCGGTCCAGCCGCGCCAGGATGGTCCGAGGGCTCACGCAGCCGTAGTGCAGATCGGCTGACAGGCGGCTGGTGGCCGGCTCGCCCAGACGGTTGCGGGCCTCGTGATAGCTGCCCGACCACTCGTCGAGGAAGGCGTCGAGGCGCTGCTGAGCTTGCGCCTCTCCGCCGCAGATCACCCCGGCGTCGAGGGCGACGCCCAGCGAGCGCAGCGTCGGCAGCCGCTCGGAGCGCAACGAGCCGTGCACGGGAATCCGGTCGGGGGCTGGCAGCGCCGTCCCGACCGGCAGGCGCGCCCACGCCCGCGCGAACGGCGAGAAGACCCGGTACATCTCGCCAGACCCGGAGCACACGCGACCGGGTGGCTGCACGAAGGTGCTGTTGTGCGGCTGGACCGCCACGTTCTGGGCAGCGAGCTTGCGGCTGACCTGGGCGTCGCGGCGCTGCGCGTACGGGCTCACGTCACCCGACAGATGGACCTGCGTGGCCTTGACCTCGGCGGCGACGGCGGGAACCACGGTGGTCGGGTCGCCTTCGCGCAGCACCAGTCGACCGTCGCGGCCGCGCAACGAACCGTCGAGATCGGCCAGCGCGTCACACAGGTACGACAGCCTCGCCGGGCTCATGCGCCGGCTGCGCAGCAGGGCGGGGTCGAGCACGAACAGCGGCACGATCCGTCGATCTGGTCCGCCACCGTTGAGGGCTGCGGCCAGCGCGGGATGGTCGGTCAGACGCAGGTCGCGCCGAAGCCACACGATTCGGGTGTCCAAGGGTGCCGCCTTCGGCTGGTTCGCGGACCCCTCCGCGGCACCGACGCTACCCTGCGAAGCACACCCACAGACCCGTTGGAGGA